>Ga0187847_10000331_pt1 | contig 55174 bp, 56 predicted proteins | sample June2016WEW_4_10_FD_132458 | JGI IMG/M metagenome (GOLD analysis project Ga0187847, IMG submission 132458) | Peatland microbial communities from SPRUCE experiment site at the Marcell Experimental Forest, Minnesota, USA - June2016WEW_4_10 | ecosystem: Environmental > Terrestrial > Soil >...
CTTCTGGAGGCCTCTGAAAGCCGTCTCTATACACTCAAGCGCGAGTGGTCCGCAGCGCGCGCCTCAGGCATGATGACGCCCATCCTCGGCAGCGCTGCTGACGTGGCGCTCGTTGAACACATCTTCGCCACTCACCGTCCGCGCATCGTCTTTCACGCCGCCGCGTTTAAGCATGTGCCGCTCATGGAAGAACAACCCCTGGCCGCGATTGCCAACAACATCTTCGCCACAGAAACACTGACCATGGCCGCAGCCACCCATGGCACGCGCTTCATCCTCGTCTCTACTGACAAGGCCGTCGAACCTGCCTCCGTCATGGGAGCCACCAAGCGAGTCGCCGAGCAAATTGTTCTCGCCGCAGGGGGTACCGTTCTGCGCCTCGGCAACGTACTCGCTTCGCGCGACAGCGTGGCCGAGCTCTTCGCTCGGCAGATCGCGATGGGCGGGCCCATCACCGTCACCGATCCCGCTGCGCGCCGCTACTTTATCACCCTTGACGAGGCTGTGAACCTGCTGCTGATTACCGCCGCGTTCCCTGAGACCCCCAAGCTGCTTGCGCCCGATTTGCCTGCCACACACTACATTTCTGACCTGGCCCACTTCATGGTGCGCGAGCTTTCCCCCGGGCGCGAAATTGCCATCGATTTCACCCAGCCCCGTCCCGGCGATAAGGTCGCTGAGCAACTATGGTCTGCGGCAGATCCTGTCACGCCCATCAGCCTGGTCACGTCGCGGGAACCCTCGTCCAGCGAGTCTGCACCAGCAATCGTGTCCATCCAATCCAGCCAGCTTCCCCCTGAGCAGCTCTCTCTCGGGCTGGAGAATCTGCGCGCTGCTCTCGATGCCCGCAACCTGGCCGCCGCGCTGCTTCACCTTTGCACCCTGGTCCCTGATTACACGCCCAGCCAGGCCGTACTGGCGCTATCACGGCAACAAGGCTCTCAGGTCTCCTTATGAGTTCGCCTTCATGAGCGAGACCGGAAAAATCAAACGCCGCATCGGCGTAATCACCACCTCTCGTGCAGACTACAGCCACCTCTACTGGCCCCTGCGTGAGCTTGCCACACACCCGCAGGTTGACCTCGCAGTCTTCGCCCTTGGCGCTCATCTTTCGCCCAAGTTCGGTTCTACCATCCAGGAAATCGAGCGCGACGGCTTCCCTATTCAGGCGCGTATTGAATGCCTGCTCAATTCGGACACCGACACGGGCATGGCCAAAACCATCGGCCTCGCCATCCTCGGCCTCGCAGACGCGCTCACCGCTTGGCGTCCCGACCTGCTCCTGCTCATCGCTGACCGATACGAGATGCTGGCCCCTGCCTCCGTTGCCCTCGCACTACGCATCCCAATTGCTCATATTGAAGGCGGTGAAATCTCGCAGGGCGCCATCGACGACCATGTGCGCAACGCGCTCACCAAGCTGGCATCCATCCATTTCACCTCGACGCCCACCGCGCGCCGCCGCGTCATCGCCATGGGCGAAGAACCTTGGCGCGTCCATCACGCCGGAGCGCCTTCACTCGACCACCTCACCCGCTCAACGCTGCTCGACCGGCCCGCCCTCGAAACCCGCCTCGGCCTCAGTCTCACACCCACGACCATCCTTGCCGCCTGGCACCCCGTCACCATCCGCAAAGACACCAATGCAGAAGCCGATGCGTTTTTCGCTGCGCTCGCGCAGACACCTGGCCAGCTTCTCTTCGTCTATCCCAACGCCGACGCCGGAAGCCTCGCTCTCATCGAACGAACGAAAGCTCTCGCAGAAACCCGGCAGCACACGCACATCTTCGTTAACCTCGACCCCATCACTTACTGGAGCCTGTTGGGCAATGTCTCCGCAATGATCGGCAACTCCTCCTGCGGCATCATGGAATCCGCCTCTTTCGCCCTTCCAGTCGTCAACGTCGGAATCCGCCAGCAGGGCCGCGAACGCGCTCGCAACGTCCTCGACGCACCAGCCGAAACTGCCGCCATCCTAACCGCCATCCGCCTCGCTCTCAGTCCTGAATTCCGCAATTCATTGCGCGGCATGGAAAACCCCTATGGTGACGGAACGGCAGCCGCGACCATCGCTCGCGTCCTGGCCTCCGTCCCACTCGATGGCCTGCTCATTAAGCAGCCCGCACCACTGCCCGACCTGAGCGAGAACTCTTCATGAATCCCGATCCCGCACTCTCAACAGCAGAGCCGCAGGTAGTCCCTCTCAGCGCCCCCGATATCACGCAAGCTGAAATCGACGCTGTCACCGCCGTCCTGCGAACACCGCACCTCAGCCTCGGTCCCGAACTCGCATTGTTTGAATCGGCTCTGGCCCAGTACCATGCGGTTCCTCACGCCGTGGCCGTCAGTTCCGGAACAGCAGGTCTCCATCTCGCGCTGCTCACCCTCGGCATCGGAGAAGGCGACGAAGTCATCATCCCTTCGTTCACTTTCATCGCGGTGGCCAACGCTGTCCTGCATGTTCGCGCCACGCCTGTCTTTGCAGAGATTGACCCTCTCACTCTGAACCTTGACCCGGAATCCGTCGAGCGTGCCATCACCCCGCGCACCCGCGCCATCATCGTCGTCCACAACTTCGGCGTTCCCGCCGACATGAACGCCCTCAGCACCATCGCCCAGCGTCACAACCTGGTCGTCATCGAAGACGCCTGCGAAGCAATCGGCGCCCAGTACGATTCTCACCGTGCCGGCAGCTTTGGGGATCTCGCCGTCCTCGGCTTCTACCCCAACAAGCAAATCACCACCGGCGAAGGCGGCGCAGTCCTGGCACACGACCCCGCTCATGCCTCCCGCCTCCGAAGCCTACGCAATCAGGGCAGGACGGGCCCCGACTGGCTGGATCACGCCGAGCCCGGCTACAACTACCGTCTCTCCGAGTTGGCCTGCGCACTGGGCCGGGTCCAGCTCTCCCGCATCGACGAAATTCTCGCCCTCCGTCACGCCGCCGCTCAGCGCTACCAAGCTCTCCTCGCCACCATCCCGGATCTCGAACTCCCCCACCCCACGCTCCCGCGTCGCACCATCAGCTGGTTCGTCTATGTCGTTCGCCTGCCTGAGAAAGCCGACCGCGATCGCCTCCGCGCCAGTCTCGCCGATCATGGCATCGCCACTGGCCGCTACTTCGCCCCCATACACTTGCAACCCGCTTGGCAGGGCCATCCCAGCACCGTTGCGGTCTCGCTTCCGTTGACTGAATCCATCGCCCGGCGCACCCTCGCCCTGCCCTTTTTCACGCGCATCACCCACGTCCAACAGGAAAAAGTCGCCTGCGCCCTGGCAGAGGCTCTGCGTCAAAGCTCGTGAGCAAACGCTACGCCCCGTCTCTCCCGCGCTGCATGCGCGAGGGTGTGAGCCGCTTTTTTTACGCAACATTCATTGACAACCTGTCCAAAAGAGATCAGAATTTTTCAACTGAGTTGGAATAGTTCTAATCACAGTTCTCGTGGTCCCCACCTCACCTTTCAATCGCATGAGGTGGCTCAAGAAAACCTCAAAATCGGATGAACTCCAATCACGGTGCAGGAAGAAGCTTCCCTTCCTCCATGAATTGTCTTCGATACACAATGAATTCAAGTTTGATTCCTCGTTGCGGCTTCCGCACTCAAGAAGGCCGCTTCTTCTAATCAGGCGCCGCACAACAACCTCATCCTTCGCAGAACGGGAGGTACCCAGGATGGTAGTTAGAACACATTCCATCGGTCTTGGCGTTACCGGACTGCACGTTGGACCCGCGAATGTTCGGCGATACTTTCCCAAAAACACTGCAATGATCGAACTGCAACTGGATCATCTGCAGATTCAGTGCCGGCTGAGTCCCAATTTCTGGCGTGACCAGCCGGAGATCCACGATCCCCGGCTGTGCGCGTGGCTGGAGACGAAACATATGCATAGCAAACCGGATCGCTCTCCCGTCTCACTGTCGATGATTCCAGCGGGCGAAAACTCCTTCCGGCTGCAACCGGTCTCGCTGAAAGTAGTTGCGAAAGCTACGCAGGCGTCTCGGGCCGCAGCCTGACTCCCAGCAGCATCGGAGCACTACCACATTCCTTGACTGACTCGAGCTCATCCAATGTGCGTGTCTCGACGAGCGTTCAGCAGCCCAGTGCGAGCCAGCGATCAAATTTCTTCTAAGTTTCATTAGGGAAATGATTCGCAACTTGCACTGGGCTGCATTGACAGGCATTCCTCCCGGCCAACCGGACACATTAAAAAATCTGCAATAAGCCGACCCTTTGGCAACCTCTTCGCTCCTCCTGCATCTGATTTCTGGTGCGTTCAATTTCTAAAAATGCTGAATCAACCGGGTGGGTCTTGACACGGTGGAAAAATAGGTGCACGATTTTCCTAAATCGGCCAATCGGGCCGCGAGTTTCAAATGAGGAATCCGCATCGCGGATTTACTTTTGCGCTTGCTGGCCTCCCCAACCTAGCTCCCTAAACTGAACCCATCCCCCGTTGAAGAGTAGGTACGCTATGGTCGTCAAAACACATTCCAAAGGGCGCGGTGCCACTGCGCTTCATGTCGGCGCTACCAATGTCCGCCGCTATTTTCCCAAGCATGTCTCCGCCATCGAATTGCAACTGGATCACCTGCAGATTCAGTGCGGCCTTGGTCCCAATTTCTGGCGAGACGATCCGGAAATCCACGACCCCCGTCTCTGCGCGTGGCTGGAGTCGAAACATCTTCACGGCAAGCGGGACCGACGCCCAATACATCTGGCGATGATTCCGGCCGGCGAAAACTCCTTCCGGCTGCAATCGGTCTCGCTGAACGAGTCTCATGAGGCCACGCTGGCCGTCAGGTCCTAGTTCTGAAGCCCTGAAAAAGCTCCCGATCGGCTCCGAACTGGCCGGCACCGTGATAGTGTGCACTGAATCCTGATTGAAACCCCAATTCCTCCCCATAATCCCTGCCATTCCCAATTGGCTGAATATTGACAGACCCGTCCCCGAAGCCCCATCTATGATGAGGAACCCGGAGGACGTCCTAACCATGACTGATAGCGCTGCCACGCCTCAGGCTGCCCGAAAGCACCACAACCCGGACCTGGTCCGCCCCATGTACGCGCGCCGATCCCTGCTCGGCCCCACCCCACGCCACTCCGTTCCTGAAGAAGGCATGGCGCCCTCCACCGCTTACAACCTCATCCACGACGAGTTGATTCTCGACGGCAGTTCACGCTTCAACCTCGCCACCTTCTGTAGTACGTGGATGGAGCCGGAAGCCCACAGGCTCATGGCGGAAACCTTCGACAAGAACATGATCGACAAGGACGAGTATCCGCAAACAGCCGAGCTTGAGATGCGCTGCGTCCACATGCTCGCCGAGTTGTGGCACGCCCCTAATCCCGAAACCACGATCGGCACATCGACCATTGGATCCAGCGAGGCCTGTATGCTCGGCGGATTGGCCCTGAAGTGGCGCTGGCGTCAACAGATGCAGTCCCAGGGCAAGCCCACGGACCTGACCTCTTCAGCCCGTCCAAATCTCATCATGGGCACCAACACCCAGGTCTGCTGGCATAAGTTTTGCCGATATTGGGATGTCGAAGCCCGCGAAGTTCCTCTCCAAGGAACAGACGTGATCACCAACCCTGAGCGCGCCGCGGCAGTTTGCGACGAAAACACCATCGGCATCGTCTCCATTCTCGGCAGTACCTTCACCGGCCACTATGAGAACGTGCTCGCTCTCTCGGAAGCGCTCGACCGCCTCCAGCAAACCACTGGCCTCGATATTCCCATTCACGTCGATGGAGCCAGCGGTGGCTTTGTCGCGCCCTTTCTCCAGCCCAACCTGCTCTGGGACTTCCAACTCCCGCGCGTCAAATCCATCAACACATCGGGCCACAAATACGGACTCGTCTATCCCGGCGTTGGCTGGATCGTCTGGCGCGAAGCCTCCGACCTTCATCCCGACCTGGTCTTCAAAGTCGACTACCTCGGCGGCTCTATGCCCACCCTGGCCATCAATTTCTCCCGTCCTGCCAGCCAGATAGTCGCCCAGTATTACAACCTCATCCGACTTGGGAAGTCCGGATATCGCGCTGTGCACGAAGCCTGCCAGGAAGTAGCCATTGACCTCGCCCGCGACATCGGCGACATGGGTCCATTTGAAATTCTCTCCACCGGGCACGATCTCCCCGTCATCGCCTGGACCCTGAAAGACCCCTCATCCCTGAACTGGTCGCTTTACGATCTCTCCGATCGCCTGCGCGATCGCGGCTGGCAAGTGCCTACCTACCGCATGCCCGCCAACCGCCAGCAGATGGCAATCCAGCGTGCCGTCATCCGCAACGGCTTCACACACGATCTCGCCGGCATGTTAGTCCGCGACATTCGCCGCCACCTCGATTGGTTCGCTACCCAGCCCGGCTTCATGCCATCAATGGAAGGCGCAGGCTTCCACCACTAGATGACAGGTGACAACCTGTAATCTGTAACCAGTCATGTCCTTAACCCAACTTCAGAAGTCCATAGAGCGCCACTTTGCGGAAGGTCCAGCCGCCATCGGCGAACCTTCCGCAATGACGGCCTTCCAATCCCTTCGCGCCGCCCTCGAATCCGGCGAAATCCGCTCTGCCTCTCCCGACCCAACAGCGCCCACCGGCTGGCGCGTCAATGCATGGGTCAAGCAAGGCATCCTGCTCGGTTTCCGCCTCGGCGTTCTTGAAGAATCCGCTGCGGGTCGTCTTTCATTCGTGGACAAACATACCTACCCGGTCCGCCATTTCAACACTGCTGACGGCGTCCGCGTCGTTCCCGGCGGCTCGTCCATCCGTGCAGGAGCCTACGTAGCGCGCAGCGTCGTCTGCATGCCGCCCATGTACATCAACGCCGGCGCCTGGGTTGACGAAGGCACCATGGTTGACTCGCACGCCCTCGTCGGTTCCTGCGCCCAGATCGGCAAACGCGTTCATCTCAGCGCCGCCGCGCAGATCGGCGGTGTCCTCGAGCCCATCAATGCCAGCCCCGTCATCATTGAGGACGATGTCCTCGTCGGCGGCAACACCGGCGTCTATGAAGGCACCATCGTCCGCCAGGGCGCAGTGCTCGCCCCCGGAACCATCCTCACCCGCGGCACGCCGGTCTTCGATCTTGTCCACGGCAACGTGCTCCGCGCAACAGACCAGCTGCCACTCATCATCCCTGAAAATGCCGTAGTCGTCCCCGGCTCCCGCGCCATCACCAAAGGCAAAGTCCATCCCGCCGCTGATGCCTGGGGCCTCTCGCTTTATGCCCCCGTCATCGTCAAATACCGTGACGAAAAAACCAGCCTCAGCACCACACTCGAAGATTTGCTGCGTTGATTAATACTGAGAGCATGTTTCATAAATCTGCTTTGTATCAGGGCACGACTCAAGCGGCCATTGAAAACACGTAAGTTACTGATTCCGCGTTATCCCAAATGCCCTAGATAGCCACGAAATCCATATCGTTAGCACAAATTAGCACAAAATTCGCAATATACGCGGCGAGTCAAACCTCGGCCGAAACTTCCCAATCGGCCACAATACAGGCAGAACCAATAATTTCCATCAGCACAGCTCAGGGAAACGCGGCTCAGGCTGTTACGGTGGCCCCACTATTCATTCAAGCTCAGCACTTCAATGAACATGTTGCGTCGAGTTGATTTCTCTTCTGACTTCTGCCTCCCTCCACTCCAGGACCTCGCTCGCAGGGCATATTTGAAACAAACGATCGTTTTCACTGAAGGCTCCAGCGGTGCGACACCCGGCGAGAGTTCCTTGAAGTTCTCCTGTTGACACATCCCAGACGTACATGCCTGTATCAGGGCCAAAGAAACCGGACACTGGTGCTACAAGCAAACGTCCACCGTCCCACCAAAGCGGCGGTGCCTGGGGCGCTCCGTACACTTTGGAGTGCCATCTTACGGGCCAAAGCTCGCGCAGACGTCGCCCATTTTTCGCGTCCCAAAGGGTAAGGTGCGCGTCGTTGAACTTTGCAGGGCCGCTGACAAGTGCGAGCAAATCCCCGTGGGGTGAGAATGACGCGGACCGGACTTCGCCCTCGACATTCAGCGGCGCAATTAAGCGATGGACGGAAGCATCCCAAATTCCTGCTTTGCCGTCCGCAGTCTGAGCGATGCCTTTTGTCCAATCCGTGGACGGCCAGAAGAGGGTTGTTTCCGGCGGAGTCAGCGAAGCATTGCTCACTTGTTGCCAAGTCCTGGTCTCATACACTCGAATCTCCGGCGCATTCGTTTCAAGAAGAAAGCGACTCCGATCGGGATTGAAGCCAATGAAAGTGGGATAAATGATGCGGCGATCGATGTTGGGGAACACTAACTCGAAGATCGGCTTGTCGGCATCCTTGGTGTAGACTCGCAGGACCGAGCCTCGATAGTAGACCGAGGAAATTGCGAGCAGGCTGCCGTCTGGACTCTCCGCAACCAACAGATTAGAGCCTGACATCGAGTCCGATTCCAGATCGATGGCGTTGAGTGCGGAGCTTGTAGCGGCGCCTTGTTGCAGTTCGTTCGCCCTCCATCTTCGCAATGGCTGGAAAATGGGTGTGCTAATTTCAATGCGGGAATCCGAAAGCCGGATTAATTCAATGATTTCGTCCGACAGTCTAGCCCGATCGTATACGCGAACGCTGATTGCTTCGCCCAAAGCAACCTGGACGATCACTCGGCTCCCTCGAGCGGGCAAAATCCCGTTGTCGTCTGGCAGATTCTTAAGAAATTTCTGCAGCCGGGCAAAATAATCCTCCGGGAGCTTAACTGGCGCGCTGATCGCATTTAATTCGCCGCTCATATAAGTATAAGCATTGCCAGCAGCAGTAACCTTGATGCCATCCCGGGGCATTCCAAAACAGCGGTGCAATGAAAAAATCTTGGCATCAACCAAAGAATCTTCGCGCATCATCGACGAGATGATTAGTTCAACCGGCTCAGCATCGGCACGGACAACGCCGAGAGGTCGATCGATGTAGCTGCCGATAAAGGTGCCATAGGACGAATCGTCGTAGCAGGGCTTTGCTTGACTTGGTCCTTGATTTGAACCATTTGCTCCAATCGGCTGAGGTAGCGTTTGGGCTTTTGCAACTGCCAATGGAACCGCACAAACCAATAGAGCGAAGGCTGGAACTTGCCGCAATGAGCCGCCAAAAGGCATTTGCTGAACCCCAGATTGTTCTTTTTTCCCTGGAAGCATCGTACGCCCCTTTGCGAGGCCAGAGAAATGCAGTAACGGCTATTCTCCACCGCTTCCGTCTTGGCGAGTTAACGCAAATAGGCCAAGCGCAACTTGAACGGCGGGCAGCCAAGATTCGGAGTTCTGGGCGCATCACCGCCTATGCGGAGATTTCGGCTGAACCAAACCTGTTCAAGAAGATTCATGCGATCACTGATAGCACAGAATCAGCACAAGAATTTCTAACATTCTGTCTGTCCATGAATCTGAAGGGGTTCTGGACACCGCTTTGTATCAGGGCACGACTTCAGTCGTGCCGAAAACGGGCCGGATGACGAGGGTTTTAACCCCTGGGGAATGACGGCCCAAACACGGTGGCCATTTGTCAAACACGCTCAAGAAACTTCTCGCGAAGGAACCAGAATCCAAGCAGCACCGTAATCACCAGGGAGGGGAGCACAGCGCGTTCATGAAAACCTCAAGATCACAAAGCGTCAAACCGTCCACACCCCCTGACTCCAATCAGCCGCGCGAGTCATTTCTTCAGGGATTGGCCTCGAATCTCGGCACTGCCGTCGTCGTGCTCTTTGTCTTCGCATTCGTGTTTCAGAACTTCGTCATCCCGTCCTCTTCAATGGCCAGCACCCTGCTCCCTGGGGATCATGTATTTGTAGAGCGCGAAACCTTGGCGCCACCCGCCAAGTGGGCGCCCTTCATTCCTTACCGCGACGTGCATCGCGGTGATGTCGTCGTCTTCTTCAAACCGGTCGTAGAAACCAATGGCGAGCATATCTTCCTGGTCAAGCGCGTCATCGCGGTTCCTGGCGATCGTATTCATCTGCGCAACGGCATCGTCTACCTCAACGGCGTAGCCCAGAATGAACCGCAAGCCGCCAAGCCGACCCCTGAGCGCTATGACCCCTATGTCAACGACTTCCCTTCCGCCGACCCCTACGGCGAGCCTGACGTCACGGCAGCCTGGACCGTGGAACTGCCCACTCACATGCAGGGCGATGACCTGGTAGTCCCGCCCGGCAAATATTTCGTCATGGGCGACAATCGCACCAACAGCATGGATAGCCGTTACTGGGGATTCGTTCCGCGAGAGAACATCATAGGCCGGCCTCTCTTCGTCTACTGGTCCATCAAAATGCCCGAGTCCGGCCTGGAAGAAATTCCGTTGTCAGAAACAGCCGAGTCTACGCTTCACGAGGTTATTCACTTCTTCGACGAGACCCGCTGGAACAGAACATTCCACCGCATCCAGTAGTCGGCAAGTTCCGGGCGCTCTCGGCGGAAGGCGCGCTCCAGAAGATGCTCGAGTCCTTCGAGTGAGCATGCGATTTCATGGTCGTCGAATGACACACCGTTGCGATCCAGATCTCCGCCTCTGTACTCTTGAAAGAGTAAAATGGCAACGACGTGAAGAATCTGATTCTTGAGAAGCTTGGCAGCTCAGTCGCTACTCTGCAAAAGGTAATGGCGGATGACGCTCTACTGGCAACCGTGACGGAGGCGGCCGCGGTCACAGGCAAAGCAATGCTCGCGGGGCACAAGCTGATGGTCGCCGGCAACGGCGGCAGCGCAGCGGATTCGCAACATTTGGTGGCGGAATTCGTAAGCCGCCTCACTGTTGATCGACCCGCGATGCGCGCCATCGCACTCACCACCGACACCTCCATCCTGACCGCAGTCGGCAACGACTACGGCTATGACAACGTCTTCGAGCGACAGATTGAGGCGCTTGGCCAGGCCGGAGATGTGTTTCTTGGCATCTCAACTTCCGGAAACTCGAAGAGCATCCTGAAGGCCTTGGATCTGAGTCGCAAGCTGGGCATCACCACGATAGGATTCAGCGGGCGAGGCGGTGGCAAGATGCCGCCGCTATGCGACTATAACGTGATCATCCCGTCCGAAATCACTGCGAATATCCAGGAGTCTCATCTCGCTCTCGAACACATTTACTGCCATCTGGTTGAGATCGCATTCTTCGGTTCAGATTTCGCCAACAAATCGAAGTAAGCTGACCTCCAGCTGATTCGGAGGAACAAAGCATCCCATCGAATCAGTTAGTGGACTTCATAGTTCCGCACTCGCGGGGAAGGAACCGTACCCCCAAGGTAACCTGCTGCTTCACAACCACCTGCAAAGATTTGTTTCGCCTACACCTGTAATTCCTCGCCGTCCTTGCCGATAGTGCCACTTGCAACTTGATCTAACCGCCGGATAAGTGCGGACTACACGCTCGGAACAACCAATCAGGCGCAAATCATCGCAGACCTCCCGGACGACAATTTGGAGACACAAATGGAATCCTCTGAGGGGACGCTGCACACACCCTTAATGTCCTGGGTCGATGAGATGAGCGTTGGTGTCAAAGTGCTCGACGACGATCACAAGAGATTAATCGAGCTCTTAAACCGACTCCACGAAGGAATCGTCACTGGCCAGGCGAGAAGAGTCCTCGAAGACGTGATCGAGCAGATGCTCGATTACACCAAGTACCACTTCAGCCGCGAAGAAAGCCTCTTCAACAAGGCTGGCTTTCCCGGCGCCGCCGAACACAAGCATGAACACGACCTCCTTATCCGGCGCGCCATGAATCTCCAGGCACGGTTCGAAAACGGACAGTCGACTGAGCTCTCGCTGGAAGCGATGGATTTTCTGAAACGCTGGTTGACCGGCCACATTCAAGGCTCTGACAGAGATTACATGCCATTCCTCGCCGCTAAGGGAATAAGCTAAACGCCTTTTGCATACGGGCCGAACAGCGCGTTGCCGGTGAAGATTTGTACTCTCACTCCCATGAGCTTTCGCACCCTGAAAGTCATCCCAATCCTGCGCCCCGCAATTCACTCATTGGTAAAGCCTGAAGTTCACAGCTACTGTAATCATCACCGGGACAGGAGTGATCCCGTCTTTCATCGCGGGCTTGAACTTGTATTTTTTAACCGCCTCAATCGCCTTGGCGTCCAACCCATATCCCAACGCTCGAACCACTCGTGGATTTAGAAGTTTACCTTGTGCATCCACAATCACAGATACGAGGCAAACCCCCTCGATTTTTTGGAATCTCGCCTCTTCGCTGTACTGCGCTACAACAGAATTGAGCGCCACAGGGGCGGAAACTCCGTGTCCAATTCGAAATAAGCCTGGGCTCGGTGGGTCACCCGCGCCCGCAGCCAGCATCGACACAGGTACCGTCGGGAGTGCCGGCGCGTCAAACCTCTGCTCCGGCTGCGCCGTCAACCGGAAGACGTCAGTCGTATTTCCTGCCTCGTCCGTCTTTGTGGCAAAGCAGCCCTTGATGCTCAGTTCCGCCGTCCGCTTCACGGCCACCGGCTCGCTCTTCGAGGTCCCAGGCTTGAAGCGGTCTCTCTCGACAATGCGCAAGGCCATTTTCTCCAGTGTCGTACCTTGTGGACTTTCGACCGCGACGTCCCGCGGCACTCCCTCGGCATCCACCACAAGGGTCAGCGAAACCAACCCCTCCCTGGCTTCTCTGCAAGCATCGGCTGCCATCACTTCCCATTTCACGGGAAGCAGTTCCGGCCCAACCACGTCCGGCTGAACGTCATAGACCTTCGCAGGCGGCGTGGCTGCCTCTGCCAGCGGTGCGGCAGCCGTCGGCGGTGCCTGCTGTGCCCCAGCGATACCGGTTCCCAGCCAGACAAGCGCCGCCACGAGCTTCATTCCTTGCGCACATTTCATCTCGAAACTCCCCCAACCAAGCTACTTTACTCCCACAACCTTTCAAAGGATTTAGCCTGAAGCGATGGGGTCCTTTAAGTGAAAGATGATTCGCATTTGATTCGCTGGGGTATCATCGGCCCTGGCCGCGCCGCCGCTCGTTTCGCACAAGGCCTCTCAGCCGTCCCCAACGCCGCTCTTCAAGCCGTCTGGGGTCGCAATCCCGAGCGCGCCCAGTCCTTCGCGCAAAAATTTAATCTCCCGCAAACCCTCGCTACGTTAGATCAGCTTCTCGCTGCAGACATCGACGCCATCTACGTAGCCACGCACCCAGACACTCACGCCGAGCTTTGCATTCGCGCCCTCGCCGCCGGCAAGCACGTCCTCTGCGAAAAACCCTCCGCCCTCAACCTTCGGCAACTCGAAGATATTCTCACCGCGGCCCACCAGCACGACCGCCTCTTCATGGAAGCCATGAAGCCGCCGTTCTTCCCGCTTTATCAGCGGCTGCGCGAGCACCTCCAAGCCGAACCCATCGGTCGCATCGGCTTCATCCGCGCCGGCCATTGCGACTCTAGCCTCGCCCCGGACTACCCGCTCCACTTTCCAGAACTCGGCGGCGGAGGCATCATGGGCATCGGCCCCTATGAAGCCTTTCTCGCCCTCGATTGGCTTGGACCTCTGAAGCGCGTCCACACCATCGGCCGTCTCAATCCCGCCGGTGTTGACTCACTAGCCCTCTTCCAAACCGAGCACGAACATGGCATGGCGCAACTGCATACCGGCCTCGACCTGCTCAGCCACGGCGATGCAATGCTCTCCGCTCCGCGCGGCTACGTCCTCATCCACGCCAACTGGTGGAATCCCACACGTGCTTCTGTCCATTACCTGAATCGCCGCATCGTTGAACTCCACGAGCCCTACACCGCCGGCGGATTCAACTATGAAACCGCGCACTTCTGCCAGCTCATCCGCGGTGGCCTCCGCGAAAGCCCCGTCATCTCGCACAAAATGTCGTTAGGCATGGCGCAATTGCTGGAAGAAGCCCGCACCGCACTCGGTGTCCACTTCCCCGGCGAAGTCGCAGAAAATCCGGCATTCCCTACGGGACCGTAATCACAATCTTGCCCACCTGCTGGTTCGACTCCAAATACTGGTAGGCTTCCACGGTCTTCGCAAATGGAAACGTCTTCGCAATCTTCGGCACAAAACGCCCATCGGCAAGCCGATCGTAGATATACTGCTTCGCGCCCTCCAGCAGCTTTGGATCCTTGGCGATCTGGCGCAGGGTATAGCCGCGCACGCTTAGCCCCTTGGCCAGCGCCGCAAACAAAGGAAACGGCGTTGGCGCAGGCGACAACGCCCCATACTCGAATATCACCCCACCCGGCGCCGCGGCTGCCGCCAGCTTCTCTACAATCGGCCCTCCGATGGGGTCAAACGTCATCCGTGCACCTTTGCCGCCGGATATCTCCATCACCCTGGCCACATAATCCTCTTCGTCGTTCGCGATGACGTGGTCGGCCCCAAGAGCCAGCAGCACGGCCCGCTTGGCCGCCGTACGTGTCACCGCAATTGCTGTTGCGCCGGCATCTCGCACCATCTGGACCGCCGCCAGTCCCACGCTGGAAGACGCAGCCGTAATGGAAACGAAATCGCCCGCCTTCACTCCGCCGAAGTGCACAAGTGCGCCGTAGGCTGTCACGTACTGCATCCAGATCGCCGCCGCCTGCGTGACTGTCAAATTCGCCGGATACTCGCCCAGCGACCCCACGGGCACAACCGTCTCTTCGCCCAGGGTGCCATACCGGGTCAGTGAGAAGTTGGGGATCGTAGCCGCCGGCTTCCCGATCCACTCGCGGTCTACGCCCTCGCCCACCGCTTCCACCACGCCCGCTGCCTCGTACCCCAGCCGCGAAGGAAACGTCGGTTGCTCCAGGTACTGGCCTCGGTAGAACATCGACTCCGCCCTGTTCAGGCCCACTGCTTTCACCCGCAACCGCACCTCGCCCTTGCCCGGATCTTGTGTGGGAAGTTCCTCCAGTTTCAGGTTTTCCGGTCCACCAAGCTGATGAAATCGAACAATCGTAGGCATACCCCCTCCTGTCATCATTCGATGAGCCTCATCCGCACAAAGGTGCGACGCGGACTGACCACTTCGGATCATTCCCGGCAACCCCACGGGTGGTAGCATCGTAGATGACAGATGCAAACGAAAAAACTGAAGATTATCCCCCTCGGCGGACTTGGCGAGTTCGGCATGAACTGCCTTGCGCTGCGCTGGGAAGACGACATTATCGTGATCGACGCCGGGTTGATGTTCCCCGAGTCGGAGTTGTTGGGCGTCGATATCGTAGTTCCCGATATCACCTACCTCATCGAAAACAAGCAGCACGTCCGCGCCATCATCCTCACCCACGGCCACGAAGACCACATCGGCGGACTGCCCTGGATACTCAACGAGCTCAAGGTTCCCGTCTACGCCACTGAGTTCACTTTGGCGTACGTCGAGGGCAAGCTTGAAGAGCACCATCTGCTCGACGAAACCGAGCTGGTTGAGATCACCCCGCGCGAAAAATTCGCACTGGGCCCTTTCACCATCGAGCCCATCCGCGTCACGCATTCGCTGGTGGATTGCGTAGCCTTGGCCATCGAGACTCCGGTCGGCGTTGTCATCCACACCGGCGACTTCAAAATCGATCTTTCACCCATTGACGGCCACGCCTTTGACCTGCACACATTTGCCGAATACGGCAAGCGCGGTGTCCTGGCCTTATTGCAGGATTCGACAAATGTTGAGCGTTCTGGCTACACGCCCAGCGAACGCGCTGTCATCCCCCGTCTCGATGAAGTCTTTTCGCAGACCAAGAAGAAGCTCTTTTTCACCTGCTTCTCATCGTCCATCTACCGCATTCGTATCGCGCTCGAATTGGCCCGCAAACACTCGCGCAAAGTTGCGGTTGTCGGCCGCTCCATGATGGAGAGCACAGAGATCGCGCAGGATCTGGGCTACATCGACATCCCGCAGGGCCTCATCATCAACCCCGGCCAGATGCGCGACTATCCGCCCGAACAATTAATGATCCTCATCAGCGGTACGCAAGGCGAGCCCATGTCCGCCCTCAGCCGCGCCGCTGTTGATAATCATCGCCATGCGCACATCGACTCCGGCGACACCGTCGTCCTCAGTTCGCGCATCATTCCCGGCAACGAGAAAAGCATCTTCCGCGTCATTGACCACCTCTGCCGTCGCGACGCCAACGTCATCTGCGACGACGGTTCCAACGGATTGATTCACGTCAGCGGCCACGGCGCGCAGGAAGAACAGCGCCTGCTCATCAACCTGGTCCGTCCGAAATACTTTATCCCCGTCCACGGCGATTACCGCAATCTCCAGCGTCACGCCCGCGTGGCCATGGAAACTGGCGCGGTGGAGCACGCCATCGTGATTGAAGACGGCGACGTATTGGAACTGGACAAGACCGACGCCCGCAAAAAGGACAAGGTCACTGCCGGCCGCATCCTCATCGACTCCGGCTCCTCCATTGATGTTGTTGAAGACCTGGTCATCAAGGACCGCCGCATTTTGTCGGAAGACGGCATCGTCCTCGCAGTCCTCGCCATCAACAAGCGCACCGGCAAAGTGGAGCAACAACCCGAAGTCATCATGCGCGGCTTCGGAGGCTCGGATATCACTGAGCAAGCCAAAGAGCTAGTCCTCAAAACCCTCGACGGCCTAAGCGTGGAACAGAAATCCGACTACGGCATGGTCAAGGACAAGGTCCGCGCAGAACTGAAGCGCCTCATCCAGAAATCCACCGGCCGCCGCCCCATGATCATGCCGGTGATTTTGGAAATCTGATCGGCACAGCCGGCAGTGAGGCCGCTCGGAAAAGTTGCGTGAGGGCGCAGTCCAAAATAGAATGGCGACCCAGATCCAAGTAACGTAATCTGGCCTCACGCAATGAAACTCAGCTTCGCCGCCGCCACCCCTTCCGACGCCCCGGAACTCGCCGCACTTCACCACGCCACCGCAGAAGCCCTGACCATCCGCTTCGGCCACGGATTCTGGTCCTCTGCGCCCTCAGAACGCGGCATCTTGGCGAATATGTGGAAGCCTAGATTCTCGCGCACCTTGATTGCGCGTGCCAACCGCTCCATCGTTGGAACCTTGCGCCTCGCCACAAAGAAACCCTGGGCCATCGACACTGCGTATTTCACTGCGGCTGAGAAGCCTCTGTATCTGACCGGCATGGCCGTCCATCCCGACCACCAGGGCAAGGGAGTTGGCCGTTTCCTCATGCAGGAAGCTGCAGCCGTGGCCCGCGCCTGGCCCGCCGACACCATTCGTCTCGATGCCTTTGACGCAGCGGCGGGAGCCGGAGCCTTCTACGCAAAATGCGGATTCTGCGAAATAGCGCACGTGACCTACAGAAACAATCCGCTGGTCTATTTTGAACTCGCTCTACCGTCGCTGCTCCCAAACCGGAAACAGAAATGAATCTGGAGTCGGCGGGCACCCAATTTAGCCGTGACCTCATCCCACCTGAAGCTTTGTTTTGTGCCGAGCAAGAGCAACAGACGGGTACGGCAATCGATTGTCTTTTGTTTGTCTTTTGATTGTCTTCGACCTATCCATTCCACTCGCTCCCCGTCTCACATTCGCACCATTGAGAACACTTAGCCCATTCCGTCAAGACCCCATCCACTATGCCTTCGCATGTGGAGTAGGTAATCAGTTCCGTGGTAAATTTGGTCAACTGTTGTCCTGTCTTTCCCGAAAAGCGGTCTCGCCACCCAGCAAGATCTTGTGGTTTATCCCCAGGGCCGCAGAATCTGACGTGGGGAAATGAATCAGTCGAGGCACTCGATGACACTCCAGAGGCCCCATCTGGGAGATCTGCGCGTCACCACAATCTTCGCTTGGATTGCGGCATTTTTCGCGCTGTTCACCAGCCCTGAATTGGCCCCGGCACAAGTCCTCGCCAATACCGGTTCCAGCGTTCCCGTGTCCCGAGAAAGCGCCTCTGATTTCAGCTCGAACTCATTCGACTCGGCTGTGCATGGTCTCAGCAGCGCCGGCTCTCCTGACTCCGCGGACCCACTCGCTTCGCTCCCCGAATCGCCGGAACCGGATGGCCTCGGTGGAGGCCGCGAAAAATACAACACCCCGCCTGCGGCGGTGGAGTATCAGAAACCCTTTTCACGCATTGGAATCGGCGCTGACGTCAACCCGCTTGGGATCGGCATCAAGACGGCAATCGTGCTTAACCACCTTTACGACGCCCGCTTCGATGTGAACTTTTTCAATTACAACAGCGGCCGGTTCGAACTTGAGGGGTTCAACGTGAATGCGAATCTGCATTTGTTGTCGTCCGCAGCTTCGCTCGATTGGTATCCATTCGGCAGTATCTGGCGGATAAGTCCCGGAGTCATGTTCTTCAATGCGAACCAGCTTTCTGTGGCCACAAGCATCGTTCCCGGAACCAGTTTCACGCTCAACAACCAGACCTTCTATTCAGCCAGCGCAAATTCAGCCACGGGAGCAACGCCGCTGGCGGGTAGCGGTGTGTTGGGACTGCATACGCAAGTGCCCGCCTTTACCATCGCTGGCGGCTTTGGCAAATTCATTCCCCGATCGAACCGTCACTGGTCTTTCCCTTCGGAATTCGGTGTCGCCTTTACGGGCGCACCTACAGCCAACGTAATCGCTTCCGGCTGGGTCTGCACCGATGCCGCACAGACCAAGTGCAGCAATGTAGGCGATCCCGCGAATCCGGTCGCAATCGAGTTCAACAGCGCCCTGCAGTCGTCGCTCACCAAGTGGAGGCAGGACTTGGGCAAGGTAACGGTCTATCCACTCTTTTCCTACAGCGTGGTTTACAGCTTCAATATCCGTTAGCGCCTCTAACCGTGTGATTCTGCATCAGCCCCGTGCCCCATTCATTCGCCGGAAACTTAGAATCGCACGGCAATATAGCTCTTGGTCAGGCCAAGAAAACGTTCGCGCAAAATGCGGCAATCGGGGAACAAGTTCGCGAACTCCCGGTAGGTAAGAAGGCGCACTTCGTCGACTATTTCATGGACAACGCCAGGATTCAGCAAGCCCCGAGGGGTCCATCGCACCATGCGATGTTGCAAGCTTTTCGGGAGGTATTGGATGTAAGGGGCCAGCAGATGTGCTTCGATCGGGAAACTGCGCGCGGGTGTCTGAATCCAGAGCTTCGGAGCTACTCTTCGTGCTTCGCGAGCGAATATCTGCTGTTTCTCCCAGGTGCCCAGATGCTCGATCACCGAGTTTGAAAACGCGATGTCGAATGCATAATCCGGAAAAGGCAGCGCAGTGGCATCGGCCTCGATCGACTGGAAGCGTTCACCCGCGAAGTCCTCGTACTGGAGCTTGTTAATCAGCGTGACTGAAAACGGCGCGTGGGTTTCTGACTCAGATTCCCAGGTATGCACAGATCCGCCTATATCGACTACTCGATCGGCAACAGAAGGTGCGATAAGGGCAAAGAATTGTTTCATCCGCCTTCGGCGAAAGCGGATGAATACGTGCTGACTGAGGGCATTGTATTTCGGCCCCATCGAAATCGCTTTCACGGGGTGCTCCACTGCGCAAAGTGAATTTCAATAGGCCGAGTATAGGCCCAATACGAAAAGACGAGCTGTCATTCAAATGTCATTCGATTGTTGATTTGCCCGCAAAAACACGCGCTCCATGATCAGCAATGTGGTGCGGGCTGAGCTCGATTTCTGACCGTGTGAATCTGTATCAGGCCCAAGCCCATCTATTCGCTCATTCGCGAATGGGCGGGAAAGCACAAACCTCGTGCCGCGAAATCAAGCGGTCAAAGGCCTGACAAGCCGGGTAGAATCCCCCTATGCGCCGCTTCTCACTTTTCCTGGCCCTCGCCGCAGCCCTGCTCACGCCTGCATTCTCCCAAACCGTCAGCGCGCAGGAACCGCAGACGACGGTCCCCGCCTGCCCCTCCACCCCCACACTCGATCAGCTCATCACCGCGATTGATGCCGCGGTCAGCGGTCCAGCCGACAAAGACCGGACTTGTTTCCGCGAGCTTTTTGCACCCGACGCCCGCCTGATTCCCATCCGCATCGCTGCAGACGGCACAGCTACACCCCGCATTCTCACCGTGGATGGCTGGATCGATGCAGTTCGTAAGCGCGGAAGCCAGGTCTTCTACGAACACCAGATCAAGGTGCGCAGCGAAACCTGGGCCCACATCGCTCATCTCTGGAGCACCTACGAAACCCGCACCACACCGGATGGCAAACCTCCGGAAGGTAAGGTTTTGGATCGTGGCATCAACAGCATTCAAGCCGTTTACGATGGTAAGCAGTGGCATATCCTCGAAATTGCCTGGCAAGCCGAAACTTCCGCTGACCCCGTTCCGGAGAAATATCTTCCATGACCACACTCACTGAGTCTCTTGTTTCTGTAGAAGCCATCCGCGCCGCCGCCGCCCGCATCGAGCACATCGCCGTCCGCACGCCGCTCATCCGCGCCCAATTTCCCGGCCTCTCCGGCCACGGCACCAACAAAGAAATCTATCTCAAAGCTGAAAGCCTGCAGCCCATCGGCGCTTTCAAAATCCGCGGCGCGTCCAACAAGATTCTCCAGCTCACGCAGTCCGAAATCGCTCGCGGAGTCATCACCTACTCCAGCGGCAACCACGCGCAGGGAGTAGCCTACGCGGCCCGCGAAGTTGGAGCTAAAGCAGTCATCGTCATGCCCTCGAACGCTCCCGCCATCAAGCGCGCTGCTACACTGGCTATGGGCGCAGAGATTGTCGATGTCGGCGTCGCCTCAAGCGAGCGCCTTGCCAAATCCGATGAGCTGGTCCGCGAGCACGGCTACATCGTCATTCCGCCATACGACGACGAGCAGATCATCGCCGGTCAGGCGACATGCGGCTTGGAAATCGCCGAGTCGCTTCAGAACATCGATCTCGTCCTCGCACCTGTCAGCGGCGGCGGTCTGCTTTCGGGCATAGCCACAGCCGTCAAACAGCTCAGCCCCAGAACCAAAGTCTTCGGCGTCGAACCCGAACTCGCCGGCGACACCGCAGAAAGCTTCCGCACCGGCTCCATCGTTACCTGGCCGGCGGAACTCACTTCGCGCACCATCGCCGACGGTCTCCGCACTCAAAGTGTTGGCGTCCGCAACTTCGCCCATATCCGCGCCTTTGTCGACGGCATCATCACCGTCACGGAATCCGAAATCCGCGCCGCCATGCGCGCCATCGTCGCCGCCACGCGGCTTGTCCCTGAACCCAGTGGGGCGGTGGCCACAGCCGCGCTGCTTTTCCACGCTTCGGAGCTACCGCCTTACACCACCGCCGTAGCCGTAGTCAGCGGCGGCAACGTTGACCCGGCACAGCTCTCCCAAATCCTCACCGAAGCCTAGCCAACGAAGGAAATGGTGGGCCAACAGACAGCGATCAGCAAAATCAATTCAGTAACGGAGACCCTGCGTGGCTGCATACCTATTCGCGAATATCAATATTTTTGATCAGAAGACCTACGATAACTTCAATAGCCAAGTGCAGCCGACGATCGAGAAGTTCGGGGGTCGATTTCTGGTACGCGCGGGTAAACACGAAACCTTGGAAGGCACATGGATGCCGACCCGGATTGTGCTGATTGAGTTCCCGGACATGGCCGCACTCAAAAGCTGGTATCAGTCGAGCGACTATGCGCCACTGATCCAACTGCGCCATGCATCAGCCTACTGTGATGTGGTTACGCTCCAAGGCGTCTGAATCTCTCGTTGAGCATGTGCCTCACCCCGCCTGCCAAGCCGCCTGCTCAAGCGCAGCAATGTCGAGCTTGATCATGTTCATCATGGCACGCATTGCCGCCGGATGACTCACAAGTCGATAGATATCCGCTGGAACAATCTGCCAACTTACGCCAAACTTATCCTTCAACCAGCCGCATGCCGTCTCGGATCCGCCGTTGGTAAGCTTCGACCAGTAATCGTCGATTTCCTGCTGGCTCTCGCAACGGATCACAAAAGAGAAGGCGTCGCTGAGTTTCTGCGAAGGACCGCCGTTCAGAAACGTGACCTGCTGGCCCTCGATCTCTAAATCGATTGCAAGCAGTGATCCTTTCGGTCCCGGACCGGCCTCGGTGGTACGTAGTTCATTCAGCTTCCTGCTGCCGGGGAAAATCGAAAGGTAAAAGTCGGCAGCGGCTTCGGCATTGGCATCAAACCACAGAAACGGGGTGATCTTATTCATGGTCGGCTCGCTCAATGAATTCATCCCTCGGCCTCGCGGGGACGGTGTCTTCCGCTCATCGGCTCCAGACTACACGCGGGTCGACTACCTTGTGAAATGAGGATGCCTGGCGCTCGAATTCAGGTGGCCGCTCACCTAAATCCCATCCCATCCGTCCTTCGACTATGATTCTCTCCGTGATGAATCTCCGAACCCGCGTCCTCGCAATCGTCCTGTCCTTCCTCTGTGCCGTTCCCGCATTCGCGCAAAAGAAAACCCAGCAACTGGAAAAGCCGCTGGCCGGCCCACGCGCCACAGCCCTCCGCATCACCATCCTCTATGTCGCCCCCGATCCCGCCTCGCAAAAAGTCGACCGGGTCCAGATTGGCCGCGAGATGGTGGTTGCCGAAAAAAATGGCCCGTGGCTCCGCGTCTATGCCAACACTGACATTGAGGAATTGCGCGGCAAAGATGCCCCCATGTTCGACGCTCACGACACTCCGCCGCCCATCTCCGGCTGGATGGAGTCCAAAGGGATCGTCGTGGAAAACACCCCCAACGGCGACCAGATCCTGATGGGCGAAGCCGCCAATGAAGAATCGCTGGCCTCCGATCCGCGTGGTCCCGCAAATGCAGCACAGAGCGCGCGCCTGCTCTATCGCCGCCTGGTTGAGATGTTCCCGAATTCGCCGCTTGTGCCCACCGCCGCATGGCGCGCCGCGGATATCCAGTGGCAACTGCAAAAGGCCGACGCTGCCACGCGCCCATCCGCCAAAGAGAGAGATCCCTACATGCGCGAGCAGATGGACGAAGACGAATTGAAGAAAATCGTCAAGCTCTATCCCCACACCCGTGAAGCCGATCTAGCCGGCTTCGAACTCATAGACAATAAGCTCTGCGGAGACTGGCAAGGTTCGCCCAAATGCCCTGAAAAAGAAGCCGAACTCTACGAGAAATACGCCGCCGAATTCCCTGACGGACCCCGCACAGCACAGGCTTTGTATCTCGCCGTCTACCGTATGGCCGTCCTTAATGACATGTATGCCGCAGATGGAAGCGACAAGAAAGCCCAAGAGGCCCACAACCATGCCAAAGACCTTCTCAAACGCCTTACCGACAAATTCCCACAGTCCGATTACTCCTGGCGCGCCGGGGCTCTTGTGTTCAAATTAGATCAAGGCATCCCTGTCTACGGTATCGACCGGGAATAAGAGGCTCGGCATAGCCGCTGCCCGTCTGCATGTCTGCGCCAATCGCACGCCGGAGGCTTCTTGAATCCATATTTGCAGTCTGTTCTTTTGGGCATTGTTGAGGGCCTCACCGAGTTTCTCCCCGTAAGTTCCACGGCGCATTTGCGCATCGCCGAAGGTGTGATGCACATCCCGCTCGACGATGCTTACTGGAAGATGTACACCATCGTCATCCAGTTGGGCGCCATTCTTGCCCTCACGCTGCTCTTTCTGGGCCGCATTGTTGAGTTCATCCGCACCTTTCCCAGCGGCGAAAACGGAGACCGCACCTGGCTCGACCACCCCATCTCCCTCACCCTCATTGCATTTGGCTTCACCTCCGCACCTGCCCTGCTGTTGCACAAATGGAGCGAAAAGAACCTGGGCAGCCTGACCGCGATGGCCTTGGCTCTGCTCATCGGTGGTATCGTCATGTGGATCGTCGATGCCTGGGCCGCGCGCCGCGACTCTGAGACCAACGACATCGAACAGATGACACTTTTTCAAGCCATCTGGATCGGCCTCTGTCAAACTCTCTCGGCCGTCTTTCCCGGAACCTCGCGATCCATGTCCACCATCGCCGCCGGCCAGCTTGTTTCGCTCGACCGCCCCACCGCGCTGGCCTTCAGCTTTCTGCTGTCCATCCCTACCATGTTCGCCGCCACCTGCTGGGACCTGCTCAAGGAGATTCACCCTTCCAAGGCCGCACTCGCCGCCGGCTCGGCAGCCCATGTCGTGATGAACAGCGAACGCTGGATCGTCCTCCTTATTGGCCTGGTGGTCTCGTTCATCGTGGCCCTCGGCGTTGTAGAGTGGTTCCTCCAGTGGGTCCGCAAACACGGCTTCGCCCTCTTCGCCCTTTACCGGATTATCCTCGGCGCTGCGTTGCTGATCTGGGGCGCCAAGTTCATCGGCGGCTAACAGCCGTCAGCAACGGACCGTCAACATGCGCACTGAGGGATCGGGGAAAATCGGCGAACTGACAAACGACGCGGAGTCGAGCTTGACTGATCTGCTCAATTTCAAAGAATTGAAGCTTGAACACAGCTACATGTGATTGTCCGCTGACGGGATCTCGACGGGATGGGAGCCTTTGGCAAGCGACCTAGCGGAAAACGACGGAAGAACCAAAGAGAGAATCGCACTCAGCGAAAAACCAGTCACAGATTTGGTGCTGGCCTTTGTTGGCGTCGTAAGCTGGAGAAGCAAGAACCAATTGATGGCCCGTATGCAGTATTTCCGAGTCGGCTACACGTCTGGACTCGTCTTTGGCACGTATCTCAGAACAAGTTTGGTGGGTTGCAACCCGCAGCGGCACGGCGGGTTCCTGATTTTTGGCGCCTGCCAAAACCTTTGGATCTAGGACAGCCGGTCGTTCATCTTGGAACAACCCACCTCGTGATGTGGAGGCCACAAATCCCAGCCGTCGCACGATCCCCACACATCTTCATGTGTGATATTCTACACATGACGGAGGTGCGACCATGGCAACCAACCTCGCCCTTGACGACAACCTCATCGAGGAAGCCCGCCAGATCGGCAACCACAAAACCAAAAAAGAAGCTGTCACCGCGGCCCTCGACGAATACATCCGTTGGCGTAAACAGCAAAAGATTCTCGATCTTTTTGGGACCATTGATTTCGATCCGAACTACGACTACAAAAACATGCGGCAACTCGACCGGATCGAGGTAGATGAGTCTTGAAAGTCATCGTCGATACCTGCATCTGGTCTCTTGCTCTCCGCCGCCGAGACAAAAGCAGGTTAAGTGCAGAGGACCAGCAAATGGTCATGCAACTCACTGAAGCAATTCAGGACCGCCGCGCTGCCATCATCGGCCCTATTCGTCAAGAGATCCTATCGGGGATCAGGAATCGAGCACAATTCGCCAAGACAGAAGGTACTCTCGACCTATTTCGCGATGAAGAAATTACAGTCGCAGATTATGTCGAGGCAGCAAGGTTCTACAACCTCTGTCAGGATCGAGGAGTCCAGTGCGGCCCCGTGGATATTCTTCTGTGCGCAGTTGCCGCTCGAAAGCAATACGGCATTTTGACCTCGGATCAAGCCCTGAACCGCTGCGTCGAAGTCTTGCGATCCGAAGGCCTCATCCGGTAATCGTCAGCCGGTGCCCCGTTCATCGCATTCTCATCGCGATGAACGGGATGCTACAAGTCCCAACCGCTTCCACTTGAATCGGTTCTCCCCACCATCATTTACCATCGACTTTGCTTCCACCACCATTAGGGAGACCCCAATGCGGCGCCAATCAATTCTTGCCGGATGCCTCGCCGGCATCCTTTCCATCGCGATCCCATCTTTTGCGCAGACCGCCCCGGCAAACCAGCCTGCTCCAAAACACGCCTTCACCGCGAAAGACTGGGCCGCTCTCCGCAGTGCCGCCGCGGCAGCGATCTCGCCCGACGGCACCATCCTTTATGGCGTCAACTATGGCGGCGAGAAAGGCCCTACGCATCACGAGTGGTGGGCCATCGCCCCGGACGGCACCCATCCAACCAAGCTCGATTTGCAGGATGACTTTACTCCCATCGGCTTCACGCCCGACGCTCACGGGCTCTATGGCACATGGAAGATTAATAAGCTCACTCAATTTGCCGTTTTCCCCTTCAAAGACGGCAAAGCGGCACCTGTGCCTTCAATCGTGGTGCTTCTGCCACGAGGCGTCCAGTCTGCAGCGGCTTCGCCGACCGGCACGCGCTTCGCTATTGTGGCGGATCCGCGCCCACCTGACCCGCTCGACGACGTGCGCCATGTGCTGGAGCCGAAGCAGGCCAGCCTCTATCTCGTGAATGCCGATGGCACCGGCGGCAAGTGGTGGTGCGACAGTTTGAAATCCATCTCCGGAACCATTACAAACGAAGGCGAGGGTGCGGCAGCCTGGAGCGCTGACGGCGAGTCGCTTGCGGTCTTATCGGATTTGCCCAGGATTGGTCACCACGACGTAAGCACGGCCATTGATGTATGCAACACAGCTGGCGCGCGCCACATAACCGATATTCCCAATGCTGTAGCTGGAATCGGATGGACGGACGGAGGAAAGACCCTCGCGTTTTTGTCGAGCAAATCCGCGGTGCTGACTCCGGAGCATGTCTGGACCGTACCTGCGGCAGGCGGCCAGGCCGAAGACCGCACTCCAAGCCTCGACGGAACTGCAATGGAGCTGGCGGGAGATGTGCGCGGCCATCTTTGGGTAGTCGTCGACCACGGCGTCCGCAATGAAGTAGACGAGTTTGTCGACGGCGCGCTCAAGCCGGTTTATCGCTGGCCTGCCGGCGTGGTGGAAAGTTTACCTGTGACCTCAGAGTACGCAGGTGCCCGTTCCTTGGTGGCCGTCAATATAGGCGATCCCGAACATTCGCGCAATGTTGCCATCTCAGTAGGCGGTGAGCTACGCAAGATCACCCACGAAGGCGACGCTCTGTTAGCTTCCATCGATCTGGGCACGGTCCGCGTCGTCCACTGGAAGAGTAAAGCTGGCATCGCCCTCGAAGGAATCGCCACCTTCCCGCCGGGCTACGTCGAAGGCAAGAAATATCCCTTCCTGGTGCTCCCGCACGGCGGACCAGAGGCCAACGATGAGCTGTCTCTCGATCAATTTGCGCGAGGCATCGCAGGCCTTGGCTATGTGGTCTTGCAGCCCGAGTATCGCGGGTCAACAGGCTATGGAGCGGATTTTCTCGCCGCCATCTATCAGCACTTCGGCGACCGCGCTTATGAAGATGTAGACAGCGCGACCGATTTCGCCATCGCCCAGGGCTGGGCCGATCCAAATCGCCTCGCCATCTTCGGCTGGAGCGCAGGCGGATTCATGACCTCCTGGACTGTTACCCAGACCGGCCGCTACAAGGCCGCAATTGAAGGCGCCGGCATTACAGACTGGGGTCCATTCCTTTGGACCAGCGACATTCAGCAGACCGACTTTGACGCCCGCTGGACCGACGAGGATCCCGAAGCATTCCGGCAATTTTCCGCAGTTGCATTTGCCAACAAGGTCACCACTCCGCTACTCATTCTGCACGGCGAAGCGGATCGCCGCGTCCCCACCTTCCAGGGAACTGAGTTCTTCCAGATTCTGGCGGCGAGGGGCAAAACCGTCCGCATGGTCACCTATCCCGGATCGCCTCACTTCCCCACCTTGTGGGAACAGCGGCTGAATGTCTTTGAGGAAATCACCGACTGGCTGAAAAAGTACAACCCCTAACCGGCCGGGGGTGGACATCATGGTTCCCCCCGCCCGTTTCCCCCCGGAATCCTCCTCCCCGGCAGAGATAATAGAGACTGCTCTGGGACTCTTCGTCCGCCCCTTTTGCTCGCTCGCGGCAGGTTTCTGAGCGTGCAAAAGAGCGGGAGCGCCCCTGTCATGAAGCCCATTCGCATTGTCCTCGTCCCCACGCGGAGCCGCCCCTTGAACATCTTCCTGGGGCTCGTGCTCCTGCTGGTTTCGCTCCTCCTTTTCCTTTCTCTGGCCACCTGGCACGCCACAGACCCCTCGCTCAACACCGCCGCCGATCTATCCCTGCCTCATCCTGTCCACAACTGGATCGGTGTCTTCGGCGCGTACCTCAGCGACCTTCTCCTTCAATCACTCGGCATCACCGCCTTCTTCATCCCCCTCTGGATAGCCGGTCTGGGATGGTCCTGGATGCACTCCCGGCCCGGTGGTTCGCCTGTGCTGCGCTGGATCGGCACTCTGCTTGCCTTGGTCTTTCTTCCGGCAACTATGGGACTCCTTCCCTGGCACTGGCGTTGGCTCCATCTCATCCCAATCGAGGGTGTGTTAGGCCGGCTCATCTCCGGACTCCTGGTCAGCTACGTCAACATCCAGGGTGCCTGGCTCATCGCGGGCGCACTTGCAGCCACAGGCGTCTATTTCGCTTCCGCTGTAGCCTTCCGCGTCATCGCAGAAGGCGCCCGGGACCGCTGGATTCAAGGCCAGAGCTGGTATGACCGCTGGTGCAACTGGCGTGAGGAACGCGCCGAGCGCAAGGCCGATCAGATGGGCGAGCACGAAATGCTGCCACTGGAAGACCCAGACCCCGTCGAAGAGCATGCGGAGCTCAAACCCAGCTTTTGGGGATCACTTTTCCGCCGCCGTCGTGAACCGCAACCCGATCCCATCGACGAGGTCCCCGCCTTTCAGCGCGCCGCCAACATCTGGGAGCGCTCCGCCACGGAACCCGTCGCCGCTGTCCCTGCCGCCCCAGCATCTCAGCCAGTGCCGGTAGTCCCGCAGAGACCCATCGCTCCCTCGCCTGTTCTGGGAATCTCGAAGAGTCTTGATTTCGATAACTGGGAAACCCCAGCCACGCCCGTTGCCCAGTCACAGCCAACTCCAGTTCAACACCAAGCCGATCGTCCCGCACCCATTCGGCCGATTGCCATTCCGCTGGAGCCGACGGGAGTCCCGCAACCTGCCGGCGAAATTGCCATCCATTACCGTGCCGATTCCGAAGCCCGCACCGCGACGGTGGCGCCAAAAAATGTCAGCGGATTCAAGCTTCCGCCCAGTACCCTGCTTAACGCGGGCGACGGTCCGCAGGCCGTCTGCGAAGACGATCTCCGCGAAGAAGCCAAGGTTCTGGTGGAGAAATGCGGCGAGTTCGACGTGCGCGGCCAAGTGGTCCAGATCAACCCTGGTCCCATGGTCACCACGTATGAATTCAAGCCAGAAGCCGGCGTGAAATACTCGCGTGTCACCGGGCTCGCCGATGACCTCTGTCTGGCCATGCGCGCAGAATCCATCCTTATCGAACGCATGGCCGGCAAGAGCACCGTCGGTATCCAGGTTCCAAACCACGAACGCGAAACCATTCATCTCCGCGAAGTCATTGAGTCTGAAACGTTCGCCAAATCCAAGGCACGGCTGACCATCGCCATGGGCAAGGACATCAACGGCAGAATCGTCACCGCCGACCTGGCCTCTATGCCTCACGTGCTCATCGCGGGTTCAACCGGATCGGGCAAATCCGTGGCCATCAATGCCATGATCATGAGCTTGCTGTTTCGCACAACGCCGTCGCAAGTGCGGCTCATCCTTGTCGATCCCAAGCGCGTGGAACTCGGCATGTATGAGGGCGTTCCACATCTCTTCACACCCATCATCACCGAGCCCAAACTGGCCGCTAATGCCCTGCGCAACGCTGTCCGCGAAATGGAACGCCGCCTCAAGCTTCTCGCTTCACGCAGCGTCCGCAACATCGAGCAGTACAACAAACTCTTTGAAGGCATCATGCCTTCTCTCTTCGACGACGGCCAGGACAACGAGCCTCTGCCCTTCATCGTCATCATCATCGACGAACTCGCTGACCTGATGATGCTCGATCGGGCTAATGTTGAGGAGTCGATTACGAGGCTCGCTCAGATGGCTCGCGCCGTCGGGATTCATCTCGTCCTCGCCACGCAACGTCCCTCAGTCGACGTCATCACCGGCCTCATCAAAGCCAACGTGCCTACGAGAATCAGTTTCCGCCTGGCCACCAAGGTCGACTCGCGCACCATCCTCGACACCAACGGCGCAGAGGCACTGCTCGGCCGCGGCGACATGCTCTTTCTCCCGCCTGGAACCAGCCGGTTGATGCGCTTGCACGCCCCTTACGTCAGCGAGAAGGAAACCGCAGCCATCGTCAACTTCTGGAAAGATCAGGGTCAGGCCGAATACGTGGAAGGCTTCCTCGAATCGCCCAAGGACGAGCGCGTTGCGCCTGATGGCTCCAACCCCGACCCTGACGAAAACGATCCCCTGTTCGACGACGCTGTCCGCCTGGTCTTCGAGTTCGGCAAGGCAAGCACATCGCTGCTGCAGCGCCGCTTGAGAATCGGCTACGGTCGCGCCGCCCACTTGATTGATCTCATGGAGCGCGACGGCCTTGTCGGCGCCGCTGATGGTTCCCGCCCACGCGAGTTACTGAAGGCCCCCGGCTGGCTTCACGAAGTTTCCGCCGTTAACGAGTAGCTCATCCGGTCACTCTTCATCCGATTAGAAAAGCTGTGCCTCACTCATCGCGATCTCATTACGCGATGAGTGGGTATCTGGCTTCCCGTCACCGTTTCAGCGTCAAAAACATTGCCACGGCCGCGAGGGCCATGAACACAAAAGCCGTCCACACCAGCACATTCGAGATCGGGCCGCTTCGATACTCTCCCATGATGTCTTTGTTGCGCGCGATTCGTGCGATCAGGAAGATCAGCGGCACCGCGACCACGCCGTTGATGACCGCGGTGACCACCAGCGCCTGGATTGGATTGATGCCGATAAAGTTGATCATCAGACCGATCAGCGTTGCAATTGTGATGACGCCGTAAAACCCATGCGCGCGCTTCAACTTCAGGTTCAGGCCAGCCTTCCAGTCGAGCGCCTCGGAAAGCGCGTAAGCAGCCGATCCAGAGAATACAGGCACGGCAAGAAAACCCAGCCCGATGACCCCGATAGCAAATATCAATTTCGCCAGAAATCCGGCATGCGGAAAGGTATGAACCAGCGGTTCCAGAGCCTCAGCCGCCTCCGCGGCGCTTGTAATGTTGGTCTTGCCATTTTGGTGGAGAACCGTAGCTGCAACCACGATGATGCACCAGGTCGTAATCTGCGATGACAGCATGCCGAAGAAGTTATCGAGCCGCAGCCGCTTCATGAATCCTGGGGTGATCGCGGGCATTCCTTTGCGCAACATATGCTTGCTTCGCTCTTCTTCCACTTCCTCTGATGCCTCCCAAAAGAACATGTAGGGCGAGATCGTGGTGCCGATCACACCGGTGATGAGGAAGAAGAATGCGGGAGTGAATTCGATGTGCGGAATGAACGTCGCCTTGAAAATGGTGCCCCACGGTTCATGGACCAGGAACACGGTGATGACGTAAGAAAAGAGTGTCAGGCAAAGCCACTTGAGAATCGTCGCGTAGGTTTTGTACGACGTGAATATCTCAAGGATGAGAATGAGAGCGGTGAAGAGAAGCACAAGCACCGTAAAATTCACGGGTACAATCAACTCCGCAGCGGCTCCCATCGCTCCCAGGTCGGCGCCCAGGTTGATGGTATTGGAGACAAGCAGCAGCAGCAGTGTTGCGTATAGGACCTTCTTGCTATAGCGTTCCTTAACAACGCAAGCGATACCTTTCCCAGTCACTGCGCCGATTCGCGCGCAGGCCTCCTGAACAGCCACCAAAAGAGGGAATACGAATAGCGCCGTCCAGAGCTGTCCGTAGCCGAACTGCGCCCCCGTCTGTGTATATGTCGCTATGCCTGACGGGTCGTCATCCGCCGCGCCGGTAATGAGTCCGGGACCGGCAATCTTCATCAGCTGTCTGACCCTCACGCCGAATTTAGCCATAGCGGAGAGTATAGCGGTGCGAGCTAAAACTCTTTATTCATCGGCTCAGTCCGCCGATTCCCCCTACTCGTCTTCTTTTGCGTGTCTCAGGTCTGCGAGCGTCTTGTTCAGATGGGCCAACACCGCCGGGAAGCGTTCAAGCGCAACCTTCATCCGCTCCCGCATGTCCTTGGAGCTCGCCTCCTCTTCTTGAGCATAGGTATCCTGTGGACCCGCCTCAAGAACCGCGATCTTCTGATCGATCAGCACGATCTCGGATTCGAAGACTTTCTGCATTGACAGGATGACTTTCGCTTTCGCATCCAGACACATTGCATTCGTCGTCGGCTCGGGGCATTCCCTCTCGAACTGAGCCCACTGGTCCGCAAGCTCCTGCACAGGAAAATCCATATCTGCGATCTTTCTCTGCAGTCTCATGAAACGAGGGTTATCGCTGGAGGAATTCGGAGCGTTGGCATCCGGACCCGAAAGAGCCGACCCAGCGGAAGCAACTTGAGTAACCAGTTCAGGTAAAGGGGCGCTCTCTCTCACAACCGGAATAGCTGCTCCCGTCTCGGGATCAATCCGAACCAGGACCGCAGGCGCCCGATCCGCTGCAGCGAATTGCGATGCAGCCTGACGAGCCGGCCGTTGCGTCGGATAGATTTCCACTGGCGTGGCAGGAACCGAGGGCACGGACGAAGCGAGTTGAGTCTTAGTTGCTGAAGGCACAGGCGAGATTCTGGCTGGAACCACCGGATCTTCCCCCGGCAACGCTTGATTCACCGGAACCTGAGCTGCCGGGGCCGACGACGGTATCGGTGTCACTCTGGCCTGCCCAGTCGGCAGAGACGTCGGCGGGGGGGACACACGAGCCTGCTGCATAGTAGCCTGCGCGGGTGGAACTGCCAGGGGGAAAACTTGCGCGCGCACCGGTGGGACAGAAGTTGACGAGAGGGTCGATTGCACAGAAGCCGGTGGAGGTGCAGGGCGCGCGAAAATTGACGCCAGTGCGGCATCCACTGATCCCTCTGGCGACGGTGCTTGTGCGGGAGCCAAGGGCAACGGCCTGGGTGCCGAAAGAGCAATTGTGGACGCCGGCGTGGAGGGCGCGAGTGCGGTGTCAACTGGTCCCTCTCGCAGAGGGGCCTGCTCCGACGCCTTAGGCAAAGACGTAGGCGCGGAAAGCGCTGGTCCTGATGCCGTCGGGACTGGTGCCACGGCCGCGTCAACCTGTCCCTGGGGCGCGGGAGCCTGCTCCTGCGCGGTTGGAACAGCCTGTGGCGGCTCCTGCTGCAGTGGTTCCGGCGCCGGGGCCTGAGCCTCGATGGCGGGTCGCACTGGCCCCAGCCGGAGAAGAGCCTCTTGTGCCGCGGTCAATCCCGGATGAGCTTCACTCGGTTTTCTCGGATCGATCAGCTCGTGCGTCAAGTAGGTCAGCAGCGCCGGACTGCTGTTCACATCGCTGCTCAACTGATCGTGCACGCGCGACCTCGGCGCACTTACTGCCTGAGTTGCGGGTCCTTCCTCAATGGCCCGTGGCATGGCCATCTTCCCATTGGGATTTGCGTCGGCAGGCGCAATCCTTTCACTGTCCGTTGCCGGGACTGGAGGAGATGCGACCGGCGCAGGATCAGGATCAACCGGATGAGGTAAGGACGTCGGCACCAGCACTCCCACAATGGAGTACGTCTCGCTCGAAATGGCTCCCGGCCCGGTCGCGCTCGGTGCAAACATATAGAGTTTGACCTCACGGGGATGAAACTCCGCTGCTACCTGGTAACTCGCATCCGGCATGGTGCAATGGTTCGGCGTTTGAGCGGAGTTTGCGTCCTTAGTCCTCGCACCCTGAGCTTTACCCGTAACACCGTTGCCTTGCGCCATGCATTGCACAACCACGATGCTCGCATCGGAACGTAGCAGCCGGAGCACCGCGCCTGAGCCGCCGGTGGTTCCGGAAGGAGTGTAATAGCGGGAGCAGCCGGAACCGTAACACGAAACAGCGGTCCGCCCGGGAACCTGCCAGCCATACGAAGTCTTTGCCTGCTCGCCGCCGATCACTCGCACTTGTTCTCGGACGTCGTCCGCCAGAGCGCTCACGGAGCAAAGGACAATCATGCAGCTTGTAACCAGTATCGACATTTGAATCTTCCCTAGATTCAGCGGTTTAGCTTCCAGAGGTCGGTCATCGCATCCATTCGATCGGAGTTTCATAATGCTGCAACCTCCACCTGTCAGTGAGCCTTGCAATTTGCGCCATCGACTGCGGAAAGCATTCGCAGTGCCGATTTTGCCAACGCTGTCGGATGACGGTGTCGTCTATAGGTTAAGACATCGGGAGAAAACGCGCCATCCCACGTTCGTGGAAGCGTTCGGTCCGCTCGAATCCCCTGCCCCCGAAAACTCCCTCCTTTTCCCTGGCAAACGTCGAGCGGGAGCCACCGCATTCGCATCTAGTTGTCAGGAGTCATCCTGAATGAAGATTCAGTTCACCTTATGCCTGTTGGCGTGCTCTGCTCTCCAGGCGCAGACCCCCCCGCCAACTCAGCTTCCCGAACACCCTTTTTTCGTGAAGAAGACCTGGATCATCGGCGGCCTCGGCAATTGGGACTATCTCACCGTAGATCCAAAAGCGAACCAGCTCTTCATTGCGCACGGCACCCTGGTTCAAGTGGTCGATGTAACAACCGGTGCCGTCACCGGCCAAATCACCGGCCTCCGCGAGGCCCACGCAATCGCACTCGATGACACAGGTGAATTCGGTTACATCAGCGACGGGCTGGCAGACGAAGTAAAAGTCTTTGACCGGCGCTCTCTGCAGGTCGTCGCCACCATCCCCACTGGCCCCGCTCCTCGCGCCCTCGCCCTCGACCCCCAAAGCGGCCTGTTATTCGCTATCTGCGGGGTCCCGGTCTCAGCCAGTCCCAGTACCCCGCGTGCTCCCGTCAAATCCAAAGGACAGGCTGCCAACCCCACGCCTGTCCGCACTCCGGCCCGCAGTACCGAAATCAAGACTTCTGTGACCGTCATCGACATTCAGTCCCGCCGGCCGCTTGCCACAATCCTCATGCCCGGCAGGCTCGGATTTGCCCAAAGCGACAGCAACGGCGAAGTGTATGTGAACATCATCGATCGTGACTCGATTGCCCGGCTTGATGCGCAGGCAATTGGTTCCCTGCTGCGCGGAGAGACGCGAGAAACGCCATCATTGGATTGGACTCTGGGGGCGCATTCTCAAATGCATATATTCTCCGTTGGCGCAGGCTGCCACGACCCGAGCAGCCTTGCCGTTGATCACAGCCACCAGCGTCTTTTCGCCTCCTGCAGCAACATGAAAATGAGCGTGCTCAACGCCCTTACCGGAGAGCTTGTCACCTCGCTGCCAACCGGCCCCGGCACAGACACCATCGTCTTCGACCCGGACCGTGGCCTTATCTACAGCGCGAACGGTGGCGCAAACGGGAGCCTCACAGTCATTCGTCAGGACGTCACAGACACCTACGCGGTGATTCAAATTCTTCCCACTCAACAACGAGCGCGTACCCTGGCCGTGAATCCGTCCACAGGCGAGGTCTACCTGGTCACAGATCTTCAGGCAGTAAACCTTACGCAGCCAGGGGGCATAGGTACGCTCCGCACTATGCCCGCCGATGGCAGCTTTCACGTCTTGGTGGTTGCAAACTGAGACGAACCAGCTCAATCACTGGCCGGATTCGCATTTTCAGCCAGATGCGCCTATAAAGTGGCACACTAGACATACTTATGCAGAAGTTTGGTTCCAACCAGGGTCTCCCCAGGGTGCTGCTTGTCGATGACGACATGGTAAGCCGCGAAGTCATGGCGACGGTGCTGACCATGAGCGGGTACACAATCCAAACCGCAGTTGGTGGACAAGCTGCCCTGGAGATGCTGGCGAGCGGAGGATTCGCCCCCGAGGTGATTCTGCTGGACGCGCAGATGCCCGGCCTGAGCGGTGTCCGCCTCATCGAGCAAATTCACGCGCGCAGCCGCGCCGCAGTCTACACCATGAGCGGAAGCACCCCTTCCAGCGAAATAGTCAATGCCTGCGACGGCTTTCTCCTGAAGCCCTTTTCTCCCGAGGCCTTGACCCGGCTACTCGAAGAACATGCCGAAGAGTCCCCCACGTCAGCGGCGACGGCGCCAAAGTCTGATGAGCCCGTGATCAACCCTGAAACCCTGGCCCAGTTGCGCGAGATCATGCCCGAAGCTGCGGTGAGGCAGATCTACGCTGCTATTGTCTCGGATCTGTTGAAGCGTCTCATCGCCATTGAGGCCGCGATGGCCAAAGGCGATGCAGCCGAGATTCGTCGCATCGGTCACGCCATCAAGGGTGGCTGCTCCATGGCTGGGGCCCTGCAGGCGGCGCATCTGGGAGCGCGCCTTGAAGATGGCGTACTTGAAGCTAAGGGTAACCAACTGGATAACAGTTCGCCTGTACTGCGCGATTTGCGAGATGCCGCCGCGAACCTGAAGCGTATGCTGGAGGCAGAGTTTCCGGCTTCAGGATTGGCGGTTTGAGAGTCCTTTCGATATTCTTTCAAGTGCTGTCCTGGGGACTGGTGGAGGTTAAGCCGCAAACGTGGAGCGACCAATCAGAATCGTAATTGCGGACGACCATCCGGTGGTCCGAATCGGCGTGGGCAATATGCTCACGGAAGAGGGCGGCTTTGAGGTTGTCGGCGAAGCTACCGACGGCGACGAAGCGATCACAGAAACCTTGGAACTCCAGCCCGACATCCTGCTGCTCGACTTGCAGATGCCGCGCCTTCCAGGCCTTGAAGCCATGCGCGCCATCATGAATGGCACGCCGACTGTAAAGGTACTGCTGTTGACCTCTACCGTCACCACGCAGCAAATCATTGAGGCGTTGCACATCGGAGCACGCGGAATTGTGCTGAAAGACGCGCTCGCCGGGCACTTGCAGACCGCAATTCGCACCGTCTTCAGTGGCGATTACTGGATCGGCGGCAAGCGGGTTGTGAACTTGGTCTCCGCACTTCACGACCTGATGCAGCAGGCTGTCGTTCCGCAGCGCAAGACCTATGGGCTGACACCGCGCGAGCTTGAAGTGGTGGGATGCATTGTTGAAGGATGCAGCAACCGCGATATTGCCAAGCAATTCTCGCTCAGCGAAGAGACGGTCAAGCGCCATCTCTCCAATATCTTCGATAAAACCGGCGTCTCAACCCGGTTGGAACTGGCCCTGTTCGCAATCGCGCATCAGTTAGTAGCCGCGCAGCAATAGCAGCCGAGGTTCCCTGGTCAGGTCCGGTAGGTTGTGGTCCGCGGCATTCAAAAAAGACTGCAACCACCTGATCATCTATTCAGCTTCTGACCTGTATAAGCTAGGCCGCTCTTTCAGGAGCGGCTATAGCGGTTCCACGATTGCTGTACACCGAAGGTAATAAAGTCAAGTTGACGCGACCCCAAGGAGCGGCGACCCTGTACAACGCGGTAAAGGGTATACCTATCCTGGAACCGCTCTAGAATCCGCGCGTGTGCAAATAGAAAACTACGGCGGAAGCCGCAAGGCAGTAGATTCCGAAAAGATACCAGCGTCCAGATTCCAGCCAGCTACTCAGCCACTTCAGAGCAGCCAGACCCGCGAAGAAGGAAAAGACCGCGCCAAGCAAGCTGGCGGCGAATGCGCCATGAAGGTCGATAGGCGCACCAGAAGCTGCGGCAGCGTGGGCAGCCTTGAGCAGCCGTAGCAGTTCCATAAGAACCACGGGCGGCGTCAGCACTACCGCAAGGGCGAAGCTGAACCGCTCAGCGCGTTCCTTCGCTGCCCCGGCCAGCATGCCAGTGGAGATGGTGGAACCGGAGCGGGAGAACCCGCGAAACGGGAGAGCCAGCCCCTGCACCAGCCCCATCCAGCCTGCCTGACGAAAGGTGATCAAACTGTCGCCGTGAGCGGAGGCCGGCGCAAGGCTGATCTTTCTGCGCTGCCGCCGTTCAAGAATTCCGGCGACGAGAATCACGAATCCGGCTGCGGCAAGCGCCGGGGCGACGAGTTCCAGATGGCTGAAGAGCTGTTCAATCTCAGCCTTCTCTGCTCCGCGAAAGAGAGTTTTCTCAATAATCTTCTTGAGCAGCTCTCCGAGGACCCCGGTCAGAAAAGTGGCCCAGATCAGGAGGACGGCGAATCGCTGGAAGGCTCTACGGCTCGAGAAGTAGGTCAGTTTCCAGGTTTTCCAAAAGTAGACAATAACGGCAAACATCGTGCCGGTGTGCAACATGACAAGCAGCAGCGTCATCTGGGGAGCGGAGGGGTCGAGGCCCATAAGCTTTTCTGCCACCACCACATGCGCAGAACTCGACACTGGCAGCAATTCCGCAAGCCCTTGAATGATGGCAAGGAGGATGACTTGGAAAAGTGTCATGGCTTCAGTGTAAGCAATATCTTGCCTGTAACTTGTCACCATCCCTCAAAGTCGTTCAGGCCGTCCCACCAACTGCAACCGGCTCATCCAGCGCCGGCGTGCCAGCCGACACTTCGAGTTTTGCCGAAGCTTGGTTAGGATGGAATCATGAGCCTTAAAGAGAAGATTGTTTTCATCACTGGCGCCAGCGCGGGCATCGGCGCGGCCACGGCGCTGGCGTTTGCGGCGGAGGGCGCGCGTCTGTTATTGGCGGCGCGGCGCGCGGGAAAACTCGCCGAAGTAGCTTCAATGGCACTGGAGAAGGGTGCGGAGGCGGTTCACTCCATCGACCTGGACGTGCGCGACCACCGCGCCGTGCAGAGAGCGATTGACGAATTGCCCGAGGAATGGGCGCCGATTGAAGTCTTGGTGAACAACGCCGGTTTGAGCCGGGGGCTCGACAAGCTCTACATGGGCAAAGTAGAAGACTGGGACGAAATGATCGACACCAACATAAAGGGCCTGCTTTACGTCACCCGCGCCGTGACGCCGGGAATGGTGGTGCGCGGCCGGGGGCACATCGTGAACATGGGTTCCACAGCCGGCGAGATGACGTATCCGAATGGAGCCGTGTACTGCGCCAGCAAGGCAGCCGAGCGCGCCGTCAACGACGGTCTGCGGCAGGATCTCCTGGGAACGCCGGTGAGAGTGACCAGCATCGACCCGGGAATGGTGGAGACGGATTTCAGCCTGGTGCGTTTTCGCGGGGATGCTGAGCGCGCCAGCAAGGTGTATAAAGGCGTGACTCCGCTGCGAGCTGAAGACGTGGCAGATGCAATTGTGTGGGCGGTCAGCAGGCCAGCGCATGTGAATATTGCGCGCGTGGTTCTGACGACCATCGACCAGGCAAATTCACTGCTCTTTCACCGCGAAAGCTGAGTCACGGCGTTAGCCTTGAAACCGCAGCCCGGCTGTCCGGCAACGATTGGCATTCCAGGCAAAAATCCTAGTTCATCGCCTGGATCTGAGCTTCAATTTGCTCAAGGGCAGCTTCAAGAGCGGCACGGCGAGCCGGGTTCGAGGTGCGCTGCGACAGAATGTTCTCCCGCTGGAGGTTGAGCGCCTGCTTCTGGCGTTCGCGCTCGGTGCGGTGCTTGTCTGCAATACGCCGAGCCTCTTCGCTCACAAAGCCGTTGCCGGGGCCAACCTCCGGTTGCTGCAGGGTACTCGCCATCTGCTCCTCCACGGATTTACTTTCCCAACCACGGGCCATATCTTCATTCTACGAGCCTTTCGTCGTATTGCATCTCATCAAATGCAGTTGGGAACCTAGAAATCAGAGAGAAACTTCACATGCTGGTTTGGCAATTTTCGTCGTTCGGCGTTGATTCTTTGGAGCTTGTGGAGCGGCCAACCCCCGAACCCGGCCCCGGCGAAGTGCTGGTGAAGATGCACGCAATTTCTTTCAACTATCGCGATTTGCTGATGGTGAAGGGCCAATATAACCCGAAGTTGAAGCTCCCACGGGTTCCCTGTTCCGACGGTGCGGGCGAAGTGGAGGCCGTGGGTGCCGGCGTGACAGTGTGGAAGCCCGGCGACCGCGTGTGTGGGATTTTCATGCAGAACTGGCTTGACGGCAATCTGACGCCGATAAAAGCCCGTGGCGCTCTCGGTGGGGACATCGACGGCATGCTGGCCGACCATGTGCTTTTGAGGCAAAGTGGCCTGGTAAGTGTGCCCGACTACCTGAGCTACGAGGAAGCCGCAACGCTCCCCTGCGCTGGAGTGACTGCTTGGAACGCGTTGGCTGCGGGCAACCTAAAGCCCGGAGACACGGTACTCGTCCAGGGCACCGGGGGCGTGTCGATCTTTACGCTGCAGTTCGCACGGATGCGCGGCGCGCGGGTCCTGGGTGTCTCCTCTAACCAGGAAAAGTTGGACCGGGCTCTTGGACTGGGGCTGGATGCCGGCTCGAACTACCGCGAGAACCCGGAGTGGGACCGCTGGGTAATGAAGGAAACCGATGGCGACGGCGTCGATCTAATCGTGGAAGTGGGCGGCGAAGGAACCCTGGCCAGGTCTCTCCGCTCCATCCGCATGGGAGGGACAATCGCCCAAGTGGGCGTCCTGACCGGCTCCGCACCCTCTGAAGGCAAGGTGCCGATCCCAACCATTCTGCACAAACAGGCCCGCATCCAGGGCATCTACGTGGGCTCACGCAGGGACTTTATCGAGATGAACAAGGCCATCTCCCTTGCGATGCTCCATCCCATATTCAAGCCGTTTCACTGGTCCCTCGCACATGAAGTTCTGGCTCGTCTTGAAGAAGGCAGCCACTTCGGAAAACTCGTGCTGACAGTGGAGTAAGGGCCAAGCGGGCCGCGGAAGAAACAGAAAGCTCCGGCGATCAGCGCGCCGGAACTCGAAGGAAGCGAAGGGCTCATTGCCCAGCGCTGATCATCTTGATAATGCCCCCACCCATGCCCCACCGGCATCAAGTAGAACGCACCTTATTCCGGTCATCGCACTCAATCGAATCCAACCAGAGAAAACCCGGCCCGTTTGCCTCGGGCTTGTCTCACCACCCCAGACGACGACCTCCGCCAATCAGGTTGAAGATCAGAACGATAACGGCCGCAACGATCAGAAGATGGATCAGACCGCCGGCGATATGAAGGCTGAAGCCGAGTAGCCACAGAACTACGAGAATGACGAAAATAGTCCAAAGCATTTAAACCCCCTTAGAGTTGCGGGCGCCGGGAATCCAGGCAGACTCACTGGCGCCTGCAAACACTCAAAACTGGTTATTGACCGGAAGCAATGGCCTGGGCCTTGGCGTCCCGAACTGCATTGAGGAATGATTCTGCCGATGCAGGTACGGCTACTTCACCATGAAGAATGGCGGCGGAAGAGTGGTTGCGGCCATAGATAGCCTCAGTCGCGTCATCATCGTGACGGATCGCCGACCCGGCAAGCGAGATTCCGGCAAAGATGCCTTTGGCTCGCGAGTATGTGAGAATCTCGGTATCCAGTTTCCAATCCGTGTCGGCGGTGGCATGGCGACCAACTGGCCCGGCTGCTGCTGAAGCGTCAGCGCCGATTTCAAACTTGCTTGAGAGCAGCCTCTGCATTCCGTGATCCTGAATCACCAGGACCAGGTCCACACCTTCGACGCCGATCTGCAATCCCCAGCTTCCGCCGGTGATATCAAAGAACGCCGGTGCGCTCCATCCTTGTGCGGTCCGGCAGGTGGCGACGCCCTTACCGTTCTCGGCACCAAACACAAAGCCCGCCTTCAGCATGTGAGGCACCACGGCAATGCACTTCGCGTGTTCCAGAACTTCTTCCGGAATGCCGCGGTCCGGTGCGGACATGATTTCGTGAAGAACACGGCCCGAATTATCCAACCGGTCTTGCACATTCTCGCGAGTCGTTCCTGCCCAGGCGACGCCCGTCATACCGAGTATTGCCACAGCTGTCATTAGTTTCTTCATGCATTCACCTTTTTCTACCTATGCGCAGCGTCACTTTCTGTCCGCGCACTGAAGCGCATGAGGTACTTCCCACATTAGAGGGATCAGATTGAAGCGTCTGAGCTAGAACGCTCAGTGAATGAATGGGCGGACATCTGCATGGTGTGCTCCGGTGATGGTCGAAAGTGCTCAGACGCACGTAACTCTTGCCGCTAAAGTCGAGCCTGCAAGAATCGAACCCACGAAGGGGGACTTATGAATAAGGATCATGTGAATGGCGCCATTGACAAATTGGTAGGGAGCGCCAAGCGTAAAGCGGGCGAGTTGACTGGCGATACCCAGCTCCAGGTCAAAGGAATCGCTCAGCAGGTAAAGGGCAATCTTGAAAATGCCTGGGGAAATGCGAAGGATGCGGTCCGCGAAGCCAATGAAGAGAGCGGGGGTAATCACGAACCAACCGTCTAGTCGCCAACTGTACGCACTCGGAGACTCTGCTTCAACTCGCTCTCGGCTCTGTAAATCAACCCTCACATGAACCGATTCCGGCGCACCTGCGAATACGCCGCTCTCTCCACAATACAGCCAGCAATCAAGAACCATCCCGCACAGGATGAAGCTCGGAGGCCCTCCTCCAGGGCTCGGAAACCTCCACCATCAGCCTCTAGTTGTCGCGGTCTTTCCCGCATAGGAGAACGCAATGCCCTTCCAATTCACAAGCAGTCAGATCATCGTTGCTGCAGTTGCACTCTTCCTCGTCGTCGCCATCGCCGTCGGCGTGTATCTAAAGCACCGCAAAACCAGAACGCTCGCTTTCCGCAATCGGTTCGGCACCGAGTACGACCGCGCCGTCCTCACCCACGGCTCCCCGCAGAAGGCTGAAGCAAAACTTGCTAGCCGCGAAACCCGCGTAGAGGCTCTCAATATCCGCGACCTTGGCGCCACCGAACGCGAGCGATTCGCAGCAGAATGGCAAGTAGTCCAATCCCGATTCGTCGATCATCCCAAAGCCGCGGTAACTGAAGCCGACGATCTCATTAACGCGCTCTTGCTCGCCCGCGGCTATCCTCAAACGGGATTCGAGCAGCGTGCCGCCGATGTCTCCGTCACCTACCCACGCGTCATGGAAAACTATCGTCTCGCCAACGCCATCGCAATCCGCCCGGGCCGCATCGAAGCTACCACCGAAGAACTTCGCACCGCGATGATCCAATATCGCGCCATCTTCGACGAACTCCTTCAGGTCCAGAAGCCTAGCGCTGCTCGATCCGCCGCATAGCTCGGCGGCGAAATGCTCTCGACCCTCTGTGTACCGGCGGAGGGTCAGAGGGACTTGGGTAGCAATGTCTAAAAGGATTAGGCGACAACACCCAGAGTTGTCCCAACTGCATACTGCGCAGCCGCAATTGCTGTTCCTGTCGGAGGAAGAGAAATACCTACCTGCGCTTAGTCGCTTCTCTGGCGGTCCGCGCGGGTGACTGATGAACATCCTCGCCAGGCGCCCTCACTCTTGTAGGCCAGCGTTCGCTATGAACCTCTTCAATCACTATTCCTGCCTCGTCCTTGCACGGTTCGGTTGCGTCAGCCAGGCACTTCGGACAGGGGCGCCTAAGAGAAAGAATTTCCATAGCCTCAGCCTCCACGTCATCGCAACGAATGATCACGGATCCCTTACACGTTTGCGTCTCGGAATGAGAACCAGTAATAGCGCCGCCAGCAAAACATGCAACGTACTGGCCGCAGCGCGAACATGCTGAGCAGGCCATCAAACGACCGCAACTCCGCTTGTTTAAACTTGAGCGAATTGCACGAAGGGCACGCGTGCCTCATCCACAGCATACGCGGCAACCAGTTGGGCCACTGCCGGCTTGAAAAGTTCATCTCAATTTCTCCTTGCGCCACGTCCCAGGTCCCGCTCCCGAGTCGTACCTTCCGGTAAGCTGGAATTCGCTTCCAGCCATGAGAGAAGCGAGCGAATGCTGCCCGTGGCCAACGCCATACAAGAATCTGAAGCACCGTAATACAGGTAGATCGTATCTCCATCCTCGCCGATCGTCTGTCCGCACGGAAACACTACATCCTTGACGTCTCCGCTGCGCTCATATGGGGCTTCAGGACCGAACACCCAGGAGTCTCCGCGTTGTAAACAGACCTCCGGTTTCTCCAAGTCAAAGAGTGCCAGGCCCAGGCGATAGATACTTCCAGATGCTGTTTGACGGACTCCGTGGTAGATCGTCAGCCACCCTTTTTCCGTTTCAATTGGCGGAGAGCATAGGCCAATCTTGTTTGCGTCCCACCATCCACCACGACGGGCCTCAAGGATGATCTTGTGGCTTCCCCAATGACGAAGGTCCGGCGAGTAGCAGATCCACATGTGTGCGCCAAGCGTTGTCACTGGCCGGTGAATCATCGCCCAATTGCCGCCGATTCTTCTCGGCAACAGAGCTGCGTCCTTGTCCTCCGGTTGCATGACGACCCCATATCGCTCGAAACTTCTGAAGTCTTTGGTCATTGCCAGGGAAACTCCAGGCCCTCCCCGCGAAAAAGACGTGTATACCACCGCATATTGGCCAAGTTCCGGAACATAGGTAATACGTGGATCTTCAATACCCCAAATCTCTTCAGGGTATTCTTGCGGGTTCGCCTGCAATGTCGGTTGAGAATCAATACGCCAGTTATCGATTCCATTTGCAGAGCGCGCGGCACATAAGTGAGAGAGGCCTCGGCGGTCCTCCACGCGACAAAGCAGTAATGTGTCACCGTCGGGCAGCCGCACGGCTCCTGCGTTCATGACGCTGTTAATGGGATAGGGCCAGTTTTCGCGGCTGAGAATCGGGTTACCGGAACAGCGCTTGAACAAAGACTGATCGATACAGGCTCCCGCCTTGCGCTCGTCAACGTTAACCGAATTGGGCAATTCAACGGGAGAAACAATTGGATTCAAGCAGTGACACTCATTTCCTGATGCAGTTCATCTGCGCTTGTTACTTTTGCTGCCTGCATTTCGAGCAGCGCCATCAGGAACGAAAGCGTTGATTCCGCTCCCTGGTTTTCGTTAATACGGTCGGGATGTAGACCGTCTCTGCAGCCTCCCGTGATTGTGTCGTAAAGGGGAACCTGCAAGTCGTTCTTGCCGAGAAACCAGCGGAAGACACGCTGCGCCTCCTCAAACCATGGTCCTTCTTCTGTCAGCCGGTAAACCTCAAGGCAAGCGGAGATTGTTGCGCAAGCCTCCACTGGCTGTTGATCGAAGCGCGCTTTTTCGCTTCCTTCGATAAAGAAACCATTGGATCCTATAGGGACGAACGTTTCTGCATCGTCGCGGTGCTGCTCCGCAACAAGCCATTTGAGAGAGTCCATTCCCGCTTCGATCATACGCTGATTGCCGCTTCGCCATCCTGCCAGAATCAGCGCCTGGGAGAGTCTTGCATTCGAGTAAGAGAGGCTCTTCTCGAACCATTGCCACGTTGCGGAGTGACTGCGCTCATAAATATCGAGCAGCCGATTCGCAAGCGTATTGCGAATTGCCTGAACGGCCCTGTCTCCAGGGAACCAGTCCAGATATGCTTGCATCCCCAGAATGGAGAACGCCCACGCGCGCGGACTGGTAAACGTGAGCGTTGCCGGCACTGCCGCCTCGAAAAGCCGCCCGGCCGCACCTCGCAAGCCCGCGTCCCGCGACCGTCCGAGCACCTTTCCGAGGGACCACAAGGCACGGCCATGGCTGTCGTCCGAGCCAACGTCCTCCAACCATCTACGGTCATAACCGAGGAAGTTTCTGAATCTCCCTGTATCGCTCTTGAAAGCCAACCATAGGAAGGCTAAGTAGCGATGTGAAAGGTTTGGATGTTCCTGCCCGGACGTACTCGTCGGATTCTCATCTAGGAGAGACGACACGATAAGCGCACGCGCGTTGTCGTCGGTCGTATAACCCTCGCTTGAATTGGGAATGGAGAAGATCGCATGCTGCAGAATACCCGTGTCGTCAGTCATATTCAACATATGAGCAGTGTTCAATGTCGGCAGGCTGTCGAGGGTAGTTGTAGCCCCATCGTCCTTCCGAGCCGCCCTTGGCTGCAAAGAGCGCTCGAATCGGGCGCGCTGGAAACTCGCCATATATTTCCGCGCCGTCTTTGGCCATATTGTCTCGCGCGAATGGAGATAGGCGCGCTTGCGCATCGCGTGACGTTCCCCGTCATTATCCAGAAGCCGAAGCACCGCCTCTGCAATGGCATCAGGATTCTCGAATGGAACAATCACACCTCTCTGATCCGCCAGCAATTCTTTCGCGTGCCAATAGGGCGTGGATATGATCGCCTTTCCTGCCCCAAGCGCAATGGCCAGCGTACCGGAAACGATCTGTGCCTCTTGCCGGTAGGGCGTAATATAAATGTCCGCCGCGCCTACATGCTCCACCAATTCCTCAGCGCTCACAAAGCGATTGAAGAGGATCAGGTGAGAAGATACGCCAAGCTGCGCCGCCAATGCCTGCAGCTCCTCGCGGTAACGCTCTCCGTCGCGCCTGCGAATGTGCGGATGCGTCGCTCCCGACACGATGTACACCACGTTTGGATGCTTGACGAGGATCGCCGGCAATGCGCGAATCACGTTTTCAATTCCTTTATTTGGCGACAGCAAGCCAAACGTCAGCAGCACGGACTTCCCTTCTGCGCCAAAGCGATCTTTAAAATAATTGGGATCCATGAATTGAAAATCGGGCACTCCGTGCGGGATGATGTCGATCTTTTCGTTCGGGACTGCATACACTTCGCGTAAGAACTGCGCTGCTTGCTCGCTCATGACAACTACGCGATCGGAAAGTCGCGCGATCTCTTCCAGCACACTGCGCTGACTCGCATCCGGGTCCCTTAGAACCGTGTGGAGAGTTGTCACGACAGGCATTTTCAATTTGCGCAGCAGCGCAAGAATGTGGCTGCCCGCGACTCCGCCATAGATCCCGTATTCATGCTGTAAACACACCAGATCGTTGCCGTTAAAATTGAGGAATTCCGCGGCCCTCTCATACGACGTCAAGTCCTCTTGCTCCAATTCCAGACGAACTTGCTCCGGGTACTCGTAGCTTGAATCCGGATCGTTGACAGGAATTGCAAACAGTCTCCCGCTGCCGTATTCGGTCGCGAGTGCGGTGCATAAATCCGTCGTAAAAGTGGCGATGCCACACTGGCGCGGCAGGTAATTCCCGACAAACGCAATGCGCGTGGGCAAAGGTAGGCTGCAACTCTTAGGCTCAATGGATAAAGAGAATGCTGGTGAAATGAAACCGACGGACGCTTCGTGCTGCTTCGATTCAATGATAGACAAGTGGTCCTGCTTTCGGTTTTGCCAACGCGGTGCATTCCGTCTCTATGCGGAGTCCTTGTCAAGAAGTAGGTGCTGGGTCCACAGCTAGTTCCGAGAGTTCGCGAACGTGCCAGAACTTCTAGAAACCGCATTCCCTGGGTTCGACCAATCGAACCAGCCTGCATATCCGGCGAGCATCAAAGGTTATTTTGACGGACTGATCAGTGAGTTTGAAGATGAATGCTCGAGAGAAACGTCTTCAGTCAATACCTTCACGCTTATTTGAGCGCCGGCTGTCTTAATTGCCAGAATGTTGCGTACATCGGGGCGACTCTGACGCAACGCCCCATTCCGCCTCATAGCTCGCTTGGCAGCGAAATGCTTCTCAACGTCAATCTTTTTGATAAGGATCATGGCCTCTTCTGCCGTTCGGTTGAATTCTTGAACGGTGCTCGTCTGGAGCGAAGCTTGGAGGACTGAAGGTGAGAAGAGAAATAACTGACTACCCTCCCAAGGTTACACCGAAACTCATTCGCGCACCGGTGTGCCCCGCAAAGAGCGTCGCTCAAATCCGACCAAGAAGCAGAAGCACCAAGACGATTACCAGAACCAACCCTAACCCTCCGCTCGGATAATATCCCCAGCTTCTGCTATGGGACCAGCGTGGCAAGGCGCCAAAAAGCGCCAACAGTAGAATCACGATCAAAATGGTTCCAAGCATGTATCACTGCTCCTTCTTCATTTCGCATAAGTCTGCTTAATGTACGCTGCGGCCTCTTTCGAGACCGCAGAGATTAGGCCACCTGGATCGATTAGCGCAAGCTTCCAGTTGTTGCATTGACAGGACTTCCAATCGCGTCGCCGGACACAACAAGCTCAACACGACGATTTTCCTGACGGCCACTCGAGTTTTCGTTGGACGCAACCGGCGAGGAATTACCGAAACCTTTTGCGCTCACTGAATTGTTCGATACGCCCTGTTCAACCAGGTAGTCCCGCACTGTTCCCGCACGGTTTTCTGACAGCGTCTGATTCATGTCGTCGCCACCGACATTGTCTGTGTATCCGCCAACCTCAATGTTGAGACTTGGATAAGCAATCAGGATTCCGGCAACCTTGGCCAGTTTCTCCCGCGCTCCTGGTTTCAATGAGAATCTGCCAGTGTCGAACAGTACATCGGACATGCTGACGATCAGTCCACGTGCACTGTCACGCGTTGCAAGGATCTTGTTGAGCTGCTCCGACAATTGCGCACGCATGGCCACCTTGTCGGTATCCGCCTGGTGCGCACTCTGCTGAGCTTGCTGCGCAATCAAACGAGCCTGGTCGGCATCTGCCTGTGCCGCGGTAACTGCGGCGGCCGATGACGCCTGGTTCGTAGCCATATCGGCCTGTGCCTTTGCCGCATCAGCTTGCGCCTTTGCCGCATCACGTTCGGCCTTTTCCTTCATGCGAGTCGCGTCGTCCGCTTGCGTTTGCGACTTTGCCTGGGCGTCGTTCGATGCCTGGCGCTCCGCAGCAAGGCGATCCTCGTCGATTCTTTTGACAGCGACCTCTCGCGCATCTTCAGCAGTCTGAACCGTCTGCCTTGCGGCGGCGATCAGTGGCTTTCTATCCCCGTGCCCGCCAGTGGCAAGAGCATCAGCGCTGTTCATCAACTGAACAGCATTCTCATAACTCTTCTCCGCATAGGTTGCCGCGCCTTCCGATTGAGCGATACGCAGCGCGTTCCGCGCCTCGTAGAATTCCAACGGCAAAGCAGCATTCAGAACCACTGGATCGAATTTGTAGCCCGTTGGAAGGTAGCCACCGCGTTCCATAAGTTCATACTTGGCTTCAACCGCCTCGCTGGTTCCCTTGGTCCGTGCGCCAACCACATTCTCAAGGATCACTACATTGCTAGGCTGCCGAACCGCAAAGTAAGGCTCCGCAGTGACGATCAAGGCGAACGACTGAAGATCGGTGGTGGCGGTCAGCTTGCTTCGGTTGTCGGAGTCCAACAGGATTTCGCCGAGATTTGCGGCCTTGCCCTCCGGAGAAATGGCCCACAGAACATAGGTGAGATACTCACTGCCGAAAGTTGTTGGGCTTTGCAGGTTTGTGAAAAATGCTTCCACTTCCATGGTGCCTCGCTTGCTTCGCACCCTGGCTGTCCCTTCGGCCGAAGGCTCGAGGGCGGTCCCGGTGAACTGCACCGGTGACATGCCATCGCGATGACCATAGTTGACCGCCTGGACGGTGCGGCTGATTACGACCACACGGTATGTGGATGCTGGGACTCCCGTTTCGACGACCACCGTCGCTTGCGCATTAGCTTGCGCAAATGACGTAATGCTCAGGGCACTTACCATCGCTAACATCAATCTGGAATTCACAATTTCTCCTGCAGGCAGATTTCTGCCGCATTGCGTTGTACTGGTTGTTCAGAAGAGTCCGAGGCTTTGCAGTAGCTGCAAAGCTGTTGTTCAACTACCGATCTTGAACTGGGTTACGTAGTGAAACAGGTTGAAAGCCTTCAGCATCCAGATGACAACGGCGATCACCACAACAGCATTAAGAATGCCTTTGATCGTTCCCTGCATGGGGATGAGGTTTACCAGCCACAACAGCACGCCTACTACGGCGAGGGTAATAACAAGAGTGACGAGAGGCATGTTGTCTTCTCCACTTCGATGACTGAACCTGATTGAAGTTCTGATGGATGGTCAATTGGGCAGACTTCATTCAGCGGAGCGCTGTTCGCTCGAATGGAGCCATGGTCCGCCCGGCAGACTGTCCCTGCGAATATGGGTGGCTAAGTGTTTCGGATCGGATGGGCCGACTTAGTTCGGGAGCCATGAGGGAGATGAAAGCGATCTATCATCTACGAATTCATCATTTCAAATCAAGAGAACCGACGCTGAGCAATAGTGCTCGCAGTGTTTATCGCCTGAACCTCTTGCAGCTAATCGCATTTCCGCGTTCGCAAATCGTTGCACGTTCTACTGAGTCGGTGTTGCGCCGCGAGATATCTTTGCCGGCTCATCCGCGTCGTTCTTTGCAGGCATCTGCGTGGGCTGCTCACCGGTCGGTGGAGCTTCTGTCCCTGCAGGATATAGAAGTATCTGGATCGAACCCCAGCCCGCATCCAGGTTCGCGCCCGTCTGCTTGCCCAATCCAAGGGTCTTCAGTTGGCTGTCGTCGAATGCAAAGTTCTCAACCAGGTACTCTCGTACGATCATGGCCCTGGCCTGCGTGAGTATCAGGTCCTTCTGCGTGTCACCCTCCATACCGGACGAAACCGCGACCACCGCAACTCCGAATGGATTCTTGGCCAGGAATTCACCGGCATCATTGAGCATTTTCTGGTTCTTCAGCTTGGCTGAATCTCGACTATCAAAGAGCTGCTTGGCCGTAAACGTAAACGCCTTCAGAGGAGCGCCCTGCGGAAGAGCGCCAATGCTGTTCGCGGCAAGATCGCTGGAATCTTCATAGCCGCGCTTCTTGAAGTATCCGCTTAGTAGAAAGTTATGTTTCAAGGCTTCCATGTTTTCCTGGAAGTCCGTCACCCCGGTCTGAGCTTGGAGCATTGTTGAGTGCAGAGTATTAGTCGACTGTTCCAGGTTGGTATAGAGTTCTTTATCGTTGACCAATGCTCCCACGGTGCCCTGGCCTGCATCGATTTTGGCGGTCACCGAGTTCAGGTGCGCCGTTGCCTGGGTTGCGTTCTGAACGGCGATCTGACTGCTATCGAGAATGCCACTGGCCGTTTTGAGCATATCCGACATAATCAATGGTGGAAGACTCTGAATGGTGTCACCGTTCTTGACCTCCGGCTGCCCGTCCGATCCAAATGAAATGGCCACGTACTGATTTCCCAGCAATCCCTCCGTCTCAATCGAGGCTACGGAGTTCTGCTTGATGATCTCGTGCGTCGAATTGTCTAGATCCATGACGACCGTCACTTTTCCGCCCGCATTGTGCGGGAGTTCGATGCTATGCACCGTCCCGCTATGAACGCCGCCCACTCTCACATCGGCTCCATCCGCAAGGCCTACGACATTGGCGAACTCCGCCTTCACGCGATACGTGGAGCTAAACAGATATTGCTTGTTCCCGATGAGGAAGACCCCGGCGACCAGGATTGCCAGTGCTACAACGATGAATGCTCCCAACCGTGCCACTCGTGACATGTGTCCTCCTACGCATGCTCCAGGAATTCCTGAACGAACTCGATGTTGCTTTGTTGTAGATCTTCAAACGTACCTTCAATCACCACATTGCCCTTATCGAGAAGAGCTAGGCGATTCGCGATCGTCTTTGCGCTGTGAAGATCGTGAGTCACAACGATGGATGCCATCTGATGTTCCCGCTGAAGCGTGAGAACCAGATCGTCTATTTCTCCAGAGCTGATCGGATCGAGACCGGCCGTGGGCTCGTCAAGCAGAAGAATCTCCGGCTCCAGAACCAATGCCCGGGCCAAGCCCACGCGCTTCTGCATTCCGCCTGAGATGTCTGAGGGCATCTTGTCAATATCGCCTTCCATGCCTACCTCGGCAAGTAACCTCCTCACACGGTCAGTCTTTTCGGACCGCGGCATTTCTTTTTTATGATGCTCAAGGGGGAACGCCACATTTTCGCCGACAGTCAGCGAGTCGTAAAGTGCGGCGTGCTGAAACAGAAAGCCCATCTTCTTCCTGAACTCTCCGAGCTGATCCAGAGACAGGTTGGCGATATCCCGGCCATGAATGAAAACCGACCCGGAGTCTGGTTTCACAAGGCCGATGATGAGCCTCAAGAGCACGCTCTTGCCGGTTCCGCTGCGCCCCAGCACAGCAAGGGTCTCCCCGCGGTTTACGCTCAAGCTGATTCCGTTCAAAACCCTGTGGCTTTCAAAGGACTTGTGCAGGTTGCTGACGGCGAGAATGGGCACGCTCTCGCTCGACTCAAGTTGATCTTGCTTCATCGGGATGTCATACGCTGTAGTCATGTTTCTCCCATGTACGGTGCATCGAAGGTTACGGGAAAAAGACGAGAATGAATTTCACAAGCACAACGTCTGCCAGAATCACAAAAAGAGAGGACAAGACGACTGAGTTTGTGGCTGCGCGACCCACACCTTCCGCTCCACCCCGCGTGCGCATTCCCTGAAAACAGGCGATGAGTCCAACAATCAGCCCGAATACCGCAGTCTTGAATGTAGGTGGCAAGAAGTCGTTGAAAGTGGCGCCACTGAAGCCGCTGTCAATGAATTGGCGCAACGATACCGGCTCAACCAGTGTCTGGGTAAGCCAACCGGCCAAAACCCCGGTCGCATCCGCGGCAAGCGTCAGCAGAGGCAGCATCAGGATGCACGCCAGAATCCGAGTGGCCGCCAGAAATCTGTACGGATTGATCGCGGATGCTTCGATAGCATCAATCTGTTCTGTGACCTTCATCGATGCGAGTTCCGCGCCAATGCCGGCCCCCACTCGTCCGCTCACTACGAGACCCGTAATGATCGGCCCCATCTCCAGAACAACGGAATACACAATTGCCGAAGGCAACATCGCCTTCGCCCCAAATCGACTTAGGCTGGACCGGGCCTCCATAGAGAGAACGGTGCCGATCGCAGCGCCTGCCATCGCAACCAACGGTAGAGATTTCGATCCAACTTCGTCGAGGTGCCGAATCAGCTCGCGCCATTCATATGGCGGCGTCACCCCAGCCTTCAAGACTTGCCAGGAGAAAACACCCAGGCTGCCGAACCACTCGAAGAAGTCGCTCATCAATCCAATGCCAGGGCTGGCTTGGGTTGAAATGGGCGCGGCCCGCTGCACCGGAAACGCAGGATTCGTCGTCGTAGTGGTCGTGGTTTCGCGGTTGCTCAATGATTTGGACCAGGGCCTGGTGCCCCGTGTGTATCGTTTAGATGCAATCTCGATAGCAGCGAGTGGGGTCCGCTATAGAAAAACTCAAGAGCAACGTTCTGGCCCATGTATGCCAATAGGCTGTAATTGCCGATCCGGAATCCATCCATGGCACCGAATCGGCTGGGATACCAACCATAAACTGCGGTCATTGAACCCGCATAGGGTGAAACCAACGCGGGCAAAGAGAACACTCGATGGCCGTCGTCCCCGCGCCGCGCCGTCAGCGTGGAGAGCGCGGCATGGCGCAGTCGGGGAAGTACGCCTCGGCATTCGCAGCGGTAATACAGCGTATCTTCCCTGAATGCTTCTGCCAGCCCGTAGCGCGTCGTGGTCCCAACCGCTGCAATCCCAAGATCCGACCCGAACCGCTTGGAGTAACCCTCAACGCCCTGACGCCACTCGGGCGGAGCATTACTGAATTGGTTTATGCCTGCCGCGATTGCGGAGCCGGTAAGCGGATATGGACCGAAGGCGTCAAATACATAGTTACTGGCCATTGTTCTTTGCGCAGGTTTCTCGTACACCAAACCCGGCGTTATGAAGGTTGTGCTTCCCGCAACTGCTGAAGAATCTCCCGAAGGGACAATTGATTGAGCTCTCGTTATGTCTGGAAGAACTGTAAGGGAAGTCACAACCGAAAGCAGGAGTATCGCCCGTCGAAGCCTTCTATCGAAGCGTTCCTTCATGGATCGGCGATCTGGCCTTTCCGCCAGATCTCCTCGATAGTCGTGCCCATGCAGTGAAGTCCATTTCGGCTCCGATATCTTCAAGATGCTCCTCCGATTAACATCACCGTCCCCAAATACCAACGGCGGAGCCAGGAGCAAATCTATCTTCCTCGCGGCTTTACAGATAATGTCAGGATTGGAAGCTCAAAGAATGGTCATATTTGCTCGGCATCTCGATCCGCCTTCACTCCGCCGGAAGAAAGTCTGCGTAGCTAACTCCACTCATGCGCGATGAAAGGAATTGTCAGGCTCGTCTCTAATCGTCTTCCGACATAACGGATGGGAATCTTCAGCCTCTGAAAGAACTGCATGAGGCCCCGGATCTGAAGGCGACCTCCAGTTTTACAACTCTCGGCTGCCATTCCCCAATGTGAGCAGTAGTGATCAGACATGAGTCCCATTCTGGAGCGAAAATGGGAAGTGCTTGAGTGTAATTGATCTCTTGCGTGGGGTAGTCTACCCCAAATGTGACGCCCTCTCTCCCAAAGAGCTGCTCGGGAACGCGTTGCCTGCGCTAGGTTGCGAGTGGTGCTCTGTCAGGTTCGCCTGGAGTCTCCCCGCTTCCCTTGTTCAATGGAATCGCAATAATTAACGGCGACCTTCAGTACGGAGCGGCTGTCATATGGATATGTCAGGCCAGGCAAGCCGTCTGCAAAGAGGAAACATGTTGAAAAATGATAAAAGCACTCCTGCTTTCAACTCCGCCGACTTTCTTGCAAAGGCGGGCCTTGGTCGTAAAGTTGTTCAATTGGAACCTAAAGAGACCTTCTTCTGTCAGGGAGATCCGGCTAACACTATCTTCTATCTCCAGAAGGGCCGCGCGAAGCTCACAGTGGTCTCGCATATTGGCAAGGAAGCCACCATCACTCTGATCGCTGCTGGCGACTTCGTGGGAGAAGAGTGTCTGGCTTCAATCCCTGGACTGCGACTGTCCACAGCTTCTGCGGTCAATTCATGCGCCGCCCTCAAGATCACCAGGGAAGAGATGGCTCGCGTGATGCATGACGAGCCGTCGTTTGCTGACTTCTTTCTAAAGTTCTTGTTGACACGCAGTATGAGGACTCAGGCAGATCTAGTCGATCACCTTTTCAATTCGAGCGAGAAACGCCTGGCGAGGATTCTCCTGTTGATGGCAGAATTCGGCAAGCCGGGAGAGAGAGACACATTCATTCCCCCCGTTTCACAGGAGACCCTGGCGGAAATGATCGGCACCACGAGGTCCCGTGTAAGTTTCTTTATGAATCGATTTCGGAAACTCGGCTTCATCAATTACAACGGCCGCATTCAGGTAAATAAGTCCCTGCTGAACGTTGTTCTTCTCGATCAGTTACCGGAGCGTAACTCGGTGACGTCCACGTTGCCAGTCATTGAAACAATTCTGAAGCCAGTTATTCCCATAGTCGGTGCGATTAAGCGGCGTTTCGCCTTGGGATTTTCTGGGGATTAGCGCATCCGTCATCCTACTTCGCCAATGCGATTCTAACTAGACGGCCAGAGGATAGGTCCCAACAACACCGGCGTCGCCGAAAAGAACTCTCGATTCGCGCCAAGTCTTCGAAGCATTAGGCGAGCCTCTAGGAAGCGGATTTCGTGGCTCCAGGCGAGTCACCTGCTACCTGGAAGTTAGACCAAAACAACAGTTAGTCAATGACTATATGACCCGCCCCGGAAAACTCTGCCGTGCGAGGCTGGAAATTCCGACCTGCATGGTTCGGTTAGTGCCCGTTTGGCAGGCACGAATGCGGTTAATGTAACTCAAG
>Ga0187847_10000332_pt1 | contig 55173 bp, 45 predicted proteins | sample June2016WEW_4_10_FD_132458 | JGI IMG/M metagenome (GOLD analysis project Ga0187847, IMG submission 132458) | Peatland microbial communities from SPRUCE experiment site at the Marcell Experimental Forest, Minnesota, USA - June2016WEW_4_10 | ecosystem: Environmental > Terrestrial > Soil >...
GCGTGGCTGGAAAAATGCCGTCGGTTATGGAAGAACTGCGAACGCAAACTCAATACCAGCCTGCAAATGATCCACTTGGCCTTTCTAAGGCTGCTACTCAGGAGATCGTAAACAGGCTCTAAGCACGCAGGTGGCTGAAATCTGTAGCGGATTTTTTCTGCTCTGCAAGTCTGGCCCAGGCGATGACTACGAATGCTCCCATGATAAAGGTGGAAACCAGGGCCGACGCGCCGGTGATGTCGGATACACGCCACTGCTTGCCTGTGGGGTCCTGGACGACGGTCGGGACAGCTTGTGAAAAAACCTGCATCACGTTGCCTACGGCGCAGAACGTGTAGAAGAACAAGGCCGGGCGAAAAGCCGATGAAGGGACCAAGATGACTGGAGCCTGACTGCGGCGCAGATAGAGCGCAAAGAGAAGATAAATCGTGAAGACATTCCCATACCAGCCTAGATAGTTGGAGATCGGCACGCCGAACCACGGCCCTCCATCGCGCCAGACCCAACCGTGCAGCACTGTAGCCCAGATCGGATCCTGCGCCAGATCCCAGGCGGTCATGATGAAGCTAGCGACCAGGGGCAGAGCGACGATCCGCATACCCGTAATCGGCGCATAAGGATCGCCGACAATGAGCCGGGCCAGCGTCCAGGAGGCATAGGCCATCCCGATGTATGCCAAGCTCAGGAGCACCGGCACATGGAAGAGCTTCGGACCCATCAGTTCCGCAAAGTAGTAGCGACCAAACGGAAAGCCAGTGATGACGCCGAGGTTCTCCACAAGGTTACTTACAACGATGCAGATTGAGGCAAAAAACAGGATGCCGCGCAACCGGTAATGACGTGCCCCATCGACCAGCGCGAAGGCCATTGCGGAGAGCACGTCGAGGGCTACGATGGCCGTGCGCGGAAAGTGTGTGGGCACAATTTCCAGAATCCGCGCGCTCAAATAAGAAGCGAGGATCAGGCCCAACGCCAGGGCGGTTACTCGGTTGCGTGGCGTTGTAAGCGTCAGATTCATCCAAAATAGTGTCTCAGTCGCACGCGCCGAAACTATAGCTAATGGCCCGCTTGTCAGCCTCAGTCGTATCTCTCGAACACAATCTGCTTCTTGTGCCAGCCGAAGTTACCCAGCAACTCGCGGACGCCGGAGACCATGAAGTTGAGGCCACAGATATAGGTGTAGATGTCGAAGTTCAACTCCGATTGCAACAGGTTGGGATCGGCCGGGGGCACGGGCAAAGTCTGGCCGAGGCGGGCGGCGCGCTCCTCGATGATGCCGGTCAATGGTATCTGGACGTGACCGCGCAGGCCGGTCCAGCTCTCATCGGCGCGGCTCAGAGTGGGCAGGTAGTGGAAGTTGGGCTGGCGCGCGGCCAGCGCCTCAAACTCGGCCCGGTAATAGATGTCGCTCTCATAACGGGTGCCGTAGATCAGCCAGATCTGCTTGCCGTTGCTGCGGTCCGTTCCTGCATCGGGGCCATCTTGCGGGAAGAGCCACTGCAGATAGCCGCGCATGGGCGCAACGCCCGTTCCGGTGGCCACCAGGATGGAGTCAGTGATGGGTTCATGAAGAATGAAGTGCCCGTGCGGCCCGTGAATCTGGATTGTGCTGCCGATGGGCAAGTCGGGCAGGTCGGCCAGGTGGTTGGAAAAGAAACCCTCCTCGACGCGATTCACGCAGAGCTCAAAGCGGTTTTCCTTGGGTGCCGATGCGATCGAGTAGGCGCGGGTTTGCTGCTTGCCTTTGGCGTCCAAGGCTACGCCGGAGACAAACTGGCCAGGTGCGAAGGGAAAGCTCTCCAATTCGTCGAGGACGAACTCGAAGTGATAGCACTGGGCAGGATCGGAGATGCAATCTTTTCGTGCAAGACGTGCGGTAAGAAGCTCACGTGCCACGGCAGTTCTCGCTGAGGAAGAGATGGGGCCCGCAGGACGGGCTACAGGCAGTATCGCTACCGAGGGGGCGAGGTGGCAAGCTGGGTGGCGCTTCGCCCTATAATTGACGGGGAGCCGGAAGAACATCGCTGCGAGCTGCCGGCTGCGAGAGTCTATTTTTGAGGAATCCATGGCCGCACTGATTGAAGCGATTACTGTCAAGCGCAAGATGTACTTTGAGTTCGAGAACACGCCTTATTACTGCATGGAAGCGGAGGTTTCGACGCCCACGGCGCGCGGCGGCCAGACACTGGTCCGGCTGAAGATGCGCAACCTGCTCACGCGGGCGGTCTTCGACAAGACATTCAAGGCCGGCGACCGGTTCAAGGAACCGGACCTGGAGATGGTCGAGGCTTCTTACCTCTACTCGGACGGCGAGGGTTCGTACTTCCTGGACCAGAAAACCTTCGAGACTCTGTCGCTCTCCGGCGAGATGATGGGCAACGCGCTTGATTTTCTCGTCGAGGGCGCGATTATCCAACTGCACAAGTTCAATGGCAATCCCATCGGCTTGCAGTTGCCGGAAAAAGTCGAGCTAGAGGTCGAATATACCGAGCCGGGTGCGCGCGGCGATACCAGCGGCAACGTGACCAAGTTAGCCCGCCTTCAAACAGGCATCGAGATTAAGGTTCCACTCTTCATTCAGGTGGGTGAGAAGGTCAAGGTCTACACCGAGACGAAAGAGTTCGCGGGCCGGGCCTGAGCGAGTTATGCCACCTATTTATCATCTCTATTACGAGGCCGGAACCAATGCGTTCCGGCCTTATTTATTTTGGGCTCTCTTATCCGCACTGAACTTTTTCCAGCTTCGCACGTAACTCTCTGCATCCTTCCGCGCTGAATTTTGCGGATTAGAGAGTAGAAGCGAAACTTATGGCCCACGACTGGCAGCCGGACTTTGAACAACTCGTGGATGAGCATCAGTCAATGATCTTTTCGCTGGCCTTGCGCATGACCGGCGATCGCGGGCTGGCCGAAGAGATTGCGCAGGATGTGTTTCTTGAGTTAGACAGAAGCCTAAGTAAGATTGAGTCCGCCGCGCACGCCTGCTTTTGGCTGCGCCGGGTGGCGATGAGCCGCTCGGCAGATGCACTCAGGCGGTGCAAAGTCCGGCGGGTGGACTTATGGGTGGAGATTGACGAAAGCCACGGCGTCCGCGTGGAAGAACGCATTTCTCCGCTGGGCGCACGGCTGGAACAACTGCTGGAGACCTTGCCCGAGCCGCAGCGCGCTGCGCTGGTTCTCCGCTATCAGGAGGATCTGACGCCGGATGAGATTGCAATCACTCTTGACGCTCCGGTTGCTACCGTGAAGAGCCACTTGCAACGGGGCTTGAAGCTGCTCAGGGCCAAGGCCGCGAACCATTTGAAAGACTATGTCCGTCAAAAGGAGTTTGTCCGTGGAGCTTGAACCGATGGACGAGTTTGAGCAGGAGTTGCGCCAAGCTTTCGAACGGTGGCCTGCGCCGCCAGGCCTGAAACGCAAGCTGATGGAGCGCAGGCACAAGCCTACGCAACGGAGTTGGTTTGCGTGGCCCGGGTTTGCTGCCTCCTTGGTTTCAGTTTCGCTCTGCGTAGCGGCTGTTCTGACGTTCTACGGCAGTCATGAACGGCAGCAGGAAAAGGAACGTCGCGAGGGCGAAGACGCTCGCCAGCAAGTTCTGACTGCCTTGCGCATCACTAGTCACGCGCTCGACCACATGAATCAACAACTCGCGGCTCACAACCGTGCTAACCACGAATCAAGTCAGGAATAAGGAGACAGAATCATGAAGAAACGGATTATAGCTTTGGTTTTTTGTTCGACTTCGCTCGCCGTGCTCGGGCTTGCGCAAACCGCAGAGTTGCCGGCGTCGGCTCCTGTTGAGAAGGAACTGGCCGCGCACGCATCGAACGTTGACGAAGTCACCCTGGGTAAGAATATGTTGGGTCTCGCATCGGCGTTTATGAAAGGTAAGGACAAGGACGATGCCGAAACTCGCAAAATGATCGAAGGACTCGACGGCATCTACGTCCGCGATTACGAATTCGCAAAGCAAGGTGAATTCTCCGCCGAGCAAGTCGAGCAACTGCGCAAGTACTATGAGACTACCGAATGGTCGCCTATCGTGCGTGATCATGACAGCAAGACCGGCGAGTCCGCTGACATCATGATCAAGATGGTGAATGGAAAATCAGATGGCCTATTCATCCTTGATGTCGAGCCCAAGGAGATCAGCATCGTTCTGATTCTGGGACCAGTGAACATGGAACAACTGGGCCAGCTCAAGAACCTCGCCTTGTTAGGCGCTCTGAATGGCGCCAAGGCCGCTCCAAGTGGAAATGGTAAACACTGAGCAGTGCGCTCGGAGACCCGCAATTATGCCGCTTCTTTGTGAACGAAATATTCGTCCACGAGCACAGCGACCAATACCGCGGTGGGCACCGAGACCATGGCTCCGGGAACGCCTTCCATCGCGAAGCCCAGCAGCAGGGCCACCAGAATCGCCAAGCCGGGAAGGCCTACGCTGTTCTTCATGATTCGCGGAGTTAGAAACGCGTTTTCAACCTGAAAATAGACCACGTAAAAAACAGCAACACCGATCATGCGGCCCCAGGAGTCGATCGCTGCCACCAGCAGGGCGAGTGCCACGCAGATCGCGGCGCCCAGCACCGGGATGATGTTTAGCAGCCCGGTCAGAAAACCCAGTGCATAAGCATAGCGAATTCCAAGGAAAAGGTAGACGATCGTGCTGGTAAGTCCGAGAATGAGCATGAGGCTGCCTTGGCCAAGCAGCCACTTGCCCATGCGGACTTCTGCCTGCCGCAGAGTCTTGTCAAGCCGATCGCGGTTTTCAGCCGGGAAAAAGGAAAGGAACCAGCGGTAAGCCTGGTCGCCTTCCAGAATGAAATAGACAGTAAGGATTAAGCCCGTAATAATATCGAGCAAGTTACCGGCCCAATGCCGAATAGATAGCAGAAAATATGTTGCCGCCTGGCTGGCGAAATCCTGAACTCGCGTGCTAATCTCGCCGGTATTCAAATGATCGGCAAACGGAATCTTTTTAAGCTTCTCCAAAATCGCAGGTAAGCCTGTCGGTATCTCTCGGCCGAACTCCTGCAGATCCCGGATAACTGGGGGCAGAGCGAGGAAGCCAAAGGCAGTAAGCGCTGCAGCCACCGCCAGCAGCAGGAAAAGTACGGCTGAGTCTCTGAATGGTTGCCAGCGCCTAATCCGAAGGCTGGCGGTAGAACGCACTATGGGTGTCAGCACCACTGCAAACAGCCCGCTGACGTATAGCAGCATCAGCACGTCGCGAACAAGCCACGCCAAAGCACACGCCAAGGCAAGTGTAAACGCAAAGACGATGTCGCCGCGAAGACTGCGCGGTCCTTCGGATAACTCAGTCATAACTTATTCTCGCCGATGCACACAGAGGGAGCCTCATTGGTTCCGCGACTCCCTTTTCAGTTCGATGCTTCAGATAAGAATCTGGCTATTGGCTTACAAACAGATCTGCATGCAAGCTCGCCGTCGAGTCTTCGCCAGCCCACACGTCAAAGGCCCCCGGCTCCACGCCCCAAGCCTTTGTCGCGGGACTCCAGAACTTCAGTTCCTCCTTGCCAAGTGGGAACTTCAGCGTCTGCGTCTCACTCGGCTTGAGCGCAACCCGACGAAAGCCCTTCAATTGCCGCACCGGCCGCGAGGCCGAGCCAGCTCGTTGGTGAATGTAGATCTGCGCCACTGCATCGCCTGCCACATTTCCGGCATTGGTCACGTCCACCTCCACCTCAGTCGCCTGATCTGCTTTGATGTGATCCTGGCTCAAACGAAGGTTGGCAAACTTGAAACGCGAATAACTCAGCCCGTAGCCGAACGGATAGAGTGGCGTGCTCTCGAGGTCCCAGTAGTGCGACGTAAATGTCGACGAGTCATCCGGTTCGTGAGTCAAGTTGTGGTTGTAGTAGATAGGCTCCTGCCCGACCGCGCGCGGCCAGGTCACCGGCAGCTTTCCGCCTGGGTTCACATCGCCAAAGAGCACATCGGCCACCGCGTTGCCCCCTTCGGTACCGGGATACCAAGCCTCAAGAATTGCAGGAACATGCTCGGCCGCCCACCGAATGTCCAACGGCCGTCCATTTTCGAGCACCAGCACAATCGGCTTGCCCGTCGTGGCCACCGTCTCGAGCATCTGCTCCTGGATGCCGGGCAAATCCAGCGTCGCGCGCGAAGATGCTTCGCTGCTCATCGACGCCATCTCCCCCATCACCGCAATCACCACATCGGAGTTGGCCGCAGCAGTCTTGGCTTTGGCCAGCCAGTCAGCCACCTCATCGGCCTTCGGCGGCGGCTGCGGCATATTGCCCGTGATGCTATCCAGCATGTTGGGGTAGACACGCGACGGCACTGCGCCCGGAACAAACGATACTTCCACGTCCGTCCCCAGTTTGTTCTTGATGCCCGCCAGAACCGTGACGGGATGGCTTTTGCCTGCCGCCCCAAAGAGCCCCTCCACATTCCATCCGCCTTCAATGGCTTTGGTCGAGTCCGCCAGTGGCCCTATCACAGCCACCTTCTTCAGATTTTTCCCCAGTGGCAGAGTATGGTTTTCGTTCTTCAGCAGCACCATCGACCGCGCTGCTACCCGCCGCTCCAGCTCCAGGCCCTCCGGTCGGTTCAGCACCGCGTCCACCTTGCTCTCGTCCACATAAGGGTTCTCGAACAACCCCAACTGGTACTTCGCCTCCAGAATCGGCAACACCTCGGCATCCAGCTGCGCCTCCGTCACCTTGCCGTCGGCCACAAGGTTCGGCAGATTTTGTATGTAGGTCTGGCTGGCCATGTCCATGTTCAGGTCTGCCGTAATTGCCTTCAAAGCAGCATCTGCCGGATCAGCAGCGAACCCATGCGTCTCAAGGTTTGCCACCGCAAACGCATCCGAAACTACAAATCCCTTGAAGCCCCACTCCTCGCGCAAAACATCATGTAGCAACCACCGGTTCCCGGCCGCCGGCACATCGTTCAGGTCCATGTACGCGCTCATAAAGCTGCCCGCGCCTGCCTGCTCAGCGGCGTGGAACGGAACAAGGTACACGTTGCGCAAGAGAACCTCAGGAATATACGACGAGTCGTAATCGCGACCGCCCTCCGCCGCGCCATAGCCCGCAAAGTGTTTCGCGCACGCCAGCAAACTCTTCGGTCCAATCGCCGCTCCCTGAAACCCGCGCACCTGCGCTGCGGCCATCGATGCTCCCAGGTAAGGGTCCTCGCCCGCGCCCTCCACAATCCGGCCCCAGCGCGCATCCCGCGCAATGTCTACCATCGGTGCGAACGTCCATTGGATCCCCGCGGCCCGCGCGTCTTCTGCCGCCAGGTGCTGAACCGTCTCTTCCAACTCAGGGTCCCAGCTTGAAGCCATTGCCAGTGGCACCGGAAATACCGTCCTGTATCCGTGAATCACGTCATACCCGATGAGCAAAGGAATGTGCAGCCGCGACTTCTCCACCGCTAGGTGCTCGAGCCGATTGATCTCTTTCGTATCGTTCAGCCATACCAAGGACCCCACATCGCCCTTCACAATCGCGTCGTCCGGTTTCCCGCTGCCGCTGCCCAGCTCCGGTATCTCGATCCCGGGATACTGAGTCATCTGCCCGACCTTCTCCTCCACCGTCATCTGCTTCAGCAGCGCCTCTGCACGACGGTGCGCCTCATCAGAGGAAATGGGTGTCGTCTGCCCAACTCCCGCCATGGCAAGCAACCCAACCGCTGTCGCAACAATTCCCTTCGCAAGCAACCGAGTCAACATATCGACGATTCCTTTCCGGTTGGAATCATAAAGTGCACAGCCTCTTTCTTGCACGCTGCCATTTACTAGAGTTGTAACTCGAAGATTCCGAAAGGATCAGGATTCCGGAGGACATTGGAGACGGAAGTAGCAAAGGGCTTCGACTTCCTAAAGAGATCGAATTTGCGGGGCCTTCGCCGCTTTTCTTGGATTTCGATGTGGGTACATTTTGTTTCAGTGCCTCTCCTCATGGCAGACAGAAATTTGGTTGAGTCTCCCATTCCCTGAGTTCCGAGAATCAGTCATACTGAATCAAATGCCGGCTCCTGCGAGCAACGCCATGAGAAACATTCTTCCAGTCGTAGCTATCTTTTTTGTGTTGGCGGTCCCGTCTGCGGCGGCGCAGGCAGTTTCGGCCATGGCCGTCCGCATCGATCGAGCTGCAACGTTCTATCAGAATCACGACGGATTTATGGGGATGGTGGCCGTGGCCAGGGATCACCAGATCATCTTCCAGCGCGGCTATGGCCACGCCGATCGCGAATCGCAGATTCCATTCACGCCAGACACGCGTTTCCGCATAGGCTCTCTGACCAAGCAATTCACCGCTGCGGCTATCCTGTTGCTGCAGCAGGATGGAAAGCTCAAAACCAGTGACTTCATTAGCCGCTTTTATCCAAATTCTCCCACGGCATGGAGCAAGATCACGCTGCGCAATCTTCTCACTCACACTTCCGGTATTCCGGACGTCGATTTCAGTCTCGTGTCCAAAAACTCTCTGCAAACCCCGGAAGATCTAATGAAAGGAATTCTGGAAAAACCGCTGGAGTTTCAGCCCAGCACTAAGGCCGAATACGCGAACATCAATTACATGCTGCTAGGTCTCGTCATCGAGCGGGCCAGCGGCAAACCTTACTGCCGCTTCCTTCAGACACGTATCTTCGGGCCGCTGCATCTTACCGAAACCGGCTGTGATTCGATCTCCAACCCGGCTCCGCACCGTGCCATTGGCTACCGGCCGTCCACGCACGAGCCCGTCGCTGTCGAAGACTATGGCCTTTCCACCGTTACTGGCGCAGGAAACCTTGACTCCTCGCCTCGGGACTTAATTCGCTGGACCGAAGCGCTGCGCGGCGGCAAAGTGCTATCCTCGACATCGTTGACGGAGATGACCACTCCCTTTCTCGACTCCTACGGCTACGGTCTCCAAATCGACGGCGAGGGTGACGCGCTCGATATCTTCCACAACGGCACTGTCGATGGATTTTTCTCCTGTCTCGATTACATTCCGCAAACAAAGACCACAGTCGTCGTGCTCTCCAATCTTGTCGGCGAATTCAACCACAGCACTCCTGGCACGCTGGCCCTCGACACCGAATTGGTGCATCTTGCCATCAGCGACGACGCTGTCCTTCCCTCGGAGGGAAAGGAGGTAAACGTGCCCGAGAAGACATTGCGCGCCTATACCGGACGGTATCGTTCTACCGACGCGGAACACCCTGTGTTCGTCATCGTGACCTACGCGGACGGTCATCTTTTCATCCAGAACGAAGGCGCGAAGACTGATCCCCCACGGATGTTTGCCGAGACCCCGGCGAAGTTCTATCTCGCGAACCAGGAGGTTGAGCTGACCTTCGATCAAAGCGTCCCCGGCAGCCTCGAATTTGTCGACTTCAGCGGCATTTCGGGCGCCCTCTTCAACCGTGTGCCGGAGACCGAATCGCAGGCACCTGATCATGGGCCCAGCAAAGGCACGCCTTGAAGCAATGTGGTAACAAAGTGATTAATGTTGACTCGCGAGACTGCTGAAGGCTTGTTTCTCCTCACCCCGCACATGGAGGCTTCGGAAGGAGAAGCCATGCGGCGATAGTGGCGATGGCCATTAGCGTCACTAACAAGCCAGTGCCATGCAGGCCAAGAACCTGCACTGCAACCGCGGCGCCAAAGATGAAGCACCCACCCCAAAGACAAAAGCCCGCTAACGCGCGAAGAACCTGCCTTACCCACGGGTCGAAGGGAAGCGGTCGCGCCGATCTGCGGAAAGAAGCCAGTGGGTCCGCGTAGAATCTCCGCCCCATATAGATCAAATAGCCGCCCAGAGCGACCCGCAACGCCACGGCCACAATAAAATGAGAGACGCTGTGCGCGACGTCGGCCATCTCAATCCCCAATACTCACCGGACTCTGCGCCGCCCACCAAGCATCGAACGCCTCAAGCGACCGTTCGCACTGCAACCGGTGCCGCTCCTTCTTATCGCGAACTTTCTTTCGTAACTCCTCTTCCAGCGGCTCCAGCAAGTCAAAGGTGATGTTAGCCGGTTGAAAGTTTTTTGGATCGGCATGAGTTATGTAATGCACCAGCGAGCCGAGAGCGCTCCTACGCGGCGCTGGCGTGGGTTCTTCTCCGCGTGCCATCGTCGCCGCATAAATCCCCGCCAGCAGTCCTGTGGCAATCGATTCCGTGTAACCCTCCACCCCGGACAACTGCCCCGCAAACATAACTCGCGGCTCTTTCTTTAGACGCAGAGTTTCATCCAATAAGACGGGCGCAGAGATATAAGTGTTGCGATGAATCTGCCCATACCGCAGGAACCGCGCATTTTCCAGTCCAGGGATCAGTCGCAACACACGCGCCTGCTCGCCAAACTTCAGGTGATTCTGAAACCCCACCAAGTTATAACTATCCGCCCGCAAGTTTTCCTTGCGCAGTTGCACCACGGCCCACGGCGTCTGTCCAGTACGCGGGTCGCGCAGCCCCACCGGCTTCATGGGACCGAATCTCAGCGTGTCACGGCCCCGCCGCGCCAGCACCTCGATCGGCAGGCAGCCCTCGAAGTAATCCAGCTTCTCCCACTCTTTGGCCTCTGCCGGTTCAGCGGCCAGCAGCGCATCCAGAAAGCGGTCGAACTCCGCGCGATCCATGGGACAATTGATGTAGTCGGCCGTCCCTTTGTCCCAACGCGCGGCCATGTAGACCCGCTCCATGTTGATCGAATCGGCTTCGACGATGGGCGAAATCGAGTCATAAAACGCCAGATGCCCGGAGCCAGTGATGCGCTCGATCTCGGCGCTCAAGGCGTCGGAAGTCAATGGACCGGTAGCCAGAATCGTCAAGCCTTCCGCCAAATCGAGCTTCGTCACTTCCTCGCGGAAGACGCGAATCCGCGGCTCGGCAGCAATCGCGTCCGCAATCCGGTGCGAAAATTCGATGCGGTCAACGGCCAGCGCGTGGCCTGCCGGCACAGCCGTCGCATCGGCCATACGCATTAGCGCCGAGCCCGCGCGCCGCATCTCCTGCTTCAGTAGCCATGGCGCAGTGTTCGGTGATTCGCTCTTCAATGAATTGGAGCAGACCAATTCGCCGAACTCGGTTGTCTGGTGCGCCGGAGTCAGCCGCGGCTTGCCGTCCACGAGCGCGCGCATCTCGTAGAGGTCTACTTTGCATCCCAGCCGCGCCGCCGTCAGCGCAGCCTCCGGCCCAGCCAAGCCGCCGCCGATGACGCGAATCCTCATGATGCGGCCTCCGCTGCTTGATCCGTAACGACCTTAGCAGCGGTGCCGGCCAAGCGCCTCAACGCTTCACCGCTCACCCGCACATTGCGCCACTCGTCAAGAAACTCGCCACCCATCGCCCGGTAGAAGGCGATGGACGGTGTATTCCAATCCAGAACCGCCCACTTCAGGCGTGCGCAGCCTTTTTCCACGGCGATGGCCGCTACCCGTTCGAGCAGCGCCTTACCAATTCCCAGGCCGCGCAACTCCGGCTCGACGAACAGGTCCTCCAGGTAGATTCCCGGCCGTCCCAACCATGTCGAAAAGTCGAAAAAATAGAGGGCAAAACCTGCCGGACGGCCGTCATGCTCGGCGATAAGGCAGAAATAATAGGGATTTTCGCCAAATCCGTTCTGCTCAAGCTCCGCTTCGGTTGCCGTTACAGCCTCAGGCGCGCGCTCGTAGGTAGCCAGCGCCCGAACGAAGGCCAGAATTTGCGGTACATCCTCGCGGGTCGCCGGGCGAATCGTGGTTGCCATGACGTTATTCTAGTGTGTGATACAGGCCACACGCACCCGTCTGCCGGGCGGGCTACCATGGAACGGTGAATACGGCGGCATGAGTCACCGCGGGGATTTCAGCAATGCGCGCATCGTAGGTTGGCTTGCGCTCTTGTGCCGGACAGCCGGTTGGATTTAACTTGAGTCCTGCGATGAAGGGTGGTTTGCGCACCGGTTTTGATGCTGAGGCCATTCGATTTTTAAGATGCAACCGGTCGCCGGGACCGTCTGTATTGTTTAAGATTGTTGTGCAACCCTGGCATTCGGCTACTAAGGCTCACTCGATCGAGAATCGCCGTTGGCCCTCGCTGCGATCTGAGCCGGCAAGAGTTTGACTTTTTTGAGCCCGCGGGCAGCCTCGCTCGCGCCGCTCCCAAGGAGAAGAAAATGAAGCGCAATATTTCACTTTGGCTGGGCCTGTTGGCATTTGCCCTCTTGCCCTCGCTTGCCCAGGCACCTGCGCCCACCGGCAAGATTCACGGCCATGTGACCAACCCGACCGGAGCGTCTCAGACGACCGGCTCAGTGAGTCTCTCGACCGATAAAGGCATTACCTCGAAGTTCACCTTCCCGGTAAATTCCGCCGGCGACTATGCGGGCGATGCCACTCCCGGTACCTACACCGTGGTCTATCGCCAGCCCGATACACCGCCCGACAAGATGGTCGACTCCTTCGATGGCATCAAGATCATTGCGGGTCAGGATGTGCTCCAGGACATCGACATGTCCCGCAAGGCATTCACCGACAAGCTGCCCCCCGACCAGCAAAAGCAGTTGGAGGATCTCAAGAAGAAAAACGCTGAAGCCTTGCAGGCCAACGCTCTTATCAAGAACCTCAACGCCGATCTCAAAGTCGTCACCCAGGACTTCAAAGATGCCGATACTGCGCGAGCGACGGCGGTCCAAACCCTCGGCGCCACCGCTTCCAAGACAGATCTCGATGCCAAGGAAACCGAGATCAAGCAGGCGAAGTTGACCGAGGTCGAAACCCTCATGCTCAAGGACACCCAGGCTAAGCCGGATGCTTCCGTCCTCTGGGCTCAGTTGGCCCTGGCCGAACTCGGTCTCAAGAAATATGACGAGTCGGAAGCGAACTACAAAAAGGTGCTGGAACTGGAAGCTGCGTCGAAGAAGCCAAACGCTCAGGCGCAGGGCGCGGCAAATGCTGGCCTGGGCGAAATTTATGCCCGCACCGGCAAAGTTCCCGAGGCAAATGCGGCTTATGACGCAGCAGCCAAGATGAATCCTCCGTCGGCAGCCGTCTATCTGAAAAACGAAGCCGTCATCTTCTATCAGGAGCACAATCCGGATGCACAGGCTGCGGCCGCGGACGAGGCTATCAAGGCCGATCCGACCCTGGCTCTCGCCTACTATCTCAAAGGCAATGGTCTCGTAGCCAAGACCACTGCTGATCCCAAAACAAACAAGCTCATTGCGCCTCCCGGCTGCCTTGAGGCTTACCAGAAGTATCTGGAACTGGCTCCAACCGGCACCTATGCCGGCGAAGTGAAGGACATTCTCGCCGGATTCAACCAGAAGGTCGACACCAGCTACAAGGCACCCAAGGCCACCAAAAAGCCGAACTAGTTGCTGTTCAGTTGTTGAAGGGCGCTTTCGGCTACCGGGAGCGCCCTTCGTTTCTTTGCGATTCAGCCAATCGCACCAGCTCGAAACGCTCTACAATCCATTCCATGAGCGCCGTTCTGCCCAGCCTCGACCTGCCCAGCTACGAAGAGGCCGCGGCGCGGGTGGCCGTTTACGCCGCACAACGGAGCCGGGTGCGACCCGCTCAGGAACGCGTGGAACTCGGTCAGGCCTCTGGCCGCGTCCTCGCCCAGCCTCTGTTGGCCGATCGCGATCAACCTCCATTCGCCCGCTCCACTCGCGATGGCTATGCCTGCCGCGTTGCCGAAGCCTCTACTCACAAGCCTCTGGCCATCGCTGGCGCATCCCGCGCCGGAGATCCACCGTCCGGCCCGCTGTCGCCCGGAACTGCCTGGGAGATCATGACCGGCGCACCGGTTCCTGACGGAGCCGACGCCGTGGCAATGCTCGAGCACATTGAAGAATCGCCATCTTCAGACCGGACCAGCGGTCACATCCGCCTGCTCCCGCCTCGCACTCTCAAGCCGGGTGAAAACATCGTCGCCCAAGGAGTGCAGGCTTGCGCCGGGGACGAGTTGCTGCCGGCCGGCACCGTGCTTCACTCCGGGCAGATCGCTTTGGCCGCGACCTGCGGCTATGCGTCGCTCGATGTCTGTCTCCGTCCCCGCGTAGCCATCCTCACCACCGGCGACGAGCTTGTTCCCATTGACTCCTCGCCCGCTCCCGGCCAGATTCGCAACTCGAACGCCCCCATGCTCTCAAGCCTGGTCGCCAATGCGGGCGGCGTGCCCTGGATTTTGCCCACTGCGGCCGACAATCCTCAGGCTCTCGACGAAGCCCTCTCCCAAGCCGCCGCCGCTGACCTGCTGCTCATCTCTGGCGGCGTCTCGGCTGGCAAGTTCGATCTCGTAGAGGCCGCCCTGTCCCGCATAGGCGCACACTTTCGCTTCACCGGCGTCCGCATCCAGCCCGGCAAGCCAACGGTATTTGGAGACCTGCCTCGCCGCACCAGCACTGGTTCGCAACCTCTGCCCTTCTTCGGCCTTCCCGGCAATCCCCTCTCTTCCGCCGTCAGTTTTCTGCTCTTCGCAGCTCCGGTATTGGCCGCCCTGGCCGGCAATCGGGAATCACCTCCGCGCTTCGCCCTTGCCCAGCTGGCCCCGCCCGCCGACCGCCATGGCAAGCCGGACCTCACCCGCTTTCTGCCCGCGTCTTGCACCTTCAGCGCATCCACCGATCAGCCGCCGCAAGTTTCCTTTGTCCCTTGGCACGGTTCAGGGGATCTGGTCGCCTTGGCCCGCTCCAACTGCTTCCTCGTCGTTCCCCAAGACGTTCACAGCGTCGCCCCCGGCTCGCTCGTCCGCATTCTGCTTTTGTAAGAAACAGCCCGCCTCGCCGAAAATAATGGCGTACCTGTTCTTGCGGCAGCTTTATTTTTGGTGCAAAGGTTGGAAATCTTCCACTCTAATTCGTGCTGTTCATGAGGACTTCGATGCCCAAACCTCCAGACCCAAAGCTTTCGCATTTCGCGGCGACCGGCGAAGCCTCGATGGTCGATGTCACCGCCAAAGAGGTTTCCCGCCGCAGCGCCACCGCTTCGGCCTTCGTCGAGCTTTCCGCGGCCGTTCTCGCCACTCTGCCCGCCAACCCCAAGGGCAACCCACTGGAGGTAGCCCGTTTCGCCGGCATTCAGGCAGCCAAGCGCACCCCCGAACTGATCCCCATGTGCCATCCCCTGTCGCTCACTCACGTGGATGTAGAGGCGGAAATCGTCCCTGGAGGCGTGCGCATCACAGCCTCAGCCGCCACCGTCGGACCAACGGGCGTCGAGATGGAAGCTCTCACCGCCGCCGCCGTAGCCGCCCTTACCGTCTACGACATGACAAAGGCTCTCGACAAATCCATAGTCATCCGTAACATTCAGCTAGAAGAAAAATCCGGCGGCAAAAGCGGCGAATTCTCCAGAGCCGGCGGTCGCGCATGATGCAAAGATCGAGAAGGAAATCGCAGCTCCTATCGCCGTTTTCGATTGAATGATCGGCATTTCGAAAAGAACTTTTTTGGGCCTCGCTAAGTCGAGTAGTGGAAAGTTCGGCGAAAGTTCCTGCACACGGAGGCTATGCCTGTCGCAAAACCGCAAATCAGTATTGCCGATAATCGAACCGTACTGGCTCGTCTAGCGATGACGCCGTCTTACCCGGCGCCACAACTCCATACTTCCAATCCAGAAACTTTTGTAACTCCATTGGCAAATACTCCGCAAGTTCCTGCCAGGTCAGTACACTCAACCGCACTCGTAACTCCGCCGATTTCACCGCGGCCAGCACCTTGTACCACGCCTCCCGCAAGTCAGGCCGTCGCTCGTCATGTACCACGCAGAAGCTGCACCCCTCGGCATACGCCGCCAGAACATTGCGAATCAGTTGGTACCCTGCATACCCAACTGCGGGATTTATTCCTCTGACGAGGCTGTGCCGATCAGTCAAGGTGGAATGTTTGAGTTGATAGGTCCGGCCATCGATGTTATCGGAGTGCGCGCAAGCCTTAACCTCTGAGATATGCCGCTCACTATCCTCGACTAAGAACCATTCATCTTCCTTGACAGAATCCTGCGAATAATCCTCCGGAAACTCCGTGGCCTCTCTCAGCCTCTTCGTCGGCAACTCCGTCCGCGGCAACAGCTCCCGTTCGAACACGGTGTCGAAGTCCCGGTATTCCTCAATTACTGCGGCGGCCTTAGTCTGAAAGTCTCCCTCTGTCAGCTTGGCCTCCACCAGCAGCGAACCTAGCCGCATATCTACCTCCGTGCGATCGCATCGCCCGCCTACCAGCGGCGCACGCGCCTTCCACCCGAACACCGGCGGCTCATTCCCTGCGATTCCCAACATCCTCCGCAGCGTCACCGATTCTGCCACTCCTGGCGTGCAAAATACATTCATCAGCAGGGCATCGGAACTCATCGACGAGTCCAGTTCCCGCCAGCGCCGCTCGGCCCTGGGCAACGAACGCCCTTGTGCATGGATCTTGTCGAATCGCCTCATCCACGCGGGCCGCGCTGCAATTGCTTCAAAGGCCGCGTCGAAAAAGTTCCCATGCTGCTGGCCCTCCGGCGCATACACAATGACCGGTGGGTCGCCGTAGCTCTCGACGTGTGCGCGTCCTCGCGCCCATCGCCAGTTGCGCAGACCCAGTTCGAGTCGCAGTTGGCTCGCGTACCAACTCGCGTTTGCTGTCATATCGTGCAGACTACACTAACCTCCTTGCACGTTGCTCACTATCTAGAATCCTTTTCTGGCCCAGAGATATACAAAGAACCGAACAATCGTATGGGTTGTTAAATCAGAAACTGTCATGCTCTCAAAAAACAGTGTAGATACGGAAGCTGTAAGTAAAATGCTGGTGCTCCAAAAGGCGGGCTATAATCCAAACAAATGCCGCAAACATCGCGATCCGGCGGCCACTGCAATTTCCGGCTTTGTCTCGAAAGGTTTGTCGTGAATTAGCCAAAAAATGCGCAGCAGACGCACGGATCTCTTTGAAAGTCAGGTTGAAGAACAGCCTCAGAATGCTAAATAATTCAGTGAACTTGATGCGGATCTTAGCGATTGCAGGCTGGTTGCTGGCGGCGAGCGTGCCTGCGCAACAGGCTGCACTACCTGTTTGGCAAGGAGTCGTGCGCAATGCCGCCGGAGCGCCCGTCTCTGCTGCAACCGTTCGGCTCGCCGCGACCGGAGCCTCCGCCGAGGCAGTCACCGGAACCGACGGAATCTTCCGATTGATGAATCTTCCGCCGGGGCAATATCGGCTCACCGTTGAATCGAAGGGCAACAGGTTCAACTATGCCCCGCCCATCGATCTGGTTGCAGAGTCAACTGGGAGTGGCGGGCCGAGAGTTAACATCACGCTCTCTGGCCGTGGCGAGCTAACTGTCTCCATTCTCAAGAGCCAGACAGCGACGGGCGGCGAGGAGCTATCGAGCCAGGCGGTGAGTGAACTTCCGCTGAACAAGCGCGACTTTAGCACGCTGCTGCTGTTGGCTGCCGGCACCATGACTGACGTCAACGGAGCTACCAACTTCACCGCTCAATTCGCCATCAACGGCCAGCGCGGTGTGGAAGCGACGTTTGCGATGGACGGTGCCGACATCAGTGATCCGGAGATGGGCGGGGCAACCTTCTCGAACTTCAATGTGGACGCGGTCGAAAGCATTGATTCCAGCTCCGGCTGGATGCCCGCTGAGATTGGCCGCGGCGCAGCTGGCTTCACCAATATTCACACGCGCACAGGAGCTAGCGGCTTTCATGGCTCTGCTTTTGAGTTCGTCCGCAACTCCGCCTTCGACGCGCGCAACTACTTCGATCATCCGACGCCCGCTTATCCCGGTCGCATTCCACCCTTCCGCCGCAACGAGTTCGGATTCACTAATGGCGGCCCAGTCTTCGTTCCTTACATCTACGACGGTCGCAAGCGGACCTTCTACTTCGCGCAGTACCAGGGCTTTCGCCAGGTGCTCGGCACAACGCAGGTGATGCCTGTGCCCACCGCAGACCAGAGAGTGCCCTCGGTTAGCGACACGGTCACATATCCGGACAAGAGCACCGACACGCTCTACGTTCCTGTCGATCCGGCGATCTCCGGAATTCTTGCCCGTTATCCATTGCCCAATCTTGCGACTGGTCCATTTGGCGCGAACACTTATGCGACCGCATCAAAGGTGGACACCGACGCCAACCAATTCTCGGTGCGCATCGACCACAAGTTCTCCAGCAACGGTCAGTTCTTTGCGCGTTTCAATCTTGATAACCTCAGCGGACCGACGACTAATCCCGACCAGACGGCAATCGATCCTTCCTTTGGTGTGAAGTACATCGATCACCAGCGCAATGTTGTCGGCACCTATACGTGTAACCTTTCACCGCGATTGATAATCGAGTCTTCCATTAGTGTCACGCGCTCGACACCCGGCTTCCCCACGCCCAACCACACCGATCCCGCGATTAAGTTCAACGACGGCCTCTTTGAGCCGTTCAACTCCGCCGGTGGTTCGGTAATGCAGTCCTATGGCAATCTATTTCAAGGCCGCCAAAACGTTGCATTCACCACGGACCGTCATGCAATTAAAGCCGGCTTCGAGGCGCGCATCAATCGCGATTCGACTTACTTCGGCATAAGTCCCAACGGCGAATACGACTTCGGGGGCGGCGCTGCTTATGTGTCTGGACCAGCTAACTGTCAGGTCCCAATAATTCAGTCAGAGAGCGGAATGCACAACCTCTGCTCCGGCGATTCCTTCCCCGACACGCTCAGCAGTTTCCTTTTCGGAAGCCCATTCGTCTATACCGTCTCCATCGCACCGCCATACATCTCCGGTGGCGAGCACATTGGTCCGGCAGCCATTAGTCGCAATAACTTCAGCTTCTATTTGCAAGACACCTGGAAACTCAACAGCCGCTTCGCGCTCGACTACGGTCTCCGTTGGGATCTCTACCAGCCCATCACCGAGCGCGCACGCCGCACCGCGAGCTTCCTGACGATCAATGGCGCGCAGCAATACGTTGTTAACCCGCAGCCCGGCTACCAGACCAACTGGAATGCATGGGAGCCGCGCATTCAGGTCATCTGGCAAGTTATCAGCAAGTTTTCGGTGCACGCGGGAAGCAGCCTAATGGTGATCCCTCCCAATATCTGGCAGGATAACTACCTCACCGGTTCCGCTCCCTTTGCCGTGATGCCGCGTCTTCTCTCTGCCCCGAACGCGCCGATTCAATATGGCTTTCAGATCACCTCGGCGCAGTTACCTCACACCTACACGCCAAACGGTGTCGATATTCTTGCCTCCGGAAACACCAAAACCATTGCTCCCAACACTGTGATGGATGTAAACCGTTATGAGCAGGATGTGGCCGCGCTCACCCATGGCCACGTCGTCAGCGATCTGAATCTCAGCGGCATAGATCGCTCCTTTGACAACGCCACTCTCTATACCTGGACTGTCGGCCTGGAGCGCAAAATCGACAATCTCACTGCCGACGCCAGTTACGTGGGAACCGCCGGAGTCAAGCTTCCGCGCGTCAGCTTTCCAAACGCCTATCCCGGAGCTTCTCCGGCCTTCGCGCCCCACACTACCTTTGATACCAATGGAAACGTGACCGGCGGCTTCGGCGTCGAAAATATCATCACCGCGACATCTCATTCCACTTATCACGCGCTGCAAACTTCGCTCTCAGGAACCGCGGGCCGCAAAGGCCCTGGCATACAAGCTAGTTATACCTGGAGTAAGTCGATCGACGATACCAGCACCGTCGTCGGAGGTTTTCCGCAGAACCCATCCAACACACGCTTGGAAAAGGGTCCCTCCTCGTTCGACGGTACACATGGCTTCGGCCTCAGCGCAGCTCAGGACCTTCATCTCGATAGCCTGGACTTTCTGCGCCCTCTCGGCAAGAAGGCGACCGGCGGCTGGGAGTTGCTCAGCATCTCTGGCATCAGCTCGGGATTGCCTTTCACCGTCTTCAGCGGCGTTCAGCAGACTGGCGCCGGCTCAAACGGCGTGGATCGCCCAGACCAGATCGCTCAGCCGCATCTCTCCACTGCCCGGCAGAACCGCCAAGACTATTTTGGCCTCGGAGACGTCAATGGCGAGAATCACAATGCCGATTTCTTTTGCATCCCAATCAACGTTCCTGGCGGCACCGGCATAAATCAAGGACGCTTCGGTACGCTTGGGCGCAATACCTTTCGCGGCCCTGCCTTCTATAATTTCGACTTCGCGCTTATCAAAGACACGCCCCTCGGTCGCCGTCAAAGTGGAGCGGAACGTGTCAGCCTGCAATTTCGCGGGGAGTTCTTCAACATCTTCAATATCGTCACCATGGGACTGCCAGCTAATATTCTCACTGGCTCTGGCTTTGGCGAGATCAGCAAAACCGCCGGCAACTCCCGCCAGATTCAGTTTTCGCTCAAGCTGATCTACTAGTACTACAATTTGCACCAACTTTGTCCGATCTCCGAAGACTCTCGGCTGACCGTTCGTTAGTGGACAAAGTTGATCGCCATCACCGGGGTGATTGTGGCATTCGTGTTATGGCTGGCCGGGATCACGCGGGTACCCAAGATTATTCCCAAGTTAGATCTCAAGTTGTATTCGATCGCTGGCGCAAAGCCAAACACGTCGCTGGAGCCGGTGTTCATTAAAACGATGGTTGGACTCTGTTCGCTTCCTGGAGTCGAAGCGTCATATCCGCTCACCCGCGTATTCCAGTTATGACGGTATGTCGCATCGAGCGCCAGCACCCAGTTCCGCGTAAGGCTATATTCCCAGGCCGGATCGGCGAAAAAGGAATTACCAGGTTTGGCATTCCCACTAAATCCTGCTGTAGTTCCGTATACGCTGACGCCCTCCACTTTTGCAACGCTGGAAAACGCCTGTGTCACGTCGAAGCGCATGCGCAAGATGCGGCCATTTGGTAGCCAGAAATAGGTCTGCGGGTAGAAACCTAGTGTCGTTGTGTAGGTTCCCGAGCCGAGGCCATTGCTCGGCCGATCGCCCAGTTGATCGTACTTCCCGATCGGAAGAGTTTCCTCAACAACCACGCCAGTGGTTGGAACCCAGCTCCCTTCGTGAAACTGTGTGAGCCGATGCTGAGCCAACAGCGTAAAATCGCCCATGCCAACGCTTGAGCTACTAAGGCCATTGCTCACCATGTTGAAGCCGCCTGAGGGAATGGACCCTACTGTTAACCCGTCAGCTATTCCGTAAAGAACATAACTGGACGTGCCAAAGCTATTCGTATGATTTCCTCGGACATCATAGAAATATGGCTCGATGAGCGAATGCCCGCGCGGTAGTGTCGCGCCCGAAGCCGCCAAAATTGGTCCCGTCCACCACGCGTCATTCAGCGACTCGCGAACGACAGTGGATGATGACGGCGCTTCCTGCTGAGCCTCCATACCCGCTGTTCCAATCAGCAGTCCCACCACCGCAAATGCAGCGATTACGATGTCTCTACGCATGACTTGAATCTCCTCGCCAGTGCACCAATCCTTGGCGTGTCGCAAGACGTGCTCGGTTGCACCGAACAGAACCGGATGAATGGTGTTCGCCAAGGCGCTCAACAGTGCCTGGTCTACTTCGCGATTTTCCTGGTAAAGTCGATCTCCCAGTGTTTGCTCCAGGTTTTGCCGCCATCCATGGATCGATGACTTTCCCAGTGAGCAGACCGATCCGTGATGCGGGACCAAGTGAGCCGTGATAGAACCTGGCGCCTGTTCTCATCCATCCACTCGCCGTGAAGATCGATGGCATTGCCTTCAAATCGTCCTCGCCATACAAGAAAACCACCGGGTGCGGAGGTGTCGGTCCACGTGTGTTCCCACTGGGAGGTTTGTGGATTGAAGGCGCGGAGGCCGAGGCCCTTGATGTTCGTTCCTTGGTAGGGCCCTTCGAAAAACTCCAGCGATACGCAGCCATCCAGCACCTTGCTTACGGTCATCGAACCGGGACCTTCGCCCCAGGTCCCATCAGCGAGCGGGAATCGGCACACGGCGTTCCACTCGCCTTCAAGAAAATCAAACTGTGTTTTATCTGCGATGTTCGTTGCGGAAATCGTATTGCTCATACATACCTCACTCTGCGTTTGTTTTGGTGCGTCTGAATTTGGTTTCGTCGTTGTTCACGGAAACCAGCATCTCCGATTCTGAGTGCGAAAAGCTACCTGCTTCTTGCGCACAATTCGGAATGTTCTTGAATGCCAGCGGGCCGTTGCTAGTTGATGTCCTGCTTTGCTTCCAGGCGGAGTAACATCCCATCAACGCTGCTCTTCTGGTTGTCGGGAGCATCTGGAAGCGCGACTTTTATCTCTTGTGCCGCCTCGTCGAACTTGCCTTGTGCGCTGTACATTCGGGCCAGTCCGATATGGACGAACCACTGCTCGGGATGCTTCTTCGCGTTCTCCTGGAAGATTACAAAGGCCTCGTCATTGTGTTTTTCAGCCATCAGTTGACGTGCATAGGCGTGTAACTGGAATGGGGTAGCAAGGCCCAAAGCTCGCTTCTCAGCCGCGGCTGCTTCGTCCTTGCGATCGAGCGCGGAGAGAACCTTCGATTTGGTCATTTCATTGTCGTAACGGTCTTCAATTTCGATGGACTTGTTTGTGTAGGTCAGCGCATCGTCGAGACCGATCTTTTCCGTGAGGAGATAGTTGGCTGCATCGTCCCAGCCGTTCCAAGAGTATCCGGAAAGATTGCGAAGCTGCTTCTTCAAGCTAGCCTGTGTCAAAGCATGCACATCTACCGAAACCTTGAACGGCACCGCAACTTTCTCCCACTCAAGTTCGACCACCGCTGAGTCCGCCTGCAGTTGGTCGAATTCGTATGTCAGTGCGTTATGCATATCCACCACTTTGGGCTTTACAGTCACACGCAGCGCATCTTCGGTCTGGTCATACGTGAATGATCCCCATGATGTTGAGTTCTTCGAGAAGATGACCGTCCATTCCTCAGCGCCCGGAATCATGTGCATGCCATATATTCCCTTGTCGAGCGGTTGACCCTCGATGGTTACTGGATCGCTGAATGAGATTGTCGTGTTAATGTTTGCGCCTGCCCGCCAAACCTTGCCGAAGGGAAGCAGATTGTCCCACACCTTGCGATCATTGACGAGGGGCCGATGATACTTGATTGTGATGTCGGTAATGCCAATTCGCTGTGAGACCACTGCCGCCTGGCTTTGCAGAGGTAGATCAAGAACCGAAGATTGTGCAAGGCCAACTATTGGCGTGGCAGTCATCACCAGACAAAACAGAAACCGTAACAATGTTGCTCTCATCATGAACAAACGCCTCCTTGATCGCGCATCGATCGTCAATTTCGCACTGCATACCGGTGGGCGAATCTCCGGCGCCGCAAACATCTGAACTGGCGCTGTTCTGTCGCTCTCACTCCTTATGCGCGCGTCTGATCCGTGATCCAATTCACTTCCCAGGTCTTGCCTCCGTCGTCGGAGAACGACTGCTCTGAATGACCTGAATTCGGAGTGATGTCCGACCAGACCATGCGAACCAGAATTGTTCTGCCGTTATACGGCTCCTGATCGATAAATTCACCCCGTCCATTTTTGAATTCGCCGATGTTGGGCGGGATGCCCAGGGTTCCCGTCTTGCTGGTGGCCCAGTACAAACTCCACTGGTGAGATTGGGGATTGTAGAGACGCAGGGTCAGGCCTTCAATGTGGCCGGCCGCGCCATCGGTTTCGAACTCTTCCAGTTCGGCACGCCCATCCCAAACCTTTCGCGTGACGGAAGTGCCGTCAAACTCAATCCAAGTTGTGGAACCCGTCAAGGGATGCAGCAGGCGCTTTAGGTGAATCTTCCACATGCCCAACTCAAAGTCGAAGTCGTGTTGTCCATCGCGTTCAGCGGTTGTTGCTTTTGCCGTTTCTGAATCCGTTTGGACAACCGCGGAAGCCGAGCCCACCTTGTCAGATACAGATTCGTCGTTCGCTCGCTTTTGGTCCGTGATCCAGTTGGCTTCCCAACTCTTGCCCCCATCATCGGAGTACGACTGTTCAAAGTGCGCCGAATTTGGAGTGATATCCGACCAGATATAGCGAACAAGAATCAACCTGCCTTTATATGTGTCCTGGCAAAGAAACTCGCCCCGTCCATTGTTGAATTCGCCAACATTGGGCGGCCCACCTATCATCCCGGCTTTGCCGTTGGCCCAGTAGAGGCTCCACTGGTGCGATTGGGGATTGTATAAGCGCAAGGTCAGACCTTCGATGTGGCCCGTAGGCCCGTCGAGCTCGAGTTCATCAACGTTCGCGCGACCGCCCCAGACTTTTCGGGCGACGTCCATGCCGTCAAACTCAACCCAGGTATTGGACCCGCTCAGTGGATTCAGGCGGCGTTTGAGGTGGAATTTCCAGGTGCCGAAAAGAAAATCAAAATCGTGCTGACCGTCGCGAGCCTGCTGTTTTACCTCTTCGGCTACTTGAGCAAACGACAGATGAGAACTCGAAAGATAAGCAACCCCGCACACCAGGAGATAAATCCCAATTCGTCGAAGTGCATTCATAGTACCCTCCAGAATCATGCTGCACTGTCACATCCTGTTCTAGATTGACGCGGCCCGTGGTATTTTAATAGAGCCACTTATTATGGAATTGGTGATACCACTTTCGAAGCACGGGGAGCCTCTATTTCGACAGGTTTACAAGGGCCTTCGGCAAGCCATCCTGTCGGGAACCCTTTCCGCCGGCGGGCGCCTCCCGTCCACGCGAGAGCTCGCTGAGCAACTTGGCATTTCAAGAACAGTCATACTTCTGGCCTATGAGCAATTGCTTGCGGAAGGCTTTGCCGCGGGGCGGGGAGGCTCGGGGACCTATGTGTCCGAAGGAATGGGAAGAAGCGCGCCGAAGAGAGAGAAGGGATCGGCGAAATTACGACTGTCGCGCTATGGCTTGGCAGCCGCCGATGCGGTGGAAGCTGTGGATTCTCCGCGGCGCAAAACGTCTCCGGTCCGTTACGATTTTGCCTATGGCCGAAGCGCCATTGAAAGCTTTCCCCTGGAAATGTGGAGGCACATTCTGCTGCGGCACGTCCGACAGGCTCCTGTCCGAGAATTCGAATACGGCCCAGCTGCCGGCAGCCCCATTTTGCGTGAAGCCATCTGCGCTCATCTGCGGCGTTCTCGCGCCGTGGTTTGCGATCCTTCGGAAGTGATCGTTGTCAACGGATCCCAGCAGGCGCTCGATCTGATTGCACGCGTGCTGGTCGAGCGTGGCGACCAGGTAGCCATTGAAGATCCACAATATAACGGCACAAGAGAAGTGCTTCGCGCCGCCGGAGCTAAGCTGCTGCCGGTGCCGGTCGATCGTGACGGCTTGAATCCAGCCAAACTCCCGACCCAAGCAGGCCTAGTCTTTGTAACTCCATCCCACCAATTTCCAACCGGTGCCATACTCCCTCTTGCCCGGCGCCTTGCGCTCCTCGATTGGGCCAGGCGTAAGAACTCGATCATCGTCGAGAACGACCACGATGGTGAGTTCCACTACGAAGGTCGCCCGGTCGAGTCCTTGCAAGGACTTGATACGGAAGGTCGCATCGTTTACCTTGGGACATTCTCGCGTACCGTCTTTCCGGCTCTTCGCATCGGATATTTGATCGTGCCCAAGTCGCTGGCTTCTGCGTTTATAGCGGCCAAGTGGCTTAACGATCTGCATTCCGCCACTCTTGAGCAGGAGACTCTTGCGGAGTTTATCAATTCCGGAATGTACGAACGTTATCTGCGCCGGCTTCGTCGTAGAAATGCAGCACGTCGCGAGGCGCTGCTCACAGCCATTCACAGATACCTGGGCGAACGTGTCGAGGTGACTGGTGACGGTTCAGGTGCTCACATCGTGCTGTGGCCCAGAGAGCGCCATTCGGAAGACTCTGTGATCGCCCGCGCAGCATCCCGCGGAGTTGGTATCTACGGAATATCCCACTGCTTCCTGACAAAGCCCTCGCGAATCGGGTTCATACTCGGCTACTCGCGAATGAACGAGAAAGAAATCCGTGAAGGCATCCGATTATTGGGCGAAACACTCTGAGCCGTGTGAACAAAAAGTCCGTCGTTCCAAGTTGCTTTCTGCATTTCCGAGTTAAGCTTTGTGGTCTAGATCCGCTAACGAAAATATTTTCTTATTGAAATTTCCACTCTCATTGGATAGGCTTGTCACGCACGCAATAGGCATATTAGAACAATAGCCAGAGCGGCGAAGTTCCGGAGCGAACCGGCGGGAGAGGAATTTTGTTCAGTAATTGTGGCTTACGGGGTCTGTTTTCTGTTGCCTCGTATACTTCGGGAAAGGTGCGGGGAATGTGGGTTGCCGCGTTACTCGGACTCTTTGCAACAGCGGTCACTGCTCAGATTCATGAGATTGATTTACATCAGGGGTTCCTGAATCCTCCACTCCAAGCCCGCCCGATGATGCGTTGGTGGTGGTTTGGTCCCGCGATCGAACAACCGGAGCTGAAGAAAGAACTCGAAACTATGCGTGCGGCGGGGATTGGCGGGGTGGAGATCCAGCCGGTTTATCCGCTCACGCTGGACGATAATTCCAAGGGCATCCGCAACCTGCTCTATCTATCACCCGAGTTTCTGGAAAATGTGAGCTTTGCCAACCGGACGGCTCGGTCGCTTGGGTTGCGCGTAGATATCACGCTGGGCAGCGGCTGGCCGTATGGCGGGCCGAAGACTACACTCGATCTAGCCTCGGGTCGTCTCAAGATACTCTCCGCGCCGATAGTTTCAGCAAAGATTGCTCCGCCAGTGCTTGCGCCGGGAGACATTCTGATTGCTGCGTTCGCCGTGAATGGAACCGCAGAAGCATTCGATCCGGCAACGGCAACGCGCATCGATTTATTGGCGCCAGCAGTGCAAATCGGGCAGACGGCGCTGTTCTTTATCGCCAGCCACACCAGGCAGATGGTCAAGCGTCCGGCCGTGGGCGCAGAGGGCTTTGTGCTGGATCACTTTGCGCGTCCAGCCATCGACGAACACTTGACCGATGTGGCCAAGCCGCTATTGAATGCCTTCGGAAGCCAGCCGCCCTATGCGGTGTTTTCCGATTCCCTGGAAGTGTACGGTGCGGACTGGACAACAAATCTACCTGCCGAGTTCTTTATACGCCGCGGCTACGATCTCATTCCCCATCTTCCAGAACTGTTTGCTGGAGGCACTCCGGAGGCCGAGGCCGTTCGCCACGACTGGGGCCGGACGCTTTCCGAATTGATTAGGGAAAACTACCTGGCGCCGATCACGCGTTTCGCTGAAGAGCACCATACGCGCTTCCGTTCGCAGACTTACGGAGAGCCGGCGGTGACCCTGGCCGACGAAGCAGTGCCGAACCTGCCAGAGGGCGAGGGACCGCAGTGGCGCGCGTTTTCATTCACGCGGTGGGCGAGTTCGGCGAGCCATCTTTATGGCCGTAACGTAACTTCGGCCGAGACCTGGACTTGGCTGCATTCGCCCGCGTTTCGCGCCACTCCGCTCGACATGAAAGTTGAGGCCGACCGCATGTTTCTGCTCGGCGTGAATCAGTTCGTTGGTCACGGGTATCCTTATTCGCCGCCCGCGGCCGGCGAGCCGGGCTGGGCGTTTTATGCGGCAGCGGCCTTCAATGACCACAATCCATGGTTCGCGGTAATGCCCGACATCACTCGCTACTTGCAGAGGCTGAGTTGGCTGTTGCGACAGGGTGAGCCGGCCAACGACATCGCGATTCTTCTGCCCGAGGACGATGCGCAGGCCGCGTTTACGCCGGGCCATGTTTCAGTGACCGATGAGATGCGCAAGCGGATCACGCCCGAGTTGATGGCGGCAATACTCGACGCGGGTTACAACATCGATTACATCGACGCCGCGACAATCGACAAGCTGGGCAAGGTGCCCTATCCTGTGCTGATCCTTCCTCCCATGGACCGCATTTCGCTCAAGACATACCGTACGATTGAAAGTTATGCCACGACCGGCAATGTGATTGCAATCGGCAAGGTGCCCTCGCTGGCGCCTGGTCTGATGGAGCAGGGGGACTCGGTAGAGATTACCGGAATTTCGCGAAAGCTGTTTGCGCTCGGCAGCAAAGGAATTCTCGTGGACTCGGTTAGCGAGCTTCCAAACGTGCTTCATCGCGCGCAGGCCCCCGATGTCGAGATCACCGGACAGACCGCAGGGCCCGGCTTTCTGCATCGCAAGCTGCCCAAGAGCGATATCTACTTCGTTGCGAACACCAGCAACCAGCCCATCGAAGGCAGCATCCGTTTCCGGGCCGTTCGCGCCAGCGTCGAGGCCTGGGATCCGGATGATGGCAAAATCCTGCAAGCGCGGAAGCTCGGCGCTGCCACAGGTTCCCGCATCTCGCTTGCTCTTGCGCCCTACGAATCGCGTGTGTTTGTGCTTGAAGATGGCCCCCCAACACGGACGGCGGGAAAGACAGGCTCGGAGCCGGCAGCAGGGGATAAAGTTCAGCTTGCCGATTTGAGTGACGGATGGCGGATACATTTCCCGAGCAGCGGAGCGGCCGAGAAGCTGGCTGCACTCGTCTCGTGGACGGAGATGCCGGACAGGAAGTACTACTCGGGGAAAGGCGTTTACACCCGTAGCTTCACACTCGGCGGCTCTGCTGCCTCAACAAAGCATGTATGGCTCGACTTTGGAGCAGGAACTCCAACCACTGACCCTCGACCACCAAATGCGAATGGAATCCGGGCGTTGCTCGATCCGCCGGTTCGTGAGGCGGCCATTGTCCTCGTCAATGGACACCGCGCAGGCTCGCTGTGGCATCCGCCGTATCGCATCGACGTCAGCCGATTCGTGCACACTGGAGAGAATCGCATCGAAGTACGCGTTTACAACACCGCCATCAACCTACTGGCCAGCCAGCCGCCGCATGACTACTCGGCGTTGCGCGCCAAGTATGGACGCCGCTTCGATCCACAGGATATGGACAATCTGCAGCCCGTGCCATCCGGGTTGTTGGGTCCGATTCGTCTGCTCGCGGAGAGAAACAAATGAACAGAGCAGCCCAATCAATTACAGGGATTGTCGCCTGCGTTCTATTGGCCGCTCCCTGCGCTCATGCCGCGCCGAGGATTTTTTTCGCCAACGACTTTGGAGCCAAGGGCGACGGCGTGACGCTGGAGACTGTGGCGTTCCAGAGAGCCATCGATGCGGCTGCCGCGGCCAAGGGCACGGTGACTCTGCGTCCCGGAACTTACTTGATCGGCTCTCTGTTTCTTAGGTCAGGTGTGACTCTCGATGTGCCGGAGGGCGCAACGCTGATAGGCTCTGAGAAGTTAGACGACTATCCGATCCTACCCACGCGCGTGGCCGGCATCGAGATGAATTGGCCAGCGGCATTGATCAATGTGCGCGATCAGCAAGATGTAGCGATCACAGGAAAGGGAACGATCGATGGTGACGGGCCGGTTTGGTGGAAATCATATTGGGATCTGCGCGCCATCTATGAGCCCAAAGGCCTGCGCTGGGCCTCGGACTACGACGCGAAGCGGCCGCGGTTGATTCTGATTCAGAATTCGGCGCAGGTGCAGATCGGCGGCGGCCTGCTGCTGAAGCGCTCCGGCTTCTGGACTCTACAGATTCTTTATTCCCATGACGTGCATGTCGACGGAGTTCTAATCCGCAACAATGAAGGCGGCAAGGGCCCGAGCACGGACGGCATCGACATTGACTCATCACGCAAAATCCTCGTCGAACACGCCGACATCGACGTGAACGACGACGCCTTGTGTTTGAAGGCGGGCCGCGATTCCGATGGGCTGAGGGTCAACCGGCCCACGGAAGATATCGTACTGCGCGACTCGATTGTGCGCCATGGCGCGGCAGCCATCACTATTGGCAGCGAGACCTCCGGCGGCTTTCGCAATATCGAAGCTTACCGCATCACGGCACTGAGCGGCGTGCCATCAGGCGTGCTATTCAAATCGGCACGCACCCGGGGAGGATTCGCACACGACATTCGCATTCATGACCTGACGCTCGAAGGCGTCGTCATTCCGATTCATATAACGATGAACTGGAATCCGAGCTATAGCTACGCCGCATTGCCTGGCGATGTGAAAGATGTGCCTCCGTATTGGATTGTGCTGACAACTCCGGTGTCGGAGGATAAGGGCCTGCCCCACTTCAGAGATGTGCATATCTGGAATATCAGGGCAACGGGCGCGAAGACAGCGTTCAACGTGAGTGCCTATCCGAATGCGCCGCTTGAAAATTTTCGGCTCGATCATCTGGACATTGAGGCAGCAACGGCTGGGACGATCGCCAATGCTCGCGACTGGACACTGAAAGACAACAACATTCGCACAGCGGACGGCAGCAAGCCTGTCTTCACCGATTCCGCCAGAGAAGACCGGAAGGATGTGCCATTCGGCGAACCGAAGTAAAATGGCACTCCTAACATCGAGCACGGACATTAAGGAGCGGTGTTCATGAAAACACGCTGGCTGACAATATGGAGTCTAACCCTGGCTTGGGGAGTTATCGCAATGTGCTGTGCACAGACCAAGCAACCGCAATCTGTTCCGGCAACCACGCCGACCGTGCCAGTTACCGATCCCGGCGCAACCGTGCATCCGCCGCTACCCACTCCTAGAAATCCGAATCTGCCCACACTCTATCTTGTAGGTGACTCGACAGTGCGCAACGGCAAGGCCGACGGTGCTGGAGGGCAATGGGGGTGGGGCGAGCCTCTGGTCGACTACTTCGATGCCAACAAGATCAATGTCGTCAATCGTGCTATCGGAGGCCGCAGCAGTCGCACTTACATTACGGAAGGCCGGTGGGACGAACTGCTGTCAATACTCAAGACCGGCGACTTCGTTGTCTTCCAGTTCGGGCACAACGATTCCGGACCGTTGGACGATACGGCACGTGCACGAGGTACGCTGCCGGGCGTGGGTGACGAGAGCAAAGAGATTGACAATCCCATTACCAAGAAGCACGAGGTGGTCCACACTTACGGATGGTACATGCACAAGTATGTTTCCGATACTTTGGCCAAGGGTGCGATTCCTATTATTTGTTCGCCAATCCCCCGCAAGATATGGAAGGACGGCAAAGTGGTGCGCAATGCCGACAATTACGGCGGCTGGGCTCGGCAGGTGGCAGAGCAGGCGCACTCGGCGTTTGTCGATCTCAATGCGATTATTGCTCGCCTCTACGATTCATTGGGCGAGGCCGCTGTGGAGCCTTTGTTTGCCGATCCGCATACCCATACGAGCCGTGTCGGAGCGGAACTCAATGCCGAGTGCGTGGTCGCTGGCTTAAAAGCGCTGGCGGGAAATCCTATGGGCAGTTTTCTCTCTGCCAAGGGGCAGGCCGTGGCGCTGGATTCTGGCGTTGAGGCTACTCCCAAGCAATAGGCAGTAGCAACAGCGATACCTGATAGAGGAGGTGCGCTGCCTTTTTCGGAGCCGGTTACCTGCCGTGCTTGCGGGTCCGATCCATTTTACGGATCTCACTGCCAGCCAGCAAGAAGGCCCCAACCCCATATGTATAGCTTGCCGTAGCTTTGTAAGGCGCCGGTTCAGCGCCCGTCTGCTGGATGCAGCCCAGTCTTCCGTCGGCATACACATGATGCAGCATGCCTGCCCAGGACCGTTCGATCACGGGACGGTAAGCCTTTGCATCGAGCCAGCCTTTATTCACTCCCGCGGCCAGCGCATAGGTAAAGAACGCGGAGCCGGAAACCTCGGGCAGGTCGTAGTCGTCGGGGTCCAGCAGTCCCGCGCGCCACAAACCATCGGGACCTTGTAACTGGGCCACGCGCGCGGCCATCTGTTGTAACTGGGTGATGTAGGTGGCGCGCGCCGGGTCATCGTTGGGCAGATATTCGAGCGTCCGGATGATGCCGCCCATCACCCAACCATTACCGCGTGACCAGAACATCTTCTTGCCGTTCGCCTCAGTCCTCGCCAGGTAAGTGGAGTCGCGCGCGTAGAGGTGTTCGGTAGTGTTGTAGAGTCGGGCTGAAGTCTTGGCCCACTCCTGGTCGAGGTAGTCGATGTACTTGCGATCGCCAGTGGCCGCGTACATCTGCGCCCACACTGGCGGGGCCATAAAGAGCGCGTCGCACCACCACCAGGTAATTTCTTTGCGAGGAATCGTCGATTCGCGCGGCACGGCGAGAATCGCGTCCAACTCCATCTGCGTAGGCTTGAGCATGGCCGGCTCTTTTTCATTCAGATAGAACTCGAGATAGGTCTGGGCGATACTTTGATCGTCGGCGTCGGGCAGATGAGAACGCAGTTTCCAGTCGAACTTCCGGCTCATAGCCAGCATGGCGTCGCGATACTTCGGATCGTCCAGCGAATCTGAGGCTGCCATGAAACCGGAGTAGAGCACGCTCCAGGTCCAGATGCGGTCGAAGTAGGGCTCGGAGCGCGCAAGCTGCCAGTCAGCCACCTTGCGCATCGCCTTCTTTACGGCAGCGGGCTTCGTGGAATACGAAATGTCCCTTGCCAATGGGCCGCCATCGTCTGGTGCGTCTCCAAAATGGCGCGCTGCGTCCTTGGTGATGCCCGCCTGTTGCTGCGGCGTAGGCTGGTGTTGCGGGAAGACGCTGTGCGTAGGGATGGCAAGAAAGAAGCCCGCCGCCATGGCGAGCTGTTTGGTGCGGCTCGGCAATTTCATCTTTGTGCCTCGGCTTGCATATGGCAAAAATGTTCAAAAAATGTCGTGGACCGGAGCGTTCTTCTGTGCTCGCCGGTCCACGAGAATCGTGAAGCTGGGTTAAAAGTTGATGCGGCCGGAGAATTGGAAGTCGCGGCTGTCCCCGCTGGCAAAGCCAAGCGTACCAAAGTTGGCCGAGCTGACGTTGGTAGGGATCTGCAGGTTGGCGGCATTGACGCCGAAGGTGACGGCGTTGGTCACGTTCTGGCAGTCCACCCTGAAGATGAACTTGAAGCGCTCGGTAATGTCGAACGTGCGGTTCAACCCGCTGGTCAACCGGAAGGTGTTGGGTGCGCGCAGACCGAATGCGCCCGTGCGCGGAGCATCGCCGACCATTCCGACGTTGGCATTGCAGAAGGGACTCTGTGTTGCCGCGCAGGGATAATCCGTATTTGTGGTGGTTGTGGTTGTGCCGTTGGTGGTGATGGTAGATATTCGCCCACCCATTCCAGGAACGGGGCTTGTGAGGTAGGTGTACGAAGTGCTCGAGGTTCCGTTGATAACTTTGTTGAAGTTGGGATCGCCACCGACGACATAGGAGACGGTGCCGAGAGTTAATGCGGTTACGCCGTGACCCCATTTTCCGTTTTGACGAATACCCTTTCGGCCGCCCGTGTAGTTGGGATTGATATCGGGCATGCAGGTTCCTTCGCCGGTCAGGCTGGGACAGTTTGAAGAACTCAACGTCAGCGGCATGCCGGAGACGTAGGTCATGATATGCGCGGTCTCCCAGCCACTCAGCAGCCAGCGGGTTACCAGGTGATCTCCGCCGATGCCTCCTTTGCCGAATGGCAGCTTGTAGACGCCGTAGATCGCCAGACTCTGCGGCTCATCGAGCGTACTGAGTCCGTAGTCAAGGCGGTTTCTCTTCCAGGCCCTGCCAGTCAGGGTGAGGTTAGCGGGAACATCGTAACCTGTGCGTTGGGTTCCCGCGTCATCCATTTCTTTGGAGTAGGTGTAGTTAACCGTGAGCGTAAGGCCGTGCGCGGGCCGCTGCGTTGCGGAGATTTGCAATGAGTGATAGTTGGCGTTGGCTACGTTGCCCCAAGTGTCGCTGGTGCTCGAAAACTGCGGCATCCACTTCAACATCTGTCCAATGGTGGCCTGGTTACCCGCGGAAGAGCCGGTTGCGGCGGCGGCCTCAAATCCTGGATAGGGAGAGTTGCAGCAGCCCGGCAGGGCCGCCTGAGCGGCAGCGACATTGGTCCCGGTTGCGGGCTTGCTGAGCAGGCCGAGTCCGTATGTTCCGGTACCCAGCGCGGCAACGTACTTCGGATCGATCTGCCCCGCTTGAAGGCCACGAATGTTGCTGGCGCCGGCGATGAAATGGCTTTCAGAACCGGCGTAGTTCGCGCTCAGGGTGATGTCTTTGGTTGCCTGGAACTCCAGACCGAAGTTGAAGAAGCTGAACTCGGGTGCGCGTCCCGCCAGGTAAGGGTCGGGGTAACCTGGTGCGGAACTTGCGGCTACTGCGGCGCCCGTGAGGGTATTCACATAGTTGCCCACGTTCAAGGTCTGTGCGGCAGGCGTGGGACCGCTGGGAGCAGGCAGCGTATAGGGTGTCCCTCCGAAGTTGGCGTTGGCCAAATTCGGGTTGGCCGCAGCAAAGGCGGGGTTGTCGTTGAGGTAGAAGGTCGGTCCAGCAGTCAGACCGGCGGAGTTTGCATTAAAAGAAACCGGCGTATTGAATCCGTTCTGGCCGGTTCCGGTGGCGGCGCCGCCCGCACCACCGGTGCCGCCGGCGTGCGAGTAGGTTATGGCCCACCCACCGCGTGCCACCACCCGCGGAGTCAACTGCCAGGAGAAGCCGAGACGCGGTCCCCAGTTCTTCCAGTATGTGTGGACCGGCGTTGCCTCGCCTAGGCTGATTCCGGCACCATGATTGCCGGCAAACATCAGCGTACCGGGATTGCCGGTGACCGGGTTAGCAAGCGTCGGATCGAGATAAGACCAGCGGCCCTGTGCCTCGTGATAGGTCGGGATATAGTCCCAGCGCATACCCAGATTTAGTGTCACGTTCTTCGTTACCTTGAAGTCGTCTTGGAAATAAGGCGCCAGCGGGCGATAACGGCCACCCAGTTCCGAGACCGTCTGCAGCGTGTCACCAGTGCTGTTGACTGCGCCCATCATGTAACTGGCATATGCGTAGCCAGTGCCGGTGGTATACCCATAGCTGGTTTTACTAGGCGTGTAGGTAATGCCCGAGCTCTCGGCGGGGTACCAATTCAATGTGAGCGCAGTGGAAGGGCCATCGGCGGTGCTGGCCTGATCCTGCAGCCACTGGAGCTGCATGCCGACGGTAATGTTATGCCTGCCTTTGATCCACTCCAGATTATCGAGCATGGTTAAAGTTTCACTCACCGAAGTATAGGTTGCGCTGGAGGTACCGTTGGACCATTGCGACTGTGCGTTGCTGCCGTTGAAGATGCTGGTAGGGAACTCCGTTGACGCTTGGCCGGGCGGCAATCCCGTGATTCCCGCGGTCTGCGCCTCATATTCCGTGATGCCTTCAGTGGGGTTTCGTACCGGCGGCCCGCCGAAGTTCACCCAACCGTATTTGAACTGGTTCACAAGGTTCGGTGTAAAGGTGTAGGTATGTTCCAAATCGGCTGTGCGACCTGCAACCACCGCCAAGGTGCCCTGGAGATATGGAACCGGCAAGATCGGTGTAGAACCGACGGCATAGGTCGCGTTGGCGCGCTGACCGTAGGTCGTCATCAAAGAAAACCTCTGCTTATCCGAAAAGACGTAATCGACGCGGCCGGAGTAAAGGTAATTGTCGTAGCCCCCGGGGATACCACCGAGATAGTTGCCGCTGATCCCGGAATTGTAAGGTGCGGGCAGGAACTTCTGCATATACTGCGCAATGGGTGATATCTCGCCTGCGGGAATTACATTAAGGGGTGCTCCGGTGAGAACTGGATTGCCAGGGTTGCTATTGTTGTTGGTGGTGACGGTGCCCGGACCATAACCAAACTGGTAGCGGCAGGCCACTCCTCCGTTATGAGCCGCACAGTTGGCTAACGACGCGGGATCGTAAATCGCATAGCCAGGTCCACCATTGGCCGTCAGTAACTGAGAAAAATCTCCCGACTGCATCTGAGCGGTGGGGATGGTCGCAGCAATGAGGTTGGCTGCGGTGCGGCTATGCAACCGGTCGTAGTTTGACTGGAAGAAGAGCTTGTTGCGGCCGTTGATCAGATGGGGAATGACGATCGGTCCTCCTACACCTACCGCAAGCTCGTTCTGATGTTCGGGCGGCTTGGTTCCCACGTCCTTCTGGTAGCCCTTCACGCCTTGGCTATTGGTAATTATGGTCCAGGGAGCGGAGTAGCCCCATGTATCAAAGATCGTGTTGCGAACGAAGTCGGCGACCGTGCCATGGAGCTGATTGGTGCCGGACTTCATGGTGTAGTTTTCCAGACCGGCGCCCTGGTACTCGGCGGAGAAGCCGCTGGTGACGACCTTAATCTGGTCAATCGCTTCCATCGGAACCAGGTTGAAGATGGGACGATTGTCGCCTTGCTGGCTGGCGGTGGACATGGGCAGCCCGTCGAGATAAAGTTCGCCGAGGCGCTGTGCTGTTCCACTGATTACCGAGGAGCGGCCGCCCGGGTTGACCTGCGCACCGGGCAATAGGTTGGAAAACTGGGTAATGTCGCGCTGTTGCAATCCGGATAACACTAGCGGCAGCTCCATGTAAACATTGTTTTCCATGGTCCCGCCCATTACGGCGTTCGTCGTATCCAGTGACGGCGGTGCGTCGGTGACAGTGATGGTCTGGGTCGCCGAACCCGGTTTCAGCGCCACATTGAGCCCGCTGACTTTCATGGCGTCGATGACCATGTTTTCCTGCCTGAAGTTCTCGAAGCCAGTGGCCTTGACGGTGACCGAGTAGGTGCCCGGGACGAGGGGAGAAATGCTGTAGTATCCGGCTGCGGATGTCACGCGGGTGGTCACCACGCCAGTGGCGGTATTGGTGGCGGTTACTATGGCGGCTGGAATGACCGCGCCGCTGGTATCAGAGACTGTGCCTTCAATAGCGCCCTCTCCACCGGTTTGTGCCCCGGCCGGCAAAGATGCAAGTCCGAGGCAGACGGTGAACCCCAGAAATAGGCGAGCGATAATTCCCCGGAGTCCGATGCAGCAGGACTTCCGGGTTGCAGTAAGTCTTAAATCACATATGGTCATATGTCCCTATCAGGAGCCTCCTAAATTGTGATGATCGTTGATGACTTAATTAGTGAGGATCTGAATACCGTGGTCAGACCTCGGAGAGAAGGTATTTGATCGCGATAATAAATGTCAATAGAAAAACAATTTTTGATTTTAAGTTGAGTTATGCGCGGTTCGAGCTTTGCTGTGTTGCCATTGACTGCATGACGGTTTATTTATTGGAGCAAGAATCCAAGGTTTATGCCATTCAGGCAAGAGGCTTGAGTTACTGGCGCTGCTGGGAAAAACGCCCAGTCAGACCTTTTATAAGCTTTCTGGCTCAGAAAGACCTGACTTGTTTTTGCGCCGGGGCGTCGACTGCTGCTAAAACCGCGCTACCCGCGCTGAGGCCGGGAATCGATGCATGCAGTGTGATGGTCCCGACAGCGGTTGCCCGCAACCACACCACAGCTCGACCGGCATAGAGCCGATGACGAGGCATAAGAAATGATTCGTGGTCGGTGCTGCTGCCGTTGTCGGTGGCGAGGATTTGTCCGGGCCCCGTAACCGAGAATTCAACTTCACCATCGGCATCCGGCACGCGCACACCGGATGCATCCACGGCTACAGCCTCGACCGATACAGCGTCGTCGCCGGTGGTAATAGTAGTGCGCTCCGGCAGAAGTAAAATCCGTGCAACCTTGCCGGCAGTTCGGAGTTCATCCTCGGCTATGGGTTCTGCCTGCTTGTAGCCGACAGCTTGAAGCGTGCCGGAGACATAGTCGACCTCCCAGTGAAGAGCGGAGGCGTCCGAGGGGCGCTTCTGGTGGCCGAGGGAGCGGTTATTCAGAAGCAGTTCCACCTCGTCGCAGTTGGTATAGACCTCGACCACTTCGGTGTGCGGCGCAGAGTTGCTGGGCGTCCAATCGGACACCAATGGCTCGCGTAACGAAGGAGGCACCGCCTCGTATCCGGGGTCGATGGCAGACCGCTCGCTAGCGCCGACGCGCCGGAAGATATGGACATTCGGCGTTTCGGCCCACCAACTCTCCCTTTGCAGGCCGCGTGGATGCGGCGCACCGGTACGATCTATCAAACCGAAGGGCCGCTCGATTGCAGGCCACGCTCCGGCCTCGCCCAGATAGTCGAACCCGGCCCACAAGAACTGGCCAGCGTAGGGCGGATTATCCCGAAGAGCGAGCCAGACTTCGCGGTCGTGAGAATTTTCTGTACCGAGAATCTTGCGCGTGGGTTTCTGGGAGTGCGCGGCCAGAATTTCATTCTCCCGGTAGTTCTGTCCAACGACGTCGAGCATGTCGGCGAGACCGTTGCTATAGTCGTGGCTTGCGTTGGGACGGAACAGTGCCTGAGTGACAGGACGCGAGGGGTCGTTGGTATGGAAGACCTCGATCAGCCTGGCCAGGATGTTATGGGCCAGCTCGGCGTTGGGCGTGTCGCGGATCTCATTGCCGGCGCTCCACAAAATGATGCTGGGGTGATTGCGGTCGCGGAGCACAGTGTCGCGGGCGTCGAGCGTCGACCATTCATCGAAATCAAGGTGATAGTCGTAGGGTGTTTTGCCCACTGTCCAGCAGTCGAACAGTTCGTCCATCACCAGAAAACCCATACGGTCACAGAGGTCAAGAAACTCAGGCGATGGAGGATTGTGCGCTGTGCGTATCGCGTTGACGCCTAGCGATCGCAGTTCACTTAGTCTGCGCTCCCAAACGGCGAGTGGTACGGCGATGCCAAACGCTCCGCCGTCGGCATGAATGGCCACGCCTTTGATCTTGAAATTGCGGCCATTGAGCCAGAAGCCCGTATCAGCGCTGAAGTGAAACTCGCGGATACCGAAAGGCGTCGATTCATCGTCCGTCACGACGGCGTGTTCGGTCTTGGCTGGGAGCACCGTCACACGCACCTCTGCGCGATAGAGCGCTGGGCGATTGATATCCCAAAGTACGGGCGCGAACACATTAACCTCTCTGCAAAATTTGACTCTCTTACCAGGTGCGACGATTTGCGCTGGCGTCACTACGGAGCCAGCAATCCGCCCGTTTGGCGCAACAAGTGTGATCTCGATCGCAGCCGTTTGCTGCGATCTCGAATCGTTCACGACCGTGGTCTGGGTTACAACTGTCGCATGTTCTGCCGTGATTGCGGATGCGGTCACATAGGTACTCCACGGCTCGAGATGCACATCCTGGAGCACTACCAGGCGCACCGGCCGGTAAATGCCGCCGCCTTCATACCAGCGCGAAGCAGGTTGCTTTGAGGTATCGCATCGAACGGCGATCAAGTTGTGCGCGTTTTCTCCAAATCGCAAATGCCCCGTCAGTTCATAGTAAAAGCTCACGAAACCATTTGGCCGGTGGCCCAGATGAAAGCCATTGATCCAGACGTCGCTGTTGGCCATTACTCCGTCAAAGGCGATATAGACATGGCGGTTCGCATCTGCAGCTGATAAAGAAAAGCTCTTGCGGTACCAGACAATTCCCGTTGGAAAAAAGCCGCCAGCCACTCCGCTGGGATTCTTTTCGTCGACCGGGCCGGCGATGCTCCAATCGTGTGGAACTGTCACTTCGTGCCAGGCGGAGTCATCCAGTTCGATTTCCTCTGCATGGGTTACATCCGCCTGCTGGAACTTCCATTCCGTGTTGAAATCGACGACAGTGCGCACACGTAAGGGTGCGCACATGGCAACTGCCGGAAAAGAAAAGAGCACAAGAGAAGCAAATGCGAGAAACTGTCTCAAAAACATGACAAAAAACTCCGAATGAGTTGTTGACACGCTCATGGATAGCGAGGTCGTACGGTTTCGGTCGGTAGATATCCGTCTCCAAACCGAAAACAGGCTTGATTCCCATGAAAGCTTCACCACAAAAAACAGACCCCCAAAAACTGACTCGAATGGTAAACTCATTCCATTCTAGAACAAATTTCAAATCGAGAATTGCAAGCGACCTTGCTTCGGAGAAAGGAGAAAGACACATGCGCATTTGCTTTTTGCTCAAGGTCCGGCCCGAGCGAGTGGACGAATACAAGAAGCGCCATGCAGAGGTGTGGCCGGAGATGATGGAAGCGCTGCGGCAGACCGGCTGGCGCAACTATTCTCTGTTTCTGCGCCCAGACGGCTTGCTGGTGGGGTATTTGGAAGCCGACGATTTCGAGCGCTGCAGGGCGGCCATGAAACGGCACCCCGTCAATGCGCGATGGCAGGCGGAAATGACTCCATTCTTTGAATCGCTCGAGGGTGAAGGAGCGGACGACGCAATGCATACGCTGGAAGAAGTTTTTCATTTGGATTAATATTCGCCGGGGGCCAACAATGGGGATTCAGAAAAGTTCTCGCAATGAATGGATCAGACGCGATGCGGAGGAGTTTTCTGCACGCGGGCGGATTGGAATCAAGGACAGAAGGGCAAGCCGGCTTTGGCCATCAACCACCGCGAGAGACTTTATACTTCTCCTCGCGATTCTTGCCTTTCTTGTGAACCTACCATTACTCGCTTCATCCCAAACTTCGCTGCCCAGATCCTGGGTCGACAAGGACACGGGCCACCGTGTGCTCCGCCTGAGCGATGAGCCGGGATCCTCCGGCTTTTATTTCAACGTGAATGCCTTTACTCCAGACGGCAAGCAAATGGTCTATAACGCACCGGACGGCATTCACGTGCTCGATCTTGCCACCTACAAGACAAAAATTCTCGTGTTGAATCCGCTCCGCTCGGCCGATGCAGGACAAAGCAGGTTCTTCCGATTTGGCGTGCACGCGATTGTCGTGGGCAGAAAAACGAACTCGGTATTCTTTGTTAAGTTCGATCCAGAGACCAAGCAAAATACGATCTTCAAGGCCGATGTCTACTCCGGCCGAGTAACAAGAATGGCCACGCTACCGCCCCGCGCCAGTGTAGCCACAATCAACGCCGACGAGACCCTCGCTGCGGGCACTTACAACGAAAACGAAACATCCGAAGATCAGCAGTACGGGCACAACCGTACTCAACAGACTGCGGGTGCTCCCGGAGTTGCGCCTTCGGCTGAGCAGGGCGGGTTTCTGGTTCAGCCCGAAGACAAGGGCGAGATGATGGAGCGCCGGCTGGCTGCACGCATCCCCGTGGTTCTCTTCTCGATCGACTTGCAGTCTGGCAATGTAACCGCGTTGTTGCATTCGACAGATTGGATCGGTCACATCCTGTTTTCGCCCGTCGATCCCACGCTCTTGATGTATTGCCACGAGGGCCCCTGGCAGAAGGTGGATCGCATCTGGATGATTCACACCGATGGCACCTATAACACCCTGATTCACAAGCGGAGCATGGCTATGGAGATTGCTGGGCACGAGTTTTGGGGGTTGGACGGAAAGACAGTCTGGTACGACTGGCAATATCCCAAGGGCGAGGACTTCTTTCTGGCCGGCTACAACCTTGAGACCCATGCTCGCACGGCCTATCACATGCAGCGTAATGAATGGTCGATCCACTTCAATCTCACCCAGGGCGAGACTCTCTTTACCGGTGATGGCGGCGATCCCGGCCAAGTAGCTAAGGCCACGAATGGCGAGTGGATCGAACTCTTCCATCCGCAGATGCTTCCGGTTGGTCCCGGTGCTATCAACGATCTGGACTTTTGGCAACCTGGTGTCTTCCACTCAGAGCGCCTAGTCAATATGGCGCACCACAATTACCGGCAGGAACCAAACGTACGCTTTTCGCCCGATAAAAAGCTGGTTATCTTCACCAGTAACATGTTGGGCAAAAGCTATGTCTTCGGAGTCGAGGTAGAAAAGGCTCTGAATCCGGCGCCTTCCGAGATTCACTCGACGCCGGAACTGGCGCGCGAGTTCAATCCAACCAACCCAACGCCCACGCATTGATCCTGATCACTTAGTCTCGTCGGCTTAATGCGCAAGAGCCAGATCAGATGATTTCTATTGGAGCCAAGATGAAATCCATTTTCATTTTTCTTCTGCTGGCCGGTCTGTCTGGTGCTCAGGCGCAAAAGTTTATTTGCGGCAATGCTAAGGCACGCGCTGCTGAATTAGACAAGTCCTCCATCTATGGCTCTACAACACCTGGATTTGATCTCAACACGGTTCCCGAAGTCAGGGCCGATTCATGTTCGAGCGACAGGCCGTTCTTCTTTTCGATAGCGGTGCCTGAAGGCAATTATCGCGTAACGGTCGTGCTGGGTGGCGATGAGGCGGCAACTACTACTGTGTGGGCTGAGGCGCGCCGACTAATACTCGAAAAGATACCAACAAAGCCCCATGGATCTGTGACCCGCACCTTTGACGTCAATGTGCGGGTGCCAGAGATCGCAGATGACCCTGCGGACAAGGTAAAGCTCAAGCCGCGCGAGATCAGCAATCTCGATTGGGACCGCAAGCTAACGCTTGAATTCAATGGCGACCACCCAAGCATCCGAGCTATACGGATCAAGCCCATTCACGAGACCACGGTGTATCTTGCTGGTGACTCGACAGTAGTTGATCAAGATGTGGAGCCATGGGCAGCCTGGGGCCAAATGCTGCCGCGTTTCTTTTGTCCTGGCGTGGTGATTTCCAACCATGCCGAGTCGGGCGAGACCATCAAAAGCTTCGTGGGCGAGCAGCGCTCGGCGAAGGTGTTGTCGGTGATCCAGCCGGGTGATTATCTCTTCGTGCAATTTGGTCACAACGACCAGAAACCCAATGCGGTTTCGCTCGATGAGTATCGCAAACTCCTTGTCGATTACATTGAGAAGACGCGCGCCAAAGAGGCAATACCGGTACTAGTGACCAGCATGAATCGCCGCACATTTGATAAAGCGGGAAAGATCACAAACTCGCTCGCTGGCTATCCCGATGCTGTGCGGGAAATTGCCGCGGCCCAGCATGTGGCTCTGATCGACCTAAACGCGATGAGCAAGACGCTTTTTGAGGCAATGGGACCGGAAGGCGCGATGAAGGCTTTCATGCACTATCCTGCCAATGCTTTTCCGAATCAGACGGAGGCAATCAGCGACGATACACATTTCAATAAATACGGCGCCTACGAACTTGCTCGCTGTGTAGTGCAAGGCATCCGCGAGGCTCGGCTCCCAATCGCGAAGTATCTGAGCAGGGACGCGCATGCGTTCGATCCCGCAAAACCCGATCCGGTAGATTTTTTCAACCTGCCCGCCACACCGATTCCCTCCAACACGTCGAACGTAACAAAAGTTCCGCAAGTTTGAGGTCAAGCAAAGCAATCTCGGGACCGAGTGGCTCGCTATTCCTCTTTGGTGGGACCCTTACATCCCCTGCTTTACGCAGGTTTATTGCGGCGCAAATACTCGACGATTTTGCACTAACTGACAATCGCTCCTGTGTTACACCGGTCTTTTCAGGGCATATTTAGACGGGCTGTGCGCGGTCTTTGAGCAGATGCTTACGCTCTCAATCTCGACTTCCTCGAAAATCACCTGCACCAAGGCATGAATGTCGTTCGTAGTCAAAGAAGGGGGCGGATCGCAACCGCGCGACAGTTAGCAAACACAAATCGATAAGGGCTGAGGTCCAAGACTAGCTCTAACTGACAGACTTTCCTGTCGACTTATCCAACGCCCATTGCGACGCCTTGGCTTTGATACCAAGACGCTGCTCAGTCGCGCAGGACAACGTTGACCAGTGAACTATTTATTTGCATCCCGCCGCCGTTGTAGTCGATGTAGCCTAGATCGCGAAACCGATTGAGGAAAAAGCTGACACGGGATCTGGTGGTGCCTATCATCTCCGACAGGGTCTCCTGACTGATCTTGGCAATGACTGGAATGGGCTGCGAATCCTGGCCGAAGTTCGCCATCAGCATTAGCAGCCGGGCAAGCCGCTTTTCGCTGGAATTGAACAAATGATCCACTAGGTCGGCTTCCATGCGGATATTCCTGGAGAGCAGGTGCGCGAGGAACTGCTCTGCAAACTTTGGCTCGCGATGGAGAAGATCCTGCATTGCCGTCTTTTCGACCCGAACAATGGTGCTGGATTCAATTGCATACGCGGAGGAAATACGAAGCTTCTGACCTGCCAGGGAAGCTTCACCGAAGAAGCTAGTCGCCGGAAGATGAGAAATTACGGCTTCCTTGCCGCTCATTGACACGACGGTGAGCTTTACCTTACCGCTCTGGATGTAGAAAACTGCACTAGCCTGGTCGCCTTGCGAAAAAATGGACTCGCCAGATAGATATTCGCGCCGCGATTTTCCAACCAAGAGCTTGTTAAGAGGAATCTGAAGGTCAAATGCGGATTCCTCCTTCGGCAAACCGTCCAACTCATTCGAAACAACCTTCAACTTACGGTGTGCAACTGGAGGTAAAGGAAACGAACGGCCCAGCGGAACTCCAGGTGCCCTATTCGTCATAGTGGCGAAGCTAGTAGTCATGATCAATACCTTTCAACTGTACAGAGGGAATGCAAGAAGATGAATTACTGTCATCTCCTGCGCTGTTCATATAACCAAGATATAAGCCGCAGAAGTGTTTGTACATCGGCGATAACTATTATCTCTGTGGCCATTGCCATGCGATCTTCGTAAGGTTTCCCTTACAACTAAGATACGGATCAATCGATTATGTTAGGTGGTATAGCATAGTCGGCAAACTCGATGTGATGCTAATTCATCATGCCGATTAGATGGATGCCTGATGCATTTGCAGATTAAGTCAATCAAAAGGCTTAGTCCCAGAATGAAGAGGTCAGCTGTTTCGTTAACTCGGCGCTCTATAGTATGAAAGCTAATGGCACGAAAGATGTCAGCGAATCATTTAATTCTTCGATAAGTTTCCATTCAGGTTCCACGCGGACTTTGTGCCGCTATCCAGTATCTTCTTAATCGCCGGCGCCAGCTCATCTGAAGCGCTGTTCTTGTTGACATAGGCGGTTGCACCGGCGCGAAGACAGCGCAACGCGTACTGGTTCTCAGGCTGGACGCTCACCATGATCACAAATAGCTGGGGGTAAATATGCATTACATCTTTCAGCACCTCCATCCCGCTGCGCCCGGGCATATTGATGTCGAGCAACAGTATGTCCTGTTGGGCTTTGAGCAGCTCGGTCAGCACCTCATCTCCGTCGGAGGCTTCTGAAAAATGAGTGCCCGAAAATGCGTCGGCCAAAATCTCCCTCAGGCCGCGCCGGACGTTCGCATGATCATCTGCTATCAGAATGTTCATTGTTATATTCGCTTCTCGGTCCGTAAATTCGACTTGAAACCACAATACTGGAGTCGAGAAGAGATTAACATCAGCGATGACCGTGATTTTTGTAAGGCTTGAACGCTCAGCTTGTAAGGTTATTCTTACATCGAAAAGCAAACCTAATCGATCAGCCCGTGTGTCATGGCATAGCGGGTAAGTTCGGCGTTGTTCTTCATTTGCATCTTTTCCATAATGCGAGCGCGATAGCTGCTTATTGTTTTTACGCTCACATGAAGCCTGTCGCCAATTTCGGTCAAAGGAACACCGTCGGCAATCATTCTCATAACTTCATGTTCTCTGTCCGAGAGCGACTCATGCGACAGCCTATCGGCGGGCTCATCCAGATTGGAAATCAGTTTTTCTGCAAGGCTCGTGCTGATATAGCGACCGCCGCTCATTATCTTCTTGGTCGCAACCGCCAACTCTTCAGGAGCGCTATCCTTGTTGATATAAGCGGAGGCACCGGCTCGCAAGCAGCGTATGGCGTATTGATCTTCAGGGTGGCAACTCAGTATGATCACCGGCAGCCGAGGGTATGTGTGCTTCACATCCCGCAGCACATCGATCCCACTGCGCCCAGGCATATTGATATCCAGCACCAGCAAGGCAGCGGGGGACTCTCCGAGGTAGCTCAATACCTCATCGCCATTGCCGGCTTCAGAAAAGTTCGCGCCCGGAAGAGCGTCAGACAGAATCTCTCTAAGGCCACGGCGTACGACGGCATGATCATCTGCAATTAAGATGTGCATATTTTGCTCCTATCGGCGCGTGGAATGTCTGCGGGTACGCGGACAGTGATCGTCGTCCCCTTGCCAAGGGAACTGGAGATATGTACGTCGCCCCCGCAGAACTGCGCTCGTTCTTTCATGCCAAGGAGACCCAAAGACCCAAGAGCGCTCGATAAGTCGGATTCCTGAAAGCCTATACCGTCGTCCTGCACAACAAGAAGGACATTCTCATCTTCCTGGCGCAAGTCAACGCGTACCGACTTTGCTTGCGCGTGCCGAGTTACGTTGGTTAGACACTCCTGAAAAATTCGGAATGTCGCAGTAGCTCGGTCACCATCTAAGTGCAAATCAACTGGTGGAACAGAGACCTGGCACAGGACGCCATTGCGCGAAGCAAACTCGGCGGTCTGCCACTCGATAGCTGCCGCCAGGCCAAGATCATCCAATATCCCAGGGCGCAGCCCGCTGCATATCGTGCGCACCGCCTTGACACCATCATTGATCGATTGAATCGATTCCTGTAGGCGAGCAAGTACCTCGTTTTCCGATTCTGGCAGATGACGAGTCATCCAGGTCATATCCATTTTGATCGAGGTCAAAATTTGCCCAATTTGATCGTGCAGGTCACGAGCGACCCTCTTGCGATCCTCTTCGCGCACACATTGCAAACGTTCAGCTAGTGCCCGCAATTGTTCTCTTTGCAATACGAGCGACTCCTCTCCGCGCTTGCGTTCAGTGATGTCGCTGTTGACTATCAACACGCGCGGGGGCTGGCCGCGTTTGCCCCATTGCAATGCCCAGCGGCCAGCCATCACAACGCGCCTGCCGGCCCGCGTAATCTTAACGAAGTCGCCCTCCCAGTGCCCTACGCGCATCAGTTCAGCTATTATCTCGGCGAACGGTCGCGGAAACCTTGTGCAGAGCAATTCGTGTGCTATCTTGCCGATGGCCTGCGCTTTAGTGTATCCGAGCATAACTTCTGCGCCACGGCTCCAAAAGAGAATCGTACCTTCCAAATCGATCACAAAAACGGAGTCTTGAGTGAGTTCGAGGAGAGCTGCCTGCTCCGCCGTTTCTATCTGCTCCTGGCGTCTCTCCGCAACATCGCGGAAAACCAGCACCGCACCTATGACTTCTCCTTTGGCGGCGAGAATTGGCGCTGCACTGTGTTCAACCGCAATTTCGCGACCATCCCTAGTGACCAATTCCACGTGGTTAGCCACGGCCAAAACCTGCTTCTCCTTGAGTACGCGGAGCACTTCATTGTCCGCGGTCATGCCGGAGGTTTCATTGATAAGCCTAAGTACATTCCCAATCGGCTGGTTTAAGGCCTCTGCTGGTTGCCATCCGGTCAGAGTAGCGGCGATAGGATTGAGGAAAGTGATTCGGGCCTCGCTGTCAGTAGCGATAACAGCCTCACCTATGCTGCCCAAGGTAGCAGTCCATCGCTCCTCACTTTGCAATAGCTTGGTACCCAGTTTTTCGACGTGATATCTAGTGAAAAAGGCGAGTAAGACTCCAAATCCCAGACCCAAACCAAGGCAGTTTGTCACCATCAAGTTCCATCGCAGGTGCGTGGCCTGAACGCGTTCGGCACGCAGGCCTTCTTCCACATGTTGAAACTGGGAAACCTGCTCTCGAAGTGCATCCATCTTGCTCTTCCCTTGCTGACTCTCGTAGAGCGTGGGATCAGCATTTCCTGCAAGGCGAAGGGCGATAATTCGGTTGGCGTATTTCTCCCACTCCGCATAGCCAGCATGGATATCTTTCAGTCGCTCCTGCTGTGTGGGGTTGCCAACCAGCAGCAAATTTAATGCTTCGAATTTGGAATTGGATCTCTTCGAGCCCTCAAGATAGGGACGAAGGAAGCTCTCATCGCCGGTCGCAATATATCCGCGCGTGCCGGATTCCATATCGACCAGCAACATGAACAGATTCCCCGATTGGTCGAGAACCTGATCGGTGCGATCAACCCATTGCATGGATTTGTTCAAGTCGAAGGTTTCCCATAAAAGCAATCCAGCGAGAGCCGCCGTAACCGCAACAGGAACCACGATCACTCGGAGGAGCAACAATTTGAATTTCGAGTACTCCATCGTAATAAAAAACTCCTACCAGAAAATCCAACTAAACAAACATCCTGTATCACTCGCTGAATAAGCAGTTTCTGCTAGTGGCGTACCGAGGTCGGTAAGATGCAACAATCTGGAAACACCTAGTGTGAGTCAGCTTGTGAATCAGTTGATAGAAGCGATCAGTTTTTTCAACTTTGATTGTGCCGGCGGAATATCTGTGATTGTCGACTTTACAGCATTATCACCGGGAAAACGACCGTGCAAGGTTCCTTTGAGTAGAGACTTGTGGACTCGAATGGGTCCGTAGTCGATAAGGTCAAGTTCGCGAAAGCGGCTCAGAAAGAAGCTAGCTTTGGACTGTGTGGTACCTACGTTTTTCGCCGGAGACTCCTCTGAAATCTTCGGAATCAACATGTCCGATTCGCTAACACCGCAAAGTCTGCGGCTTGGCAAAAATTGTGCGCAATGGCTTCTGCTGGTCATGACAGTGGGGATGCCACAACATAGACAGGTTCATCAACGTTTTTTAGCCCCTTGCTAAGCAAAACATAGATGGCCCATACGGAAAATCTGAGCGTGCGGCCGAGCACAACAACAGGGACTACCCGTCTTAGAGTCGCACAAACGGGTACAAAAAAAAGAGCAATATAGCTCATTGGGTTATGATTGTTGCCTCTCATGCGGCGGCTCTGACCAACTTTTCGGTACCGGTGGCTACAGGATGTATATTCCAACTCGTTATATGAACTTGATCCAAGGTGGATTTACTTTGGATGTATACGTGGTAATGCCGTAAGCTGATCACGAATTCCTCAACGGCATTGCCGAACCACTCACGAGGATTCCTGATAGACTCGTATTTCTTCGTATGAAGATTCTGGTAAAAGAACAGTGTCGGGAAAGTAGACGGTCGACCGCTTCCTGGGCGGCATTGCTCAAGAGCACTTCGCGGGCGCTCCCGTTCTTCGTCTTGTTCAGATGAATCTGGTGAAGCTTCATGTCGATCTGGCTGACTCGGTGGTGAACTGCTCAGTGAGCCGCATTCCTATATGCAGGGCGATGTCAAGTGGGTATGCGCAGTAGGGTCTGCTCTTCAAAATGACTTCGCGGGGACCCACCTCTTCCTCATCCAACAAGAAGCGAAGGCGCCCGGGTGACTCCTTTCGCTTGGGAACAAAGCGGGCCGGGTTAGAATGACCTTTCCATCGGCCAGGGCAAGCTTAAAACTTTGCTAAAAACCGCCTTGTAGCGGTTGCTGGTGGAAGGTTCCGAATCCCACTCGTCCACTCCCTCTCGCAGCCACTTACTGATTTCAGAAGGAAGAATGGAGTCGGCAGAACGATCTTGGAAGTCTTTATTGATGATTTCTAGACGCTGCCCGAAATTGCGCTTGTCAATGTGATACGCAGCAGAGAAAGCGAGAGCGTTCTCCGCAATGGCCTCGAACTTAATCGTTTGTTTGGGAACCACGGTTAGTCGCCCTGTACGCAGTTCACCCATCCGGGTCTTGTCGAGGCTCACGGCGACAACGTGAGATCCTACACACTCGGTTTTATGTCCTTTCGGCGTCGTATACGGGAGACGACTGCGCCAGCGGTCACTCGCGCCTTGCCGATTATGTTGCGCACAAAATTCAGATTCACTGTGTCGCCAACATCTGGCAGTTCCATCCATTTCGCCTCAAACAGTTCGAGACGTCCGCCTGTATTTGCAACGAAGCCCACTTCGCGGGCTCGATCACGCCCAAAGAAGAGGCTTCCCGAGCGCCCGGCACGTCGCTCCCGGTCCCGAAGCTGAGCAAAAACTGACGTTTCCCATACCGCTCCCGCCGCAGGAGATTGCCGAAGTGCCTCCTCGGACCGAATGTTTAGTAGAGCGCAAGGGAGACCGGTGTCCGCAATGTAGAGTTTTGGACTCTTAACTATGGACTTGGTTCGATTCGAGAACCACGGCTCAAGTAATACGACGTGGCCGGAGGCTCCCAGCATGGATAACCATTGATTCGCCGTCGATGGCGCGATACCAACATCCCGCCCCAGGTCCGCCTTGTTTAACAAATTTGTGGACCGGAGCGCGCAAGCGGGAATTGCCCGTTGCGCGTGCGGTGGCATCCACGACCACCTTGAGGTGCCTAAAACAACAGGGCGTATTGCACCTCGTCAATGATGACGGGCGGCGAATTACGCAGGAGAAAACGCTTTGGCTCCTTTTCAGCTCGTTCAGCCTCAGTGGGGAGATCAAGGGACACGAGCGCATAGTACGGAAACAAATGCCGAAAGGTCGAAGTTTTGCCGGTCTGTCGAGCACCAGTCAAGACGATTATTGGCCGTGTCTTCGCAGAACGTCTGAGACGAGCCTCTACTTCGCGTTCGATCCCCGTTGCATAATGTACGATTAGATCGCATATTCTGCAGTAGCACTTCGGTAGCTTTTTCAAAGGTATACAGTTCCGTATTTTAAGGCCAGATTTTTGGGAACGGCTGAAGTATTGGAATGACCTTGGACTCGGCCTGCGGACAAAATTCGCCGGTCTTCGCGGTTTTTCGGGTGCACATCCGGTAATAGCATCGACACGCCATAACTTGCAGCCAGTACGCTAGCCAGACAAAGGGTACTCTGCGTGACCGAACCGCGTCCCCGGGCGAGGGGCGCTCTTGATTGCCAATAGAGCAACTTAGCTGATCGTGCAAGTGCGCATCCGATCAAGCGAGGGATGCGGGAGCTGCCGCGTGCCCAAGGCCCTGTCTCTGAGACCTGGGATGCCGCAGACCCGATTGGAGTAAAAACGATCGGTAAGAAATCTAAGCTCGTAATTGGCCGGGCTGATCCTTCTCTGCAAATCCCTCAATGATCCAGCCGACGAGCCAGAGGACCGCGCCTGGACAGGCAACGAGGGCGGGGATCACGACAAGATCAAGCAGCGCAAATCGAACGCCTGCTGCCGGAAACAGAAGCGCGACCGTGAGCAGGCACGCGAGAAGAATAAAGACAGCGCCGGCACCGAGCATGATGATTCGCCCCGCGTACCTGACCCTTCTTGCTCCTCCGGAGATGTTCATGGCTACCTCCTTTTGGAGAGTTTACCATGCCGCGAAGCCTCTCCAGGGAGCCGTGTAATAGTCAATCGGGCATGAGACGAAGGTAAATTTATCTTACGCATCCCAATTGCCGGTTCCGTGAATCCTGCCATGCACAGGTAGTCCGTAAATGGGATGTGACGTAACAATGCCGATTCGCATATCGCTTTCTGCACCCTGACGAAAAATGAGTGATTGAATAAAAAAATCTTGCAATTTGCAAACTTTATTGTTACTGTTTCGTTCAATAATCGAGTCTACTAACATGACGCGCTGTTGTTGTCGCCAACATCTGTACTCCGCTGATGTGGAAGTCGTCGTGGAAGGATTCGTCCTACCTATCTAAGCAGTCACGCAGACCCCCTTGTCTGCGCTTCGTAGGCCCACGAGACCATCTCGTGGGCTCTTTCGCTTTTCACCAGAGAATTCAAGAGATAACTGTGAAGCATCATCACAGTGCCGCCAGGTCCTGACTTTCCATCTTGCTTGATCATCTCCGGCTTGTACTCGAAGGTGTCCAGGCTGGACATTGCGCCTTCCATGAACAACAAGATGATGCGCTTGGCTTTGGCCGGCAGGGGCGGCCGCTTGGGAGCAAGAGGGTTGTTGGCGTTGAGTTCCTGAGCTGCAGCCTTCTGAGCGATTGAGCCGAGAAGACCTGCTAGTGCAAGGTAGCCAAAGCCTGCGCTGGCAGCGCGCAGAATGTTACGGCGCGATGTGACGAATGGATTTTGTTCAGACATATCCGATTCCTCCATGATCTTTCCGAAACGTGTATGTTATCGAACGAATTGGAATTCAGCGGAGCCGTACAGCGCTTGCACGAAAGCGGCCCATGCGGCTTGTTGAGCATTCTCTGGATGTACGGTATCCGGCGCTTCTTCTGCTGTCTGTTTGGTGGTGTCGTCTGGATCATTCTGGCCGCAGTTATGTCAGTGGTTATTGCGCTCGCCCTCGCAACGCGTGGTTTATCCGCAACGGGGGAACCGGGTTGCGTCTTGAGCCAGATAGCCGAGTATCGCGATAGAAAAGCCTTGGCGCGCAGAATCTCCTGCGGCCTCGGATCGCGAGAGAGCACTCGTTCGTAGGCATAGCGAATGCGATCTTCCGATGTTGAATACTTCGTAGCGATCAACGTGTCGGCGAATTTGAGCGACTGCTCGCGAACGAACGGCGAGTTAAGCATGAAGAGCGCCTGCGTTGGGACAGTGGCCTCATTGCGCTGTCCGGTGACGAAGGTTTGTGTGACAGGATCGAAGGTTGCCAGCGGCCGCGGAACCTCGCCACGCAATTGCGGCAGGTAGATGCTGCGGTAACGCAAGGCATCGGCGGCATTCAGGATGGATTTGACCACGGGACCGTCGTCGAAAACTTCAATCATTCTCAGGTTCATCGAGGGTGAGCCATGGGGATGATTGAGATCAAGCTGTCCAGACGATGCCAGAATGCTGTCGCGAATCTCTTCGGCTTCGAGACGCCGCGGAGCATGACGCCAGATATAGCGATCTACTGGATCGATGTCCGGATAGCCAGCAGGGACCTCGGCGCCAAGCCGGTATGCGCGAGTGAAAATAATCTCAGGCACCAGTTTCTTGGTGGACCATCCATTGCGGATAGACTCCAGCGCAAGATAGTCCAGCAGTTGTTGATTGGATGGTTGATCGCACATGGAGTCGAAGTTATCCACGGTGTTCACCATTCCCGTGCCAAATAGATGTTGCCAGGCGCGATCGACATGCAGTCCGGACTGTTTCTTACTGTGGAGGTAGGGAAGATGGCCAAATGGAAAGAGGCCCGCTCCCAGGAACTGGCGAACAGGCCTCTCTTAAACGCTTAGAATGCGATGAAAGTCTATGTGACAACACATATCCCGGTTCGCCATGAAAAAGCCCTGCGGCGACAACACGAGATGTGCGGGATGCGACTCACGAGCAGAGAGTAACCTTTGCTGCGTTGCTTGTCAAGCGCAACTTCTCTTGGGGGTTCGTGAAGATTTCGTGACCGTCCCGATGCCCTGAAGGCCGAACAATCTCAAAAAATGCTCGCAGAATTTCTTGCTCCGAGATCCGTAAAAGGGGATGAACAGCAATAAAGTTGCTGCCCATTCGAGATGGATTCGATGGCTTTCAGCGTTTTGCGGATGGGGATCGTTTGCGGCGGTTTTGCTTGAGCCGGTAATTTTTTCCTTGCATCTCGAGGATCAACTAGTGTATCAAATAGGAATATTAATATGACTTGTTGTCTTCCCACCTGTCGATAAAGTTTTGCTGCCCCATGCGGGCCAGGGCCTAAGGTCCTAACCCATCCAACTTCCCAAAAATTCAAAGGAGAACCCAAAGTGCGAAAAGCTCTCGCTATGTCTGTTTTTCTGCCCCGTCTGCCGCTATCGATCTCTGCTGTGCTTTTTCTGTTTGCAACAGCAACCGGCCGGCCCCTGGCCGCGCAGGACGACATCACCACGCAAAACGCGACGTCCGCGTACAACGGCGCATTCATCACCGGGCCGGCGTCAAACCCGTTGAGCTTTCTGAATGGTGCGGCCTTTCGTACCACCGGCAACCCGGCGCATTATGACTTTCACGACTTTGCTCCGGCGACCTATCTTGACGCAAAGCTGCCCAATTGGATCGATCTGCAGGCCGAGGAGCGGTTCCGCTATGAGGCGTACGACAATAATAACTTCAAAGCGAATGTTGATGACTCATACCTGTTGAACCGATTCCGGTTCCAGGTAGATCTGCATACGCCTAGTTGGTTCCGGGTTACGGCGCAGGTACAGGACGCCCGTGCGGGCTTCCAAAACCCGCCGATCGGCCCACCGAACACGGTTCGCTGGGATCTCAAGTTGGCGTATGCCGAGGTTGGCGACGCAGAGAAACACTGGTTCAGCCTCCGCGTGGGCCGGCAGCTCATCAACTACAACAATACGATCATCGCCAACTCCGAGTGGCGCAACCAGGCACGGTCGTACGATGCGGCGGTGCTGAACCTGAACGCGAAACGCGAGCACCTGGGCATCTTTGCCGCCTCGCCCGTGGTGCCGCAGGCCTATGGTGTGACCCCACATCAGGAAGGCAATAACCTCTACGGAGTCTACGGCCGCATTGATGATTTTCTTGTGCCGCACTCGAACCTTGAGCCGTTCTTCCTATGGCGCGTGCAGCCGGCTGAGGTCGTGGAACCGGCCGCTGCCAAGACCACCGGCAAGGAAAACGAGAAAGCGGGCGGCGTGCGCTTCAAGGCGCAAGCTCATACGGCGCTCGATTATGGGGGCGAGGTGATCCTCGAAACGGGCAAGGTGGGAGCGCAGTCGATTCGAGCATCGGCAACGCAGGCAGGCGCAGCATACCAGTTTCTCAATGTAGTGGCCAAGCCGCGCGTCTTTACGCAGTACGATTACGCCACGGGCAACAGCGATCCGACGCACAACGCGACGCACACCACCTTCGATACGATCGAACCGACAGCCCACGATCGCTTTGGCATCACAGACTTGTTCGGCTGGCAGAACATTGAGTCGGTACGCGCGGGAGCCACCGTTGAGCCCCACCGGCGGCTTACCTTCACGGTTCAGGGGCTGGACGTTTGGGCGGCCGATGCGCTGGACTCGATCTACAACACCTCGGGTGGCGCGATCGTGACTAACAAAACGGATCACGGCCGCCATGTGGGCGCGGAAATCGACGGCTACTCCTGGTACGAACTGAATAAGCACTTCAACCTGGGCGGCGGCATTGGCTACTTCGGCGGGGGCGACTTCCTGACGAATGTGGCAACCAGCCACTCGTATACGACCTACTACATTGCGCTGAACTTCAAAGACAACGGAAAGAAGTAGCCACCGTATTGGACCCCAAGGACGAGGCTGGTGTAACAGACCATTGCGCCGATTGCATCCAGCCTTGTCCACCTTGCATCGATTAGCAGGGCCGACCAACTCTGGTTTCTCCCAATTAACCCAAGATCGATCCGAAAAATAACGCCATGCGCGTCAGATAGACCAGATCAGCGCTCAGCGCAACACGCCCAGTGAGACGCCGCACAATTGCCCGGCAGGACTTATCAAAGTTTAGTGTTGGTGACTCGGGAACAAAGTAAGAATGGTTACGTCGGAGCTCCATGAAGATGGACCTCCGACGACATCTAATAGATACAAATGTCATTGTCTAGCGCGTATCCCAAGTAGAACGAGATAAGAGCTATCTCATGTTACAAAGTCGCGGTAGGGATACGGATTTCTCCATACCCCCCGCACGGATCCGGACGAGCGGATTTCCCGCATCCGGCTCTTACCTCAGGTAATGACGCCCATGCGGCGTAGAGGAAAAGGATGATACA
>Ga0187847_10000333_pt1 | contig 55123 bp, 39 predicted proteins | sample June2016WEW_4_10_FD_132458 | JGI IMG/M metagenome (GOLD analysis project Ga0187847, IMG submission 132458) | Peatland microbial communities from SPRUCE experiment site at the Marcell Experimental Forest, Minnesota, USA - June2016WEW_4_10 | ecosystem: Environmental > Terrestrial > Soil >...
GAGGGCGGAAGAAGAAACTGCTGATCGAGGTCGCAAACTCGAAAGCGTTTGTCCACACCCTCATAGTACGGATTCGCTTCTAACTGTCAAGTACTTTGTGATGCTTCTATCTCCGACAGGCTCTCAGGCTGAGGCGTTTTCGAGGCGCTAGGTGCACCCCCGCCATGACGAGCAAACATAAACTCACGGTCGTTCGGCAACGCACGATACCCTCCTCCTTTGGCGTGGAAATGCTATACGCGAATAAAAAGTGCAAATACAAGAATCGGCTTGCGCATTTTTCGCGTTGCAGAAAACAGAACACTTCCTGGCTTGCGTGTGAGGAGCCAAACGCCCGCGAGGCGCGCAGGCGCCGGGGCTGCCGGCAGCCCGGCCGAGTCGGACGCTCGGCCGCATCCGCGGGTAAGGCGTCTAGCGGCCAGTCAGAGGTAGCGCCGAGGCTCCGGGGGTTGCATAATAGCATTCGAGGCCTCTCCATCATGTGCGTCCGGCTGTTGACCGCGTCAGCCCTGCTTTGTGTTGCTGGGCCGATGGCGGGTCAAGTGACTCCGGCCGAGCCAGCCAAGACTGGATCCGTCGCGGGAGTCGTCGTTGACGGGAAATCGGGCGACGGCGTCGCGAAGGCTGTTGTCATCCTCCGGCACGATCAGGCGGGCGGCATCGGCGCGATCACAGACTCGGAGGGCAAATTCACGCTGCACGATGTGGATCCGGGAACCTACCTACTTGCGGTCGAGCGGGACGGATATGTGGCCGCGCGCGCACAATCTCAGACCGTGAATGTGCAAGTGGGACAGACTACATCGGACGTGAAGGTGAAGCTGCTGCGCACCGGCGCCATCTCGGGACGGATCCTCGACGCGGACGGCGATCCGATTTCCGGGGTGGGCATAGTTGTGTCGGCTTCGCGAGCGAAAAAGGACACCCGGTCGGTGAAGGGCTATGCGACCACGAACGACCGTGGCGAGTACCGGGTCTTTCAGATCGCGCCGGGCGAGTACCGGGTGTCGGCAACATCCACGCCGAGAAATCAGCTAGACGGAGTCCGCATCGAGCGGCCTGCTGCAAAGACCGGCGCGGCGACCGGAAGCGAGGCTTATCCGACTATCTTCTATCCGGGCACGATAGACGCCCGGCAGGCGGCCATGGTGAAGGTTGAACCGGGGGCGGAATTACAAGGCTTCGACCTGCAGTTGGTCCGCGCACACGCGGTTCGCGTGCGCGGCCACATCGCGGCCACTTCCGGTAGTCCGGCGCTATTCCAAGTGGTTACGCTAGTTCCAATCGGCCAGCCTGATACGCCAGGGCCATCCAATAGTGTCCTGATTCGAGGTCCCCAGGGCGAGTTCGAATTCCACGATGTATTGCCGGGCACGTATCGCTTGCAGGTTGACGGCGGAGGCTTCAACGAGTCGAACCGGATTTCGGCCCGGCGCACGCTCGAGGTGGGTGACTCGGACATCGAGGGCATTGAGTTGACTCCAGGCCAATCGCGGAGCCTGAGCGGGCGGATCATCGCGCCGGAGGGCCGCAAGCTGCAGCCGGGATTGATGGTGGAGCTGGAGTCGCGCGACGCAGGAGATACGCAAGCCGGCGGGGTGGCGCCAGTGGGCGCCGATGGCGCGTTCACCATACCGCGTGTCGCACCCGGCGAGTACGATGTGGCCGTAGGTTCCACGACGGATGCGGAGGACGACGCGTACATCCAGGCGATTCGCATGGGCGACGCGGACGCGCTGGCGGAAGGCGTGCACATTGGCGAGGGACAGCCACTGCCGCTCGAGATCGTTCTCAAGGCGAACGGCGGCGCCGCGGAATGCACCGTGACCGATGACAAGGGCGATCCAGTCCCCAGTGCCAGCGTCCTGGTCGCGCCGGACGCGCCGCGGCAGCGGCAGGCGGCGCTATTTGGCGAATGCCGCACACGGCCGGATGGGACGTGCAAGGTCGTAGGAATCACTCCCGGCGAGTATCACATTTACGCATTTCCGGCGGGCACGGAGATCGATCGCCGCGACCCGGATGCGCTGAAGCCGTTCGAGAAGTACGGCCAGGCGGTGAAGTTCGCCGAGGGCGAGCGAAAGCTATTGAATCTGACAGCAGCACCGGCCGAATGACCAGCGGCGCGCGCGCGGGATGATGTCAGGCGCTCGGCCGGGCCTGAACCAGGCCCCGCCTTCATTGGCTTGGATGTCCGGCCGCGTCGGCTTTATGTTCGATGAATCCGCTGCGCTGCGGGTTTCCATCATCCAGCAAAACGTACTCGGCCGGCGCATCCAGGCGCGCGGCCTTCACCGTGCGCAGCGCGTCGTTACCGGCCACCGTGAGCGCCATGTGCGAAGCGTCGAGAGGGTTACTCGCCGCGTACACCAGCGCTTCCCGCTCCGACGCGTGAGTCTCGCCATCGATCCGGAAGCTCGCGCCCCGGCTGGTCAGACCGAGTCTTGCGGCCCAGGCCGCGAGGGCCGAGTTCGCCTCCGGCCGGCCGATGAAGACCACGTCGCGATGTCGCAGCAGATCGTCGGACACTTCGAAGTCCTTGTAGATCGGCACCTGGCTTTCATACTGATTCAGGAAGCGATCCCGCATCTGCTCGGCCGCGTAGCGGTTGGCGCCGGCCTCGCGTACCGTGCCGTACACGATCGCGGCGGAAGCCAGCCGATAAGAGATGTCGCTAACCAGATAGGCCGGGCCGTCCGCGGGCTCGGTAAACTCGAATTTCGCGCCGGCCTTGTCGAGGAACGATTGCGCGGTCACGGCCTTCGTCGCATTGGCCGCGAAGTACTCCCGCATCAACTTCAGGAAAGCGTCGTCTCCCATCTTGCGCCGCAGGGAATCGAGAAACAAAACGCCCCTCGCCTGATCGAGCTGAAACCGGGTCCGGGCATCCTGCGCGCCGAGCTTCAGCCTGCGGTAGGTGGCGCGCTGCGCGTTCAAGCGGTCCTCCACGTCGTCCGATTCCAGAATCCGGTAATAACCGGCCGAGCCTGCGACAAACCAGGTGTCGGCGCCGGAAGCCGGCAGCACCCAACCCTTCCACAGCCGGTCCTTCAGCGACGCCGCCTTGGCGGGCGGTTTTCGATCGGCTTCCGCATTGCCGGCGAGACGCGCGCTTTCATTTTCCCGAATGGCGGTGCGCAGGCTTTCCGGCTCTTCGGCGTGGAACAGCGCGTAGCCCGCAGGGTACAGCCCGTCGTTCTTGCCGTAGCCGGAGCGCGGAGGCGTCCATTCGCGCTGGTTCGGCCTGCCGATTTCCGCCCACAACATCATGCGGTTCGCCATGTCCGAAGTGGCGACCTTGGCGTCCATGGTGCTCGAGGCGACCAAAGGCGCCGTCCGAAAGGCCAGAAATGCGAACTCCTCGTCGATCTCGCCCCGGTGCTCCTGGTACAGATTCAGCCACGTGAGATCGCGGCCGTAGGGGACATAGGGAATGTATTCCGCCACGCCTTCCGGATCGGGGAAATTCTCCAGCCGGATGTCGAGGTCCTTCGGGTTGTTGTCGCCCCAGTAGAAACCGGGCGTGCCGCCGAACCATTCGTTCTTCGAGCTGCGCCACAGTCTGGTCTTATTGGTGCCCAGCTCGTACATGGCGACCTCATCGTTCTTCGCGTCGCCGATCAGCCACTCGTTGGTGTAGAGGCCGTTGTTGCGCGTGCCCAAATACTTTACGACTTCGTCGATGTTGCCTCCGTACTGGATGGCCAGGCGGGCGCGGAAGGCGACCGGAGTTCCTTGCGCGTTGAACGGCGTCTGGTTGATTGTGGTTTCGGTGAGGACCACGCCGGCGTCGTTCTGATACCAGTCCGTTCCGCTTTCGATGCCGCCGGGATAGCTCTGCAGGAGCATGCGATGGCCAGCGGCGGGCTGGATATCCAGCATCACGTTGGTCTGCTCGGCCAGTGTCAGCGGCCACCACGTCACATGGCCGATCACCATCTTGCCGTCGCGCGTGGCGGGGCCGGTGGCGGCGAAGGCGCTGCAATGGTCCGTCACCGAATCGCGTTTGCCGCCGTATACAGGTTTGTCGAAGCTAAGCCCCTCTAGGCCCGTAGCGGTGGTGTCCACCGCGGCTTCGAGCGTGCCCAATTCCACCGTGACGTTAGCCACCACAATGTCCATCAGGTCGATGCGGCGGCCGAGCCATTTGGCGCCGGCGTCGGAAGCGCCGTCCGCGATGCCGCGCATCTCCTCCAGAATCTCCCGGTCGAAACCGCGCAGAAAAAGCGCGTTGGCGGTAGTTCGATATTGGTCCCACTGCTGGCTGGAGCCGAGTTCGGCGGCGCAGCGGTCCAGGTATTCGGGAATTTCGCGCGCCATCAGGTGGCCGTGCTGGTAGCCGCGTTCGTACGGAGCGCCTTCGATATGCAGGTAGATCCAGCCCGCGGACGGATAGCGGTAGGCGGGGCCGAAGGTCTGGACGGCCTCGCGCACCGGCCATTCGCCTTCGCCGGATGCTTCCTCCAGACACACGCCCTCAAACCACGCTTTGCCGCGCATGTTCCCGCCCGCGCCGGCAGTGAGCAGAATCGCGTCCTGCGCGCGGCTGGCCACGAATTCGAGCGAGAGCCGCGTCCACGCTTGCGTTCCGCCCACCGAGACCGAATGGACGTCCCACGGCATGGAAGCCATGCCCAGCGCGGCGCCCACCGCGATCGGGGAACGGCCGGGATCTTCGACCGTAAGGCCTTCGGTGAGCACCCAGCCGCTCAGTTCGTATCGTTTGCCGATGGTCAGCGCGACCGGCGCCAGACGAACCACCGGTCCAGCACCCGAATCCGCCGCCTCCAGCCGCAATGACTTGCTCTTACCGTGCGGAACCTTCGGGTCAAGTGTTGCAGTGCCGCTGAGGGCGGTCCATCCCTGGTTGGGTTTATCGAACGAGCTCTGGAATAGCGGCGTCGCGGCGTGGGCCGCGACCGCCACCGCGAGCGAACACAGCAGACGAGACATTCAGCCCTCCCTTGGAACAGAATACACCGTGCCAGGTTGAGAGTGTCCGCGGCGGGGGTGTGAAGACACGAAAGTGGTGAAACTCTCCAGTGCTAGTGAAGACGCATGAATCTGATCGAAAGCCGCACACAAGGCTCTGGTCTCTCAGGAGGCTCTGTATCAGGGCACCGGCTTTAGCCGTGCCGAAGGATTGGGAGAAAAATGTGGGCTTCAGCCCCTGCGGGCCTAGAAACGTCTCAGCGGCTAAAGCCTTTGGCTACGGATATGTTGCGGCACGGACGAATCCGTGCCCTGATACAAAGCCAGCCGCCCGGCTCCCTAATCTCGATGTCCCACACCTCCCGCGGCGTCCCAATGCCCCGGATTCTCATTCGCCGAACAGACCGATCTGCGCCTCGGGCGCCGCCTTTTCCTTGCGGCGTTTGAGCGGACTGCCCACCACCCCCAGCACCTCCACCGAGCGCAAGGCCGGCCGCGGCAGGAACACCCGCTGTTGCGCACTGTAGGGGTGGGGCGGAATCATGCTGAATCCGTATGGTTCCACCGCTAGCAGGTTGTTGGGCAGGATGCCTTCCAGAACCTCCCCATCGCGAAAGGTGAATCGCATCCACAGACCTTCCATCTTCGGGCGATTGAGGAAAACCGGCCGTTCAATCTCCGCCGCGGCGTCAAAGTCGCGCACGAACGAGACACTCTTGATCTCGGAATAGGGCACGTTGACCACCTGACCCTCCGCCGAAAGCAGTTCGACGCCAGTAGGTTGAAGATAAGAAAGGGGATTCACGTAACCAGCGAGACTTTCCCGCTGAAATCGACGGATCACAGCCTTTTTGGTGGTGGATGTGGCCAAGGGTCGCCCTTTTTTGTCAATTATGTTTCAATCATTTCGGCGCTTATTGTATCATTGGCACGATGGCGGCAGAAGCGCAGGCGGACGAAGCGGCAGGACTCAAAGGCCATGCGCGCGCGTTTCTCAACTATTGCCGTGTGGAAAAAGGCCTGTCCGCCAACTCCATCAGTGCCTATGGCGCAGATCTGGAGCGGTTTATCTTCTCTATCGGCGCTCATGCGGAGCTTCCCGGACCGGAATCGCTGCGTCTCTATATTGATAGTTTATATCGCGGTGAGTTAAGTAATCGTTCGGTAGCCCGGCACTTGGCCACGCTTCGCTGTTTTTTTCGGTTTTTATTACAGGAGGGCGTCATCGCCTGGGATCCGGCCCAGGAGCTGCGCCCGCCCAGGCAATGGCAGACCATCCCTAAGTTCCTTAATCTGCCGGAGATAGAGAAGCTGATCCAGGCCCCCGATACCGCCCGGCCGACTGGTTTGCGCGACCGCGCCATGATTGAGTTGCTCTACGCTTCCGGGCTCCGGGTCTCCGAATTGTGCCGGGTGGGGGTGGGTGACCTGGATGCCCGCATGGGTTACGTGCGGGTGACCGGCAAAGGTAACAAACAGCGCCTGGTACCGGTGGGGCGGGAGGCGATTGGTGCCGTCGATCGCTACCTGGCCCAGGGCCGTGCCGGCCTGCTGAAGGGCCGTGCCAGCCGGTACCTGTTCGTGACCGCGCGCGGCGGCTGCCTCACCCGCCAGGCATTTTGGAAGCTGCTCGCCGGCTATGGACGCAAAGTGCAGATATTCCGCGGCTTAACGCCCCATGTTCTGCGCCACAGTTTCGCCACTCACCTGCTGGATGGTGGAGCGGACCTGCGTAGCGTTCAGGTCATGCTGGGCCACGCCGACATCTCGACCACCCAGATTTATACTCACGTCATGCGGTCGAGACTGCGGGAAACGGTTCAAAAGCATCATCCCCGCGCCTGAGGATCGCTTTCGGGAATTGGGCGCGGGCCTTGTTGGTAAGTTCGAGAGCGCACTTCGATGAGCGACTACATCTACATTTTGGAAAGCCACCTCAGCCCGGACCAGAACCAGGTTCTGCACGAGGTGATGGCCGCCGCCGGACAGGCCAACTTCAACCTGTTCCTGACCGGCGGCGCGATGCGCGACATGCTGGCCGGTTTGCGGATTCGCGATCTCGATTTCGTGGTGGAAGGCGCGGCCCTGAAGCTCGCCAAAACGGTGGCCGAACATTCCGGCGCCACCATCGTTTCGGAGGATGAGACCCGCAAGAGCGCGGAACTCGAGTTCCCCAGCGGCGCAACCGCGCAAATCGCCATGTCGCGGCAGGAGAAATACCCGCGCGGCGGCGGCAAGCCGCAGGTTTCGCCAGCCACCATTCAGGAAGATCTGCGCGGCCGCGATTTCACCTGCAACGCGATCGCGCTTTCGCTCAACAAGACCTCGCGCGGGTTGCTGCTGGACCCGCTGAATGGCCTGGCCGACATCGAGCGCCGCGAGCTGCGCGCCGTCAGTGCCTACGGGTTTTACGACGATCCTTCGCGCCTGCTGCGGCTGGTTCGTTTGGGCGTGCGGCTGGGTTTCGCGACTGAGGAGCGCACCGCCATGCAGGTGGCTAACGCCCGCGAAGCCGAGGTGGAAAAAGCCATCCCGCCCCACCTGTTGGGAGCGGAATTGAAACTCATCGGGATGGAGGATTCGGCCGCTGGGATCGTCGAGGCCCTGGCACAGGCCGGATTGCTGGCGCTGTTCTCTCCCGCGCTGGCGGAGAACAACGCGAACCGCGCGGGGCTGGCCAAATTCGACAAGATCGTCCATATGCTGCCCGACGACACCGAAGTTCGCGCCGCCCGCCTCGGACCATTCCTGTTCGCCCTGACCGAAAAGCTAAGCCCGCGGGAAAAGCAGGCCCTGGCCAAGCACCTCGAATTCTCCAAAGCGGACACCAATCAGTGGCTGCAACTGGAACTGCGGTCGAAGAAGCTGGCCAGCGCGCTGCGTGCGCCGCGCATCCGCAAGCCTTCCCAGGTGTATCAGTTGGTTTCCACCGCCGCGCCGGACCAGGTGATGTTCCTGCTGTATGCTTCGCCGCTGAAGCCGGTGCAGGATCGCCTGCGCGCCTATTTCCAGAAGTATCTGCCGGCGGTCGAGGAAATCACTCCCGAGGAATGGGCCACCCTGCCGGAAGCCAAGCCATCGCGCCAGCAGAAAGCCCGCGAAGAATTCATCGCCAACCGGCTGGACCGCCGTCCGCCGCGCAAGCCCGTGGCGGAGCCGGTGCCGCCCCCGCCACCGCCCCCCGAACCCTTCATGGCCCGCCGCGCGAGGTAAGAGAATATGCCGCTGGAAGGAGGCTGATGAAAAAATCCGAAGAGACGTTCCAGAGCCGCGGATGAACACCGACGAACACGGATAAGCCAGTTCTTTTCAATCCGTGTTCATCGGTGTTCATCGGTGGCTAATTCTCAGTGCGCTCTTTTGTGCAATATTTCTCAGGACTATTGCAGGCCAACGATGAGCACGGATAGGAGAAGTGGGTGGTTGACTTGTCCGCGTAATTTGTGGACTGCGGCCCTAACGCGGCTCGGTCAACCCTGACGCTCCGCTCACGCGGGAAACCAGCGGCGCCGCCGGCCGTGGACTGGTGGCCAGCACCAATCGCCGCTCCATCATCGCCCCGGCCGTGCGGAATTCATGCTGCACCATGCGGATGGCCGTACGCCGGCCGTCCGAACGCACAATCTTGCCATACACCAGTAGTTGCAGCGGGGCCACGTTGTGCAGCATCACGGGCCAGGTGACCGACAACTCGACGTTGAGCCCCAACGGCAGCGGACGCCCGGCATCGAAAAGCATTCCACCGCTCGACACATCCACCGTCCGGCCCTCGCCGCTTTCCAGCAGGCGGCGGCGGCGAATCAGCTTCCAGCGCACCTCCAGCTCGAGCCCATAGCGCTTGTCCCGGCGCCGGTCCCCGCCGATCGTGTCGAATTCCTGAAGGGTCTGATCCCAGTCGTTTGCCGCACGCATCGTAGGCTATCTTGGTCCCGTCATCAGAAGTAGTCTACATTATGCGGACATGCGAATCGGCCCTAAAGTCATGGGAGTACGTACCGGGTAACACGGGTTCTACAACGTTACCTGTTAACCTTGATGCCCAAATATGAGCTGGAGCCCTGCTATCCTCAAAGAAAGTGCAGGAGCGATAAACTGTGATCGGACACCGTTTAACCCTGGTACTATTGCTCGCGGCCGCTCTCCTCCCCGCGCAAGATCTGAAGGAGTTCGAGAAAAAGGTCACGGAGTTCACCTTAGCCAATGGTCTACACTTCACCGTCGTGGAGCGTCACGAAGCCCCTGTCGTATCTTTCCACACCCTGGTAAACGCGGGCTCCGCGGACGACCCTTCCGGCGAAACCGGCCTCGCCCACATGTTCGAACACATGGCCTTCAAGGGCACCGAGAGCATTGGCACCAACAACTGGCCTGCCGAGAAAAAGGCACTCCAGGATGTGGAAGACGTTTACGACCGGATGGAAGCCGAGCGCAACAAGGGGCCCAAGGCCGACCAAAGCAAGATCGGTTACCTCGGCATGCAACTCAAACAGGCGATCAACGTGGCCCAATCCTACGTGGAGTCGAACGAGTACACGCGCATCATCGAGCAAAACGGCGGCGCCGGTCTGAACGCGGACACTTCCTTCGATTACACGGAGTATTTCTATAGCCTCCCTTCCAACCGCATCGAGCTCTGGTTTTTGCTGGAATCGCAGCGCTTTCTGCGCCCGGTATACCGCGAGTTCTACCAGGAACGCGACGTGGTGCAGGAGGAAAACCGCATGCGCAACCAGCCCGGTTCGCAGGGCCAGCTTTTGCGCGATTTCGTGGCTACCGCTTTCGCCGCCTTCCCGTACCGGAATCCGCCCGGCGGCTGGCCCAGCGACGTGGATAACCTGCGGCGCGGCATGGCGCAAGCGTTCTTCGACAAGTATTACGTGCCCGCTAATATCAATCTCGCCATCGTCGGCGACGTGGATCCGGCGCAGGCCCGGCGCCTGGCCGAGCGCTACTTCGGCCCTCTGCCGGCGCGTCCCCTGCCGCCGCTCGTTCACACCGTCGAGCCGGCCCAGGATGGTCCCAAGACCGTCGTCGTGGAGTCGCAGAGCCAACCGCTGTTCGTCGCCGGCTTCAAGCGGCCCGGCCAGGACGATGCGGACGATCCGGTGTACGAGGTGATCTCGCTCATCCTCTCCGGCGGCCGCACCAGCCTGCTCTACAAGGAACTCGTGCAAGAGAAAAAGATCGCGGTCGAAGTGGACGCGCTGGCGACTTACCCATCGTCGCGCTATCCGAACCTGTTCGTCGTCTTCGTGGCGCCCGCGGTGGGGCACACCGTGGAGGAAAACCAAAAGGCGCTGGAAGGCCTGCTGGCGGGCTTCGCGGCCCGGAAAATCGACGCGGAGACCTTGCAGCGTGTGAAAACCCAGGCTCGCGCGTCGGTGATTCGCCGCCTGGACAGCAACTCCGGCCTGGCGTCCTTGCTGACGTCGTACTACGGCAGTTATGGGGACTGGCGGAAGCTGTTCACCCAGCTCGACGACTTGAACAAGGTTACGGCCGAAGATGTCGAGCGGGTGGCGAGCGGCTGTTTCGTCGCCAAGAACCGCACGGTGGCCTTCACCGTGGCGCCAAGTGCGCTCAGCCGCGGCGGGGAGGGCCGGCCATGAGCAAATCGAGACCCGATATCGTCCGGACGCCGCTCGCCGACGTGGCTCTCCCCATAAGCGCAAGCTTAAGAGCTTCCCTAACGTTCCCTCTCTGGTCAATTCTCAAGCCCGGAGGGCGAAAGACAGTAGCCCACGGCGCGAGCCGTGGGTCCGAGGTACCCGAATACAGCCCCGGAACGGGGCGTAAGAACTCAGTCGGCAGGGAGGCCTTTCGCCCCGTTCCGGGGCTTTCCGACCGTTCACCCGAATCCCAAGGCTTACGCCTTGGGCTACTGTCTTTCGCCCTTCGGGCTTGCCAGGTCAGTGTTACGTTAGCGCCTATGAGTGTGCCCCTTGGGCACGGCTCCGAGCACCGTGGCGCGGCTTGCCCGTGCGCCATCCGGGGCCGTCAGGCCTGCGGAGCCGAGAGTCATCTCGGCTTTTCTTCCGCCCGCGCGGGCGCGATTTTCAACGAAGTGATTTACCGGAAGCTCGCAATTCTGGCGCTGCTGGCCGCCGGTTGCGTGGCCGCCCAGGCGCCGTTGCCTCAGCAACCCGCGGCGGCGCCGCACAAGAGTGCTGCCGCCCAGGCGCCGAAGTCCGCGCCGCTGCCATCGTGGAAGGACCTCGTCTACCCGCCGCTCAACCCCGTCTCCATACCTAACGTCGAGACCATCACGCTGCCCAACGGCATGAAGCTTTATCTTCTCGAAGATCACGAACTGCCTCTGGTCCAAGGCGCGGCCCGCATCCGCACCGGCAACTTGTTCGATCCGCCGGAGAAGATCGGCCTGGCCACGCTGACCGGCGTGGTGCTGCGCACTGGCGGAACGCGCGCCGAGACGGGCGACCAGCTTGACGAGGAACTGGAGAACGTCGCCGCCAGCGTGGAAAGCGGCATCGACGAGGGGTTCGGCTCGGTGAGTTTCTCGTGTCTCAAGGAAAACCTGGACGAAGTCCTGACCCTCTTTCATGACGTGCTCACTCAGCCCGAATTCCGTCAGGACAAGCTCGATCTGGCCCGGACCGGGATGAGCGCCAGCATTGCCCGCCGCAACGACGAGCCCCAAGCGGTCGCCGAGCGCGAGTTCACCAATACGGTGTACGGCAAGAACACGCCGTACGGCTGGGACGATGAGTACGACACCATAAATCGCGTCACCCGCGCCGACCTGGCCGGCTTCTACCGCCGCTATTTCTTTCCCGCCAACACCATGCTGGCGGTCTGGGGCGATTTCAGCGCGCCGGAGATGAAGGCCCGCCTCGAGAAGCTGTTCGCCGATTGGACCGTCGGGCAGCCGCCCGTACCCGCCTTTCCTCCGGTTACCGCCAAACCCGCCGCGGGCACCTACCTGGCAGCTAAGTCCGACGTCACGCAGACGTTTTTTTCCATGGGGCAATTGGGCGGTGTGCTCAACGACAAGGATTATCCGGCGCTGGAAATCATGGCCGACATTTTGGGCGGCGGATTTCAGAGCCGCTTGTTCCGCAAGGTTCGCACCGAGATGGGCAACGCTTATGAGATCGAAGCCGATTGGGGCGCCAACTACGATCACCCGGGTTTGTTCACCATCTCGGGCAGCACCAAGTCGGTGTCCACCGTGGAAACGCTCCAGGCGATCCTCGCGGAAGTCGAGCGCATCCGTTCCACCGAAGTGAGCGAAGAGGAACTCAAGACCGCCAAGGATACCGCGCTCAACAGCCTGGTGTTCGCCTTCGATACGAAGGCCAAAACGTTGGGCCGCATCCTCAACTACGAGTATTATGGATACCCGCGCGATTTCATCCAGCAGTATCAGCGGGCGCTCGCCGCCGTGAGCCGCGCCGACGTGTTGCGCGTCGCCAAACAACACCTCACCCCGGCGGATTTCACCATCGTGGCCGTGGGCAATCCCGAGCAGTTCGGCCAGCCGCTTTCCAAGCTCGGCCGGCCTGTCATTCCCATCGACCTCACGATTCCCGATCCCAGGAAAGCGGAAGCGATCCATCCCGATACCGACAGCCTGGCGAAAGGCCGTGAAATTCTCGAGCGCGTGCAGCGCGCCGTGGGAGGCGCCGGCAAGCTGGCGGCGATCCAGGATTTTACCTTGACCCAGTCCGACCGCTTCGATCCCAGCGCAGGGCGGTCCGACGCGAACGAGATCGATCGATGGATGGCCCCCGGTCATTTGCGGCAGGACAGCCGGGAGACCGGCGGGACGATCAGCACGTACTGCGACGGCAAGCTCGGCTGGATTTCCAACCCGCGGGGCGCCGGGCCAATGAGGGGTTACCTTTTGCGGGCGATGCGCAACGAAGTGTTCCACGTCTATTTCAGCCTGTTGCTGGCCGGCGAGGCGGGCACCAGCGTGGTCGCGGTGGACGACCACACGGTCGAGATCTCGGTTGGCGACGAGATCGCCCGTCTGGTGGTCGATCCGGCCACCGGGCTGCCGCGGCAACTGCTCTATGATGCGCCCCAGCCCAGCGGTCCGCCGCAAGCGATGGAAGAAGAGTATTCCGATTTTCGCGAGGTCAATGGAATCCAGGTGCCTTTTCACACGTCGTATCACCAGGGCGGCAAATATCTGGCGGAATCCACGATTAGCCAGCTCCAGGTCAATACCGGCCTCCATCTGGAGGATCTGGAACGGCGCCCATGAAAACGGCTGCCGATCATCCGATGCGGAGAAGCGACGCGCACCAGTGGCGCAGGTCCCCGACCTGCGAAGGCCCGAAGGTAGGACAGACGATCGGTTTTTGTCGTCTGTCAACGCATCGCACTTTGGCGCGGCACGACAGACCGCCAAAGGCGATGGTCCGTCCTACCGCGAAGACGCGTCGAGAAGAGTCTCGACGCAGCACGCACGACTGCGTGCGCCACGGCGCCAAATGGCTTTTCTGCCTGCTAGCCTGTGCGACGCTGGCGGGCGGCCTCCGGGCTCAGGAGGAAACACGCCAGCAGCGCGGCAAGCGCGTGGTCTCGGAGGCTCTGGCCGCGCTCGGTGGCGACGCTTTCCTGCGCGTCGAGGATCGCGTCGAGACCGGCCGCGCCTACTCTTTCTATAACGCGCAGCTTTCCGGGCTCTCCGTGGCCACCGTCTATACCCGCTATCTGGCGCCCGAGCCGGGCAAACTGGCCCAGCGCGAGCGCGAGAATTTCGGTAGGAAACAGGACGAAGGCTTTGTGTTGTTCAACGAAGGCGGCGCTTGGGAAGTGAACTACCATGGCGCTAAGCCGCTCGAGGATCAGCGGCTCAAGAACTACCGCGAAGGCGAACTGCTCAACATTCTGTACATCCTGCGCCAGCGGCTCTCCGAGCCTGGCCTTGCATTTTACTCGCAAGGCTCCGACGTGTTCGAGAATCAGCCGGTGGAAATCGTCGATATCACCGACGGCGACGGCCGCACCGTCACCGTCTACTTCAGCAAGTTCACCAGGCTCCCGCTGCGCCAGAGTTTTCGGCGCCGCAATCCGACTTATGGCGATTTCGACACCGAAGTGACGGCCTTCTCGAAGTACCACCCTACCGGTGGAATTCAGTGGCCCTATAATATCCGCCGCGAGCGCAACGGGGACAAGGTCTTCGAGATGTATTCGGAAACCGTGGAGATCAACCAGAGTCTCGGCGATGAGTTGTTCACTTTGCCGCCCAACGTGAAGATGTTACCGAAGGACAAGTAGCGCGGCGGGGAGGCGTGCCGGTTTCGAGCGCTTCGGTCACCGCCTCTGTCCAAACTTTTCCCCGCCCGTTTTCAATGGCTTGGCGCGCGGCGCTTTGCCGCCCGGCTTGCCGCGCCGGCTATTCTGAAATCGAAAAAGAGCTGCTCGCTCGCCAAGACGCAGCCCGTTTCGGAGCCACGTCCGGTGCCTATCCGCCTGCAGGGGGCAATTTGAAACCGGGTCGCGCGGTGCAACGTTCGCATAGGCGGCCACAGAGGCTTGTACTCCTCCTCGAGAGGAGAAAGGAACCGGTTCCTCGCAGCCCCGGCGCCCCGGTGCCGGCAATTACGCAACATCGCCTTGAAATAACACCACGCAAATTACTTCCGAATACGCTCCCCGCCAGCGCGACTGCGTTAGCGGGCGTGACGAATGCCAGCTAGCGGTGGAGGATCTCCACCTTGGTCACCAGCGTGGCGGCGGGCTTGCTCGAGCCGTTCACCACGTACACCGCGTGCTCCGGCTCATTCCTCGCCGCCGGTCCGGCAGCCCCTCTTACCGCAGCCGGGTGGGCCGCTGGCTTCGAAACCTGCCGGAATGGAAGCTCTCGCGTGCCAGACTCCTCGGCGATCTTCCCCACCGCGGAGTTGATGCGTCCGGCGGAGGCAATCTGATTCGAGCCGGACGATGGTTGCGGCCGATCCCCCGGACCTTTTATGCTCTCGGACAATTCGTAAATGTCGCGGGGGTCCCTCGATAGCACCACGAACAAGGTCTCCGTTCCGGGCGGATCGTCGATTTCAAAGCAGGCCCGCCTGGGCATCCGGACGATGCGGCCCGGGTCGATCCCGTTGCTCTGATCCGACAGTTCCGGCGTGGGGAAAAGCGGAACCCAGTCGCCGCTCGACTGTTTCGACAGCACATACAGATACCCGGACCGGTTCGCCTCCAGCTCGACGGCCACGCAATCGCCTTTGTGGAAGTTACGCTCCGGATCCACCGCCTGCCCGCGGTCGCCCGGCGCGTTCACTAGCAACAGGTTGTACCGAAGCCCCAGATGGAGAGCGCCCAGCCCCGCCTGCGAGCCCGGCGCCGGAGCGGCCTTGGGGCGAACCGGAGGCAGTGCGTCCTTCGGCGCGGCGCCGGCGAAAAAAAGCTCGCGCGCGCCCTCCGCCGGCGGCTGTTGCGCCATCGAGGCAATTGCCCCGAGCGCCGTCATCAGGATCGGTAATCTTCGCATCCGTCTCCTCTCCATCGTGCGTTTCGTTTCATCCGCATCCGAACGGAGCCGCGACCGAAGGGAGCGGTCGGGCCTGACACTCGAACTCAGCCTCGCAAACGCCTTCTCATCGACGATGCACGCCGGCCGCTCCCTCTGGTCGCGGCTCCGGTTGGCGCCTTCATGTTGTCTCATCCGCGCCCGAAAGCTGTTATGGTATAGTATCGAAAATCGCAGACACACGGGAGACCCCGTGATCGGAGCTGCCGGCGATTTCTCTCACACTGATGATGCAACTGCCAGCCCGGCTCGGCAAGTACAAGCTGCAGGAATTCCTCGGCGGCGGGATGTCGCACGTCTACCGGGCCTTCGATACGGTCATCGGACGCACCGTGGCGGTGAAGATTCTGGTTGAGCCGGCATCGCAGGATCCCGATGCCCGCGACCGCTTCCTGGCCGAGGCGCAAACCGCCGCCAAGGTCACCCACGAAAACGTCATCAGCATTTACGATTTCGGCACCGACCCGGAGATGGGCGAGTTCATGGTGATGGAGTTCCTGCAGGGCGAAGACCTGCGCCACGCCATCAAGAACGGCCATACCGGCGACTTGCGCGGCAAACTGCGAATCGCGCTGCAGATTGCCCGCGCTCTCGAGTTCACTCACAGGAACCGGATCATCCATCGCGACATCAAGCCGGAGAACGTTCACATCAACTCGGCCGGCGTGGTCAAGCTGATGGATTTCGGAATCGCCAAGAGCGAGGACCTTTCGCGCACACAGCCGGGCTATGTGCTCGGGACGCCCTACTATATGGCGCCTGAACAGGTCCGCGGCGAGCTGCTCACCGGCCTGGTGGACGTCTACGCCTTCGGGGTTCTGCTGTTTGAACTGTTGACGGGGCAGAAGGTTTTCGTGGCGGATTCGGTGGACCAGATCTTCTACAGCATTCTGAATGTCCCCGTGGACGTGACGCCGTTGCGGAATGCGGGTGTTCCCGAACCGGTCATCCAATTGGTGGTGGCCTGCAACGCGAAGGTGCCGGCGGAACGGCCGGAGGGTTTTCCTCCCATCATCGCCGAGCTGGAGCGCATGATCGCCGGCCTGTCGGGCGAGGCGCCGGCCGCGGAGCTCCCGCCGCCCGCCCCCCCGCTGCCAGCCCCTCCACCGCGAAAAAACCGCACTCCCATGCTGGCGGCTCTGGCGGCGCTGCTGCTGATAGGGATGATTGGCGGATACTTTGCCTTCAGAGCGGCGGCTTCCAGGGCGGTGGAACTGGCCAGCAGCATATCCACTCCCACCGGTGAGATGGTGCTGGTGCCGGCCGGACAGTTCCTTTACGGAGAGAACAAGCAGCCCGCGTCTCTTCCCGCATTCTACATGGACAAAACCGAAGTCAGCAACGCGGCGTATGCCCGTTTCTGCCGGGCGACGAACCGGCCGCTCCCCGAGCACTTTCCCAGCGTCCGGCCGGAGCTTCCGGTCGTCTTCGTGAACATCGATGACGCACGCGAATTTGCCAGATGGGCGGGCAAGCGGCTGCCGACCGACATGGAGTGGGAAAAAGCCGCGCGGGGCACCGACGGCCGCACCTACCCGTGGGGCAACACGAGTGAAACCTCGCGGGCCAATACGAACAACACGGGCAAGTTCCTGCCGGACAGCGCCGATCTGCTGCTGGCGGTCGACAGTTTCCCGTCCGGCGCCAGCCCATACGGCGCTTTGCAGATGGTCGGCAACGCCTGGGAGTTGGTGGACAAGCGGCGCGCGCCTCCCTCGGACCCAAGTCCGTTCAAGAGCCTGAAGCCGCCCATGCAGCCAGGCGAAGCGTGGTATATGATTCGCGGCGAGTCCGCCTGGGAATCCCTGGTGGACAACGCGATCTGGGATTCGAACGCGGTTCCCGAACGCTGGAAGGATCTTCGGATAGGATTTCGCTGCGCGAAAGATGCGAAGTAAACAGGCAGCGGTGGAGGTAAGTTGGCCAAAATATCGTTGAGCAAGAGAATCGATGCCACCAAGCTCCACCCGCGGACTCTGGCGCCCGTTGCCGGCCCGGAAGTGAACATTCCGTTCGGAGCGCTGGTGGAATCGATCGGCGGCGATCACGATCGTGTGAGGTTTCTCTTCCTGGGCGAGCCGTATTCGGTGCGCCGCGAAGTGTTCCTGGATGCCGCCGGACCAGACGAGGCAGCTCAGGCGCCGGCCGCCGCGCCGGCGGCGGTTGCAACGCCTGCGGAGCCGGAACCGGTCGCCGCACCCGCTGCCCAGGAGCCCGCGCTGCGGTTCGAACGGTTGGACGCTGGCGGCTATGCCGTGGCGCGCGCCAAGGTTCCCGGCGGATGGCTGGTAGCCAGCGGCGCCAGTGTAACGTTCTACCCCGATCCGGAACACGGCTGGGACGGCGCGTCGCTCGAGTGAGCGCTCGTCCGTAAACACTGACCGCTCCCTATGGTCGCGGCTCCGTGGAATGGTCGCGGCTCCGTGGCGCGGCTTGCCCGTGCACCATCCGGGGCCGTCCGGCCTGCGGAGCCGAGAGTGCTCTCGACGCGGCACGCACGAGTGCGTGCGCCACGTTACTTCAGGCTTTTTCCAAAATCAGAAGCGTCCGGGTGCTGGCCAGGCGGCCGAGCGGGCCGGCGATGCGTTCGCAGCGCTCCGCCATGCGGATGATACCTCCGGGAACGCTGCGCTGCCGTTTGAAACCCAACGTTGCCAGGTAGGCGAGACCCAAGAATGGTTGGCAACGGACCAGCTTGAGACCCGCGGCAGGATGGGCGCGCAGGCTCCGCACCAATCGGAATGGGATGGCCGCGTTGCCGTCAAACGCCTGCTTGCCGGTGGAGCGGAATGGCTCGGCGATATCGATCGAGAGCACGCAATCCTCGTGGTGGAAGTAGCGGTAGAGAATATACGAGGGCGGAGTGATCCACGGTTCGATCGCCAGCAGGCGGCCGCCGGGTTTGAGGATTCGCGACACTTCGGAGAGAAAATCGAGCGGCTTAGGCAGATGATGGATGACATCCAGCATCACCACCGCGCCGGCGCTCGCCGCGCGAAACGGCATGCGGCAACCGTCGCAGACCACATCCACCCAGGGCGTGAAGATGACGTCGGTGGAAATCGACTCGGCGCAATATTCGCGAAAGAAGCCCGGGCCGGCGCCGAGTTCCACGATCGGCCGCCGTCCGCCGGATGCTTCCAGCAGCGTGTCAAAGAAGCTGTGATAGACGGCTCGCAACTCCGGACGAAGCGCCCAGATTTCCCGGTGCTGCCGGACATAATCGAGATCGGACGTAGCTCGTTGCGTCACATAGCGATTATACGGACACAAACGGGCAAGCTAAAAGCGCGCCCAACCTGGGGCGAAGGCTGCGCCGGGCTGCAAGAAGGATCTTTGAACGAGTGAGTTCCCCGCGATCGAGACGCCACTATCGACGGCGACATAGCCTTTCAACCCAGCGCCGGTCACGCGCCGGCCGCCATCTCAAGGGACCGGCAGTGATACCCGTCCGAATCGATAACAAGCGCTTGATAACCAATGGCGGACATTTCGCGCGCACCCAGAAATTCCAGTCCTAATATGCTCAAGCCGGTCATGGTATTACCGGCCATTGTCCGGCGGAAAGTTATGGACCACTATTTGAATAGACGCAGGCTTCAATCGCTCAGAGAGGCACAAATGCAAAATGCAGAGATGTCGGAACCGGAGATCTCGATGGACGACAGCGATCTCGCATCGGGGGTCGACAAACGCGAAAGGAGCCTCCGCGTGGATCATTCGGGGTCGGCTGCCCCTGGTAACGAAATGGCACTCCAGCGCCTTGATCCGATCAGGCCGGGAACCGAGGTACTGATCGAATCGCGGGACGGATCCAGCTCGGAGAAGTACTTCGTCCGGCGTAGCAGCCGAAAGGGCGCGATCCAAAGTCTCAGGCTCGTGCGCGGTCCGTCGATGGAGGGCGAAACCGAACCTGAGGCGGAAGAGCCCAACTACTACGACATTCTGCAGATTGGCGCGGAGGCCGAGGCCGAAACAATCTACCGCGTCTACCGGATCATGGCCGCCCGTTTCCACCCGGACAATCCGAAGACGGGTGACGTCGAAAAATTCCTGCTTCTGAAGAAGGCCTATGAAGTATTGTCCGACCCGGATCAGCGCCGGGAGTATGATACCCGTCGCCAAAAGCAGGAAGCGGAGCCGCTACCGGTTTTCGAGTTGAAAGACTTCGTAACGGGCATTGAGGCTGAGGCGAACCGGCGTTTGGGAGTGCTGTCCTTGCTGTACAACCAGCGGCGTCAGGATCCGGATCACCCGGCAGTTTCGCTGCTGCTTCTGGAACAGCGCATGGCGTTCCCGCGCGAATACTTGAACTTCACGATGTGGTACCTGCGCGCGAAGGGCTTGGTGACGGCGGCCGACAACGCGGATTACGTGATTACGGCCTCGGGGACCGACTTCGTGGAAGCGAACATTAGCAGAAGCGAGGCTCTGGCACAACTGCTCTTTCCCGGCCGTACATGACTGACCGCGGCCACTGGCGGCCTGCGGTTGCGGGAACTCAGTAGCCGCTGAGACACGCTGGCTTTCTCCCCACTCTTCGAACCGTAGCCGAGCTTGCACTGAGGTTATCTGCGCTTCAAAAACGGTTTTCGATAACACATACTTTCCGGTCTCGTTGGCTGGAAAAGTAGTCATAGTACCATCCGGCTATTGCCACGGCGCGGCGTCCAGGCATACTATGTTTGCCAGAACCGCCGCGGTGGCGCCACTTACTGGGTAATAAGATAGGAAAAATAGCGTGCCGTTGGAAACAGAAAACTCAAGGGACGCTGACTGTGTCCAGTCAGCGATAGAGATGCGCGAAACCGGCCTCTCGACCGAGGACATGGAAGCGGCTGCCCCGATCCACGGAATGGCTCTCCAGCGCCTCGATCTGATCAGGCCCGGTAGCGTCGTGATGATCGAATCGGGCGATGGATCCCCCTCCGAGAAATACTTCGTCCGGCACAGCAGCCGAAACGGGGCGACCCACAGCCTCCGGCTCGTGCGCGGCCCATCGGCGGAAGACGCGGCCGAACCCGAAGCTTATGAACTCGACTACTACGACGTTCTGCAGATTGGCCCAGAGGCCGAGACCGAGACGGTCCATCGCGTCTACCGCATCATGGCTGCTCGTTTTCATCCGGACAATCCGAAGACGGGCGATGTCGAAAAATTCCTCCTTCTCAAGCAGGCCTACGAGGTGCTGTCCGACCCCGATCGCCGCGGCGAGTACGATGCGCGCCGCAGGAGGCGGGACACCGAGCCGCTGCCGATTTTCGAGCTGAAGGACTTCGTGACCGGCGTGGAGGCCGAAGCGAACCGGCGTCTGGGGGTGCTGTCCTTGCTATACAACCAGAGGCGCCAGGATCCGGACCATCCGGCAATATCGTTGCTTCATCTGGAACTGCGCATGGCGTTCCCGCGCGAGTACTTGTGCTTCACGACTTGGTTTCTGCGCGCGAAGGGTCTCGTGACGGCGGCCGATAACCAGGATTACGTGATTACAGCCGAAGGCGCCGAATTCGTGGAAGAGAATGTCGCCAAGAGCGAGATCCTGGGCCAACTCCTCTTTCCCCGCCGCGCATAGCCGGGCTCGTTATGGGGCGGCCACGGTAAGGAACGCATTGAGCTGCGTTTCGGCGTCGGCCAGCAGGGCTGTGATCAGGTGATCTCCGGACGCTAAGCCGGCCGGCACAACCACGTTGATCTGATAGAGACCTGGACCTACCAGACCGGCAAAGGTGACCTGGGCTTCCACGGCGTCGATCAGCACGGTTGGCCAAACAGGCAGCGGCAGCGGGGTGGGGACGATCTGCCCATTCGGAATCGCCGGGGTGGTGGCGCCAAAGCCGGTTGCGTAGATCGCGATGGTCTCGCCGGGCGCGGCCGGGGTGGTGGTAGTCCCGCTGATCAGGCCGGCGGGGCCGATCAAGGAATAGTCCGCGTGTTCCGCTGCGACGTAAAGATGACCGTTAGTCGCATTAGCGCCGATCTCGAAGAACGCAGGCGCGGTGAGCAGAGCCGTGGTCGACACCGCGGCGCCGCTAAGTCCGTTGTTAGTGGTCACTATCTTAACCGGGCCGGGGACGATGTCGGCGGGGACCAGGAAATTGATCTGCGTATTACTAACAAAACTCACCGGAGCGGCTTCGCCGTTTACGGTCACTCCCACACCGCCCACCGTGGTGGGGAGCGTGTTGCCGGTAAGCGTCCAATTGGCGGGCAGCGGAGCCAAGGCCGCGCCCTTCAGCGCCACCCAGGTGTTGGGGGCGATATCCGAGGCCAGGAAGCTTCCCGCGTTCTGAATGCCGGTAACCGAAAAGGACGGAACCGGCTGAATACTGCCCAGCAAGCCATGTGACTGTACGGGATCGTTGTTGGGACCTCCTCCAATGCCCGCCGTGAAGTACAGTGTCCCCGTGTCTTCGCTATCGGCGCCACTGCCGAAAGCCAGGCTCCACAGCCCGGGGTAAGATATCGGCGCGCCGGTAGGATCTTCTAAATAGCCGAGCGGGTCACCGCTGATTAAGTTGAAGGCGTTGATCCAGCCATCGCCAAAATTGCCAACCAACAGCGCGCCACCGAACGGAGCGAAGGTGGAGGGAGCCACCGCCAGCCCCCAGGGCGCATTCAACGCCCCGCCGGCGATCAGAGTAGCCACCAGCTTGCCAGTCTGATCGAAGAGCGCGACGTAGCCATTCCCTGCCCCAGGCACGGAGACCTTCTGCGTGGTGTCCTGCTTGGCGTAAGCCACGTACACGTTGCCGCCGATGATAGCCACATTATACGGAGCGTAACCCGCGGGGATGGCTGAGTCGACGAAGGCGCCGGTGTTCTTGACGGGCGTCAGAGTGCCACTGAAGACATCCACGGTCCCGGCGTGAAAGTTGGCGGCAAATAGGAGGGGAGCGCCGGTTACTCCGCCCAATGCGCAACCTGTGTAGACCGCGCCCGACGCGGAGTTATCGAACAGCACCTCGGCTTCAGTAGTACTTACGCTGGAATTCCAGCCGGTGATGAGGCCGTCCAGGGAACAGAACAGGAACGAGGCCGGCTTACCCGCGGCCACGGCGAATTCCGATGTATTGGACGAAAACGTATTGAAGATCACTCCGGTAACCGGTCCGCCGGTTTTCGCGCCGCCGGCCGCCGGTATGTCGACGATCAACGACTTCGCCGCGCCGGTCCCGTCATAGAGCGTGGAAGTGCCGGTACCGTTGTTACCGATCCAGAAGGGACTCTGCCCGAAGCCGTTGCCCCAGGGATTCACGAGATTGGGATCCTGGTGATCGGCGACGCCCGCTAAGTCGGAAACAAACTTGTGCACCAGAAAAGTGTTCGGAGCAGTCTGCGCCATTGCCGACGCACTGAGCGCGGCGGCGACAACCCCTAATCGGTAAGCGGTGCGCGAGATACGCACTAAGTCAAGCATTCCGTCATGGTTCATAGCAGCAGTGTACAGTGAGAAGCTGTGTGATGGACGTAAACTCGACGTAACACGAGCACTTAGTCGGTGACAAAGGATACGTTGGGCGCTTCACACGGGGGCACTCACTCCGCCGCTAAAACTCGAAGAGCCCGGCGCGGCGCCACTCGGATGGCACCGTAACCGGGCTCTCTTACTGCCTGGTAATGACCCCTACTGGACGTCGCTGACTTTGCCGTTATTGAAAGTCACCTTCATGTCTTTGTAGACATAGATTTTCTTAGCGCCCAGGTTGACGATCTTCAAAGGAGTTCCCAGCGCCGCGGTAACTTGATCGATGGTCTGCCCGACATCGACGCTAACCGGCTCAGCGGCCGGCGCGGGAGCGGCATTGGGTCCCGGGCCGCCGCCTGCCGTGTCGGCGGTAGCTTCCTTCTCGGCCTGATCGGCTGCTTGCGATTGCTGATTGATCTCGGCGGCGACTTCGCTGTCCGGTGGAGGAGGCGGCGCAAGGGCGGCCATGGGGCTCTCGACCGGAGCGGCCTTGGCGGCCGCCGGGGCAGCCGGCAATCCACCTTGCCCCTGCTTCTTTTGCAGTTCCTGCATGCCCGCATCGATGGTCTCGCGCATGTGGTTCTGCATGTCCTGCAGATCCTGGAGCGCCACGGAAACGACGTCGCCCTTCGGGCATTCCTTACCGCCCTTGCTGGCCAGTACGGCGAGGTTGGCGGCCTGCGCGTCCGGCGCGACCGAGCCGCGGAGTTGGATGGCGTCGCCTTCGCTGAGGGCGCACTCGTTGCCCCCGGCGTCGGTTACGTCGAGATCGGTGCCGGCTACGAAGACATGCGCCTTGCCATCGGTGAGCAGGCGCTGAATGCTGCTGGAGGCGGCGTCCGGCTCGGTGTCCGGTTTGGCGGCGGCGGCCTCGGTGTTCTCGAGGGCAATCTGCTGTTTCACTTCATCGGAGATGAGTTGCTTCACGTCAGGCGTAAGTGGCGCGGGGTTGGCCATGGCCGCGGCGTTGGCCACATACGCCGCCTGCAGCGACTGCGCGACGAGATAGTCCGTCAGCCAGAACGCCGGACCGGCATAGACCGGATAAGGCGTGAAATACGCGCCATAGTATCCGTACCAGGGATTGCCGGCCCAGCCCCAGCCATAAGCAACCGGATTGACCCACGGATTGTAGGCCCATCCGTAGAAAGCCGCTCCGTAATAGTAGCTCGGGTAGTACGGGTTCATGTACATGCCATGATAATAGTAGCGTCCATAATAGGCATGATAGTAGCGGCCGTCATGATAATACGAGCGCCGGGCATACTCGTGACCGTGATACATATAAGGATGCTGCACATAGCCGCGGCCGCCGCGGCCGACGAAGACGCGGGAATGATCTCCACGCTCGACCATTACGTGCCGGCTTCCATTGAGACCGTGGTGAACGTCCATGCCGCGCCGGTTGTCATGGAACCCGGCGACGTGTCCGTCCGCACGCCTGGTAACGGCGCCATTCCTGGTCTGCATGGTGGTGTGGCCGCGCGGGGCCGGACCGCCATGTCCGCCCGCGGGCCCGCCGTGGGCCGAGGCGGCGTTGCCGTGTGCGCCAGCCCCGCCGGGCGCGCCGTGCGAAGCGCCGGCCCCTCCAGCGGCGCCGGTGTGACCGGTGGACGTACCTGTTGCGCCGTGCGTGCCGGCCGTGGAACCGGTGGAGTGTGATGCGCCGCCGGTTGTAGTAGCCGAATGACCGGTGGACGTGGTAGTCGGGCCATGCGATGCCGTCGACGCGCCGGTGCTGTGGGACGCGCCGGCGCCTCCACTGGCCGGCTTAGCCGCGGCAGCGGGCTTGGCAGCAGCAGGTTTGGCCGCGGCCGGTTTGGCTTTGTCGGCGCAAAGCGCGGGATAGGCGAACAACAACATCGCCAACGACGCGGTCAGGCATCCGGCGGAAAACGGGGTTCGAACTCCGTGCATACTCATTTGACGATCTCCTCAGTCGGCTCTTTCGAGCCTGCTCCCTTACGGGCTACTGCACGTCTGTCACTTTTCCGTTGACGAACGTGACTTTCAAATCCTTGTAATAGTAAATATCCTTGCTTCCGACCTTGGCCTTTTTCACGGGCTGGCCCAAAGCCGCTACAACTTGATCGATGGTTTGTCCTTCCGAGACCGACACCGGGTCGGCCGGCGGCGGAGGCGGAGCTTCAATCGGCGGAGGCGGAGCCTCGACCGGGGCCGGAGCGGCAGGGGCTGCCGCGGGCTGGCTCGGCGCTTCCTGCTGCCCGCCCTGGGGCGCCGCCTGTCCCTTGTCGCCGCCCTTGTCGTCACCAGCCTTGTCCTTGTCATCGGCGGGGGCAACTTTGATAACTTCGGCGACGGCCTTCAGGGCTTCTTCGGGCGACGGTGTGATGGCTCCGAACGGAATCAATAGCGAAGTCGCATAGCGCGCGTCGTTAATCGCGTCGGTGAAGAAGCCGAGAACGATGCCCGGATCCTTGCCTTCCCTGACTTCGATCTTAGTTACCCAGAACTTCTCTCCGGCTACGAAGGTCCTGCTCGCCGGTGAATCCGGGACGCTGCTCGCGCCGGGGATCATGCTCGTAAACCTGGAGAACTTTTTCACTTTTTCGTTGGTCCTGCAGGCTGCGCTTTGCGTGACCTTGCCGTCCTTGTAAGTATTCCGGCACGGGTTGGTGCTGGAGGCCACCAACATCAGCACATTGTCTTTCTGAAGGACCACCACCGAGCCCGCCGTCACAATATCCGACTTGTCAGCGGTCGTCTTGGTGAGCTGATATTCGCCCTCCAGCTTTTTCTGGATGGCGGCGACTCCCTGTTCGTCGGCGTGGGCCGCCCCAACACACTGGAGTAGGAATACCGTCGTGCAAAGAGCTGCGTGCGCTCGATAAGAGCGTGCGGTTTTCGAGTTAGTGCCTGGCATCTTCAGTTTCTCCCCAAATGCAGGGCGCGTTTCCATATCCTCTAACGCACCGAATGTTCCCAATGTAGTGCATCTCGCACCGTGAGAGTTTCATGGGAGGCAGCTTCGGAGTGATGGGTGACCCAAATGGACTTGTCGGCGGAACAGAATAGTGTTGACCATCGGATTCGTCACGCCCCCCGCCGATTCCGCTTCGAAGCGATGGTATCGGAGCCTCGATAGATTGTCAAGCTGCCGGGCAGCATCGTCAAAGCGGGTTCCTTTCTGCCACCGGCGCCGGTAGGGCACGGAGGCTGCCAAAGAGCAACCGTAATTATTTCCTATACTTACAGGCATCCTATGCGGCCCGGGAGTGGCCGAAAACCACCAGCGCGGCTGCGTTGGAGCAGGTTTCATCCGCCTCTGGATCGTGAGCGGCGAGTTTGCTCCTAAAAAAAGAAGGCTCAAAAAAGAAATGCTCACCCCGAAGGGTGAGCATTTGTATCCCCCCTGTTCTACCAGGGGGTGATGTTCGATGGGAGAATCAGTTTCGACGGAATCGCAATCCGCCAAAAACTTTGGTAGTTGGATCTTATTTCCTCCCGGCCTCTGAGTCAAGCGGAAATCCGGGGCGTTTTTTGGAGCCGTAAGCTGCTCGTATGCCCCAACTTGCAGCAACGCACGAAATATTACAACGGTAGCGCAAGGGTGGAAAAGGCCTCGAAAAAGGCTGAGGATTTCTCTCCAAGGCACACATATTAGGTACTTTACAAAAAAGTCAGGCAGCTCACTCCAGGTGCAGACTGATCATCACTTCGGGTTCTTCACCGCGGTTCGCCAGGCGAATCAGCACCCGCACGGCGCCCATCAGGAGGCCGGAGAGAATCGCAAACAGCACCAGTATCCCAATGAGTTTAAAGATGTTTAAGAGTAGGTCCCCGGGGTTGTCCTTTAGCGTGGGAACGCGCTCATCTTGCGTGACTTCGGCCTGCCAGCGGACCTGGGCCATGAGGCGCTCGGCCTGGTCGCGGTCGGCTGGATTGATGAGTACTGCCACCAGCGGACCACTGCGTTTGACCATGGCGCCGGGGAGTTGCTCGAAATCGGCCACCTTCCCCATGGCGATTTGCGGCGACGGGTAGTTGAAGATGGCCAGTGGCATGATGCCCTTGGGGCTGTGGAAAACTCCCACTTGGGCCTCTGCGTCGAGGTGGAAGCCGGCTACAGAGGGCGGAACGGCGGGGAAAAACTGGGCGAGGCTGCCCGGGCCGGTGATGTAGCGTTCGCTGTTGGGGACGAGGTTCCCGGCGGGCAGGTAGCCGGGCAAGACCGGCAGCGCGGTAGTATCGACGTTCTTCAGCGACTGGACGAGCGTGCCCAGCTCGCCGGCCGGCGGCTGATAGCCCGCGAAAGCCAGCAGGTACTGGCCGTGGACAATGAGCAGGCCGTTCCGAGTGGTGACCGCGAGCGGAGCCAGCTTGGACGGCTTGGCGTTCTCGGGACGCTGCCAATCGAATGCCGCCAGCGCGGCGGTGGGGTCGCGAAGCTGCCAGGCGGTGACGGAGAAGGCGGACGGACCCGGTTTATAAGTTGCGGTCTCCCAGGCCTTGAGGCCGTAATCGTCCCAAACGGCGCGGTCGGTCAGCGTAGGCTGCGACTCGGCAGTGCGATGCGCGGGGCCGATAGTATCGGGAAGAATGGAGCCGGCGAGCAGGCAGGGAACGGACAGCAGGGCGAGGAAGGACCGCATATATTTATTAGACGCCAAAACCGGCTGGCGAAGGCAGCGCCATCGCGGATTTCGAGAGTAAAACACCATCATTTTTTCGACGCCTTGACGATTCTCAAGAGCATTGGCGCCGCTAGAAGCGAGGCGGAGCGAGCAGTCTCCAGGCCGTGATCTCGAAACGCCTTCATATATTCATCGGTGTACCGGAAGTCGGAAATAAGGGCTACGCCGCCCGGTTTCAGCAACCGCGCGATTTCGTGGCATGCGGCGGCCCGCCCTGCCGGCGTGGGGATATTGTGGAGACAGAGGTTGGAAAGCACGCGATCGAACGAGTTGTCCGCAAACGGTGTGTCCCGCGCATCGGCATTCCTGATTTCCACCTTGTCTGCGACGCCCTCGAGTTGGGCATTCCGCATGGCCGCCTCCGGAGAGTTGTGGGACAGGTCCTTTTCGCGCCAGACGTCAATACCGATGCTCTTGCCGCTGGTCAGCCGCTTGGCAGCGCCGATCATCAGCAGGCCGCGCCCAGTTCCGACATCGAGAACCTGTTCATCGCCGCGCCATGGCACCATATTCAGCATGCGGTCGCGATGACGGAACTTTTCAATCTTGACGTAAGACGCCATCAACAGGATCAGGATGATGCCGGTCGGAACCAGGGAGAGGACGATGCTTGCCACAGCCCGGGCCGTTTCACTGGGAGAGCTGCGAAACCCCAGTCCGAGCGCCAGGCCTGCTGCGACGGCCAGAAGTACGGCCAGGCCGAGACGCGGGGCATCGATGCCGTAGTCCGGCGCTGTCGTAGGCGGCGGGGTCAAGAGATACCTGGTTGGTTGAGAATGCGTTCGCCGAACGCTCTAACGTCAATTGTAGCAAGGGGATTGTCGGTGGGGCGCGGCACTGGTCGGCGAGAAGGACCTCCCCGCGCGGCGCTCCGTGCGATGATGGTGTTTCTCGAATGGCGGAACAGGCGGAGAAGCGGGAATGGCTGGCGGCGGCGCGCACGGCCATGGAGATTGAAGCGCGCGCGGTGACGCAGGCGGCAGCGCGGTTGGACGGCGCGCTGGTGCGCGCGGTGGAGCTGATACTGGCGCATCCGGGCAAGGTGTTGGTGACCGGCATCGGCAAATCGGGACACGTGGCGCGCAAGCTGGTGGCCACGCTTTCAAGCACCGGAACGCCGGCGGTTTTCCTGCACCCGGCCGAGGCGGCGCACGGCGATATGGGAATCTACACGCCGGGCGATCCGACGATTCTGGTGTCGAAGAACGGCAGCTCGGCCGAGCTGCTGGCGCTGGTGCCGCTGCTGCGCGATTTCCATTCGCCGCTGATCGGCATACTGGGCGCTGCGTCGTCGCCGCTGGCCGCGCTGGTGGACGTGCTGCTGGATGCAACGGTGGAACGCGAAGCGGACCCGCACAACCTGGCGCCGACGGCCAGCGCGATGGCCGCCCAGGCGTTGGGCGATGCGCTGGCGATTGCACTGATGCACGCGCGCGGCTTCACGGCCGAGCAGTTCGGCCGCTACCATCCGGGCGGCCAGTTAGGGCGCAATCTGCGGACGTCGGTGCGGCAGGCCATGCATGGCGCCGGAGAAGCCGTGATGGTGCCGCCGGAGACATCGTTCAAGGAGTTGATCATCGCCATGACGCGGCTGCCGCTGGGCGGAGCGTGCGTGGTTACGGCGGACGGACGGCTGGCCGGCTTCATCACGGACGGCGACTTGCGGCGGGCGCTGGCGCGTCACGATGACATACGCGGATTGCGCGCGGCGGACATCATGACGGCGAATCCGGTGACGATCGGTCCGGACTCCAGCCTGGCGGCCGCGCTGGAACGGATGGAGCGGCGGGCATCGCAGATTTCCGCGCTGCCAGTGGTGGATGACGACGGCCGCGCGCTGGGCATTCTGCGGCTGCACGATGTGTATTTGGGATTCCGCAGCGCGACGCCGGCGGGGTCCTGAGCGGTGGGGGGCTTCGACTGGCGGGTTTTGGTTCTAGTGCGATGACCGCTCGGTTGAAAAACACTATACGGCGGGAAGAAAAGCCGAGATGACTCTCGGCTCGGCAGGCCTGACGGCCCGCGCCACGTCGCTTGGTTTCGCGGCTCCGATCGGACTCGGACTACGCGCGGCCGCGCCGTGTATCATGGTGAAACAGCACTTATGAGAAACTACACACGATACATAATGATGGCGGGTTTGGGACTGGCATGGCTGGCGGCGCCGCGCGGCAATTTGCTGGCGCAAACGCCTCCGCCGAAGCCGGCGCCCGATGTGCTGGTTCTGAATGACGATGAGAAGCTGGTGGGGCACTTGGTGCGCTCCAACGGCGGCGATGTGAGATTCAAGAGCGACATCCTGGGTGAGGTGACCATCCCCTGGAGCAAGGTGAAAGAGCTGCGCGCCAACGGCACGTACACCGTGGTTGGCAAGGACATCAAGCTGGGCCGCAGCTCGAATACATCCAAGCTGCCGAAGGGCAGCCTGGAAGCGACCGACAAGCAGATCACCGTGACAGGCGCGCCGGGTGCGGCGCCGCAGACAGTCGCGGTGGCGGAAGCGGCCCACGTGATCGAATCCAGCGAGTTCGAACAGCAGGTGATGCATAGCCCGGGTCTCGGCGAAAACTGGACGGGGGCGATCAACGCCGGAGTTACCCTGGTCGAGGCCACGCAGCAGAGCCGCACCTTCAGCGGCGGTATCGCGTTGGCGCGGGCGGTGCCGATGGAATCGTGGCTCGACCCGCGCGACCGGACGCTGGTGAATTTCAATTTCGCCGACGGTACGGTCAAGCAGCCGGGCGCGGCAGAAATTAAGACCGATATCATCCACGGCGGTCTGGAACGCGACGAGTATTTCTCCACGCACCGGATGTACGGATTCGTGCAGGGGACGCTCGATCACAACTATTCGCAGGGTCTGGACCTGGGAACGCAAGTGGGCGGCGGGATCGGGTGGACGGTGGTGAAGAGCGCGGCGAACGTGCTCGATACCAAAGCCAGCCTGACGTACTTGCATCAGAGCTTCGCCGGAACGGCAAGTGTGGACCAAAGCCTGGTTGCATCGAACTTTGCCGAGGCGTTCACCCACAAGTTCAAGCACGGCGTAGTGCTGGCGCAAACGGTTTCGGCGACGCCGACCTGGAACATCACCAACGATTGGCTGGCCAACGCTTCGGTCACGCTGACGGTGCCGGCGTACAAGCGGCTGAACATCGCGCTGGGAGCGATCGACAGCTACCTGAATAATCCGCCGCCCAGCTTCAGGAAGAACTCGTTCCAGTTGACCACCGGGCTGACGTATTCGTTCAAGTAGGGATGAGAACGGGCACCCAAGAAGAATGTCGAGACGACTCTCGACACATCAGGCTTGACGGCCCCGGATGGTGCACGGGCAAGCTGCGCCACGGTCACTCGATGCGGATGTTGTCGAGGCTCAGTGCGCCTTCGAGAACGCGGGTCCCATCGAATACGCGGACGCGGTTGATCAACAGCGGTTTGGACGCGGGTTGCGCACCGGCGAGGCCCGCGCAAACCGTGGCGGCGAGCAGAAGTGGAAACCGTCTCATCATGCTTTGCTCTCCAAACGTGTTAACCGAATGAGTTTCTACTTCGGCTGGAGCCCAATCGAGGTGACGATGATGCCGAGCTCGCGCCTTTCGGCGCCGGTGGGCGGGATGGCATTATCCAGCGTGAACTGGATGCGCACGGCAGGCTTGCCCAGAGCCGAAGCCGGAGCGTCGCGCTTGTACTCGTACTGGCCGGCCTTGGTGTAGGTTTCCGGCGGCAGCGGCGAGCCTTCGATGGACGCCGACAGCGTCAGCGACTTGGCATGATCGATGGCGACCTGGGGCACCGTGAGCGCCATAACGAGCGTGGCTCCGCTTTGCGCGGCGCCGATGGGCGGCCGCAGCACGACGCGGAACTGCTTGGCGGTCCAGCGCCAGGCGTTCGCTTCGATACTATAAAAGCCGTCGAGGAGCTGAGGCTCCTGGCTGATTTCCGAAGCTCTCACGGTGGAGGCGAGCGCCGGCGCCTCGCCTTCGGCTGTCGCGACCTTGACGTTCTTAGGCTCGCGTTTGCAGCCCAACGGCGCCAGCGCCAGCGCCAGAACCAGTCCTCCGGCCAGGAAAGGCAGGCCGGATGGTCTCTTGCTTGTTACCTGTTTCATCGGTAAAGGATTTCTCTCCATTCCATAAACAACTGCCAAACACTTGAGGACGATTATACCTTGGAAGACGCCGCGGACTGGCTAGGCGCCGCAAGAGAAGTTCCAATTTTTGTAGAGGGGATTAACGAACGCGAAGGCGCGGCTAGCGGTAACATTCTCTTACAGGCTATCGCCTAGGAAGGCAGACCCATGGCGGCGAATTACGTTCTTCATCGGATGAGGCGGTGGTTCGAGCGATGCGCCAAGCCGGGCCTGTGGGCGCTGGCGGCTTATCTATCGGCCGCGTGTTTGCTTGCTTCCGAACATCACGGATGGGTCAAATCGGGCGGGGTTCCGGTGCCTGGGGCGACCATCACGGCCACCCAAGGCGACAAGAGTTTCGTCACCTCAACCGACGACTTGGGCGCGTATTCCTTTCCAAACCTGCCCGACGGCATCTGGACCCTGCGAATTTCGATGCTGGGTTTCGCTCCGGTTGAGCGAGATATTGGAGTAGCGCCGGAGGCACCCAGCCCGAATTGGGATTTGACGGTGCTGACGATGGATGCGTTGCGGAAGCGGTTGACGCCGGTGGCGCAGGCCGCGGCGGCACCAGCGCCAGCGGCGCCCGCGGCATCGGCGGCCAAGCCTGCCGCCGCGGCACCGGCTGCAACGCAAGCGGCGGCAGCCAAGCCTGCGGCCGGCAGCGGGTCCACGGGCGGCCGGGGTAACTGGAATGGCGGGCGGCCTTCGCTACGCCAGGGCACGCAACAGGGCGGTGGCTTTCAACGTCTGGATGTGAATCAATCGGGTGACATGGGCCAGGACAACGGCGGCGAGAGTGTGGCAGCGACGGGGACGGGCGATGTAACGCAAAGCTCGGACGCTTACGTGGTCAACGGCAGCGTGAATAGCGGTTTGAACACGCCGCAACAGAATGACTGGGGATTCGGCGGGCCGGGCGGTCCTGGCGGCATGGCCATGGGTGGGCCGGGCGGGCCGGCCGGAATGGGCATCGCTGGAGGCCCAGCGGCGGCAGCCAGCGCTCCTGGCGGACCGGGCGGCGGTTTCGGTGGCCCCGGCGGACCGGGTGGTGGCTTCGGCGGACGCGGGGGAGGCGGCTTCGGCGGCAATTATGCGGGCGGGCGCGGAGGACGCGGGGGACCGGGCGGCCGTGGGGGTAACCAGGCTTCCTTCGGCAACGGGCGCCGCAATCCGCGTTCCCATTACAACGCGAACATCGCACTGATCCTGAATAATTCGGCGCTGGATGCGAGGCCGTTTTCCTTGACCGGCCAGGACACGCCTAAGGCTGCGTTCGCTCAGTTCCGATCCACGGGAATGCTAGGCGGACCGTTGAAGATTCCGCACGTGCTCAGCGGGCAACGCACTTTTTTCACCATCAACTATCAATTGACGCGCGGGCGCAACGCCACTACCACGACGGCGCTGGTGCCGACCACGGACGAACGGGCGGGCAACTTCTCGCAGGCGCTCAACGCCGTTGCCAATACGCCGGTTACTATTTACGACCCGCTCAGTGGGGCTCCGTTCGCGGGCAACGTCATCCCATCAACTCGGCTGGATTCCGCGGCACTGGCGCTGCTCAACTTCTACCCGTTGCCGAATTTTACGGGCAGTTCGCGGTATAACTACCAGGCGCCGATTGTCGGCATCAGCAATCAGACCAACATCAATTCGCGCGTCAGCGAGACGATCAATGCGAAGAACCAGGTATCGGGGAACTTCGCCTGGCAAAGCAGTAACTCCTCGACGCCCAACTTGTTCAACTTTATCGATACCACCAAGATGACCGGAATTAACACCGGGGTGCAATGGAATTATCACATCACGACCAGGCTGATCAGCAACCTGCGGTATAACTTCAGCCGGTCGGCCACTAACCTGACGCCATTTTTCGCGAATTCGGAGAATGTTTCGGCGGACGCTGGGATTTTGGGAAACGACCAGGCTGCGCAGTTCTGGGGGCCTCCCTCGCTATCGTTTTCGAGCGGCATTTACGGGTTAAGCGATGGCGCCTACCAGATTAATCACAACAACACGAATGCAGCCGGCGAGAGCCTGATTTGGGTGCGCGGCACGCACAACGTGACGTTTGGCGGCGACGTCCGGCGGCTCGATTTCAATCAGATCGCGCAGCAGAATGCGCGCGGCAGCTTTACGTTCACCGGCACCATGACCGGCCTCGCGGGCGCGAACGGTCAGGCCGTCAACGGAACGGGTTTCGACTTTGCCGACTTCCTGCTGGGCCTGCCGGACGCCAGTTCCATCGCATATGCACCGAGCGGCGCCGATAAGTACTTCCGCGCCTCGTGGGCGGACACTTATATCACCGACGACTGGCACATGCGCGGCAACTTTTCCATTAACTTCGGGCTGCGCTGGGATTTCCAGGCGCCGGTAACGGAACTATACAACCGGCTGGTAAGTCTGGAAGTGGGGCCGGGTTGGACCACCACTACGCCAGTGTGTGGGACCAACACCCTCGCGACCGGCACGGTGTCGTGTACTCTGGCCAGCCAAGCCGGACTGCCGGATTCACTGGTGCGCCCGGACTATCACGAATTCCAGCCGCGCATCGGCATTGCCTGGCGGCCGTTCCCGAAGCATTCCACGGTGGTGCGGGCCGGATATGGGCTCTACTACAACACCTCGGTGTTTCAGCCGCTGGCTAACCAGATGTCGCAACAGGCGCCATTGTCGGATAGCGTCAGGCAATCCTACTCGGTGCTGCAAGCGCAGTCCATCTCCGCGGCACAACCGGAGCCGCTGTCGCTCGAGAACGCGCTGACGCTGCCGGCCATCAGCACCACGCCCCAGACGTTTGCACTCGACCCGAATTTCCGCATCGGGTACATTCACTATTGGCAGGCTTTGGTGCAGCAGAACCTGGCAGGGTCATTCGTGGCGACGTTTACTTACAGCGGCAATAAAGGCACGCACCAGGTGCAGGAGTTTCTGCCGTGGACATTTCCCGCCGGCGAGCTTTCCAGCGGTTACCCGAGCGGGTATGTGTACGAGACCTCGAACGGCAACTCGAATTACAATGCCGCCAGCGCGCAGTTACAGCATCGCTTCCATAACGGGTTCCTGGCGAATGCGACATATGTGTTTTCCAAGGCGATCGACGACGCGCAGACGCTGGGTGGCCGCGGGGCGGCCGCATCGGCTTACGCGCAGAACTGGCTGGATCTCGAGGCCGAGCGCTCGCTTTCCAATTTCGACCGGACTCACACGCTGAACCTGACACTTCAATATTCGACCGGCATGGGGACGCGTGGCGGGACGCTGATTAATGGATGGAAAGGCGTACTGCTGAAGGACTGGACGCTGGGTCCCAGCTTGAGTTTGGGCAGCGGTCTGCCGGAAACGCCGATTGTGCTCGGCCGCCTGGCCAGCGGAACGGGAGTCACGGGCACAACCAGGGCCGATTACGTGGGAGGGCCGTTGGGCGCGGTTTTGCCCGGCTACGGTTTCGATACGGCGGTGTTCGAAGCGCCTCCCGAAGGCCAGTGGGGCGACGCGGGCCGAAACACCATCACCGGGCCAATGCTCCTCGGCCTGAACTTCTCCGCCGGCCGCGTGTTCCGTTTCGGCGAACGGCGCAGCATGGATATCCGGTTCGACGGAACCAACGTGCTGAACCATGTGACCTGGACTTCGTGGGACACTACGCTCGGCAATTCGCAATTCGGCCTGCCGACCGCGGCCAACGCCATGCGGAGCATACAGGCCACGGTGCGATTCAGGTTTTAGATCATGCGAAGAGCGCTTGTCTTATTCTCGATCTGGCTGCTGGCGGTTTCCGCGCAACAGGGTGTTCCGCAAGGCGGCAGCAACTCGACCGGCCTCCCGCGGGGCACGGTGACGTTCAGCACCACGCGGCAGCTTGTGGTGGAGGACGTAATCGTCAAGTCTCAGAACGGCAAGCCCGTTGACAATTTGAAGGCCAGCGACTTCGTGGTCACCGAGGATGGCAAGCCGCAACAGATCAGCGTATTCGAGTTTCAGAAGCTGTCCGAGGAGGCGGTGCCGGTTCCGCCGCCCGCTTTACAGAAGCGGACGGAAGTTGCAGTGGCCGCGGCCGCGCCGGCGGTGAAGCCGCTGACGGCGGTCGAGATCGCGCCGGAAAAGCCGGGCGACCTGAAGTACCGGGACAAGCGGCTGATGGTGATGTTCTTCGACATGACCTCGATGCCGATTCAGGACCAGATGCGCGCCCAGGCGGCGGCGCTGAAATTCCTCAACACGCAGATGACGGCTTCCGATCTGATGGCGATCATGACGTTTGCGAGCGACATCAAAGTAGTGGAAGACTTCACCGACGACCGCGATCTGCTGACCCAGGACATCAAGAAACTGGTGATCGGCGAAGGCCTTGGCCTGGATGAAACGGTTGCCGACGACAGCGCTTCCGATACGGGCGCGGCTTTCCAGCAGGACGATACCGAGTTCAACATTTTCAATACCGACCGCCAGCTTTCGGCGCTGGAATCGGCGGTGAAGATGCTGGCCTCGCTGAACGAGAAGAAGGCGCTGGTATATTTCGCCAGCGGCATGACGCGCAACGGGCTGGATAACCAGGCACAGTTACAGGCCACCATCAACGCGGCCATCCGCTCGAACGTGTCGTTTTATCCTATCGACGCTCGCGGCCTGGTGGCGGCAGCGCCGCTGGGCGACGCCACCAAGGGATCGCCGGGCAGCCAGGCGATGTACTCGGGCAGCTCGGCGCGCGCCGGCGTGAGCAATTTCCAGGGACAGCAGGAAACGCTCTACACGCTGGCATCCGATACCGGCGGCAAGGCGCTGCTCGATAACAACGACTTATCGATGGGTATCGTGCAGGCGCAAAAAGACATTTCGAGTTACTACATCATCGGCTACTATTCGGCCAACGAAGCGCTTGACGGCCGCTTCCGCCGGGTCAAGATTGCGTTGAAAGACAAGGAAACGGCGGCGCGTGTCGCCAGGCTGGATTACCGACAGGGCTATTATGCGAGCAAGGAATTCGGCAAGCTCAACACGACGGACAAAGAGCGGCAGTTAGCCGAGGCCTTGATGCTGGGCGATCCGGTAACCGATATTGATATCGCGGTGGAGATCGACTATTTTCGCCTGGCGCACGACCGCTACTTCGTGCCGGTGGTGGCGAAGATTCCAGGCAGCGAATTGGAACTGGCGCGCCACGGGGGCGCCGAATCCACGCGCATCGATTTTATCGGCCAGGTGAAAGACTCGGCGGGCAAGATCGTGCAGAACGTGCGGGATATGGCCGACGTCAAGCTGAAAGGCCAGACTGCTGCCGATCTGGCCAAGCATCCGCTCGAATACGACACCGGTTTCACGCTGGCGCCGGGTAAGTACAATCTGAAATTCCTGGCGCGCGAGAATGAAACCGGCAAGATGGGAACTTACGAAATCAACTTCGCGATTCCCGATCTTACGGCCGATCAAAAGCTGCTGCCGATCAGCTCGGTGATCCTCAGCAGCCAGCGGATCGCGCTCGATGCGGCGGTGTTCAGCGCGGAGAAAGACAAGAAGCTGCTGGCCGCCAATCCGCTGGTGGAGGGTGGCCAGAAGCTGGTGCCCAGCGTGACGCGCGTCTTCAACAAGAACCAGGAGATGTACATCTACCTGGAAGCGTACGAACCGGCCGCCAGCGCGACGGAGCCGATCGTCGCCAGCGTGGCGTTCTATCGCGGCAAAACGAAGGCGTTCGAATCGGCGCCGCTCGAAATCAGCCAGGGGCTCAACGACAAATCGAAGGCGCTACCGGTGCGCTTCAGCCTGCCGCTGGGCAAACTGCAACCTGGGCGCTACACCTGCCAGGTGAGCGTGCTCAATCCCACCGCGCAGAAATTCGCCTTCTGGCGCGCGCCGATGGTGCTGGTGCAGTAGGGCCAGCGGTGGCGACGTCGCGCCCTCCGCAAGGATCGAAAACTTGATATGCCTTAGTTCTCGGTCGGTGCCCTTGATGCTTTATCAACAACGAGGCGTTTCGTGTCGACGCGTTCGGGTACCAACTTGAGACCAAGGTCACGCACAGCCGCAAAGATCGAAGCCAAACCGGAGTTCTCCGGTGCAGTATCTTCTGCTGACGTCGGCGGTCCGGGTTGTGAGGCTGTCAATTGGCCCGTGGGAGCCGGGAGTCCGCGAAGAGCAACCACGTCTTGTATGCTCATATTCAGCGTGATGTCAAACTCGCCCGGAAGTTCCGTGCGGTTTGTAACAGGCCGGTCCATCCACTTGGCAAACAACCTCGCGAGCCCTTCCATCGTGGCTCCTATCACTTCAACATGACCATCGGGTGTAAACGAAAGGCTTCGGGAAATGGGAAGCACTTGTTCGGTGTCAGCAGTCGAAGCAGCGGTCGCTTTTGACTTCGTGAGGCGCACGCCATTCTTGCCGATCAACAATGCATATCCCCGAACCTCGTGCGCTTCCAGGTGCGCTGACACTTCAAATCGCTCAGTCAGGAGATTCTTCAACATATCTGGGATCTGCTCCTTTCGAGCACCCGGCGGCAGCTTGGCAACAATATCGTAATGCGTGCTGTCCAGCCATTCGGGCCCGATGACTTCGCTGGGCTGCACCGAATATGCCCTAGCCAATAGGGCCCTCAGCGTTGCGTTGGAATAACTGACGCGACCCGCCGACTCAGAGACGATTGCGGCGTCAGTTCGGTGCAGTCCACGGCCCGGATTACTGGAAAGAACAGTTAGTCTTATTGAGGCCACCTCAAACCGCGGCTCTGCCTCGGACGCCTGGCAGAATGCGGCGCCGGGCAAGTGGATCAGGGCGCAAAGCAGCAGGCAATTCGCCATCAATGCCAGCCGACCATCGAGAACGGATGTATGATTCATATCAACCTCCCTCGCGTATTCGAAATGTCGAGATGACGCTTTACGAATCCGGTCGGACAGCCCGCGCCACCGCGTTTACACTTTTCTGCCGATGATGGCGTAATCCAGGCCGCCGAAGAAAGCTTGACGAAACGCGGTGGGCAGCTCCGCTAACGATGGCATCGAATCGACGGCTTGTTCCAGGCGCCGCACCTCGAGGTCGCCAATGCCGAACTCGCTCAGATAGAAGCTTAGTAACTTATCGGGCACCGGGCGGGCGTGGGTCGGGTCCAGATAGAAGTAAGTCGCGAAAATTGCGAGGCACTCGGGATTGGGCGTTTCGATGACGATGACGCCGTTGCGCGCGAGGCGGGTGGCGGCGAGGCGGATCATCTCCGGCAAGCGATCCGGCGGAAGGTGCTCCACCACCTGCGCGCAGAAGATGCCATCCAGCTCGCCTTCGCCGAGGCCGCGCAGGTAATCGAACAGGTCGGCGGCTTCGGCCGGCAGTCCCTTTTCGCGGCAGAGGGCGATCGATTCGAGGCTCGAATCGATGCCGCGCGCCGGCACGCCGGCTTCCCGCATGAGCTCGAGAAACTCACCGCGTCCGCAGCCGATGTCGAGCACGTTACCGCAATCCTTGAAATCGGCCACGTAGATGCGCTGGCCGGCGCGGACCCGCTCTTCGCTGCCGCGGAAGGCCTCGGCAAAGCGGGCGTAATCGAAGGCTAGTGAGGCAGCGGGTGGAGATGGCACGAGGGCCGCGCCCGCTTGCGGCACGGTGAGCGACTGAAAAGCGGCTCCGGTTCGCTGACGGATGAGGCGCAGCTCCGTGTGGATCAGCTTGTCGAATTCCGCGCGCACGCGCTCCAGGTCGGCCCACAGGCGCTTCTGGATCTCCAGTCCGCGCTGGTCCAGGCGGACGGTGAAGTCATTGTGCTGGGAGCGCACGGCCTCTCGATAGTTGCTGTCCATTAAGCTGAGGCGGTACTGAAAGGCCCCGTCGAGATCGGCCACGCTGCGCAGAAACTGCATCTCGTTGGTGGCCAGCTTCTGTTCCCAGCCCACGCGCCATTGGGCCCAATGGTCGCGAATGTCGGAGAGCTCCTGGCTTTTGTCCCGCTCGCGTTTTTCCAGTTCTTCGACGCGGACCCGTTCGGCGGCAATTTGCTCGCGCAGTCGCTTCTCCAATTCTTCGCGGCGGACCTGCTCGGATCTTTCCAGTTCTACGCGAAGGCCGCGCTCGGCTGCGAGACGGTTGCCGAATTCGACCAGGGCGCGGTTGGATTGGTTGAGCGCCTCGAGAGCAGCGTCTACGCATGCGATGGCCTTGCGGTTGAATTCCACCTGCTCCCGCACGTGCCAGTCGAGGACCCGCGCCAACAAACGCTTCCAAGCCTGGACCAAGCGGTTGAGCAGTCCACCGGCGCGCGGGTTGACGGTACCGATGGCCGCCACCTTGCCAAGTGCGGCGTCGCGTGCGTGCACCAGGTCGTTCAGGTCGGGCAAGGCGATATCCGTGCCGCCGGCCGCGGTCTCCGGGTTGCTTGCGCGCACGCGATCGCGCACGTCGCGCAAAATGGCGATCAGCTCAGCGCTTTCCACTTTTCCGCCTCCAGACGGCCGTCACCACGGTGCCGAGACCGCCGCGCGGGGCGAAATCGCCAACCACGGTGGCCGATAGCGGGTCGGCCGCTCTCACCACGTCGCGCAGCACCCGGTTCACGATGTTCTCCTGAAAGATTCCCACCTCGCGATATGCCAACAGGTACATTTTGTACGATTTCAGCTCCAGACAGCGACGCAGCGGAACGTAACGCAAGACGATTTTGCCGAAATCGGGCAAGCCGGTCTTGGGACACACCGAAGTGAACTCCGGCATGACGATTTCGATCTCGTACGGCTCGCGGTATTGGTTGGGCCAGGTCTCAATTTCGGGGAGTGGAACGCGCGTGCCGGATTCGGCGTGCGCATCGGTGTATTCGCGCTTCATACGAGAGCCTTCGAAAGCAAGTCGAGAAACAAGCCGACATCGGCCACCACGCCCACCGCCTGCCCGGTGCCGCGGTCGCTGACCTTGGTGGCGACGGCGGGATTGATATCCACGCAGACGATGCGAACCCAGCTCGGCAGCATGTTACCAGTGGCAATGGAATGCAGCATGGTGCCGAGGCAGAGCACCAGGCCGGCGCCGGCGAGTTCGGCCGCGTAAGCGTCCTGCGCGGCGTTCATATCGGTGATCGTGTCTGGCAACGGGCCATCGTCGCGCAGGCTGCCGGCCAGCACGAACGGCACGCCCGCCTTCACGCATTCGTACAATATGCCCGCGCGGAGCCGGCCGGTCTCGACGGCCAGGGCAACCGAGCCAGCGTGGAAAATCGCGTTGATGGCGCGCATGTGGTTGCGGTGCCCGTGCTCCTCGAGGCGCCCATCGGCCAGGCGAACGCCCAGTGAGGTGCCGAACAGCGCCGCTTCCACGTCGTGAACGCCGAGCGCATTGCCACTCAGCAGGGCTTGCACGAAGCCCAGCCGGATCAGCGTCGACAATCCTTCCACTCCGCCGGTATGCACCACCACGGGCCCGGCCACCACCACCACTTTGAGGCCGCTCGAGCGCGTTTGCCGCACCAGTTCGGCGGTCTGGCGCACGGCGGTTTCCACTTGGCGCTCCGACGATATGCCGTTGGCCATGAAGGCGAACGAAAGGCGTCCGCGCTCTTTCGATTCCGGCACCACGCGAATGCCACGGAGCCCGGCCACGATGCGGTCGCCGCGGCGCAGGTCGCGCAGCCGCCGGCAGCGGGCGCGCCCGCCTTCCACCACCACCATGGCGTCCATGCGCTGGTTTTCCACCTCGATCCATTGCTCGCCGTGGCGCACATAGGTGCGGTGGTTGGTGGTGGAATAGAAATCCTCCGGCGCGCAGCGGTCGCGCTCCACTTCGCGGAGCTGGGCGTCGCTAGAGTCCACCGGCGCGCAGCCAAGCAGCAGCAGCGTTTCGATCAGCCGGTCGAGCGCGATCTGATCGTCGGCGGTTACCTTGAGCCGCAGATAGGACGGCTCGCTGTTGATGCGGCCGATGCGGAATTCCTCCACCTCGAAACGGCCGTGCTGCTCGACGACCGTATCGAAGATGTTCTCCATGATATGGGAGTCGATCAGGTGGCCTTCCGCTTCGACCACTTCCTGGAATGACATAGAATCTTCCATTGTAGCGTCGGCGGAAGCGGAAACCGGAAACACAGGACAAGTTAAGCGTGCCAACGTCCGCTTGCGGGCGCATGTCGGGCGTTCGCTACCGCAGTTTGCGCGCCCACTCGGCCAGCGCCGCCAGCAAACCCTGGATCGATTTCCCGGTGCGCTCGTCGGTCAAATTCCCCGCCGCGTCGAACTTCTGCGCCGCGCCGCCGATCATCACTTCCGGCTTGTTCAGCGCGTGCATGTCGAGGAACACGAAGCACTGGCGCAAATTATATTGCGCCCTCGCCGATCCATACGGACCCGGCGAAGCGCCCATCACCGCGACCGGCTTGCCCTGCCAGCAACTATCGCCATAGGGCCGCGAGCCCCAGTCAATCGCGTTCTTCAGCACGCCGGGAATCGAGTAGTTGAACTCGGGTGTAACGAACAGAATCGCGTCCGCCGCCCGCACCCGCGCTTTCAGTTCGGTGACGCGCGCCGGTGGCGACTCCTCGTCATCCTGGTTGTAAAGCGGGATGCCGGCGAGATCGAAAATCTCCACCCGCACCCCCTCCGGCGCCAGCGCCTGCGCCGCTCGCAGCGCAGCGCGGTTCAGCGAGCCTTTGCGCAGGCTCCCCGCAATCCCCAATACGGTCACTGTCGATTCCATCAGTTGACTAAGATGCGCGCTAACACCGAAAAGATGCGCCGTGGCGCACGCACTCGTCGGTGCCGCGTCGGCACTCGTGCCGACGCAGGGCGCCGGCGGAAAAAAGAGGTGTCGAGAAGAGTCTCGACACGGCACGCACGAGTGCGTGCGCCACATGGGCGGCCAGGATTTGGTGTTGGCTATATCGTGGCAAAGCTCCCTCCCAGCCGCGCACGCTATCATAAATAGGAAGACCTCCCGCATGGCTGTCAAACCCGATCCACAAATGGGCGTCAATAGCTGGCTCGAAGAAGAACTCTACCGGCAGTACCTTCTCGACCGCTCCGCCGTAGACGAAAGCTGGAAAGAAGTATTTGACTCGAGCGGCGGCGTCGCTGCCGCGCCGCAGCCCGCGCCTGCCAAGCCTTCCGCCTCCGGAGCGCCGTCGAAACCCGCACTCGAGCCGCCCGCCGGCGGCCAGTTGCAGCCCTTGCGCGGCGCCGCCGGTCGCATCGCCGAAAACATGGCGGCCAGCGTCTCCATCCCTCTCGCTACCTCGCAGCGCACCATCGCCGTCAAGGTGATGGATGAAAATCGCCGCATCATCAACCAGCATCGCGCCGTCCTCGGCCTGAGCAGGGTATCGTACACGCACCTGATCGGCTGGGCGGTGATCAAGGCGCTCGAGGAGTTTCCCGGCCTCAACCAGGCATACGCGGAAAAAGACGGCGCGGCCTACCGCGTGGTGCATCCGCAGATCAATCTCGGCGTAGCGGTGGACGCCGCCGGCAAGGATGGCGCGCGCAACCTGCTGGTGCCCAACATCAAGAATGCCGGCGCGCTGAACTTCCAGGAATATCTGAGTAGTTTCGATGACCTGGTGGCCCGCGCCCGCACCGGCAAACTGGTCACCGCGGATTTTCAGTCGACCACCATTTCGCTGACCAACCCAGGCACGGTGGGTACTATGTCCTCCAGCCCGCGCCTGATGCTGGGCCAGGGCGCCATCATCGCCACCGGCGCCATCGACTATCCGGCCGAATACCACGGCACGGCCGCCGAAACCCGCGCCACACTCGGCATCAGCAAGGTGATGACCCTCACCTCCACGTACGATCACCGCATCATTCAGGGCGCCGAATCGGGCGCGTTTCTGGGCAGAGTGCAGGCGTTGCTCGATGGCGCCGACAGCTTCTACGAAGAGGTCTTCGATCATCTGAAGATTCCGCACCAGCCGGTGCACTGGGAAACCGACCGCCGGCCGGGCCTTCCCGGAGCCGCTTCCACGCGCACCGCCGAAATCGCCAAGGAAGCCGCCATCATGCAGATGATCAACGCCTACCGCGTGCGCGGTCATCTCATCGCCGACCTCGACCCGCTGGGCCACGAGCCCAGCTATCACGCCGAGCTCGACCCGGAAACATACGGTCTCACCATCTGGGATCTGGACCGCGAATTCCTCACCGGCAGCCTGGGCGAAGCCATCGGCGAAGCCGGCCCCAAGCCACTCGCCACGCTGCGCGAGATTCTCGAGACGCTGCGCGAAACCTACTGCGGCAAAATCGGCTGCGAATACATGAACATTCAGGTGCCGGAACAGAAGCGCTGGCTGCAGCAGCGCATGGAGCCGGAGAAGAACCACTGGCCGCTCGCTACCGAAACCCGTCAACGCATTCTGCGCAACCTGATCGCCGCCGAAGGCTTCGAGCACTTCCTGCACTCCCGCTTCGTCGGCCAGAAACGTTTCGCGCTGGAAGGCGCCGAAACCGCGCTCGCCATCCTGGAAGAGATTCTGGAGCGATCGAGCGCCGGCAACGTCAGCGAGATCGTCATCGGCATGGCCCATCGCGGCCGGCTGAACCTGCTCGCCAACGTGGTGGGTAAGGATCTCAAGCAGATCTTCTCCGAGTTCGAAGGAGACATCGATCCTTCGAGCACCCAGGGCTCCGGCGACGTGAAATACCACCTGGGCGCGCACGGCGTGCGCCACTGCGAAAACGGCCGCGAGATCACGGTTTCGATCGCCCCCAACCCCAGCCATTTGGAAGCCGTCGACCCGGTGGTCGAAGGCATCGTGCGCCCCAAGCAGGACCACCTCGGCGACACCGCCCGCGAGCGCGTCATCCCGCTGCTGATCCACGGCGACGCAGCTTTCGCCGGTCAGGGCGTGGTGGCCGAGACGCTCAACCTCTCGCGGCTGGACGGCTATTCCACCGGCGGCACCATTCATCTCATCATCAATAACCAAATCGGCTTCACCACCTTGCCCGATGAATCGCGCTCCACGCCTTATTCCACCGACGTCGCGCGCGGCGTGCAGGCGCCCATCTTCCACGTCAACGGCGATAGCCCGCAGGCCGCTGTCCGCGTGGCGCAGATCGCTTTCGATTACCGGCAGAAGTTCAAGACCGACGTGGTGATCGATATGATCTGCTACCGCCGCCACGGGCACAACGAAGCCGACGATCCCAGTTACACCCAGCCCATCCTCTACCGCAAGATCAAAGAGCATCCTTCGGTGGCGACGCTCTACGCCGAGCGCCTGGTGCGCGAGGGCGTGGCGACCGCCGAAGAAGTCGCGGCGATCCGCCAGCAGGTCAGCCAGCGCCTGGCCGCCGGTTATGACGCCGCGCAGGAGCAGGCCGAGCGCTACGAGTTGCAGGAACTGAGCGCGGTGACTACGGGCGATATCTCCAGCTTCTGCCCTCGCACCGCCGTCAACCAGCAAGTGCTGGAGCGGGTGATTCGCGGTATCACCAATTTCCCGGACACTTTCCATGTGCATCCCAAGCTGCGCGGCTTCCTCGAGAAGCGCCGCAACGCGATCGCCCAGGCCACCCCGCTCGATTGGGCGCTGGCCGAATCGCTCGCCTTCGGCACGCTGGCTCTCGAGGGCACCGCCGTCCGCCTCAGCGGCCAGGATTCCGGCCGCGGCACTTTCAGCCAGCGCCATCTCGCGTTCTACGATTTCGAAACCGGCAAGCGCTATATTCCCCTACAGCATATTTCGCCGGATCAGGCCCGTTTCGATGTCTATGACAGCTCCTTGAGCGAATACGCCGTGCTGGGCTTCGAATTCGGCTACAGCGTGGCCGATCCGCTGACACTGGTGATTTGGGAAGCGCAGTTCGGCGACTTCGCCAACGGCGCGCAGATCATGATCGACCAGTTCATCTCCTGCGCCGAATCCAAGTGGGGACAGCCGAGCGGCTTAGTAATGTTACTGCCGCACGGCTACGAAGGGCAGGGCCCTGAACATTCGAGCGCCCGCATCGAGCGCTACTTAGTTCTTTGCGCCGAAAACAACATGCAGGTTTGTAACTGCACCACGCCGGCGCAGTATTTCCACTTACTCCGCCGCCAGATGTATGGCGGCTCCGACCGCCGCGGTGTGCGCAAGCCGCTGGTCATCTTCACCCCCAAGAGCCTGCTGCGCCATCCGCGCGCCGTTTCCACCGTTCACGATTTCGCGACCGGCGGCTTCATCGAGATTCTGGATGACTCCGCCGCCGATCCGCAGCGGATTTCGCGCGTAGTCTTCTGCTCGGGCAAAATCTATTACGACTTACTGCTAGCCCGCGAGGAGCGCAAAGCCGATCACGTCGCCCTGGTCCGCGTCGAGCAGCTTTATCCGTTTGAATCCAGCCAGGCCGCCGACATCCTAATTAAATACGCGCCCACCGCCGAGATCGTCTGGGCGCAGGAAGAGCCCAAAAACATGGGTCCCTGGCGCTTCATGCACGAACAGATGCAGCCGCTCGCCGACATCACCCGCCGCGAGATCCGCTACATAGGCCGCGCCGAATCCGCCAGCCCCGCCACCGGCTCCGGCAAGCGCCATCAACAAGAGCAGCACGAAATCATCGACGACGCGCTAACGCAAGGGCCGCTGTCGCAAACTAGGCGGGTGAGGCTGGTGGCGAAGCGGAAGAAGTAGGCAGGATGGAGAGGTTTGGGTCACGCGTGGATCGAGCTGCCATCTGGCATTCTCAATCCATCGTTTTGTTCGCAAGCTGATCTGTCTTCCGGACCCGTTTCCGAAGTCCCACGGGCGGAGCCACGGGTGCGTTGAGTGGTTTCGGCATTAGGCATAAGCGCTCTGGCCGGTAAGCTCAATTTCGTTGAAGGAGGGTAGGTGAATCAGATGAGCCAGTGACTATGAAAAATACCACTTCAGTGCAACATGTGAGGCTTCCGACTCGGCAGTGCTTCACTGTCTGCGCGCTCTATGCCAGTGGGCGGAAAGATGGAAGAAGCCCCAAATTGGATGGGGTGGAACCGGCAAGAGCGACTGGGAAGCATCAGGCCACAGGTTCACCCTGCGCTTCACAGACCCCGATTATCGCCGACATTTCCTGGACAAGGCTGACGAGTTATTGAAGGGCAGATGGTGTCTCGTCGCGACGAATGACGACGATCCGGCGATGCCTCAGCGGGCGCCCCGGTGAGGCGGGCCGGAGCCGTTCACGTTGGAGAGGACCGACCCAGGAGCGACGTCGCTCACGCCACCCGCTCACGCTCGAAAAACTGCATCCCGTTCTCCCGGAAGTCATCCAGCGACGTGAACTGTTTGTCGGCGGCGCTGGTGATGCGGGTGCGGTCCTTTCTGGTGATCCCGCTTTCGAAATCCTGGTGCACCATCACGCTCTTGAACGGCAGGCGGCGCCTCTGGAACTCCAGGCAGGAAATGGTCGTCAGGCGGGCCTTGTCGCTGTCTTTGACCCCAAAAAGGTATAGCGGCCGTGGGCCGGCGTCGAACTGAAAATCCACCTCATACTCGTCGTGATCCGGGATGGGCAGCACGTGAGCGCGCGGGTTGTATTCACCCAGTCGATCTTCGATGAACTCCGTCAGTTGCTCGTAAAACAGGCTCTGGATCACTTCACGCTTGAAGTACTGCATGCTGGAGATCTTGGCCACCGTCTGCGCAAACTGGAGAATGGCCGGGTATAGCCGTTCCGGCTCCGCTTCGATGTAAAGCCGCCCGTCCTGCTCCTGGATACGGTTCTCGGCCAGGATGCGATTGAAAATCCGCTGCTTGTTTTCGGTGTCCAGGTCGTAGCTGTACGTCAACCGCATGAGCGTCATGCCGTGATCGCTGATCCGGACTTTGTTCGAGCCGTTCCGCGATTCGTCGATGAAGATGTCCACCATGTCGCCGTCTTCGTGAAACAGCGGCGCCAACACTTGGACCACACCCGGACGGCGCTCCCGGAATGCCACGTGGCCATTGAACTGCTGTTTCAGCAACTCTAGTCCGGTCATGGGGCTGGTTCCTGTTCGTCGAAGGGGAGTTTTTCTTGTGCAAGATCGGGGAAGTGAGCGGCTGCGTCGGTAATGTTGGCTGTCCTCAAGAAATACTGGAGCGCCTCTTCATATGACGCAAAATCCCGGTTCACGGCTGCGGACTTCTCCGGCCGCTGCCCGCTTCCATCATCTCCGCACTGGCGCGATGCACGTGAAAGTCCCAATGCGGGTCGCTCGGATCGAAGGAGTCATTGAAGCCGCCGTGCGGTCCGTTGCAGCGTAACAGCAGGATCTCGCCAGTGCCGTCCTTGGGGAGGAATGCTAGGCCGATGGAAAAGTTCTCGGGCAAGTCCTCGCTGCGCCGCATGAAGGCCCGGAATTCGAGAGCGCTGTCACCGGACCTCAACCGCATGTCATTGCGGAGGTGCCCGCGATCCAGCCTCATTTCGCGTTTCGGCGGTTCCGTGATCGTCTTGGCGCAGCCGATGAGGCCATCGATTTCGTCCTGAGTGTACCGTCGTGGCTCAATTGCCATGGCTAGATCGATCTGCCGATATCGAGTAGCATCGGCGCTCCCTTTGTCGTTAGCATAGCATCCGAATCAATGACCGCTTGCCGGTCTGCCTTTCCTGGCGCGTAAGAATCGCGCCGTCAGCTTTGCCCGTTCCCCATTAAAGAGGTATAGGTGTTATTTTAGGGGCCATGGAAGCATTCATCGACCAGGTGATTGCGAGCCGCAGTGGCCGTCCCGGGGCGCTGCTGGCCATACTGGAAGCCGTCCAGAACCGTCATCCTCAGAAGTATCTCCCGGAGGCCAGCCTTCGCTACATCGCCACGGCGATGAAGATCCCGCCGGCGCGGATCTACAGCGTGGCGACCTTCTATGCGCTGTTCAACCTGAAGCCGCAAGGCGAGCACACCATCTGCATCTGCCGCGGAACGGCGTGCCACACGCGGGGCTCGCGCAGCCTGCTGGAGAGCGTCCGGCTGGATCTGGGCATTAGCGGCGAAGAGGACGAATCGCCCACTTCGCCGGACGGAAAATTCACCATTCGCACGGTGGCATGCTTCGGGCAGTGCGCACTGGCGCCGGTGGTGGAGTTGGACCATCGCATCTGCGGCCACGTGAATGAGAGACAGCTCTCGCGCGAAGTGGCGGCCATCGCCGAGGGTCACGACCGATGACGCGAATTCTGGATATCAACGGCTTTAGCGACGTGCGCGAGCGCGGCCTGGCGAAACTGGTGCCGGCGCGCGCCCGCATCGCGGTGGGCATGGGCACCTGCGGGCGCGGCAACGGCGCCGAGGGCCTCTACCATGCCTTCGCCGAGCAGATCGACCGCGGCGGCGCGGATGTGTCGCTCTCGAGCGTGGGCTGCCTGGGGCCCTGCTCGGAGGAGCCGCTGGTCTCCGTGCGCCTGCCGGGGCGGCCGCTGGTGATCCTGCACCGCGTGCAGGCGAGCGATGTGTCGCGCATCCTGCACGATGTGGCGACCTACAACGTGACGCCGGATCTGACGTACTGCAAGATCGAGGAATGGGACCACATCACCTCGCACATCAAGTACGGATCCGCCTGGCCGGAGCTGCGCAATTGGGACGAGGTGCCCTTCTTCCGCGGGCAGAAGAAAATCGTCACCCGCAACTGCGGCTTCATCGATCCGGACGATCTTGAAGAGTACATGGCGGTAGGCGGCTATCAGGCCTTATATAAGGTACTCATCGAAGGGCACCCGGAGGCGGTGATCGAGCAGGTCAAGGCGTCGAAACTGCGCGGGCGCGGCGGCGCGGGATATCTCACCGGAAACAAGTGGGAGTTCCTGTCCAAGAACAAGGCCAGCCAGAAATACATCATCTGCAACGCGGACGAAGGCGATCCGGGCGCCTACATGAACCGCAACGAAATCGAAAGCGACCCGCATTCGTTGATCGAGGGCATGATCATCGGCGCCTACGTGATGGGCGCTACCGAAGGCATCGTATACGTGCGCGCCGAATACCCGCTGGCGGTTCACCGGCTGGAACGCGCCATCGAGCAGGCGCGCGAGTACGGCATGCTGGGCGAGAACATCCTGGGGCGCGGGTTCCAGTTCGATATCTCGCTGGTGGAAGGCGCGGGAGCCTTTGTCTGCGGTGAGGAGACGGCCCTCATTGCGTCGCTCGAAGGCATGGCCGGGCGGCCGCGGCCGCGTCCCCCATTTCCGGCGCAAAAGGGGTTGTGGGGCAGGCCGACCAGCATCAACAACGTCGAGACCTGGTACAACATCGCGCCCATCGTCACCAAGGGTGCGGCATGGTTCACCGAAACCGGCAGCACGAAAAGCGCGGGGACCAAGGTTTTCTCGCTGGTGGGCAAGATCACCAACTCAGGGCTGGTGGAATTGCCGCTGGGGACGCCGCTGAAGACGCTGGTGTACGACATCGGCGAGGGCGGCATTGCCGGGAGGGCGATCAAGGCCGTGCAGACCGGCGGCCCGTCGGGCGGCTGCATCCCGCATGAGATGTTCGACACCGCGGTGGATTACGAAAGCCTGGCGCAGATCGGCTCCATCATGGGGTCCGGCGGCATGGTGGTGATGGATGAAGACAACTGCATGGTGGACGTGGCGCGGTTCTTCATCGAGTTCACGCATTCCGAATCCTGCGGCAAATGCGTACCGTGCCGCGTGGGCCTGGATAAAGCGCTGAAGACCCTGGACGCGTTCACCCGCGGGGTCGCCACGCAAGACCAGTTCGAGGTGCTCGAAGACCTGGGACGGATGATTCGCGACTGCTCCTTGTGCGGCCTGGGCCAGTCGGCGCCCAATCCGGTGCTGACCGCGCTTCGCCACTTCCGCCATGAATTCGAAGACCACATTGTGGCGCGGCGCTGCCGGGCGGGCGTCTGCGAAGAGCTGGTGCTTTCGCCCTGCGAGAACAGTTGCCCGCTCCACATGAACATCCCGCGCTTCCTGCAACTGTATAAGGAAGGCAAGCTGGATGAGGCCTACGAATCGGTGGTGCTCGATAATCCCCTGCCCGCGTCCACCGGCCGGGTATGCCAGCACCCCTGCGACAATCGGTGCCGGCGCCAGACGCTGGATGAAGCGGTGAACATGCGCGACGTTCACCGGCTGATTGCCGACTCGGTGTTCGCCTCCGACCGGTACGAAGAGCTGAATGCCCGCGTGGTGGCGCGGCGATTCGCGCCCAGCGGGCGCAAGATCGCGGTGGCGGGCGCGGGGCCGGCCGGCCTGACCGCCGCATACTACCTGGCGATGCTGGGTCACGAAGTCACGGTGTTCGAGAGCAAAGCCGAGGCGGGCGGCATGCTGCGGTATGTGCTGCCGGAGTACCGGCTGCCGAAAGAGGTATTGCGAAAAGAGATCCAGCTCATTGAGCGGATGGGAGTCAAATTCGTATTCGATACGCGGGTCGGATTCGACCTGCCGCTGCACGAACTCGACGACCGGTTCGACGCGGTCTTCCTATCCTTCGGAACCTGGAAGGAATCGTGGGTGTATCTGGCGGGCACCGAGCTGAAGGGCGTGTGGCCGGCGCTGCCGTTCCTGGAAGCGGTGGCGCGCCAGGAGGAGATCTCGCTCGGCCGCAAAGTCGCCATTATCGGCGGAGGCAATGCCGCCATCGATTCGGCGCGCACGGTTCTGCGCATGGGAGCCGAGGCGCTGATCGTGTATCGCCGCGAACGCAAAGACATGCCCGCCATCGAAGAGGAGACGCTGGCAGCCGAGGATGAGGGCGCCAAGATCCTGTTCCTGGCGGCGCCGCACCGCATCATCGGAACGCCCGATGGGCGCGTGAAGGCGCTCGAAGTGGTGAAGACCAAGCTGGGCGAGTACGATTCCTCGGGCCGCCGCAAGCCGGTTCCCACCGGCGAGATTCAGCGCTACGAGTGCGACAGCGTAATCCTGGCGGTGGGGGAAGCCGTGGACATGGACCTGCTGCAAGCCTCCGGCCTGAAAATCAGCGAGCAGAAAACCATCGAGATCGACCGCTACTCGATGGAGACCAGCCGGCCGCGGTTCTTCGCCGGCGGCGACGTGGTCAGCGGCGCTTCGAACCTCTCCAACGCGATGGGTTACGGAAAGAAGGCGGCGCGCAACATCGACGAGCGGTTGATGGGCGTGCGCCGCTGGGCGAAGCTGTTTCCGGAGTTCGAGTACGCGCAGGAGGCGCCTTTGCTGCCGAGCGAGAGCCGCCGCCACCATCCGGGCCATCTGCCGGCGCACGAACGGGTGAAGAGCGTCGAGGAAGTGGTGATCGGCCTGACGCTGGAGGAGGCTCACGAGGAAGCGTGCCGGTGCCTGCGCTGTGACGTGAAAGCGGTGGGTGGGAGATAACATGGCGCAAAAGAAAATCTCGATCCGGATTGACGGCGAACTGGTGGGCGCCACCGAGGGAATGACGATTCTCGAAGCGGCGCAGGGAGCCGGGAAGGAAATTCCCACGCTCTGTCACATGGACGGGCTGACCGCGGTGGGAGCCTGCCGGTTGTGCGTGGTGGAGGTGGCGGGCATTGGCCGCCTGCTGCCGGCCTGCACCACGCCGGCGCAGGACGGCATGTCGGTGACTACGGTTTCGGCGCAGCTTACGCGATACCGGCGGATGGTGATCGAGCTGTTGCTGGTGGAGCGAAACCACGTCTGCTCCGTGTGCGTATCGAACGGGCATTGCGAGTTGCAATCGCTCGCCAAATCGCTGGGCGTGAGCAGCGTACGGTACCCGTACAATTATCCGCGCCTGCCGGTGGACCTCTCGCATAGCCGTTTCGTGCTGGATCACAACCGCTGCGTGCTGTGCACGCGGTGCGTGCGGGTCTGCGCCGAGGTGGAAGGGGCGCACGTTTGGGAAATCACCAACCGCGGGATTAAGTGCCGGGTGACCAGCGAGATGAACCAGCCGTGGGGATCGGCTGCGAGTTGCACCAACTGCGGCAAGTGCGTTCAATCGTGCCCGACCGGCGCATTGATCGAGAAAGGGTTCGCGGTGGAAGAGATGACCAAGCGCCACGAAAACATCAGCGCACTGGCGCTCGCGAAAGGAGCCCGCCCATGAACCGGCTGAAGCTGGCGACCGTGTGGCTGGACGGCTGCTCGGGCTGCCACATGTCGCTGCTCGATATCGACGCCGCCATCATCGACGTGGCGGGCAAGGCGGATCTGGTATACGGCCCGCTGGTGGACGCGCAGGAATTTCCCGAGGGCGTGGATGTCACCCTGGTGGAAGGCGCGGTGAGCAGCCAGGAAGATTTGAAGAAGCTGCAAAAAATCCGCAGCCGCACGCGGACCCTGGTAGCGCTGGGCGATTGCGCGGTGACCAGCAACGTCTCCGCCATGCGGAACGGCCTGCCGGTGCAGAAGATGCTGCAATCGATCTACGTCGAGGGCGTGTCGGAATCGAAGGGCGTGCCCGCCGATGGCGTGCCGGCGCTGCTGGCGCAGGCGCGGCCGGTGCGCGAATTCGTCAAAGTGGATCTGCACGTGCCCGGATGCCCGCCCGCTTCCAAGGCCATCCTCAGCGTTCTCAGCGACCTGCTGGCGGGGCGGAAGCCCGATGCGAGCGCCAAATTGAAATTCGGCTAGGAGACTTGCGGATGAAACGAATCACCATCGATCCCGTAACCCGCATTGAAGGGCACGCGAAGATCACCATCCATCTGGGAGACGACGGCAAGGTGGCGCGCACCCAGTTCCACGTGACGCAGATCCGCGGGTTCGAGAAGTTCACCGAAGGCCGCCCGTTCTACGAAATGCCGGGGATCACTTCGCGGGTGTGCGGCATCTGCCCGATCAGCCATCTGCTGGCGTCTTCCAAAGCGTGCGACGCCATCCTCGCCGTGCGGATTCCCAAGGCGGCCGCGCTGCTCCGTGAGCTGGTCCATTACGCGCAATTCGTGCAGTCCCACGCGCTGAGCTTCTTTCACCTGTCGTCGCCGGACCTGCTGCTGGGTTTCGATTCCGATATGGCGAAGCGCAACGTGCTCGGCGTCATCGAAAAACACCCGGAGCTGGCGCGCGATGGCATCGAGCTGCGCAAGTTCGGCCAGCACGCGATCGAAATTCTGTGCAAGGAGCGTGTGCATCCGTCCTGGATCGTGCCGGGCGGAATGAAGGAGCCGCTCAGCGCCGCCGGGCGGGGCGAGATGCTGGCAGGCCTGCCGCAGGCCAAGGAAATCGCGCGCCGGGCGCTCGCGCTTTTCAAGAGCGTGCTGGACCGCTTCGACGAAGAGATCAAGAATTTCGGCACCGCGCCGATGATGAGCGCGGGGCTGGTGGACCGCTCCGGCGCGGTCGCGCTGTACGACGGCGGGTTGCGCTTCCGCGACGCCGAGGGCGCCGTGGTCGAAGACCAGATTCCGGCCGAAGACTACGCGACCTACATCGGCGAAGCGTCGGCGAAAGATTCGTACATGAAGTCGCCATACTTCCGGCCGCGCGGTTTTCCGGCGGGCATTTACCGCGTGGGTCCGCTGGCGCGATTGAGCGTCGCCGACCGCTGCGGCACGCCGGAGGCCGATAAAGAGCTGGCCGAATTCCGCGAGCGCTTCGGGCGCACGCCGCGCAGCTCGTTCCTCTATCACTATGCGCGCCTGATCGAGGCACTCTATGCGCTGGAGCGGATGGAAGTGCTGTTGCTCGATCCGCGCATCCTCGACACTCACGTGCGCGCGCGAGCCGGAGTGAACGCGCTCGAAGGAATCGGCGTGATCGAGGCCCCGCGCGGAACCCTCATTCATCACTATAAAGTGAACGAGGACGGCGGCATGGTCTGGGCCAACCTGATTGTGGCCACCGGACACAACGCACTGGCCATCGCCGGCAGCGTGGAAGAGACGGCCAAGCATTTTGTCGATGGCGGGAAATTGCAGGAAGGCATGTTGAACCGCGTGTCGGCGGTGGTGCGCGCGTATGACCCGTGCCTGAGCTGCTCGACGCACGCCGGCGGCGCGACGCCGGTCGCCGTCGAATTACGCGCGCCGGATGGGGCGCTGCTCGATGAGGCACGAACGTAGCGGCTGTAGCCAGTGGCCCACGCCGCCGCGGCGCGGGCTGCCCGTGCACCATCCGGGGCCGTCAAGCCTGCAGCGTCGAGAATCGTCTCGACGTTCCTTCGCGGTAGGACAGACCATCGCCTTTCGTGGTCTGTCATCGCGCCCCAAAGTGCAGCAAGTTGACAGACGACAGAAACCGATCGTCTGTCCTACCTCGGCGCCCCGCCGCCCACTCCGCAGCCAAGCAACGTCGAGACGACTCTCGACGCTGCACGCAGGAGTGCGCGCGCCACGGCGCCCGCCATTGATTCTCGGCTACGGCAATTCCCTGCGTGGAGACGACGCCGTAGGTCCGCGTCTGGCCACCATCCTGGGCGGATTAGCCGTGCAGCAGTTAGTCCCCGAGTTAGCCGAACGCCTGGCCGCCGAGGAGCGCGTCATCTTCATCGACGCCCGCACAGACCTGCGGCCCGGTGAAGTGCAAATGATGCCCGTGGATGGCGAGAGCGCATCGACCCACTGGTGCTCGCCCGGATCC
>Ga0187847_10000335_pt1 | contig 55034 bp, 49 predicted proteins | sample June2016WEW_4_10_FD_132458 | JGI IMG/M metagenome (GOLD analysis project Ga0187847, IMG submission 132458) | Peatland microbial communities from SPRUCE experiment site at the Marcell Experimental Forest, Minnesota, USA - June2016WEW_4_10 | ecosystem: Environmental > Terrestrial > Soil >...
CTTGCGGATGGTACGGTAAGCTCTCTTCACGGCGGTTCTCCTTGTAAAAGGTTGGCAACCCGATTCTTCCAGAACCGGGCCGAACCGCCGCTCAACTTTCAACTACAGATGGGACATCCTCCATTATCTTCTCGTAGCGGCATTCTTGCGCGGTGCAACCAACCCACCTCCGGAGAGTTGGTTCTTTGCATCGGAGACCTGGAATCGCAAGAACAGCAGCGGGCTAAAGATCACGGTTCCGAGGGATGCCCAGCAAGTTCTCATTTTCCTCGCACCAGAGACCGGCGGAGATTTCAAGACACTCGTCGGGGCCGTTCGCGGCCGGCCTGGCGCCTTCGTCCGCGCATCTCAGGATCTCAATCAAGCGACACTCGACCGTTCGCGGCTGAAAGTCTACCTGGCAGCTATCCAAAGAGTCAGCCAGACCGATTTCGATCATTTGAAGACAGCTTCACCGCTGCTGGCGCGTAGCCTCTCCATCAAATTTGATTCCGACTGCCTTCAAAAAATTCCAGTGCTGCAGGCCCCTTGCCTGATGCAGGGTCAGGATTCCCTGATCTTGAACGACGGGCATAGCGCTTCGATTGTCCAGGCTCTCAGCGCGGGCGCTCCGGTCGATCTGGTCCAGCAGTTGAGCGACACGCCGAAGGCAGATTTTGGCTATTACAGCCCCTATATCGCCTCGGTCGTGGACATTGCGCGTATCATGGATTCCTTTCACACAGCGCAATATCAGTACATTCCCGCGCTGGCCAGTGAGCAGGACAATCAACTCGCACTCGAACTCAATACACCACCATCGTTTCACAATCCAAAGTCGGTCTTGGTGGTCGCGCTGCCGGCGATCGAGTCGCCTCGAATGCCGCCTCTCCATCCCGTCGACCCCAAAGAGGTCTACTGCGCGGAAAAGACGGAGTTGGTATTGCCCGCCGAGGGCGCACCACTGGTCTTTGCAACGGCCTACGCCCATGACATGGTTCTTCGCCTGAAGGGGAAGAATGGAAAATTCGTCGATTTGCCGGTAACTGCAGATGCAGAAAAGGGCGGCTTTGTCGCGAATACTGACGGGCTAAGCCCCACGAACTTCGGCGATGTTCTGGACGGTTCCCTCCATGGCTACTGGGGCTTTGAATCGTACAATGGCCCCGAGTTCCGGCTGGAAAATACGCGTCCCTTGCATTGGCAACTGGTCGACGATGACCGGCAGTCTTTGATTGCAGGCCAGGATGACACCGTGCATCTCGAAACGGAGACAGCAGCCTGCGTTGACAGCATTCTGCTCCAGAAGCCTACCGGGGAGACAATCAAGGCAGATTGGAAACCAACGGGACCAAACGAAGTAGCCGTCACCGTCCCGCTCAAAAAAGTCAAGCCCGGAGCCTTGAAACTGTTGGTCAAGGAGTACGGAAGCAAAGAGCCGGACATCGTCCCGCTACAGGCTTTTGCTGAAGCTGGCCATCTGGATAGCTTTACCCTCCACGCCGGCGATCTCTTCGGCGTACTCGAGGGCAACCACCTCGACGAAGTAGTAAATCTGACCCTGAATGGGGTCAGTTTCAAACCAGGCCAACCCGCATCGTCAGATGACACTGATGAATTGCGGCTGGTTACCACTGATGTCAAAGCTGCAGGAGAGTTGAAGGTGGGAGAGAGCGCGACTGCCACGGTCGCACTCAAAGATGGACGCTTCCTAAGCCTCGCAACCATTGTCGAGTCTCCGCGTCCCAAGATCGCTCTGATAGAAAAGAGCGTTCAGCTTTCCGCATCTGGCCCCACCAGCGATATCCAGCTGGCCGACCAGGGCGAACTTCCGCAAGATGCGCAATTGACATTCTCGATCCGTACCCAGATCCCGACAGCGTTCTCCGGCGAAGAAAGGGTCGAAGTGGCCACCGTCCATGGCGCTTATCTGACTACCCTCACACCGACCAACGGTTTGATCTTCGAAGATTCCCAGGTTGCTTTGGCCAGTCTCGATACCGGCAAGGCCTTTGCATCCTCTGCCTCAGGTCCTCTTCGCTTCCGTGTCATTGAGGCGGGAGTTGCGAGCGACTGGCTACCTCTTGCCACTCTTATCCGTCTACCCACGATTCGCGATCTGAAGTGTCCTGACGCGCCAGACCAGCCGTGCGAGCTTACTGGATCAAAGTTGTTTCTGGTCGACTCAGTTTCAAACGATCCCCAGTTCGATCATCCGACTCAGGTACCTGAAGGCTTTCCCGGCTACGTATTAACGGTTCCACATCCGACAGCCGGACATCTCTATGTAAAGTTGCACGACGATCCATCGGTCGTAAACTCCGTGTTCTTTCCAGCAGAGGCCTTGCCACTTCCCATCGCTATAACTTCCACGGCTTCCTCAAAACCTGCCGGGCAAATTCCGAATCCATCGGCCGTCAAGAACCAACCGCAGCAGTCCGGCGCCGGAGGAGCGAATCCGCCGCAATCGTCCGGAATGGCATCACAGCAAACTGAATCGCCCGCTCCTCCACAGCCCGCGCCAAAGGGAGTCGCTGCGACCAGCGGCACAACTGTCGCCGACGGCTCGACGGCAAGTCCACCTTCAAAGGAGCCTAAGTAGACCAGCGCGCTCAATCGCGCAGAAACACATGCAGTAATGATTTATGAACCCGGATTCGTCCGTCGTATTCAATAAATCCGAGCTTGCGAAAGCGGCTCAAGAAGGCGTTGACACGAGGTCGCGTACTCCCAATCATGCTCGCAAGAGCCTCCTGGGAGATCGGTTGAATCAGCGCATCGTCTTCCCCAGATTGGCGGTACTCGGCCAGCAGCAAAAGCACTCGCGCCAGTCGCTTTTCCGCCCGGTTGAAGAGTTGATCGACCAGATCCGCTTGTGTCCTCAAGTTGCAATCGAGCAAGAAAGAAGAGAACAAGTTGGAGAAATCTTGTTCTTTGCGCATCACCCTGAGGAACTCCGGTCTCGCAATTCTGAGCGCGGTACATGCGGTGACGGCTGTTGCTGTGGTCACACGCAGCCCCGGTTCCGCCGCCATCGCTTTCTCACCGAAAAAGTTGTTGGCCGCGACGAGGCGAATTGTAGCTTCCTTTCCGGTCGAGGAGACAACCGAAATCTTAGCGCGACCCTTGTGCAGGAAGAAAACGCAATCAGCTGGATCTCCCTGAGAAAAGAAGACATGCGAGCTGTTCAATTGGACGATCCTTCGTCCAGACCCGGCATTTCTCAGATATGCATCAACGTCAAATACGGGTTTGCTCGCATCCGCCATGGGTGGGGTCGCTTCTCACAGGTGTCTGACCTAGCAAAATCATAAAGACAAGCGAATCAATTCATTATAGGGAACCCGAGTTCGGTCCCGCGAGAATTGCGGACAACGACAACAGCGAGCCCAATCCACTGTCCCCCAAAAAACACCCGTTGTCGAATTTCTTGACCCATAATCGGATTTACACCTCTGGCCTCATCTCATCACTCGCATGCAAGATACGATAAACGGGTCGCTGACATGGCCTTTGTCTCACGAAAGAAAGGGTGCCGCCATCAACTATAGCTATTTCACGAGTAATCGGAGCCAGCACCTCTGTGGCCTGCTGAAGTGCGCCCGGATGGCGGGCAGCGGTGGCAGGACGCAGCTGGGAATTGTCAGATTGCCATGAAAGTGCTCATGCATCTTCTGAAGGAGTAGTCCATCGGATCTGCGTAATCGGATTCTGGTTTCTTTCGTTTTGCTTGACTGCACGGTATGTTCTCATACAGCCCTCAGGGTGGAAATGTCCGCATCGAGAATATACAACGGCACCATTCGACTCTCCTGTAAATAAGCCTCAAGATGCATATGTCCGCATGCTGGGACTAATTGGACCTGTCCCAAAAGGAACAGCGAGCCGGTGCCCATTAATCCACACTAAAAGTGGGATGGTTTGCGTTCGTCGCGGGTGAAACCCGATAAAAATTGCGCGGTGTGGCAAACCAGAGTGGGATCCAGCTTGCTATTACTCTCCGTTCGAATGCCTTGGTGATCCCGCTCTATCTTCCAAATCCGCGCCCAGCCATTCCGCAAAGGAGATGAGTGGCGATGCGAATCATGTTGTTGAAGGTGTCCTTTCTTGCCTTGTGCCCCTCTGCTTTACTGTGGCTCAATCCGGCAATTGCTCAATCTCAAGACTCAGCAAAACTCAAGGTTCATGCGCAACCGAAACAGGCCTACATGTTTGTCGATGGGAAAGCCATCCTCGCGGGGAGTCGTGCTATCCACCTGACTCCCGGCGACCACACACTAACTGTGCGCAATTATGGCTACACCGCCGACACACAAAAGGTGCAGTTAACCAGTGGGAGGGAAACCAAGCTGAACGTGGATTTACATCCTTACGGCGATAAGGTGAGCGGTCCGTTCGCGGACCTTGAGTTCAAGGGAGATCGTCAGGCGGCGGTCCTGCTGAACGGCGCAATCCCGGCATACTTTGTTGGCCGCGCTGGCGAATTTGACTGGGACTGGCTTTGGCATCGCCGCCTGCTCGTGCAGCCGGGAAGCTACCACATCACAGTGATGCGCGAGGGTAACACTATTTGGACCGGCAATGTTACGGCGAGCGCGGGGCAAAAAGTGATTATTCATCTCAACGATAACGGCAGGGAGGTTGACAAGAACTTCGCAGCGGGAGAAAAATTGGGACCGCAGCCGCGATTCCATGCCGGAATTCTAAGCAGAACAGTACCGGTTTCCCCAGTGACGGCGGAGCTTGCGGCTAACTCAGATAACGTCGGGTGCGGAGCAAGCGATAAGTTGAAGTGGAGTTCCACGGATGCCGTGAACACTTCGATCACCGGACTTGGAACTGTGCCCAACGACGGCGATCGCGTTGTGAAACCAACACAAGACATGACCTATGTCTTAAAAGCGATCGGGCCCGGCGGCGAGGTGACGAAGACGATAACGGTCGGCGTCAACAAAGAACCTACAGCAACACTGGCGCTGAGCGAGCCAGTAATTCATTACCATAAGATCGGCGACAAGGTTGTACAGCAGGAGTCTGCTACGTTGCGCTGGTCGGCCTCAAATGCCGCCTCAACAATGATTAACCCGTTCGGTAAAGAGGCGCTCGACGGCAGCCAGACCATCATGGCGGATCCAAAGCAGGTGCAAGTGGGGCCGGTCGATCAAGCTCTCACCTACACGCTCACTGCTTCTAACCCCTGCGGCGGCACCGTGACTAAAACAGCCACGTTGCGTGTTGAGGGTTCGGTAGACCCACCTCCTAGCACCACACTGGCCAGCCTCTTTTATCCCACCGCCTATCCAACCAGACTGCATCCAAAGTTCGGCCTCGTTCCGAGTGAAAAAGCGGTTCTTGATCGCCTGGCGACGCAGTTCGAGAACTTCGGGAACTACGAGCCGAATGCCGGTTTGACGATCGTTGGACATGCCGACATCCGCGGCTCTAAGAAATATAACGAGGCTCTCAGTGAGCGGAGAGCGGAACTCACAAGAGAATATCTCGTTTCCAAGGGTGTTCCGGCGTCAGAACTACGGGTTGAGGCGAAAGGGAAAGACGATGAGATAGGACTCAGCACAGTCCAGTTGCTTCAGTCCAAAGACGTACAAAAGCCCGAAAAGTGGATGGAGAAAAATCGAAAGGCAACTTGGCTTGCCTATAACCGACGCGTCGACGTCGTTCTTGAGCCTACGGGACAGGAGTCGGCGAAGATGTATCCGAACGATATTGCTTCGGCACGTCTGCTATGGCAGAGACCTGCACCAAGTTTGAGCGCTCTTTCAAAGTTGCAAGGAAAAGCGACAGGTAGCGAGCAGGCTAGCGTGACCACGCACGGTAACTGAGCATCCGAAGCGAGAGATTTAACAACGCCAAGGACTGGGGATTTATCGGACGTAAAGATGGGCTAGATGTATTCGCCCACTATTAGGCAATTCAACAGGACGGGTACAAAAAGCTCAAGGAAGGCGATGAGGTCGAGTTCGACATCGTCAAAGGTCAAAACGGTCCGCAGGCGGATGCGGTGGTCCCCACCAGGCGACCAAAAACCGTCAAACAGGAGGAAATGAAATGAAACATACTCTCACTCTTCTTTGCTGCTTCTCGCTTTGCGCGATTCCTGGGCTGGCTCAAAAGAGGAGTTCCGGATCGCCGATGAGCGATCAACAATTTGTCAACTTTGTTGGACAAACCGATATGGTGGAAGCAAATCTCGGCCAGTTGGCAAGAACGGTAGCGCCCTCCCAGCCCATAAAGGATTACGCTCAAAAGCTGGTTACCGATAAAACAAACGACTTTCAGGCGCTTTCCAAAGTCGCGGACCAATCAGGTCTTCACGTACCAAGTGCGATCGACAAAGTACACGACAAAACGATGATCGATCCATTTCAGAGGGTCAAGGGTGCCACCTTCGACAGTCGTTTTGTTAGAGAGATGATTGAAAAAGACAGCAGGGCCATCGAGATTTACAAGAAAGAAGCTGCACATGCCGAGACACCGGCTCTCAGGTCCTATGCCAAAGAGGCTCTACCGATTCTGCTGGGGGATCTTTCAGAAGCAATGAAGATCGAGGTGATGAAGAAAGGATGAAGCGGTGTGAGCCGACTTACCGTTGCTACCATCCTCTCAGCGGCCACGGAGGTCCAAACCCGGAAGCGGCGGCCGTAAACTTCCGATCCGAGGCGCGCACACCTGCCTTCTGTCGCGCCTTTAGGGTGCGGCATTAGAGCCGATAGTTATGGCCGGCCTGGAACTCACGTGGCTTCTCATTCCGTTGACCCCGGGCGTTGACGCGGGAGGGTGAGTTGCGATTGTCCCCTGACTTAAGCCACCCAACGGAATTGCGCGCGACTTAGGAATCTGACTTCGACGAAGGAGATCTTGTAATGAGATACTTTGCAGCCATCTTTCTGCTGGCGATGGGAATCGCTTCGACGAGGGCCTTTAGCCAGAGCGAATTCAACTCCAAGCAGGAAAACTTGGAGACATGCTTTGATGGAATCGGCACGTGCAATCATGCAATGTTGACGACCATGCAGGCAACCGAGATTACGAAGCTCAAGCATGATCAGAACCTCTTGAGCTGTCTGAATGGCACCAGCGATTGCGATCGCTCCCTTCTAACGCCCGCCGAATCACATGAATCTGCGCAAGTTACCCATTGGGATGCGCTTTTCTCGTGCGAAACCATGCCGGTCTTGTGTGATCGAAGCCTGCTCACACCTGACGAGGCGAAGAAAATCGCCAAGATTGAGCGCATTCAAAACCTCGCCAATTGTGAGACCGGATCCGGCGACTGCGATCGCTCGCTTCTCTCTTCCGATCAGTTGGCGGAAATCATGGGTCTAGAGCGAGAACGCAATCTATTGGCGTGCGAGAGTGGAGATGAAATTTGTGACCCTTCTCCGTTGACCCCGTTGCAAACAGAGACGGTTTCCGGCATAAAACGAGAGCGAAACTTGCTGGCGTGCAAGACGGGTGAGGGCGTTTGCGACAACTCGCTTTTGGACCCTGCAGACGAAGAGCAGGTCAGGGAAGCGAATCGCGATCGCAATGAGTTGGCGTGTCAAGTAGGCGATTACTCGTGCGACCGTTCTTTGCTCACCGCTCACCAAAACCCACCAAAAGTATCCCGACCTACATCCTAAGTTGCGGCAGTTGAGAGCTCCACTGCAGATCGCCCCCATCCTCTCTCAAACCTTAAGGGTCCCGCGACACTCCTCGCGTGATCGTTCCTGTGACGGTTCGCTATTGAATAACGCTATTCCGAGGTGCAGCGACGGTATGCTACCCAGAAGAGTCGACCTTCTCTCCCACCAGATAGCATCGAAACCAACCATTTGGTCGATATCCCTAATCGTGGGTGGTGCCGTGTCTACCACTACGCTCGTTCTCCAATGGCTCATCTACGATGACTGGATGCACTGGGGAGGACCTCTCCGTATTGTGGGCAGCACACTGGCCGGAGTTCTGACGATTATGCTGTCGTTGCATTGGCAATTCGTTCGAAGAGAGCAAAGAATTGAGATGCTTCGACGATTCGAAACCATCGCCTGGATGAATGATCGTATTCGCAATGCACTTCAGACCATCGAGTGTGTTGACTATGCCGCGAATTCCCACGCGACCGATTCAGTTCGAAACGCAGTAAGCACCATCGATGGCGTTCTTTCGGAGGTGCTAAGTAAAACGGAGATTACGAAATCGCGTTCAGATTTTGGGCAATTGCTTCGCTCTGTGCCAGCTTTTGACGTTGCCTCCAGAACTTCGGACTGACCGGGCGATCACGGAACAATGTTTTTTGGACCGAATGAGGCTTTTAGGACCTTTGGCACCTGGTTTACCGGCACTGCTCCTAAAGCCTTGTTCGAACTCGTCGTGGCGGCTTCTAGCTCATTTGCGAGCGGCGCGTTTGCCTGGGTTTGCCAACAAGCGCAGCGCCAATGCCACAAATGCGCCTGCCGCGGCGCTCAAAGGTATGACGGCGATATGCCACACCAGTACGTGCGCCGCCTGGAAGTTCGGGCAATGCAGCTCCAGCATGCCAAGACCCGCCAAGCCCGCAAGCGTGCCCGCAACCAAGCCCGCGGATACAGGACTTACCGCGAAGCCGCGCCGGAGCAGCAGCCAGGCTAATAAAGCGGTGGGGACAGCAAAGAGGAGGCCTGCGAGAAGACAAGCAATCCCTTCCGAGAAGAAGTTGCTGGTTTGATAATCGCGGAACAAAAAAGCAAATATGCCAACCATGAGTGCACTGACGATCACCATAAGCGCGCCTGGAGCAATGCGACGCCGGCTCCCTGGAACCATTTCGTGGACGAAGCCGATTCCCACTACCCAGGCGAAGACAACCAGCGTGGAGAAGATGAGCGCTCGCTCTAAGATGTCCATCTTTTCGATTCCGTAGAATCCTGCCCGAGTTGCGCCTGCCAGCGCAACGGCCGCGCAGACCAGGACTAAACCGCCTGCCAGAACCCATGTGGGCGGCAGCGGGCGAACGGGACGAAGCGATGTTTTGATCGAGTCGGAGACGCGTTGCAGCGTCTCTGCATTCAAAACATGCGGACCTCGTGCGATCCCCTTTAGGACATCGTCAATCTCTTCATCTTTCACGACAGTCCTCCGCTGTGCCCCTTACTGAACGCCGTGGCGCCTATCGTTTCTCTCAACTTCTTATAGGCTCTGTGCGCTTTCTGCTTCACCGATCCCACCGTGGAAGACGTAGCCCGCGCTGCTTCTTCCAATGACATTCCCGCCACTTTCAGCATTTCGATTACTTCACGTTCGCCCTCAGAAAGCGGCGCCAACAGTGCTTCCAGCGCATCGGCGCCGTCGCCATCTGGCCTAGCCAAAGTTGCCATCGCCTCGATTTCCCGCAGATTGAAACTCGCTCGCACCGACCTGCGGTAATGGTCCACGCGAACGTGCCTTGCAATCGCGTAAAACCATGGCAGCGGCGGCTCGCCTGGCCGATATGTGTGTCTCACCCTATGAATGCGAAGCCAAGTCTCCTGCAACAAATCGTCCGCGCCCGCCCGGCTCGACATTTGCACGATGAAGAAATGGTGCAACTGGGGACTGATGCGCTCAACCAGCACCGTCGCCGCCGCCGTGTCGCCTCGCTGATAGCGGGTCATCAGAGTCTCGAGATTTTCGTCCTCGGGCATAAGTACCAGTGATAGTCCCTTTGCTATCTGTATCAGGGCTCGCGCGTTGGTACAAGCTGTTTATATCCGAGGGCGCGCCTCGCAGATCGATCCCGAAGCAGCACCGCTTTTGAGACTGATCCCGGAACTGTATTGCTGATTCGATCCGGTGAAGCGAAAAGTTACACACATCCCGCAAAATTCATCAGATTTCCAAGTTTCTCCCGCTCTCCCAAACGCCTCGCTCCAGCACCGTAACTTTTCTCCTTCGGCCAGCGAATTACCACTTGTGAACGAACGCTGTCGCCGGACGCTAATCAGCGGCGCGCCAGGTCACAATCCTTAAAAAAACTCCCAAGGAGATTGCGATGCTTACAGTAAAACCTCCCGCGCCCAGCCTCTGGCATTACAGCCCGATGCTGTTGGCTCTCGCTCTCACAATCCCACTCACCGCTGCCGCACAAGGAGGGCGCATTCCTCTTGTGCTCACTAGCACAAACGATTCCACCGCCAACGCCGTCGTAGTCTTCAATCTGCAAACGGAAGGAACGCCCGCGCTTCAAATGTCCCAAAAGCTGCGCACCGGCGGCATCGGTGGCGCTGGCACCAACGCAGGCATTCTACAATTCAGCGGTATTTTGGGAGCGGTTGCCAATTTCGGATCGAACACGGTCACTCAGTTAGCGCGATTTGGCAACTCCATCGCTATCGGTCCCACAATCCAACTCGCGCCTGACTGCGTCAAACCCGATTCCGTCGCATTGGCCGGCGGCCATCTCTTCGTGGTGGGAGCCACATGTGCGGAGACTTACACGTGGCCGTTCGGATTTCCAGACGGCTCCATTGTCGCTCTTTCCGATCCCTCGGCCGCGCAGATCGCCGTCGGCGAAACCTGGGCAGCCGTTACGCTGAGCTCCGGATCGGTTCTTCAATTACCGCTCACTCGTGCTGATGGAGTTTTGAACGGATCGAGTACATCCATCGCGCTTCCCACCAATGCAGACATGGTTCCACTCGGCGAAGCGTTCTGGGACAACAATCTTGGCTTCACTCCGGCGCACAGTCCCGATAGCTTCGCCATCCTCAACCAGAACGGAGATCTCCATACCATCGCCGGCCCCACGCCATCGTATCCAGTCAATGCTCCTTGCTGGGTCGCCAAAGGCCAAGGCAACATTTGGTACACGGGAAACTCTCCGGGCGATGCGATCTCCATTTTCTTCACCGATAGCCAGGGCGGCGTGTTTTATAAGTCTGTGCCTCTGCCCGGATCGCCCTCGGACATCACCGTTTCACCCGACCAAAAATGGCTTGCGGTCATTTACACCGCCGCCGATGGCGCGCATGTCGCGGTGTTCTCGATCGACGCATTCGGCGATCTCAGCCAGGTCGCAACCTCGAACGCGATCGGTGTCTCCGCCTTCAGCGGCGTGGCGTTCAGCGAATAGTGAATTGATCCTTCCTCGTTTTGCTCGGCGGGCGGTGCCTGCCGGGCAGAGCGAAGTCTGAAGCAAATCCGAGAATAGGACAGCGTCCATACCGGCCATTGGACAGGCCGCGGATTGATGCGCAGCTATTTAGCCGCCATTTTGAATCTGAGCGCGTTTCCTGCGCTGATAGGCCGCAACTTTCAGCTTATTGCCGCAAATGTTCATGCCGCACCAAGGGCGTGTGCCATTCTTACTGATATCGAGGAATTGAACTGAACAGAACGCGCATTTGTGGATGCGAGAAGTGTTCGACTCCGAAAGAAGATCTGCTGCTCCGCCAATGATGGGCCCCCAGAAGTCTCTAGGCTTGCGTGGGGTGAATTGGACTTCTCTCACGAGCCTTCCGCCTTCTTTGCGGAGCGCCGTTTGAATTGGATATTCTATGAGCCGCGCATTGAGCTCTTTGATAAAGTTCTCCGCCGGAGCATGGCCGCTTTCTATGCGAAGAACAGCTTCTCTCAATCGTTTTCTGAAGTTAACTAGATCCTTCAAGAATGTCGTCGCCTAAGCAGAACGCCGCCAGCTTTGCATCAGGGCCTTGGTCTTGGGTGAAGAAGCTATTCCCGACGCGATTAACCATCTTTCAAGCGCGTGAACATCGGAAAGAAGTTCAGCAGGCCTGTTCTCCAGCACGGCCTCGTGTTCAAAAAATCCAGGATGGGCTGGTTGGCAACGAAAAGAAATCCGTCGATCCATTCGCCTGGCTCTCGAACTGCTCGGCGCATAGTCCCTCTTTAGCAAGAATAAAACATGAAGATCATAACACTGCTATTGATATGTTTATCGGTGTTATGCAATCTCACTCTTATCGCTGAAGTCGCTCGCGAGTCTACGGCAGAGAGAGGAGACATTCATGACCAACTATCAACACACCGCTGTTTGCGGCGTAAACATCTTCTATCGCGAGGCTGGCTCGAAGACGTCGCCCACCATCGTGCTGCCGTACAAATTCCCCAACTCGTCGCATATGTTTCGCGATCTTATTCCGCAATTGTCAGACAGCTTTCACGTCATCGCCCCGGACTACCCAGGCTTCGGCTATGGCGACGCGCCCGATGTGGGCAAATTCGAATACACTTTCGACAACCTCGCCGCCCGTATTGAAGAACTACTCTTCGGTATCCTCCGCCTCAAGAATTCAGCATTTACGTGCAGGATTACGGCGCTCGCGTCGGCTTTCGCATTGCCGCTAAGCGCTCAGATGCGATTGAAGAAATTGTGGTGCAAGACGGAAACGCCTAATATGGAGAACATCGGGCCAGCATTTGATCGAATGAAACCTTTTTGGGCCAACCGCGACGTCGAAACCGAAAAACCGGTACGAAAATTGCTGATGAATCAAACTACGATCTCCCAATACACGCACGGGGTGAAGGACATTGCTGCGCCGATTCCGCTCACCTATCAGAGATGATGCTGCGGCTTTGAAGCGGACGATCGCTCGAACCCAGGGACCTGTAATCGTCGCTGGGCATGCCTATGCCGAGGTCGTTATCGCGATGGCCAACGATGAGCGCATAAAGTCCTTGGTGTATGTGGCGGCGTTGGCGCCCAATGAAGGAGAAACTGTAGCACAGGTTTTTTATCGGGATGATCCTCATTCCCAGGCACCGAAGCTCGCGCCCGATGCGGAAGGTTTTATCTGGATGCCGGAGACTGGGTTCGATCATGCGTTTGCTCAGAATGCGACACCTGAACAAATTGCCGTCTGCAAAGCTGTGCGTCGGCCGATCGCGCTGAAGAGCATTCAGGAGCCGGCGCCTGCACCGGCGTAAAAGACAAAGCCAAGCACACTTACTCGACTCTCCCGAGAAGCGTCTGCACAGAGTTCAAAGTAATGCAGGAACTGTTGCGGCATTCCTCATTACGATCGACCCTTGAGTCTATACCCAAGCGATTACACCGTCGCAGCATGCCCCGGGCAACCGTAATGAGGTCCTCGACCAATGTAGGGTGCGTGAGAACAGCATCGCGTAGGGCAGTATAGGGGAGTCCCGCGATCATCGCGACCTGCACGGCGCCCATGATCTCACCTGCGCCGGTACCGAAGGCGGCGAAGCCGAGGAAGCGATCACCATCAGCCTCGACAAGGCATTTGAGAAACCCACGCGTCTTAAAAAGTGTACGCGCACGCAGATTGCTTTCCATCGGAACTTTGAACAGACCCTATGGAACACCCTGCGCGTTCGCTTCGCTTTCACTCAGACCGATTCGCGCGAGTTCAGGATCGGTAAACAGGCAGAATGTAGCCTGTCGGCCAGAGGTGACGCGATTGCCACCGGTTAGATTGGCATGGACCACGCGGAAGTCGGCAACGCTGATGAGTGTGAACTGCGGGCTGCCGGCAACTTCGCCGATTGCCCAAACGCCGGACGCTGTGGTCTACAGGCGCTCGTTAACCTTGATGTATCCGCGGCCGGTCAGCTCGACGCCTGCCAGCTCCAGCCCAAGCCGATCGGTATTCGGAGTGCGGCCAGCCACGACCAGTAGATGGCTACCATTCAAGACCAGCTGCGCTCCCTTCTGCGTGACGAAAACGCTCACCAAGTCTCCCGTTATTCCTGACACGCGCTTGACTTGCGCACCCGGGAGAACATCGATACCTTCATCTTCAAGCAAATTGCGAACGAAATTACAAACATCTTCGTCTTCTTTGGACATTAACTGTTGGCTGCAATCAATGAGCGACACATTGCTGCCGAAGCGGCGCATGGACTGTGCGAGTTCCACGCCAACGTAGCTGCAAAGTGATGCCGTGCGCTTCGATATCGGCTCGTCATCGACGACGAATCTTAACCCCATATCCAAAGGGTTTGGTATGAATGACCGAGCCAGTGACTCCCAGCGTCTGCGCCCCCGGTAGCCGCTGAACCCGATCATAGTGATAAAAGCACGGACTTGCCTCCGGTGCCGCCGCGGTGGCGATCGGCTGTCCCGGCGTGGATTCGAGGCCTGTTCTGGGTGGAAGAGGCGAGTTCATTCGACGCTTTTCTTTCATATAGTTGGAAGAGGGATTCGGACTTCGCTCCCGTTCTTCAGTCAGTACTGCAGAGCTTTCTTTGCCCGTGGTGCCGGCTACGCGCGCTGAACATTTTCCGTGACCTTGCGTCACTCGCAGCAAGTGCGGACCTTGAGGCATCACTCAAGGAAAAACTGGACAAATCAATGCACTTGATTGTTCTGGCTTCGCCCCAAGCCAAGACCAGCGAGGGAATGCAGTTCGAGGCAACATATTGGCTAAGCAAGCCAAGGCGGGATCTTGGCATACCATCTATACCCGCATGAATCGCTGGTCTAAGAGCGGTGTTTTGGACCAGGTCTTTGAGCGTTTGCAACGGGAGCAGATTGTGCGCATCAAGATCGAGGCGGTCAAGATGGATTCGATTATCGTAAAGGTGCATCCGGACGGCACTGGGGCGCTAAAAAAATGGACCCCAGGCCATCGGAAAATCCCGAGGCGGATGGACCACCAAGATTCATATGGTTGCCGCGGATGCTCGAACGGCCATAACCTTTGCGCTCTCCCCTGGTCAGGCTTCCGATGCTGTGGAAGGGCGCCAGTTGCTGGCTGGCATCGGTCCGCTTCCAGCACCGCTGCACCTGATCATGGACAAGGCCTACGAGGGCGACCAAACGCGCAACTAGCGCTGGATTTCGGATTTATCCCGGTGGATCCGCCCAAGAGTAATCGCCTTGATCCATGGCAATATGACCGGGCAATGTACCGCAAGCGCAATGAGATCGAACGCCTGTTTCGGCGTCTCAAAGGTTTCCGCCGCATCTTCTCTCGCTTTGAAAAACTCGACGCACTCTTCCTCGGCTTCCTCACCTTTGCTCTAGTCGTCGAAGCGCTCAGATAGTGTTAACACGCCCTAGCTGGACAGAATATCAAAGGTCTGAAGATGCCACACCCAGCCTACCGGCCGACTGTAGCAGTCATTGCCAGCCCTGATCGTGCTGGTGGCGAATTGCATTCTCTCATGAATGATCAATAAACCTGCTGGGTATGACGGTCTGATGTTCGAAGGTGGTGACCAACCAAGCGAAAGTCACTGCCATTTTGGGGTACATATCTCTTTGAAGTGACAAGGCAGGTTCCTGTAAGACGCTTAGCTGGCCAAGCGTGGCTCGACCATGCCAACCTTTGGGAGTACTGTAAATTGACGTCGCTGCGGGCATCGATTGTAATCGCTGGAATCGGGGGGGACGCGATTGGCCGAGATGTGTATTCTGTACGCACACGAAGATCGGAATTTCGCCAAGCTGCTGAGTGATGCCCTTTCCACCTCTCATTCGGTGTGGTGGGACGACCACATCCACGCTGGCGATTACCGGGCTGAGATTGAATCTCAAATCACCAAGGCAAAATGCGTTATTCCCATGTGGAGCAGTCACTCCCGTGTAAGCCCGAACGTCGTCGACGAAGTTACTTTTGCCAAATCGCTAGGGAGGAAAGTTCTCCCGGTGAAACTCGAAGAGGTTCAAGCCCCGCTAGGATTTGGGGGCCTCCATACGATTGACTTCTCTGGCTGGGACGGGGACGTAGCTGCAGTTTGCTATCGTGAACTGTACCGCAATTTGTCTGCGGCGCTCGGCAACCGCACTGTCTCTCAACGAAGAGTTTTTGAGTGGAAGATTGGTGAGAAAACCAGGGACCTCCCGCTCCTTTTCTTTTCGATATCGTCCTTCGAGACAGCAGTGGCTCCCGATTCTGCCGCGCAAGCCGTGGCCCTGTATGCTCCCGAGGCGGCTCTTTTCTCTGCATACGATGTCTTCAACACCCAGAGTGACGCCCGCAGTGCTGCGCTTCAATCGCTTGAAAAGTACCGCTCCTATGGGCAGTAAGCCACCCTTGTGCCGTGAGAACCAGACCATCAACATCGGAAACCTCTATTGTTTGGGTGCGTTCGAAGGTTTTGGGGTTGAGTATTTCCACGACTCCATCATGCGCGATAGCCATAAGAGTCCATCCGCAATCGATCGCCACCGGCGGTTCGGAAAGGAATGGCAACGAATCCTTCCCAAATGGCTGGAACCATAGTTGTCGGAAGTTCTCTCCGCTCCGATTTGACCGAACTTCCAGCGCTCCCTGGCTGCCAATCAGCAAACGCTCGCCGGCTCCATCGAATTTGAGGACGGAGGTATTCTTATGCGTTCCTTCTCTTGTCGCCCAATGCACCGCTTCGAGCGCCTTGTGACGATCCCAGGGTTCGATCGCGACTTCTCCTTTTGCCGTACCGATGGCAATCCAGTGACCGTCCGCGGAAAGCGTGAGAGCGGAAGCTCGAACTCTCAATCTGCCGACGATAGTCTCTTTCCACTCGGGGCCGCCGAAGACTCGAACCGTTGTTGCCTGTTCAATCGAAAAGACATCGGAAGCGGCGATCAGGGAACCATCAGGATCAAAACACAGCGCGACAACCTTTTCTAGCGAATCGGGAAACTTGTCGTGCAATACGAGCCTGTGCTCCTTGAGATCCACTAAGCAGACGTCGCCGGTGTCCGAGATCACCGTCGAGGCAGTACAGAACTTCATCAACCAGAAGGCAAAGGAAGGCAAGGCGCTGCAGACGCTCAAGAACCTGAAATGGGGGCTCAGTTCCATCTTCCGTGCCGCTCAAAAATACGGATACATGACGTCCAATCCCGCACGTGGAACCGACCTCCCTCCGGAGGAGATCAGAGAGCAGAAGAAACTCCCGACCGGCGATCAACTGATTCAGTTGATCAACGCTCTCGAGGAGCCGATCAGCACACTGGTCTATCTGGTCTCTGTCGCTTCGATCCGTCCGGAGGAACTTGCCTTCAAGTGGAAGGACCTGGTTCCCGAGACCAGAAACCTGTGGGTCGTGCGCGCGGTTAATCAGGGTGAATTGCACACCCCGAAGTACCACCGCTCGAACCGCCCGATCCGGCTGACGGAGGCAGACGTCGCGCGTTTGCTTGCGATGAAGGAGCGGACAAAGGGCCGGGGACGAGGACTGGATGTTTCCCAACCGCATTAAGACGGGCAAGACCATGAAGCCCGGTCCGATTTGGCACGAGACGCTTCTGGGCCGGCGCATCCAGCCGGTGGCGGATAGTCTCGGCCTACCGCATATCACCTGGCGTCTCCTCCGGCATTGGGGAGCGACCCATATGGTGGAGGAGCGGGTTCCGATCAAGGCAGCGCAGCAGCGCCTTGGTCATTCCCGTCCCGACATTCTTCTCAAGATATATGCGCATGTTCTCGACGCCTCCGAGGATACAGCGGCCGAGTCTCTGAGCGGAAAGCTGAGCGGCGGAGGTTCCGCTGTCTCGTCTGCGCAAAGGGCTGCCGATAAGCGGTTTTTCGCTTATCGGCAGCTAAACGGCAGCTAGAGGGTTGCAGACTCGAGCCTAAGTTATTGAGGGGATTGGAGGCGCGGGCCGGGATCGAACCGGCGCATAAAGGTTTTGCAGACCTCTCCCTTACCACTTGGGTACCGCGCCTTGGCAGGGCTGCCTCATAAATTACTTCGCCCCATGCCGCCGTAGCCAAACCGGCCGGGACCGGAGGGCGGAATGGAGCGGGAGACGAGATTTGAACTCGCGACCCTCGCCTTGGCAAGGCGATGCTCTACCACTGAGCTACTCCCGCTTGTTGCATTACTGAGTATACCGGGCGCCCAAAGTGAGGTCAAACCGCAGATGGCGACGGCTGTGTGCCCGCAGTGGCTGGAGCAGGCTTTGGTCCCCTCGTCCCATTCTCCACGCGGACGATCTCTCCGTCGCGCATGTAGAGAATCCGGCCGGCAATCTGCGCCGCTTCGGGATTGTGGGTAATCATCAGCGTGGTCTGGCCCAGCTCCTGGTTCGAGCGCACCAGCATTGCGAGCACTGCGTCCGAGCTTTTGGTGTCCAGATTGCCGGTCGGCTCGTCGGCAAGTACGATCGCCGGCCGGGTAATCAGAGCCCGCGCAATTGCCACACGCTGCTGCTCGCCTCCGCTCAGCTCGCTCGGCCGGTGGTCAAGCCGTCCCTTGATGGACAAAAGATCGCTCAGGTGGTCCAGATACTCGCGGTCGAGCGGCGTTTTCTTGCCGCCATCCGTGTGCCCGCTTACCTCATGCGCGATCTCGATATTGCCCATCGCGGAGAGTGTCGGCAGCAGGTTGAACTTCTGGAAGACAAATCCGATGCGATGCTTGCGCAGCCGCGTGCGCTGGGCGTCGTTGAGCTTAGCAAAATCGACCCCGTCGATCACCACGCGTCCTTCGGTGGCCTGCGTCAGCCCGCCCAGCAGGTAAAAGAGCGTGGACTTGCCCGAACCTGAAGGCCCGACAATGGCGACGAACTCCCCGCGCTCGACGGACAGCGAAACCTTGCGTACCGCAGTGACCGGAATTCTGCCCGCCGCGTAAACCTTGGTCAGGTTTTCAGCAAGAATGATCGGCAAAGATTTTTCGGGTTGCACATTTCACATTGTAAATGCGGCGGCCCGCGGGTTGACAGGCTGCGTGTCTGGGCGAGTGAGTTTCTTATAAGTAGATGTTTTTTCTGTTTATTAGGAGATAGTCTGTGGTTTTACGCACAACTGCAAATAAATATGTGCAACTTTGATGGCGTTTTGGAAAAAATAAAAAGGGGGGGTGGGGGGTGGGGGCTTCTTGCGAATGACTTTCCCGTGCGATAAGGAGCTTCGCGCGGTCGGCTTCCATCTATTAGTGTGCATCAACGAAGGGTTATCTTCGGCAAACTACCTGCGGCGCGGAGACTCCGGCACGAGCCAAAATGTCGTGTGAGGATCTGAGGACCTGCCTATTTCTGAGTCGCCTTCTGTTGGTCGGCTTGTTCCTGTTTTTCCTCATTCTGTATATAGTGGATTGCCCCGACGAATGTATGCATCACATCGTCTAATGTTCGACCCGGCGCCAAGGTGCAGTCGCTAAACAAGTCGGTATTTGGATTGGTTTCAATCTCGGGCGCGATACAGGTCAACAGCAGTCCTTTCGCGTCGTTCACTGGGAACAGGTGACGAGCTCGGAGAGGATCAGGACTTGGAACGGTGGCCGGAGCCGCATCGAGTGCCTGCGTCTTTAAGCCCGGTTCGCTGCTCTTAACTTCTGACACACCAGCAGCCGTTCTAGGAGCAGCAGCCTGCATTTTTGCACAACTAACGCAGATCAGGATCAAAAGAATGACAACTCCTCTTTTCATCATGCCCTCCACTTTCCAGCTCAAGCTTCTGCTGTTAGCTGAGCTATCGGCGGAAACGGAGAATTGTGCATCGAAACATTTGGCGAACCATAACTGCGTGCCAGAAACGGGAACGCGTCTGGGAGATCGACACTAATCCTTCCGGGCACGATCAGGATTATCGCCATTCAGATAAGCATGCTTGATGATCCCCCAAGGCTGCCGCGAATGGAGCTAGAAATCGCGCAGACTTCGAGTTGATTCGGGAGCACCGAGAATTTGAGATGGAGGGCTGGTAGTTTGTGGATTCCCCCGCTCAAAAATCAGACTGGGGCACCCATGTTCTAGTGTTGGGAAACGGGCCACCCGTGCCGGTAATGGTGAGGCGCCCGGATCTCTTGACAGCTGTATATATAGAGAGCAAGATTCATATATACAGGAGGAACAGCGGTGCCTGCCACTCTTACATCGATTCGGTTGGATACTAAATTAGCGGATGAGGCTGTACGCGCCCTGGGGGTCAAGTCAAGAACCGAGGCCGTGCATGTGGCGCTCAGGGAGATTGTCGCGTTGAAGCGCTTCAAGGCGACGATCAAGAAATATGAAGGCAAGCTCACCTTCGCGGGCAGCGATGAGTGAGATTGTTGTCTTCGACACTTCGGTGCTGATTGACAATCAACGGACGGCACGCCATTCTCAGCGGATAGCCGGTGTTAGCGGGCTGGTGCGACTCAGTTCGGTGGTGCTGGCTGAGCTATGGCGCGGGGCCACTCAGGCAGCGGAAAGAGAGTTTCTGCGCGACCTTGAGAAAAATCTTCCTATCTTGACACCGACAGAAAAGAATTGGCTCGAATCCGGCAAGATTCTGGCGAAGATTTACATGGACAAAGGATTTGAACCCCGGAAATTGCGCGATCTGCACTTCGATGTTCTGATCGCGCTGACCGCGCGGTCCTTCGGCGCGAAGCTGATTACGAGCAATCGCGCGGACTTCGAGTTGATTCGGGAGTACCGGGAATTCGAGATGGAGGTCTGGTAGTTTGTGGATTCCGAGGTCCGAAAATCCGGAGCTGGGGCACCCGGCACCGTTTCCTTCGAAATCTAATAGCCAAGCCAATGTCTTACCAAAGGCATAAGGATGGTAGTCAAGAGTAATCCCGGAACCGTAATTGTCACTGTTTTTATCCATCGTTTTTGGGCATTGAGGCTATGCCGACCCGCCCACAGCCCAATTGCGCCCTTCGGAGGTAACAGCGATGCGACAGCCATGAAATCGAGCAATATCAGAAGCATCCATACCCACGGATTCACATGGTGTGGGATAGTGACCGTGGGGACGGAGTAGGAGCCTGTCTCAAGTGAGAGGAGTAACTCTACTGCCTTGGGTTCGTTGGCTGAGGTTACTCCTTGTCTAGCTAATTCACGCGCCTGTTGAAGAGTTGCGTTAGGACCATACTGTGTCTCCGAAGCTCGCGCGTAGAATATAGCGGCTAAACTAAGCATAAAAATGAACGAGACTAGGATGGGGGTAAAGAAAGCCAAGTTATTCCACGTCTGAAGCCATTTCCTCGGCTGAAGTTCCGATGACCAGTTCTGTAATCTCCCGAGTAGTTCCTGCGCGAAATCATCATCATCTGAATTCGCGGCTACCGCGAGTTCTCTGTTGTCCCATGAATTTAAATCAATCTCAACACTGCTCTTTGCCACTGCGGCTCTCAGCCTAAACCCTCGTGGCCTCTCGTCCTGAATATGCGCCAAAGTTATCATGTCTCCAAACCTAGCACCATTTGCTGTTCTTCCTCCGCCGAGATAAACGGTAACTGCCCGGTGATTGATATTGAGTGGATACTCCTCAACTCTCACATTCAAAAGCTTGGAACACTTCATACGCGCATCTTCAATGGGCGTTCCTTTGGCTTGTTCTTCGCTTTGTAGCTCGGCCCGCATTTTTTCAATAGTGCCTTGTCGCTGTTCTTGCATCGCTTCGACGCACGAGTCAATTACACTGTCGAGTTCATTTAGGTTTTGCGGGGTTAGGAGCCATGGCCCCGGAATGCTGACTTTAGTCGGAAGTATAATCGAGGCCATGTGTGCGTGCTCCTCTCCGATTTGAGTGCGGACTATCGGCTGGTCTGGAATAATACAAGACAGAATTCGCTGGATGCGGTGATGGTGAGTAGGAAGCTCGGACGATTGAAGGACCTTGCCAGTGCTCGTGACCCCTTTGAAGAGACTATGCCAAACGGGGTCGCCTATCGATGACAAATTCGGAAGTAACTCGGGAAACGCGCAGCCTCCAACCCCAAGTCGCTATATTTTCATCTATTTTCCTCCGTCAGCCTGCCGCATAAGACGTGGAGTTTAAGGGGAGACGCTATCGAACCCGTGCCCAGTACAGGATTTCGACGGCAAGTTGGGTCTGCCACCGAATGCTCTACATCCGGAGGCTACTACCAATTTGGATTGCTCCCGGAGTCGGCTAGCGTTCAGCTAATTCTCACTAAGAATCTCATCTGTCGCCAACAGCCGTTTGCGCTGGCTGTTCGGACAGGTCTTTTGCCGATGCCTATCCCGCAGTGTTGCCAGCCTTCTCATGGAGCGCTCGGAATGCTCTAGAATAAAGAGGCAACGATCTTCTACATAGGATTCCCCTCTTATGACCGCAGCGCTGAAGTCTACACTCGTCTCTTCTGTTGAAGCCTCGGCTACGCAGGCTGGGCTGGTTCTTGTCTCGACTACGCAGGGCACGGACTCGAAAGGCCAGCCTACGGCGGTCTTTCAATTGGGCCTGGCTGGCACGGAAGCCGCCGGCCGTACGCTCCGTCTCGAACTGAATGAGGCCTTTGAGTTCGACAAGCCGCATCTGCTGCCGGAGATGACGGCCCACCTGGCGGCTGAGGCCAAGCGGCTGCGCAATCCGCGGCCGGAGTGCTATGTGACGCTGGGTGGGATGCCGGTGGCCTTCGGCAAGTTCGAGTGGCCGTTTCATCGGTCGACTTCGGGCGCGGACACCTATATAGTCCATGGCGAGATGCATCTGGCCGACGGCGGCACGCATAACCTCCACGCTAAGGTTGCCGCCTCGGTGACCATCACCTTTGCTGAGATTGTGCCTGCGATGGAGCAGCCTTATGCCGAGACCTTCGTCTACAATGCGGTGCGCAAGACGGTCGATCTGGGTCAACTGGAGTTTCTGAAGTCGGGCAATCGCCAGCCTGTGCCAGTGACTACGCGCTACTACAGCCGCTGGCAAAAGAAGTTTCTGTTTACGGAGACTAACGACGAGGAGCGGCTCGCCTACCTGCTGCGCAAGGTCTACTGGCTGAGTGGCGTGCTGGGCGAGGGAAAGCCGGTGTGGATCGCCGACCCGCGCGATGCCCAGTACCTGAATACGACTGAGGCAGATTTGCTGCGCATGGCGGGAGATGAAGCTGGCGAGGGTTTGCTGAAACTCGACGGCGAGTTTGCCGCAGCCACTCCGCAACTGATGGCACGCGGGGCCGAGTATCAAGCCAAGCTTGAGGCCGCGTTGAACTTTACCAAGCCGCAGTTTAACGAGTCGATGCGCGCCGGGCACGCTAATATGTAGTGGGCTTGAGGCTACCGCGATTTAACGGCGGCGGATTGTGATGGACTTTGCCTTTTTGGTGGGGAAAAGAATTTCCTTGACACAGCTTGCTCTATTTTATAGAGTGCTCTTCAAGACGTAAAAAGTCCGAGGTTAAGGCGGCTCGGACTCACGGATTTTGCTTGGATTCTTATCAAGCTGTTCACTTGTCTAGGTAGGGCTTCGCGTATTTGCTCTATGTTTCAGAGTGCTCTGAAACGTTCAACATTCACTCACCTTAACCACAGGAGGTATTATGACCCGCAAACTCTTTGGTACCACCCTCGCCATCGCCGTTTTGACGGCGCTCCCCCTTACCCCAATCTTCGCTCAGGAATCGACTTCGACCGGCTCCGCTGCTCAGACCGCAGCGCTGCCGAACACGGCTTTGGTATTCGGCAAACTCGAAATTGCGATGAGTCAGGCAAATCCCGATAGCAAGGAATTCGGACAGGCAGTCGCCGAGTATTGGAAACTGATCACGGCGAGCAGCGATGGCGGCCGCGCGTACAACTTTTTCAGAGCGTTGACCGCGGAGCAAAAAACACCCAACGCGACACTGCTGGCGATGCGCGCATCGGCAGACTGCAATTACATCGGTTGGCTGGTTCAGGCAAACCTGGTGGATAGTTTTGGCCAGCCTCGCATCGCGCAGCTTGAGGAGCAAGCCCACGCCGACTTTGACGAAGCGCTGAAGCTCGATCCGCAAAACTTCTCCGCGCTTTACGGCTACGCCGTCTATGATGGGTATCGCCCCGGAGCGCAGGCCCACCAGAAGGAGTTGCTCACCCGCCTCGACGCTTTGCGCGCATCCCGGCCCTACTACCCCTGGCAACTGGTGGATACGCTGGAGAAAAACGGCAAGCCCCAATAAGATCGGGCAACGGCGGGGCGAGTGCTTTCTGACCGTCCCGCCTATCTGTTAGAGCGCGGTCCCGCAGGCGGAGCAGAAACGTGAGCCTTGTGGATAAGTTTGCCCACACCGTCCGCAAGCCACCACTGTGCCGGGTTGCGCAGCTGGCTGTAGGTTCACCGTAACGTTGAACGGCCGTCCCCAACCCGGCATCGCGATACCAAGCATCGCCGCAATGCCCGCGGCTTGGATGGCGTTGAACTCCCGCACACGGCCGGGCATGAAGAAGCACTCGATGAAGCCAAGAATCCACGGGAACGGCGTCCAGAAGAAGCAGAGATAGAGGATGCCTAGCCCAGTGCGCCGCAGATAGAAATGGTGCATTCCGCAGCCACCCAGAAACAGCGCCAGCAGAATGCCGACCACCTCATCACGGCGCACCGTCTCATACTGCTGGTAGAAGATCATTTGCGGGTTGGGATACGGTTGGCTGCTCATGGGCGGGTTCTCCTTGCTCTTGCTTGAGGATACGCAATGGAGCGGCACTGGGTTCCCGCACCACGCCAGCGTCTCGCAGCATCCAATTCGGCATGAGTACATCAATATCGAGTGCAAAAGCGTGCGGCACATTCCTTATTGGCGGCGACTTGCTTGTTAATCGCCTTGGCTATGGAACTATGCGCCTGGTCGGCGACGGGGCCTGGGGCGAGCCTAGCGACGCAGCCGAAGCTCGCCGCGTACTGCGCGGGGCCGTTGAATTGGGTGTGACGCTGATCGACACGGCCGATGCTTATGGGCCGGAGATCGCGGAAAGATTGATCGCCGAGGCGCTGCATCCTTATGCGACCGGTCTGGTCATCGCCACCAAGGGCGGGATTACGCGGCAGGGACCGGCCAAATCGGAGTATGTGGGCCGCGCTGGGTATCTGATTCAATGCGTGGAGATGAGCCTGCGACGACTGAAGCTCGACCGCATCGACCTCTACCAATTACATCGCATTGACCCGCGGACGCCACTCGAAGAGAGCTTGGGCGCATTGAAAAGGATGCAGGAGCAAGGCAAGATTCGGCACATCGGATTGAGCGAGGTTAATTCGACAGAGATTGAAGAGGCGCGCAAGATTGTCGAAGTTACGACTGTGCAGAATCGATACAGCCTGGCCGACAGGCGGCATGAGGAAACGCTCACTTACTGCGAGAGGCAAGGCATTGGCTTTCTGCCGTGGTATCCGATCAATGCTGGCAAGTTACTCAAAGTCGACCATCCTTCAGCGCAGACGCTAAGCGGAATTGCGGCGCGGCATTCGGCTTCGGTAGCGCAGCTTTCACTGGCTTGGCTGCTGCAACGGTCGCCGGTGATGTTGCCGATTCCTGGAACGTCGAAGGTGGCGCATTTGGAGGAGAATGTTGCGGCTGCGAAATTGAAGCTGAGTGCAGACGAGTGGACGGAGTTGGAAAAGGCCGCGGTGTAGAAGATTTCTCACAGACGAGGACAAAGTTGGTCCGGCGAAGTAGGCTTCACGATGGGAGAAAATCATCCGCAAAGTTCAAAAAGTTCGCTGGAAAAATGCTTTTGTGTGGCGGGAAAGAGCGTAGAATGGGGTTTTTCTTCCACTCCAGCGACCAAGATCAGCGACCCGACCTGGGCTGGCTCATTCATCCAACTACGATGTGCAGATATTTTGAGAAAGCTTCTCTACCTTCGAGAGTAACTCGAACCGCTCGCGAGTTTCGCGATGGTGCGATCCAACCAAGTTCCGAGAACCGTTTGCACATGTTGACGCCCAAGGTGCCTGCTAAGTGGGGCCTGCGCTCCGTCCAATCAGGGCATCGACGCGCTAGCTTCAGTCCTGCAACTCCCGACAATCGCGGTATGGCGATTCCTCGCTGCTCAAACCACTCCTTGCCTCGGTCTGTCACGGCAAAAGTTCTTCCGGCCGCTGGCGTTAGGTGACCTTCGCGCTGAAGCGCATCTGTGATCGCTACTCCTAACCATCCGGCGAGATGCGCATAACATGTCCGCGCATATTCGAGGCTTCCAAGGACCGGCCTAACTGCGTTGGAGTTAGACCCAGCATGCGGTGAGGATAACACCAGCAACGATTCGACAGCGTAGGCGACTTCCTCATTTGCGAGTTCGTAATAACGGTGCCGCCCTTGCCGATGCGCGGTAACGAAACCGGCTTCGGTCAGCCGCGCAAGATGTTCACTTGCTGTTGGCGGGCTGACGTGGGCCGCCAAAGCCAATTCCCCAGCAGGGACGGCGCGACCGCTCATCAACTGAAGCAGCATGGCCGCACGGGCGGGCTCTGCGAGCAATTTGGCTGCGTTGGCGAGCGCGTCACTCATAAATACAGTATGCGCATTGTTTTTCGCCAACACTTCGGTCAGCGCCGAAGTTTTTTCTCAGGAGCATGACATCCAATGGTCTCAGGAGGTAGTTATGTACACATTATTTCTGCGTTACACAATCGACCCAATCAAGCTTGCAGACTGGCGCACTTATGCTCAGGCAGAGTTCAAGCCCATCACGGAGAGTGGCGGAGAAATTACCGGGTACTACGCTCCAACCGAATTCGCGGGCGCGACCAGCGAAGCGTTCGCCACAATCGATGTGGGTACCATGGCCGAATATGAGGTGTATCGCGCGAAGCTTGCCGCGCACCCCATACATCAGGAAAATGCACGCAAGATCGATGCGTCCGGTGCGATCCATTCGACCTATCGCGCCATTATTCAGAAGGTCGAGCCGGGAGCGACTGCAAAATGAAGTCCCCTGATATCGTCGCATCTTGTCCGATACCCGGTTATGATTACGGCACTCCAAGGAGTGCCTTTTCGCCGGTATCGAAGAGTGACCTATCAGAACTGGAACAGGCTGCGGGCTGGACTGCCGAGGATGTTGACGTGCTGGTGCGGCACGCCGAGCTGTTCCGGGCAAAGGCCGAAACTATGGTCGACTCATGGCGTGCTGTCATCGGTTCGCAGCCTCATCTTTCTCATTGGTTCGTCAAGCCAGATGGCAAACCCGATGACGAGTATAAGGCGAGCGTCAAGCGCCGCTTTGTTCAGTGGGTTATTGATGTAGCGGTGCGCCCTCATGACCGGGATTGGCTAAACTATCAGCATGAAATTGGATTTCGCCATACTCCGGCAAAGAAGAACAAAACCGATGGTGCGCATACGCCTCCACTCGTGCCATTCCGATTTCTTCTCGGTTTCATTCCTGTGGTGCTGGCTATACGCGCTTTTTTTACGGACGTCATTCAGGATAAAGCTGAACTCAAAAAACTCGAAGACGCGTGGATCAAGGCTGTGCTTCTTCACATCACATTGTGGTCGCGCGCGTATGTGACGGAGGATCTCTGGTGAGGTGCGAATCGTATCGGACAATGTTCTCGTCTTTTTGCGCTACGGTTGACCTTCTCTATCTTCCTGCTTCCGCTGTCAGCTTGAGTGCCCTGGTCATTGCATCGGTGCGGCTCTGCTTCAAGGCTGCCATATTACTGATGCCTCCGGGCAGCCATTTTTCTGGGGAATAGCGCCGCAGACGGTCCTCTAGTTGGCTGTCAAAAGCTGCGCCGATCCGGACAATGGCAGCCTGCGCTTTGGGCAGCACCTGGTGAAAGTGGGCTATCTCTGTTTGCGCGATTTCCGGGTTATAGCGGAGCCGGTCTCCGGCTTGCATGGCGTCAATCAGGACGTCGGGCGGATCGGAGACGGGCGAGGTTTGGCGCATGGCGTCATAGGCTCCGCGCAGACGGGCTATGGAACCGGCAAATCCATCCAACTCGTCATCGAGCTGCATGGTTTCGCCCGCGCGGCGCACCTCGACAGTCACTTTTGTGGCAACGCTTGAAGTTGGCACCGGAATGACGGTCGTTAACGTGTTGCCCTCGTAGCTCCAGCCCTTCTCCTTACCGTGGGCCTGTTTTAGGACCACGCCATTAATCTTGACCTCGATGGGCGGCCAGTCGGCGGGCAGGCGCAACTCATAAGCACGGGACTTCAACATGCCGGAATAGCTACCTTCTACCGGGCCAATTTCAACCTTCAAATTCGCCAGAGTCTGTGTGGCCTTGATTGGGGTGCGGGCAAAGACGCCGCGCTGATATTCGACCGAAACGCCGGAATCCTCGTAGACCGAATAACTGGACACTCTGTTCCTCAAGTCGTCGAAGTAGCGCTGAAGAGGCCAGATGGCGAGGATGAGCGGATCTACCCGCTTTTCGCCGGTATAGAGCATCGGCGGCTGCATGGGGATGATGGCGCCGGGACGGACGTAAACGGGTATCTGCTCGATGGAGAAGCTGCGCTCCAGCGTGACGCCGCCGCGAAGATGCCTGCCAGTGGGCCATTCCAGCCAATCGCCGGGCGGCAGCCAGAGCTTCTCCGTGGCCAGTCCTGAAGCTTTGTCGGCGGGAGCGGTGACGGGCGCGACCAGCATCTGATCACCAAACATGTACTCGTTCTTGCTTTGATAAGCCTGATCTTCTTCCGGCCAATCGTAGTAGAGCGGGTGAAAAAAGGCTACGCCCGTGTCGTATGTCTTGCGCGCCTCGGTATAGAGATACGGCTGCAACGCATAGCGGAGTTGAAAAGCGGAGCGCAAAACCGAGGAATAGGGCTCAGGATAGGCCCATGGGCGGCGTTCGCTGTCGGGATTCTTGGTGGTGTGAGTGCGCAGAATTGGGCTGAAAGCGCCAAACTGCACCCAGCGCGTATAGAGTTCCGGATCGACAGAGCCGGGCAGGTGACCGCCGATGTCGTGGCTCCAATAGGCATAGCCTACATTGGCTGCTGTGGCCGTGAACCAGGGCTGAAAGGCCAGTGAATCCCAGACCGAGATAGCGTCGCCAGAGAAACCGATCTGATAGCGATGATTCCCCAGCCCACCCCAACGGTGAAAGAGCAAGGGACGCTTGCCCTCGCGCTGCTGATCGGTGAAGTGCACGTAGTTCAGCCACCATGTGGGGTTGACGCCGGGCAACTTGGTATCTGCTTGCTGCTGCCAATCGAGCCACCAAAAATCGACGCCCTGCTTTTCCAACGGATGGTGCAGCAGGTTCATGTAATTGGTGGCAAACTTCTTGTCCGTGATGTCAAAGAGCACGTATTTGCGGGTCGCCGGATCAATGCCCATAGCCTGCGCCATAGCTGGATAAGCCGTTTCCCAAGGCTGCACGCCGGAGGCTGGATGTAGATTCAGAGTGGTCTTCAGCCCCTCGGCGTGAAGCTCGGCCAGAAATTGATCTGGATCGGGAAAGAGCAGCTTGTTCCAGCTATAGCCGCTCCAACCGAGCGATTGGCCGGACTGGTCCACTTCTCCGGCGGCCTCAAGCTGATCCTGGCTCGTGTGCCAGTCCATGTCGATGACGAAGACATCCAGGGGCGTGTTATTTTCGTGGAAGGCACGAACCAGTTCATCGAGTTCCTGGTCGGAATAGGCCCAATAGCGCGACCACCACGCTCCAAAGGCGAAGCGCGGCGGCAGCGGGATACGACCGGCTACGCTCACAAAATCTCCCAGCGCCTTGCGGTAATCGTGCCCATAGCCGAAGAAGTACAAGTCTTGGCGCTGGCCTTCGGGGCGCTCCATCACCCATGGCCAGGGGCTGTCTTCTCCATTGCGAAAGGAGAAGTCGGCCGAGTCGAACAGGGGCCGGGTTGAGTCGTCCACCAGCGCCCAGCCGGAGCGGGAGACCAGACCCTGACCCAGCGGTTCGACTGTCTTGCCGCCCAGCGCTGCGTCCAGGGTGCGAGTCGTGCCTTGCAAGTTATCGGGGTCAATATCGCCAGGATGCCAGACGACCTTCTTGCCATCGACGGTGAGGGTGATTTCAAGGTTTTCCTTCGAGAATTCGCAACACCCATGGGGAAGCGGTTTGCCATCCGTCATTGCTGTATAGATGAGTGTGAGCGCAGCCGTCTTGATCGTCAGCGTGTTGCGTCCATCTTTCGAGATGGTTCTCTCAAACTCCGGCACGGGCAACTGCCGATTCAAAAACACCAACGAGGCATGATCCTCGAATTTGCCGTCGGCGGACCACTCCATGCGGATCAACTCGGGGGTGAGGACGGTGAATCGCGCTGAACCAAGCGTGACAACGGCCCTGGAATCGGCAACGGGATTGTAGAGACCCTCTTCTTGTGGATGCGGCGTGGTCGCGGCGTTCGGGGCGGAGGGCTGAGCAAGCAACGCTCCACGAAGCGAGAGTGCAACTGCAATTGCGGCAAGATTTCCAGGGAAGATTCGCATCAGCATATCCAGCCTCAACTATCACCGAAAGCGTACCACCGGGACCCTGAATTCTGCCGGGGCTGCGCTAACTTATCTGGATCGCAGGGCACGGCTTAGTTTTTGGATAGATTTTTAGATCGACGAAAACCTCTGAGTTCGGCAGCGCGACGGCTTACGAACGCTTGCATGTGAGTGTTTATCCGGGAATTGACCAAGTGAGTTTTGGCAATGACCTCATACGCTCTTTGACCCTTGAATCTCTTATCTAGGGGCCGACTGCATTGAGTGTCCTCAACGTCTCCGCTCGTGCCTTAGCCTTCTTCCTCGGAAGGGCGGAATCGACCTTCAACCATAGGACGGTATCGTAGGGACACGCTGGGCGAAGCTCCCCGCGGCAAGCTGGCCCGCCACGAAGAAATGTCATAGTGCCGAAAAACACGGGAGAGATTGGAAAATCAGGCTCTTCAATCCGACGATTCATTGAAGCCACTGCGATCTTTCGCATGGGGTCTGGCAGGCCAATGATTCCCATGCACATGGTGCAAGAGGCTATCACATTGGTGGGGCCAAGTTCTTCCCGAAGCTTTGAAACCATTTCATCAACTGCTGCGGGCGTTGCGAGGTACCTGAGAACGGCCTCAGCTTCTCCTCCAGCAACGTTGTAAGGGTCTAGATTTGAGCGGGCCCATTGGAGTCTTTCGTTCTGCCATTCCGGTGAGGCAGAAATAATGTGTAGATCTATCGCGCTAGAAACCAAAGCGTCTGGCCCTGCCGACCTTGATGCAACGCTTTTACTCATGATTTTGACTGTGTAGTCGCCGGGCTCGTCAAACCTAACCCATTCGTTCAGGTCGAGCCAAACCTGAAGCGGTGTTGTCGGTGGCTGAGGCGAAGGGCGACTCCCAGTCACAATAGAATTCAGCGCAAAATAGGGCTCTAATGGATCGGACCAGCCGGTCGCGGGCTGGACCTCGAATGTCTCGAGCTTCCAGCGTCCCGCACAGTAGCGAATACCGCATGGCTCGCCATCGACCAGGTACGGTTGGCCTTCAGGCTTAAAAAAGGAGAGACAAAGCGGGATGCGTTCACCTATCCGGAAAGTGGACCGCCCATTCGTGGTCCGCACTTCAAGAGTGGGCCGAGGCTTTTGTGCCCCTAACGCTGAACTTGCAAACACCAGAGCGACCAGACCGAGCACATTACCTCTCATGAAGACCTTCTGATGCCAACTTCCAGCAGTGCTTAAGAGCTAGGGCAACTGCAAGCGAGTATATCAGTGGGTCGGTGTCAATTCTGAGGTGCAGGCAAGTTACCGGCTAACCTAAAATTGCATCGCTACTTACCGGACTGCAATGGTGCAGCTCCCCAATAGCGGGCGATAGATCCGGGACGCAAGCTTTTGGAGTTAACGAGGTTCAAGCACGAGAGACTCTACGTTTCTTTGGGCAGGGGTGATGACAAGGCCCAGTTGCTCGCGAACACGCTCCAGAAAATTATTTTCCGCACCGGCGCTGCCTTCAATACGAAACACAAATTCGCCCTGGAGATTCGTCTCATTCACTACTGGGCGATTGAGCGTGGATTCCAGCGTGTGGCAGAACACATCAACTGTACCGTTGGCGGAAACTCCGCGGATGGCGCCAATGGGCTGAGCCTTCGTTACAGCAAACGCCTCATCCGGGCTGCCCTGTGTTTCGTACTCGACGCTTGAATCTTCAAATCCGCCCCCTTCTCCGTCAACGCGGGGATTGACCGCCGGAAGCTTCCCAGCTTGTGCGACCGTGAGGACATACACGTCGGCGAGCCGATCTTCGCGCCTGAAATCGACATGAAAGTAATCCTGAAGTCCCTCGCGCATGCGGTCCCTGATCTGCTCGTGGCTTTCCTGCTCAGGAAGGACCGATGAGAAGTCGTACCGCTCGCTGTTGTCGAGCGAAGTGGGAATCTGGATGCGAACTGGATTGAAGTCGTAAAGAAATCCAATCGCGTCTTTGATCGAATACCCCTGCAGTACCAGAAAATCGCCGGAAGCAAAGTTGCCCTGTCCATTGCTCTGAGACGGTGAGACGTGGAGCGTGAAGGAGGGAGGAAAGGCAGGCCGGTGATCGTCCGCGCGCGGCATCCTGGGCGCCTCTGCATCCACCAGCACAAGTTTGCTCTCAATGAACGCCTTGAGATTCTCCTTGCTTGGACGAGTGGTCGTAATGCGGCCCTCCGGAATGGCTTGGAGAAGGCGTTCAATTTCATGAACTCCATGAAAAAACCCAATGATGTTGCGGTCCGCGCCGACGATGACGTTCGCCGGCATTTCCATTCCATAGGCATTGTCCGTCTTTCCTTCGGGGTCATCCAATACCCATCCCTTGATCGGATGCTGTTCGAGAAAAGGCTGGAGCGTGGCCTCGCGCTCGCCGGTGATCCATACAAACTGCACCGGCTTGCCTGCGAACTTATTTACAATCGCGTTCCATAGAGTTACCGGCTCCGGGTTTTGCGATGTATTGGGGAAGAAGACAAGTACGGTCAGCTGGCCGGAAAGATTGGACTGGCTCCAGGAAGCGTGGCCGGGGGAGTTCAGCACCTTGTCGAAAGTGAGGTCAGGGGCAAGATCGCCGGCGTGGGGATGGGCAGTCACGGGTCCGTAGAAGCCAATCTGGCCAAATGCAAAAGGAGCCACGAGGACGAGAAGGGGAAGCAAAGATTGAGCAAACACAGAGATTCTCCTTGCGGGCAGCATAGCAAATCGAAAAACAGCGGGCAATTCGGGCCGGCGTCGCCGTGAGCACAGGACGAAAATCCGATCCAAGCGCGGGGATAACTCTTTGCGCGGGCTGAGCCAAGGTGCATAATCCTCTGTAGCATGGGGAGCCTTGGAATAAACCTATGAGCGACGATCTTCGTCGGCTGCGAAAGACCTTTTGGACGCGCAAAAATGCCGAGCGCGGCCTGTTTCTTGTCTGCGCCGGAGTGCTGGTGCTGATGGCGGAGATCACCGTGAACGCGGCCCGCTCCTGGGCCTTCGGCGCGGCTGGTTCCCCGCAAGCGTCTGCTGCTCCGAGGACCGCAAAACCGGCGTCTGGCAATCAGCCTCCGAATCAGGGCACCACCGCTGCGCACGACGCAATCGGAAGCCAGGTGGATGACGCGAAAAAGGAGCTTGAAGCGCGCATCGATGCCGACCGGAAGGACGCCAACGAGAGGATCGAAGAGAAGACGGCAGCGACCAAAGAACTGCTCGACAAGTTGATCACACTGGTGGGCGTCTATTCGGTGATTCTGGGAATCACTGCGTTCGTGTCAGTGAAATATGCCCGTGACGAAGCCGGGGCGCAGATTGAGATTTTTCGCAAGAAGATTGAGGAGATCGAGCAGAACTTTCCTGAATTCAGCAGGCTGGATGAGCGCATTCACCGGCTAATGTGCGCGATGGAGCTGCGGATGCCCTCTGAATCCGACTGGAACGACGATGAATCTTTCCGCGCTCTCACCGAAGAGGAGCGCCAGGACATCCTTAATAACGAGGCCACTATCACGGCGATATCCGCCTTTGCGCTGGACCGGTCACCCTCGATGCGCGCCCGGCTCTTCTCCATCTACGGCGCTTTTGCCCGCTTCTACGTGAGCCGTCATAATACTTCGCCGGATCTGAGCGAGCCCGACTACATTCGCGCTCTCAGCTACGCATCCAAGGCCATTGAACTCAGTCCGGAGAAGACGGGCGGGCATCGCTTGCGGGGAGCCATCTATCTCTCGCGCTACGAACGCCTCCGCAAAATCGATCCGCCAGTCGACGGCGACAAATTGAAGCATCTGTTGGAGTCTGCGGAGTTGAATTTCGCAGAGGCTATCAGCAAAGGTACAGGCGACCAAGTGGATGCAGGTGCTTACTACAACCAGTCGCTAGCGCGCTATTACGAGGGAGACCTCGCTGGGGCGGTAACCATATCCCGGCGGCTGGTGGGTCTGCGGAGCAAGATTTCGACCATGCACCGGGAAAAGTATCTTCCGGGTATCTATCTGAATCTAGGATGCTTCCTTGCTTCGCTGGCCCAAAGCGCCACTGGCCATAAACGGGAGAAGGTCAAGAAGCAGTTTGAAGTCGAGGTGGTGCAAGCGCTCACCGCCGGCGTAGAGGACTTCCGCGGCACAGTCACGCTGGACGGAGGGCTTACGCATCTGAAAAAGGGGATTAAGAAGGAATTGCTTGCAGGAGGGGATTTAAGCCAGTTGTCGACGGCGCACAAGGAGGAGCTGGAAGCGCTCATCAAAAACGAGACGGCGTAGAAACGCGCAGCTCTCGGTCGGATGAAGGCTCAGAGCGGATTAGATAATTGGTTTTGTAATAGACAGCATATTCACGACCTCTACAGGGCAATCATACTACTAGAGATGAAATTCCGCAATTGCGGGTTGGCGCGGCTCCGGCTCAAACGGTGTAGGCGCCGATACGGGTCTCGCGGCCGGTGAGCGAGTCGCAGGCGCGATCCAGGGTTTCATACTCCTGGTCATGGTCCTTGCGGAAGGCGCGGAAGGCCTCTTCGCTGGCCCAGCGGTCGATGGTGAGGTAGTTGCCGGGAACGTAGGTATCGCGCAGCAACTCCGTGCCGCGATAGTCCAGAGAGGCGCCAAACAATTGAGCCCATGTACCTTCGGGCGAATAGGCGGCCTCAAAGCTGGCGACCTTCTCCTCGGCAACTTCGAATTGCCAGACAACGACAAACATGGTGTATCCAATCTTGCCTTTATGGTAGCGCAGAGGGAGAGGGATAGCTAGGCGCGAAGGAATTTCGGTGGTGGGCAAGTCTGAAATCTCAAAAAAAGAAACATTCCATATTGCATTCCCAAAGATCAACCCGTTCCGAAATAATGGCGGTCATTGTTATGCCAGATGTAGTGTGAATCAGTCTCCGATACTTGGGTCCGGAGGTAGACAGCGGGGAAATTGCTATAAATTAAGTAGTTGCAGCACTTTAAGGCTTTTCTCGTGCCTATGCGAAAGTGTCTTCGAGGGTGGCCCCTGACGCTTATCAGCAATTGAAAGAGACGGCCACCAGGGAGAATCGTCTGATTTCTTCATTCTTGCAGCGGTGGTGCAAGGGTCGATGAATCAAAGCATGGAGCACTACTTGAGTCAGGAATTGGATAGCCAGCATATGGTTCTCGATTTCCTTAACTAAACTCGCGAGCGTGGAGGTGGAGAGGCCACTTTCGCGGTTGAATGGGAGGGTCGAAGCCGGAAGAGAGACCGGCTTCGGCGAGGGCGATGGCGTTAGCCGAGCAGTTTCTACCGAGCCGCAAATGAGAACTTCCTTAGATAAGAATGTGAAAGGAATTGCACATTCGCGGGTTTCCGCGCCGGTAAGCTGCTGAATCTACACAATGTTTGTTGGCATACGACGTGCATGAATTAGAAGCAAAACGCCTTTGGAGCGCCGTGACTTGCGGTTTTTGAGCATTTCTTCTCAAGGATGCTCCTTATTCATACGTTTCTCCAAAAGGCGTGAGATGTTTTGCCGGGAGATTACCGCTTTTTTGAGCGCTCCACCTGCGCAATGCATCGCGGGACCAGCCGCAAGGTTTTTTTAGGCAGGACAGATGCCCGCGAAGGTGAACTTGGGAGGAATCATGACGAAGTTCTGGTTAGTTTCACTCGCATTGGCCACTGCTGTTGCGACTGCGCCAGCCGCAAAAGCTGATCCATTTGGCATAACCTTCAGCGGTGCCGGCGTCAGCGGCAGCGGCACTCTTACCGGCACCTCGATCGGCGGCGGCAACTTCGACATTACCAGTGGGACCCTTACGCTCACTATTGGTTCAACCACCTTTAATAACGTAACCGTTATTCCAGATACACTACCCAACAACGCGCTCGAAAATTACGGCCCTACTAATGCAGATTATCCGACCGGTTGGTTTACTTACGACGACATTCTCACACCGAAAACATCGCCGTATGTGGATGGCGACGGCGGCCTTCTTCTAGAGGTTTCGAGTACTCAGTTTATTGAGCTCTATGCCAATGGGAGCGCAACCTGGTGGGATGAGTACTTGGTGACGGGCGATAGTTGGCCTATCGGCGCTGGCGGAGATGGCGCCCCGGTTACCATGGACATCACCGAGAGCCCGGAGCCTTCCTCGCTGCTGTTGCTCGGCACCGGACTGCTCTGCCTGGCAGGCTTCATTTTTCGGAAGTCCAAGCCAACACTGGTTCGAGCGGCGTAGTTTTTCAGGGCATTCGACTAAAGACGGAAGGTGCAGTGCCGCGCCTTCCGTCTTTCTGCGTCTGCAGGGGCCCTTCGGCGCTGCTTCCCACGTTACTCAAGCCACATCTTTGATATTGTTTGAGGATCTCGACCAGCCGTTCTGCACACACTTGCGTCGAAACTCAAATTCTCGAATACAGATAGTTGCCAAAAGCAACTAAATATTGATAGCCTTTAGTCATGCCAGTAAGTAGGAAATCGGGCAAAGATACCGAACAGGTTTCGGCGATGCGGGAATTCAATCGCTTCTATACGGCGCGATTAGGTCTACTGCGCAAGCGTCATTTGGACGGAGAGTTTTCGCTGACAGAGGCTCGCATCCTTTATGAGATAGGGTCAAAGTCGAAATTGACAGCCCGCTCTTTGCGGAACACACTCGGGCTCGATGCGGGATACATCAGTCGTCTGCTTGCAATGTTGACCAGGCGAAAGCTCATGCGCCAGACTGCGTCCAAAGAGGATGGGCGCGAGAAGCTGCTCACGCTGTCCCCGATGGGAGAAAAGAAGGTTGCCGAACTGAACGAACAGTCTGCGCTACAGATACAAAGGCTGCTGGAGACGCTTAATGAAGCCGACCGGGATACGGTGATCGCTTCCCTGCGGAAGGTCCGTTCGATTCTAAGTCAAGATCAAAGCGCTGACGTTCGGATCGTTCGATTGACGGAACCTGACGATGACGCACTTCGGCTCTTGGAGGAGTATTACGACGCGATCAATGTTGTTCAGCGAGATAGTCTCGAAGCAATTCAAAAGATCGTTGATGACACCTTTTCCGGTATGTGGCTCGCCTATCTAAAGGATAAAGCTGTTGGATGCGTCGTGCTCCGGAGGCTCACATCCATTCCATTTGCGGGAGAGTGCAAGCGTCTTTATGTGCAGCCCAATGCCCGTGGACATCGCATTGCGAACGCTCTGTTGGATGCACAAGAGGGATACGCCCGCAGCCAAGGTCTGCAATGGATTTATCTAGACAGTTATGACGATCTGAAAGTCGCGATCGCTCTTTATCGGAAGCGCGGTTATGTTTCATGTGAGCGCTATAACGACAATCCACAGGCGACTGTTTTTCTTCGCAAACAAATCGAGCCAGCCCATCTTCCTTTGCGTCGCCGCCGCGGAAATACCAAGAAATAAAAAAGCCGCGCGTTCTGAGTCGATCCTATCCGAAAAGCAAGTTTTGCCGGAAGATAAAAGCTAGATTTTCCGTAAATTGGCGAACTTCTCCACTAATTTTTTCATGCCGTGGCGATCGAATATCACAGTAAGTTTGGCATCTTCACCGTCACCCTCACGCATGCGGATGACGCCTTCGCCGTACTTCGCGTGGTGAACGCGCTGGCCCTTCTTGAGATTGATAGCGCCGCTCGATTCAGGCAGATCCATGGCTGGCTTTGCCGAGACCGGACGGGAAAGTGAGCCGGGTTTGCCTCCGAAGAAACGGGCGATATTGTCGATCGAGTTGGGCGTGCCTTCCGCGCTCGTGTTCTTTGCAGAAGCTTCGCGGCCAGGCGAGTCTGCCTTCGCGCTGGTCTTCATCCACGAAGCAACAAAGGGTTTGGAGGAGGAGCCGTTGCCTTCGTATCTACGTCCACTGCCGCTTGCGTTGGTGGAGACGCGCGGAGTTTCCTGGTTTTCATCTTCGTAATTGTAGTGCCGGTCGGCGAAGTCGCTGGACTGGCCTGTCCGGTTGGCTGCTCCAAATCTCGAACTCGTGCCGTAGCTGGAAGTCGACCACGATGAGGATTGTGCGGTAGACCGGCCGCCGAGGTTCTCGATCAACTGGCTGGGTACTTCTTCGAGAAAGCGCGAGGGAATGCTCATCTCCGGGGCATCGTTGCCGTACCGTCGCCTATAGTGCGCGCGGGTGAGAACCAGCGAGTTCATAGCGCGTGTCATGCCGACGTAACAGAGGCGGCGTTCCTCTTCGAGCTCATCGGGATTGTTCAAAGTGCGCGAGTGCGGAAACAAGCCTTCTTCCAGGCCGGCGAGGAAGACCAGCGAAAACTCCAAACCCTTGGCCGCATGAAGGGTCATCAACGTGACACGCGAGTCGGGATCGAACTGATCGGTGTCGGATGCCAGAGCCGCATGGTCAAGAAATTCGGCCAGAGTTTCGCCGCGCGCCTCGGCATCGTGGGCAGCGTTGGCCAATTCCTTCAAGTTTTCGATTCGGCTGAAGGCTTCGGGCGAACCTTCGGTCTCGAGTGCCTTGATGTAGCCGGTGCGGTCAAGAAGGAAGCGAATCAGCTCGGGAAGAGTAGCGGCATCGCCTGGTGTCCTGAATGCACTTACACCCCCTTGCTGCTCTGCCGCAACTTCTTCTGCGTGGGATTCAAAATCGGGGTCAGGCGGCGTCAAACTCCCCGGCTCTGGCGTTGCCACTTCGATCTCTCCGCCAGCATCGCCGAAGCTGAGTTGTCCCTGACCGTCACTAGAAGCGCCAAACTCGAAACCAGTATCGGCCTCCTCTGTGGACTCCCCACCCTCGGCCACATCGGTCGAGAGCTTGCCTGCAAAGTCGGGGTCCATCATCGCCTGAGCGTCGATAATTAGCTGCCGGAAGGACTCCAGAGCCATAAGAGCGCGAGTGGGAATGAGCCGATTTGCAATGGCTGCAGCCAACGCGTCCCAGGTCGAGGCGCCAGTTTCGAGAGCCAACCGCTCCAGAGTCTCGAGTGTAGTTTTGCCGATGCCCCGAGCCGGAGTATTGATGATCCGCTGTAGAGCCATGGAATCATGCGGGTTGCGGATCAGCCGCAGGTAGCCGAGCAGGTCCTTGATCTCGGCGCGCTCGTAGAAGCTAAAGCCGCCGACCATGGTGTAAGAGATGTTGTAGCGGCGCAGCGCTTCCTCAACCAGCCGCGACTGGGAATTAGTGCGGTAAAGCACAGCACAATGATCCGCCTTGGCGCCGCCTCCCTCGCTGCTTGAGTTGGCTTGGCGCAGAAAGCTCTGAATGCGGTCGGCGATAAACAGGGCCTCGTTTTCGCCGTCGGGAGCCTCATAGTAGCCGATCAGCGATCCACCCTGGCGATCGGTCCACAGCTTCTTGCCCTTGCGTTGGAGGTTGTTTTGCACAACGGCACCGGCTGCCTCCAAAATTACCTGTGTAGATCGGTAATTCTGCTCCAGCCTGACGATGCGAGCATTGGGAAAGTCCTTTTCAAACTCCAGAATGTTGCGAATATCGGCGCCGCGCCACGAGTAGATGCTCTGGTCCTCGTCGCCCACCGCGCACACATTCTTTCGCTCGCCCGCCAGCAGTTTCATCAGCTCGTACTGCGGGCGGTTGGTGTCCTGGTATTCGTCAACCAGCAGATAGTGGTAGCGCCGCTCGTAGCGCCCACGAACTTCGCTCGATACTTTGAGCAGGCGGACGGCTTCGAGCAGCAGGTCGTCAAAATCAAGCGCGTTGTTCTTGCGCAGCTCAGTGCGATAGCCCTGATAAATGTGGGCAATGCGCTCGCTGTTAGGGTCCTTCGAGTCGAGGTAGTACTCCTGCGGATCGACCATGTGGTTCTTCGCCCAGCTGATGCGGCCCAGCACCGTGCGCGGCGTCAGCTGCTTGGTATCAAGGCCCATGCGCCGCATAATCTGCTTGACGATCGTCTGCTGGTCGTTCTCGTCAAAAATCGCAAACGCCCGCGTCAGTCCTTCGCTGCCCACTTTCAGCGCCTCGATGTCGCGCCGCAACATGCGCACGCAAAGCGAGTGAAAGGTACAGATAAGCGGCTTGGCCAGCGACGAGTGGTCGAGCAGCCGGTTGACGCGCTCGCCCATTTCGCTGGCGGCTTTGTTGGTGAAGGTGACGGCCAGGATCGAGTCGGGCGCAATGCCCTTTTCGCGGATGAGCCACGCGATGCGGCTGGTGATGACGCGTGTCTTGCCCGAGCCGGCTCCGGCAAGAATGAGCAGCGGTCCCTCGGTAGCCTCAACGGCGGCGCGCTGCTCGGGATTCAGATTGGAAAGCTGCTGCTGCAAGGGCGAGTCCAGGCGGGAAGGGTCCTGCTTCTAGTGTATCGTCCAACGCTGGTCGGTGGCAGCAGTTGTAAAATCATGCTCAGGGCGTTGCATAAACGCATCATATTGCCGCAGTTGCCAGACAATCCGCAACCGCACGTTTGCCGAGACCTTTTCTTCGGGCATCTTGTTTTGAAACACTCCCCGCAGGCGCGCCACCATCTTTGAGAAACATGGCCTCGGCAACTTGTCCGCGCATTTTGAAAATCTGGATGCACTGCGACCGCACCTCCCAATCAGGGTCGGATGCAAACCTCAGAGTAGTTGAAAGTGCAGCACCCACCTATAAGCGACGCGTCCGCTCCTAAGAATCGCTCTGAAACGACTCCCAGTAAGTGTTTTCCTCCTCATTAAGCCTGTCGGTCGCTGAGAAGAATCTTATCTTTTGGCACCCTCGGTAATTGCTGAGAGAATTTGGGGCTGGATGCTTTAACTTGGCCGACGCTGAGTTAGAAAAGGTAACCGGCGATAGATACAGAAGATAGTCTTCAAGCAACTTCGCAGCCTGACTCCGGCGTCTAATCCAACCGGTAGGTTCTTGGTAATCTCCCCGTCCCAATGTAGTTCGTAACTTATGTTAGTTTAGGAGTATCAAATGAAGCATCTATGTAGCTACCTTATAGGAGCCGGGTGTGCCGGTTTCTTGTCTATAACTTGCTTTGGTCAGACCGCTCCTCTTTTCACCCCCGTAACATCAGCCACCGGGCCCACTCCATCTCACGTTTACGCCCTTGACGTAAACAATGACGGTCTCAGCGACATCATTCAAGACAGCGCAAGCCCAGGCATTACCGGCGAATTCTTTTCCGTGAGCATCAACCTCGGCAACGGCATATTCGCTCCGCCGGTCATTTATAAAATCAACTCCAGCGACTGGACTCCCCTCACCTGGGGCGACTTCAACAACGACGGTAAAGTCGACATAGCCGTCGTGCTCGCTGGAACCAATCAGGTTGCTATTTACCTCGGCAATGGCGACGGAACCTTTCAAAAGCCCATCACCACGACCGTCGATCTGCCCTCCGGCATGGCTCTTGGAGGATTCGGTCCTCAGCCCTCCATTGTCGCGGCAGATTTCAATCATGACGGCAACCAGGACCTGGTGACTGCAGCGAACAACGGCAATAACACCGGCGGGATATGGACAATCTACCTGCTTGAAGGCAATGGCGCCGGCGCGTTCAATACCAGCCCCACAGCCATTTACGCCCCCACTTCCGGCTGGGCCGTGCAAACCATCGTCGGCGGCGATTTCGACACCGACGGTAACGCGGACGTCTCGCTGCTGGAACAAATGTGGTGTGGAGGCATCGTTGTCTGTGCGTCAAACGTCGTCACCTTGTTTGGAAACGGCGACACCACTTTCGATCCTGTCGACGTAACCACCGTCGATGGAACTATGACCCTCGGTTCCGCCGACCTAAACAACGATGGCGCCACGGACCTCTATGGCATTGAAGACGGGGACGCCCAAAACGGCAGTTACGGGATCAACCCCGGAGGAACCCGGCTCTCAGTTTTTCTCGGCCACTACGGCCGAGAATTCAGCTACCTTTACACGAGCATTCCTTCTTATGAGGACCAGTCCGTAGGCACGCCTTTTGCCGTGGCCGACTTCAACGGCACCGGAAATTGGGCTCTGGCCGCACTCACCACCAACTACACCGATTCTTCTGGCACACAGTTGATCTACTTCCTCAATGCTGGAAGAACCCCCAATATCAGCTTCGTTTACGGCCCTTCGCCGGCTGGCAATGGCACCTATCAAACCGGTCCCGTCGTTGGCAATTTCAATGGTGACCAAAAGCCCGACATTGCCATCAATAACAGCGCCTCGATTAACAGCGCAGCCACCACGCTCGCAGTCGGCCTGAACGCCAACAACGACGCGGGATTCTACGGCGAATGCAACTATCCATCGTCTGGCCAAGGCATCCATCTCTGCAGCCCAACCACCACCGGAACCAATCCAAACAATCCGATAATCTTTTCAGCTACGGCCAACTCCTTCGGCCAGCTTCGCAAGATGGAGGTTTGGGTCGACGGCGTCAAGCTCGGCGAAACCCATCAGATCTGGGGACAGAGCGCCTATTTCTACTTCCTTTATCCGAGCGTGTCGCCCGGAAATCACTCCGCAACCATTTACGCCGCCAACATCGACGACACGCTTCAACGCTACGATTTCACCTTCACCGCGGGGCCGAGTAATTCGCTGAGTGAAAGCAAGTAGGGTAGGATCGAGGATCAACAGAATAGGGAGATTTACCGAAACTTAACGCGATTCTTTTCGTCTGGTTGGTGAATCTCTCTATCTGGGGTGTCATTTTTTGACTCTTGAAGCTGCGTTCCTAGATAGACGTACGAGGCAATGAGAGAGCCGAATGGAATGAAGATCGGAAGGCGAGCCACGAACGTTGCGCTGTGGGAGCACAGGCTTCAATCAAATTCTGGTCACTCGATAAAAAGAGGAGATCCGCCATGCAAACCGACCGGCAATTGCGGCAACAGTTGGTCAAATCACTCAAAGGAGGCGATGCGCACGCCGACTTCGACTCAGCAACTGAGAATTTTCCGACGAGACTGCGCGGCAAAAGGCCTGAACACGCGGAGCATTCCCCCTGGGAAGTGTTGGAACACTTGCGCATCGCCCAATGGGATATCCTTGAGTTCTCGCGAAATCCACGTCATCAATCACCTGAATTTCCGGCCGGCTATTGGCCCGCCGCTCAGGCGCCTCCGGATGACGAGGCTTGGGACAAGAGCGTTGAAGCTTTTCGTAACGACCTTCAGGCACTGTGCGACTTGGTGAGCGATGAGTCAACCGATCTTTTCGCCAAAATTCCGCACGGCGATGGGCAAACAATCCTAAGAGAGGCATTAGTCGCCGCTGATCATTCTTCTTACCATTTAGGCCAATTGATTCTCCTGCGCCGCCTCCTGGGCGCATGGCAGTAACTCGACAGTTGTGACCAGCTTTCTGCTGTTAGGCCAAAGTTACTGTGTGGATTGTGACACTGGCAATGAGAGATAAGTTGTGCCGAGTCCTGTAAGCTGGCCAGATGCTCCAAGTAGGCTGGTGAAATGCGGGTCCGGGCTCAAACGCCCCGTGAACCAGGCATATCGGAAGACATCGGAGCGCCCTTCACAGGTTGCTACCATATCTGTCATCTGAGCTTCTTGTAGGGCGAGAGTGTCAATTTGCGAGCCGTCGTCCTGGCTGTGCCAGTTCGCAAACTCAGTTACCCAGATCGATTTTCCATATTTATCAAGGGCATCCAATTGGGCCGCGAGTCCATAGTCGTACCAATGGAACGCAAGGTAATCGACTTGCGGCAACTTATTTCCGTTTGCCGATTCATACGCAGCATAGAATGCATCAAGCCAAGTTACCGGATTTTCGTAGCTAGTCATTGTGCCCCATGTCATGGCCGGACCAACAATCTGGACTCCAGTTTGCGCAGCAACCGCCTCGTACTGTGGCCAAATCTGAGCGGCCTGCTGGGGTGTCAGATTGGACTGGCTGACAATGTTGGGCTCGTTCATAACCAAAATATACTTTATGCTGGGATTAGCCTTGAGATACGCTATTACAGCGCTGGCGTTGAAGTTTCCGTTCCAAAGCATTGGATAGAATTCCATTTGATAGGTGCTGGCATAATTCGCCGGCGCTGACGCATTCGGTGTCGGACTCCAGTTATACCACCAACTAACACCGGGAGAAAGGGCTGCGAAATCCGCCGGATCGGCGAGATCATATGCGATTCCGCGCTTGGCACTCTTGCTTGCTCCTGGTGTAGGTGTAGGTGTTGGTGTTCCACCCGAACCGGGTACCGCATTGGATACGATACCGTTGCAACTCGAAGCAGCCAGAGAGGCCGCAAGCAGAAAGAGTACAGATACGTAGTGGGTTTTCGCAACGAACCTTTCCATTTCGGCAAATCTCCCTTTATAGTTCAGAAGTTTCAACAAGAGAAATTCTGGATGAATTATAGCCGATCGAGTGCCTCGCAGCTCTTATACAAGTTGCCGAGTGTGAGTCCCAGGATTCGATCCTGAGCTTCGAAATTTCGCGGGACGCTGTCTAGATTACTAAAGCCGCTGATCTAATGAAGCGAAGCAACTTACGAAGTCACTGGGAAAGGACATCAAATTTATGTGCAACAGATATGCTGAAGATGTTTTATGAGGCCAGTTCGCCCGCGGGAAGAAACACTTCAAATATTGTCCCACTAGCACCTATGCGTACCGAGGTGCGAAAACGGATCGTCCCATGGTGTCTCATGACCAATGTTCTTGAAACCCACAATCCAAGCCCAGAGCCTTTAAGACCCTTTGTGGTAAAGAACGGGTCGAACAGGTTGTCCCGGATACTTTCAGGAATTCCTGGGCCACGATCATGGATTGTAATTCGTGCACCTCCGCAGCCTCTGCGATAAGTGGATCTGACTCGAACGTCGACGTTAGTACCACGGGGGGAGGCCTCTGCAGCGTTGCGGATTAGATTACTGAATATCTGGGACAATTGTCCTGGAAATCCGCAAACAGCCACTGGACACTGTCGTTTGCAAACGACGTGAATGCTGCGCATCGCCGCAGACCGCTCCAACATCGCAATAACATCTGCCACGAGTTCACCGACATCGATCCTGACCGCGACTTCGGAATCCCGTTGGAAGGCAAGGGATTGCTTTGTTATTCGCGCAATCCGCTCGAGTTCCCGATTCGCACTTAATAAGAATTCGCGAGTAGATTCAAGCGAAGGAGAAGTTCCCGCGAGATAGATCAGGTTAGTCAGGGCTTCAAGAGGATTGTTGATTTCGTGCGCGATCGCATTGGCCAACTTTCCAGTGGCCACGAGCCTTTCCGCCGTAATCAGGGCATATTCGGCGAGTTTGCGATCGGTAATATCATTCAAAATGAGGATTTTTTCTGTGCTCCCAGTTTGGACAGGGTTAACCGATAGCTGCACAGTTCTTTTGGCAATGGCAAACTCCGCGCTGTAATGCGTACCGTTGTGCCGTAATGGATCTCTCGTTCCTATCAGGCGTTCCAGGACCAATGCCGCATCTTCCCGGTCCCTGATTTGGACTTTCGAGGAGCAAATTTCCGAAAATGCGCCGTTCCATCGAATCAGGCGGCCGTCCGATCCAACCAGGGCCAAGCCTTCATGCAGAGCGTCGAACGTCGATTGCCATTCTTCCGCAGCCTTGCGAGTCTCCGTTTCCGCATGCCGCAGGCGGAGCAGCCCTCGCACCGTGGCTACCAAAATCATGCGATCGATAGGGTGCGTTAGATATCCATCTGCTCCGGCCTCAAGGGCACGAACACGGTCATCGTCGGAGACGAACGAGGCGGAGATCTGAAGTACCGAGATTGAAGCGGTCCTCGGATCGCGCTTGATTCTCCGGCAGACTTCGTAACCGGAAATGTCCGGTAAGTTCACATCGAGGATGATGACGTCGGGTAGCGTCTGCGCGATTTCCAGGGTTCCATAACCAGTGTCGATCTCGGCACAATCGTAGCCGGCGCCATCGAGGACACGCGATAAGACATACCGATTTTCTTCCCGGTCGTCGGCGACCAGGACACGTGACCGGTTCCTGTCAAGCACTGTGTTACCCAAGCGCAGCATCCGGAGCCAGTTCAATGGATCTGATCCAGTCCAAGAAGGGCTGCGCAGAAAGTCGCGTTGTAACGTCCTCCTTGCGGATAATTCTGGCATGCCAGGACTCCAACTGTGTCCTCTCAGTTTCCGAAAGAACCTTAGACGTATAGATCAGTACCGGCAGGCTTTTGGTTGCCACCTGCGAGCGCAATTGCCGCAAGATTTCGAATCCGCTGATGTCGGGCATGAGAAGGTCAAGAATTAAGGCGTCAGGCAATCTTTCGTTGAGCAATGACATGGCTTCGGTGCCGCTTGCGGCCTCGCGAATATCGAGCCAGGGCTGATCGAGAAGATCCCGAAGAATGTAACGCGCGACCTCATTGTCGTCGACCAGGAGAACCTGCCTTGTGCCGGAATTCGCAACAAGACGGCGAAGCTCGCGCATAAGGACATCGGGGTCCACCGGCTTCGGCAGAAATACGCTTCCGCCGCGGGCAATTGCCGCCTGCGATTCGTCTTGTACGCTGGTTACGATAATTGGTAATTCAGGCAGTTTTTCTCTCAGGCGGGTAATAAATCCCCAGGACTGATCGTCTCCGATATATACATCTGCAACGAACGCGGCCGGAGAATGCCGAGCGGTCCAAACCTCAGCCTGAGCTAAGGTAGATGCGAGGATCGGCTGAAATTCTGAGTGGCGAAGATACGATTCAAATAGGTGAGCGGTCTCATCGCTATCCTCCAGAATAAGGACTGGACTGCGATGAAAATCAGGCGCAGGCGGCATGGCCGCGTCCCCAGGCTCGGTTATCTCTCCGACATAGACAGCGGGCAGCCTTACGTAAAATGTTGAACCCCGGCCGAGTTCACTCTCTAGCCAGATCTTGCCGCCAAGCAGCATCGCGAGGTTTCGGCATAGAGGTAGACCGAGGCCGGTGCCGCGATAGCGTTCCTGAAGAGGGTTTTCAACCTGGCTGAATTCTCTGAATATCGTCTCGTGATGCTCCGCTGCAATACCTATGCCTGTATCAGATACAGTGAACTGAACATCTCGATCGCCCAGCATTTTGGCAGAGATGGTAACTTTTCCATTGGGAGTGAACTTGAGAGCATTGGAAATGAGGTTACGAAGTATCTGCGATACTTTTCCTTCATCGGTTCGGAGGGGCGACAACTCTGGCGCATCCTCGAATATGAGGTCAACGGAATTGTTGTCGGCCAATAATGGCTTCAACATACCTTTCAGTGCACTGAACAGCTCATGCACTTCGAAACGCTTTGGGCGAATCCGGATTTTGCCCGCTTCAACTTTTGCCAGATCAAGCAGATCGTTGACCATCTCCTGGAGGTCCCGAGCTGAGGATTCAATGTACCGGACTTGCTTAAACTGTTCGGCTGAGAGGTCACCGTCCATTCTGTCCATGAGAAGGCGAGCGAGCGAGACGATGGAGTTCAACGGCGTCCGGAATTCATGAGAGACGTTGGACAGGAATTTTGTTTTCAATTCAGAAGCACGGCGCAGATAATCGGCGCGCTCATCCAACTCGGCGTAGAGCGCAACCACGCCGCGGTTGGTGTCTTCGAGTTCCCGGTTCAGCAGCTCCAACTCTTCCTGGCGAGCGCGAAGTTCCTGGAGAGTCTTCAGTAATTCCTGGTTTTGTAGCTCAATTTCTTCATAAGGGCTATCGGGAGGACGCTCTTGCATCTTGCTGCTTAGTTCGCGGGCCGTGCGCAGCGTCCACGTGTCGCGGTGATGAGGAATGAGCTTCGCCATGCGGACGATCGTGCCGCTAGAAGAAGTCTCGATCTGAAACTCATCCATTAATCGCTTTGTCCCGATGATGCCCATCCCAAGACCGGTTGGGGATTTGTAACGGCCCCCAAGGATCTGATCGAGATTCGTAATACCGGTCCCCACATCGGAGACGGTTACTTCCAGACGCTGCGGCGCCTCAAGTTGCAGAGAAAACGTGACCTTGCCGTTGCGCGCATAGCGAAAGGCGTTGCGAGCAATTTCCGAGGTAGCCGTTGCGATCCTGATCTGGTCCTGATTATCCAGGCCTAATTCAGCAGCCACTTCTCGGGCACGTTGCCGCGTTTGAACGACATCGCGTTCCGTGAGGAGAGAGATATGAGTGATAGGAACGGACATTAATTACGCAGCCTTTACTACAACTACACTTGCATCATCGCGCTCGCGCCGGAAATCTCGAAGCAATGCACTGCCAATCACTGCCGGATGCCGTGAAAGAAGTCCGGGATACGGGGAAAGGTCCCATTTCGATTGAAGTCCATCGGAGTGCAAGACGAGCACAGCATCCGAGGGCCAATCAGATTTGAACTCATGAATCTTAGGTGCGCTCAAACCCAACGTTCCGTTGTGCGAAACGAGACTTCGTGATGTCCCTCCGCTAAGCACCACGCCAGATATGTTTCCCACGCCGGCATAGATTAGCCTATTGTCCTTGGGCCGAATTTCTGCAACGGCTGCAACTGCACCGCGGGTCTTGCGCAGCGCATCGTGCACGTAACTTAGTATTTCGCCCGGAGCCAGATTCACTCGTTGCTGAAAAGCTGCGATGGCTTCCTGTGCGGCTTCGGCTGCGAGAGAGCCATGACCGAGCCCATCAGCCACCAGCACCAAAGTACGACCTGGAGTTTGATGGCTAAACCAACCGTCCCCGCAGACTCGTTCACCGGGATACGGTACTACGATACCTGCAATTTGCGGCTTATCCGTTGATGCGGCTTTCCCTAACTCAATCAGGACGATGGTGCCAGTTTGACCGGTGAACACCTCTAGCTTGGTCGCCATTCTCTTCATGGCTCCCAAGCCTCCGCCCATCGTGCCGGCTGTTGAATAGCCATCGCTCATTGCATTTGCGATATTGGCGATTCCCGAGCCTCTGTCAATAGCTAAGATGCGCGCAAGTGGGCCATCGTTTGTAACGATGCCCGCAATAACCACCTGCCCACCGCCGCCATGGATCAAAGTGTTCCGAGAAGCCTCGGTGGCAAGCAGCGCGAACTCTCCTGATCGAGTCTCGTCGAGTTCCAGCCGCTGGGCCGCCCAAAGCGCTGCGCGCCTTACCTCGCCAACCGAGCTCTCATCAGTTACAGCCACCCATTGAGTAGAAGCTATCTCCACCGAACCACCGTGACCTTTGTCCCCTTACCTACTTCTGATTCGATGCTGAATTCATTGACGAGGCGTTTGCTGCCTCCAAGTCCGAGGCCCATTCCTGAGCCGCTCGTGAACCCGTCGCTGAGGGCCTGCTCAATGTCGGGTATACCGGGACCGGAATCCTCGAAGATCAGCCGGAGCCCAGTTCTTGCTCCGTTGGACAACTCTTCCATTGTCATTTCGCCGCCCTTGCCGTGATCTAACGCATTGCGAGCCAGTTCGCTTGCGGCGGTTACAAGTTTCGTCTGGTCTACGAGGCTAAAACGGAGCCCTATGGACCATTGCCTGACCTTCTGCCGGGCTAGGACGACATCGTTCGAGTTCTTGAGCGGCATTATTTCACGCTTGAGAACGTTCATCACCCAGTCCAGACTGCGTCGGGGAGGTTGCTCCAAAAAGCAGTTCCATTCCCGCTTCCACGCTCAATGCGGTACGAACACCGGGCAGCGACATACCTAACTCAACGAGAGTGATGGCTACAGCCGGCTGCATGCCGACAACCACAGTGTCCGCTCCCAATACCCGGGACATCGCGGCGATGTTAGCCAACATTCGTCCGATAAATGAGTCGACAATTTCGAGTGACGAAATATCAATGAGGACGCCGGTCGATCCCCATTCGGAGATGCGCTGGGTTACGTCATCCTGTAGTTGGAGGGCGAGTTTGTCGTGCATATCCACCTGAATTGTGATCAGGAGAAGCGAACCCATGCGGAGAACCGGAATCCGTTCCATTAGTCCTCCCGCTTTGCAAAGAGGCTACTTATCGGGCTTACCGGCGCTGAGGTCTCACGCACGACCTTTCGCCCGCTCCTTTGGAGTGCCAGAGCAAAAGCATCTGAGAGTTTAGCCTTGGTCACCACATCTTCAAGATTGATGCCTAAGTGCACGATTGTTTGAGCGATTTGCGGCCGAACCCCGCTAATGATGCACTCGGCTCCCATGAGCCGCGCAGCCGTGATGGTTTTCAGCAGATGCTGTGCCACCAGGGTGTCGACTGTAGGAACGCCCGTGATGTCGATAATGGCGAATTTGGAATTTGTCGCGACGACAGTCTGCAGCAAGCTCTCCATCACGACCTGGGTTCGCGCGCTGTCGAGTGTGCCGATAATTGGCAGAGCCAATATGCCGTCCCAAAGCTTTACAACGGGGGTAGAAAGCTCAAGCAGTTCTTGTTGCTGACGGGAAATAAGTTCCTCGCGGGCGGCCATAAATGCTTCGGTGGTGATGAGGGCCAGCCGATCAAGCATCTCTGTTGCAGTCCAGACCATGTCGAAGAGCTGATCTTGATTGCCTTTCACGTCGCGCCGTAAGGCTGCAAAAAGCGGTTGCTTGAGCGACAAGACAAACGTCGCTACCTCCGCGGGCGAGAATCCAAGACGAGCTCGAGATACAGAGATATCCTGCAAGAATTCACGGGCCGGGGTCCAGCCTGCGGCAGAAAGATCGGCCGGTCCACTGGTTTTTATGCCCGTTATGACGTTACTCAAAAGGACTCGGCATTGCTCTTGCAATTCGTCCTTGCCCATAAGATCAGCCCGCAGAGTGGACTTCGCCATATCTCGAATCCACTCTGCGCGGATCTTTTCTTCATTTTTGGATACAATTTCCGCTAACTCGTTCATCGCGATCTCCTACGAATGGGGATTAAATTTCAGTTTTGAATGGTTTGTGGCAATTCAATGGATAGGTTATGACAAATACCCAGATCCCCCTGGATAGATTGGATGCAGAGCCAGGGCTAAGTGGAATCAAGAATTTGCAAACAATCTCAGGAAGAAGACTTATCCATATTGGCCAATGCTTCCCGGAAGGCTTCTTTGCCCTCCCATTTGCCAACGAATGAATTCACCTTAAAAAGTGCGCACATGTCGCGCTGCTCATCCCCGAGCACAGACCAAACGATGACAGGAATCGCTGACAACCGAGGGGTGCGATGCCAAAATCTCAACAATTCGTAGCCGCTTTCATAGCCCAAATTCAGGTCCAGGACGATGCCCTCCGGAAGAGGAACTTCGCCGTCCAGCGCCCTTTCAAGGTATGCCCGGGCCCCACCTGCCGTGGTACGTGCTTCAATCTCTGCGATTCCGAGGGAACGAGCTGCGTCTGCTGCAAACTGAATGTCGCTTGGTTGATCCTCCACCAGCAATAAGCGCTTCATCGGGGAACCTCGTATCGTAAGTATTTTGCAGTGTAGACGATGGGTATCTCTTTGTAAAGGGACCTTTTAGCTGAATTTTTACATGCGGATGAGTGTAATTTTGTCGGGTTGTGCGGCACAAAATCTACGTTTATGGTCGGACGCCGGCGTCTCGTTGATGAGACTCCCAAGAAAGCTTTGCCGGATTGTGACAAGGCGCAACCATATATATAGCAAAACCAGAGTCGCTGTGTGCCGGAGGCTCGAAAATTACCAGGACACATCGACTCTGGTTTGCCTTAATCGAAATTCATCGATTTCACTGAACGTCGAGTGTTGTTACGCTATACGCGGGTAAGGTCAGCGTCAGCGACGAGCCACTGACCGCCATCGACCCAATGGACACGGGCGTTACCGGACTCCCAGCCGTGCTTTGTGCCGTAGCTGTGGTAGCCGTCATTTGATACATGTTGGCCGTACCTGACAGGCTGAGTCCACTGATCGCTGCGACCTGTGTCGTGTTTGCGCGATTGACAGCTATCATGACGACACGGCCAGGCGTTGTTGTGTCATTGCTTACGTACACCGTCACAGCGCCTGGGTTGCTCGAGGTTGTTTGCACCAATTGATTGCCGAAGTTTGAACCGGCACCGTCAAAGTTGCGATAGGCGCGAAAGCCCGCGAGTTCATAATCGTAGGTTCCGCTCGGCGGCCACATCATGCCTGCGAAGACACCCTGGCTGGCAAAAACGCCCAGTTCGTCGGCCTGCGCGACCGTTCCTGCGATGTTGTTGAATCCACCCGTTTCGTACTCGCTGATGGAAAGCTTGATCGAGGGGAATTCTGCATTGATTTTCGACTGCAGCCTGGGCAGGAACTCGATGGGCGCGCCTCCGAGGACCGAATTGACCCACGGATCGCTGTTGCCAGGATCGGTGAACGTCGGATCCCAGAGGTTGCGCGGCGCCTGCACGATCAGCTGCATATCCGCATCCGCCAAAGTCGCGGCGGTCAGGCTGGTCACACGAGTGCTGCTCGCATCGTAGTCTTCCGGATACCAGTGGAAGTCATAAACATCCACCAGTGGTTTTCCAAACGTCGCAGAAGCGGTGCTCAGGGCCTGGAAATATTCGTCGGTGAACCAGTTTTCGCCGGTTGGAGTAGTGCCGGTGACTCCATTTTGGAAGTTGTAAACGCCAAGGAAACCGTAATGCGACGGTCCAAAGATAAGCATGTTCGGGAACTGAGTCTTCAGAGCCTCGGTCATGGTCAGAGTCTTGGCAATATAGGCAGCTGGCGTAATTTCCGTCGGTCCCTGTATTTCCAGATGCGTTGAGTTCCAAAGATCCGGTTCATTGTCGAGGTCCACAAAAGCCGGTGTGGAGGTGGTGCCGCTAAAAAGACTTTTCGTGGTGGAAAGCTGATTCATTGCCCACACGAATTCGTCCGAGTAGACATTGCCAGTGTCCTCGCCACTGACCACAACAATGGGCGGCGTAGTCGTAAAGGGAGCAGAACTGACAGAACTCTTCTGATCGACGATTGTCTGGAACCTTGCCAGATCCGGCGCATTGGCTGTGGGCACAGGACCGGATTCATCCGCGGACACGAGTCCTTGCATTGGCACCGTGAAGAGAGTGGCTTGTCCTGCGGCAATGTTGGCATTGATCGATGGATACACTGCAAATCCTGGAACAGTACTGGCAGTCAGGAAATCATCGCTTTCGTACTCAAAGTCGCTGCCTGCGTTGGAGGCGTTCGTCGTCCAGTTATAGGCCGTCCAACGATTGCCGCCCATTCGATAGATGGTGACATCTGGGACGTTGGGAATCGATGCATTGCTGATTGCGTCGATTCCGTAGATCCAGGGCGAGATCGGCTGGGTTTGAGTTGGATTAACACTGATCGTAACATTTGCAGGTACAGCGCCGGGCTCAGCGAAGACCTGAGTTGAATCGGCACCGGTGCCGGCCGTGTTCACCGCCGCGACCACATAGTAATAAATCGTGCCGTTGGTCAGGCCGGTGTTAGTGAAGCTGGTTGTAGCCGAAGTGCCGACCGTCGTGTACGGTCCGCCGCTCGTGGTCGACCGTAGCACGTTGTAACTGGTGGCAGTCAAACTTGCTGTCCATGCAAGCGCGATCTGCTGATTTCCGGATGTGGCTGTCAGCCCGGTCGGCGCCAGCGGAGGCGCGCCACTCAGTGCGCCGCAGAGGGTTCCATTCACCGAAAATGCTGTTGGGACCGCGTTGCCGCCAACTAGATTTCCATTGAAGCCTATGCCGGTCACACTTCCGCCCGCGGGGACGGAGGCGTTATAGCTCTCATTGGTCACCGTGACCAACGCGCCGCTCTGTGTTTCAATCCCATTCCAAAGGGACTGGATGGTCTGTCCGTTGGCGAAGGTCCACTGTAACGTCCAGCTGGTCCAGGCCGTCGTTCCGGTGTTGTCGATGGTGATCGCCGCGCCGAAAGCGGTGGAACTCTGCGGCGTAATTGTGTAGACAACGTTGCACGCCATGCCTGCGCCAACAGGGCCGGTCACAGTAAGCGAGATAGTGGTGGATGCGGTGAGGGTGCCGGAGACGCCGGTGATGGTCACCATCGATGTTCCGGCAATGGCAGTGCTGCTGGCCGTGAACGTGACCACACTGGTTCCGGTGGTGGGGTTGGTGCCCAACGCGGCAGTAACTCCGCTCGGCAATCCAGCCAGTGCAAGAGTTACGCTGCCGGCGAACCCATTCAAGTCAGTCACTGCGATGGTATCTGTTCCGCTGCTGCCTGACGCTACAGAGAGACTAGCCGCAGCGGGCGCAATCGTGAAGCTCGGTGCGGCGGTCACGGTCAATGTAATGGGAATGCTATTGGTCAGCGTGCCGGAAGTTCCGGTGATAGTGACCGAGGACGTTCCGATAGAGGCGGTAGCGCTGGCCGCGAACGTGATTACGCTGGTCGTGGTGGCGGGGTTGACGGAGATCGACGTGACACTTATGCCGGTAGGTAGGCCACTGGCGCTAAGAGTTACTTGGCCGCTGAACGGGCTAATATCCGTTATCGAGATGGTGACACTGCAACTGCCGCCTTGAGGCATAGTGCAATTGGTTGGCGAGGAAGCAATCGTGAAACTGCCCGTGGACGAAACGACGGTGCCCATGATGGTGGTGCTAGAGGTGGTCGTGCCGGAGGTTCCGATGATGGTCGCCGGGAAGGTTCCAACTACAGCCGTGGCGCTGGCGGTGCATGTCAACACGCTAGTTGTGCTTGCCGGATTAGTGCCGATTGTGCAAGTCACACCGGAAGGCAGGCCCGAAATAGCAAGCGATACGTTGCCGGTGAATCCGCCTATATCTGTAATTATGATCGTGTCGGTTGTCGATCCGCCCTGAGTGATTGACAGCGGGGAGGCTAGCGAAATCGTGAAAGTGGGCGCGAGGTTGACGGTGAGGGCAATGGTGGTGCTTGCGGTCAGGCCCGCGGAGGTTCCAGTGATGGTCACATTGGAAGTGCCGGCGGTCGCGGTCGCGCTGGCGGTAAAGGTTACCACGCTGCTTCCGGTCGCGGGATTAGTGCCAAAGGTTGCGCTAACTCCGCTCGGCAATCCAGTTGCGGCGAGAGTTGCGCTGCCACTAAATGGGCTCACGTCTGTCACTGTAATAGTGTCGGTGGCGCTGCTGCCATCCGTAACAGCCAGTGTTGCGGCCGAGGGAGCCAGCTTGAAGCTGCCTACAGGTGCGCCGCAAGTAACACCATTGAGCATGAATGAAGTAGGTATCGCGTTAGTCGCATTGTTCCAGGTGCCGTTGAAGCCCATGCCGGTGAGGCTGCCGCCGGCGGGGATGCTGCCGTTGTAACTC
>Ga0187847_10000337_pt1 | contig 54928 bp, 37 predicted proteins | sample June2016WEW_4_10_FD_132458 | JGI IMG/M metagenome (GOLD analysis project Ga0187847, IMG submission 132458) | Peatland microbial communities from SPRUCE experiment site at the Marcell Experimental Forest, Minnesota, USA - June2016WEW_4_10 | ecosystem: Environmental > Terrestrial > Soil >...
GTCCATCCGCCGCTTGTCGCCATCCACCACGGGCGCGGAATCGAAAGTCTCGTGGGCGCGCAGCAATTGCGTCCACGCCTGGTTGTCCTCTTCGGCGCCGATCCACACATCGAAGTTGGCGTTGATCCAGGAGCCGGGGAAAATGCCGCCGAGCGGCTCCGGCGCCAGGCGCTCGAGCCCTTCGCTGACGGTTACCGCGCTCAGGCGTAAGTCGTCCTGGATGCGGCGGTAGAGCTCGCGCAGAAAGGGCCGCCCGTTATGGTCGTAATACTCCCAGGCGTTTTCGCCATCCAGAATAATCGGCACCAACGCGTCGCGGCCGGCGCCCAGAATGCCGGAGCAGTTGTCGTAGGTTCGCTTCAGAAAATCGTCGGCCGCGGCGACGGCGTCCATCTTCGAATAGACGAAACCGATCAGGTCGCTCAGGTAATGGTCGCGGAAAATCACGCTCAGGGACCGGCCGCCCTGCTGCCAGCGGTACGGGCGGTAGAGTCCGTCCACGCCCACGCCGCGTCCCAGCGTTCGGTTGAGCACGCCGCTATCGGTGGCGGCCCAGCGATAGCCGAGCTCGGCGGCGATCGAGAAGGCTTCGTCGGAAACCGAGCCCTCCGACGGCCAGAGCCCGGCCGGCGCGGCGCCGAAGGTTTGCGTGGTGAACTCGCGGGCCATTTCGAGCTGTTTGCGCGCATCGCCGGGGTAGCGGAAACGCGGCGGCAAGGCCACACCGGGATGGGAAACGCCGGCGATCGCCGAATCGCACACCAACGGAAGAATTGGGTGGTAGTAAGGAGTGGTGGAGATTTCGATTTGGCCCGACGCCGCCAGCTTGCGGTATTCCGGCGCCACCTGGGCCACGATCTCGCGCTGCTTGGCCCCCATGCGGGCCTGGTCGGCGGGCGAGAAATTGCGCCCGCGGCGCAGCCACTCGCGTACTTCCTCGTCGCGCGCCTGAAATTCCTCGTCGAACCACGCCAGTTGCGACCACATCTGCAGATCGCGAAAATCCTGCGGCCCGAACATCGCGCGCGCTCCGGCGTTCTTCTGCGACTGCCAGGCGTCGAACAGCTCCCCGTAGCGCGGGTAGCGATAAATCATGTGCCCCGGATCGGAATAGAAGGAATGGCGCAGAAGGAAGGCGCGGTCCGCATCGGTGAGCGATTCGGCCGGCTTCAGCGCCGCCTCGAGAAAAGGATCGCGCGCCGCACCCGAGGCGTACTCGGCAACTTGCACCATCATCGAAGGCACCAGGTTGAAAGTCTGGTGCACGCGCGGAAACTCCTCCAGAATGCGCACCATGCCGTAGTAGTCCTTGAGCGCGTGCATGCGCGTCCAGGGCAGCTTGTATTCGCCCGAGGCCAGGTCCTTATAAAACGGCTGGTGCATGTGCCAGAGGAAGCACAGATAGATTTGCGGCATGTTCGAAAGTCCCCAGAGGAGAACCGTGCGCGGACTAGGCGCATGAGCCGCGCGCAACCGCGCGCGGCCAGATCCCGCTATTTCCCGAAAAAGCTCCGCGCCGGCGGCGGAGGATCGCCGCGGCGAATGGCCCGCCACAGCACGTCGTTCAATTCGTCGTCGTCGTTCTTATCGGCCTCGTCGAAATCCATATGAAGCGACGCCTCGGCCCCGGGCCCCTTGGCGGGGTTCCGCTGGTCGAGCGGAATGCGCGGCTTCTCGGCCGTATACGGCGCCCGATCCGGCATGGGTTGAAACACCGAAGTCATCGGCCGGGCGCCCGCGTCGAAGTGGGTCATCGGCTTCAGCCCCAACAGAAACTCCATGGTACGCAGTACGGAAGCGGTGTTGTACATGGTGCTGTCCACCCGGCGACGCTTCACATACGAGGAAATGACGAAGGCGGGCGAGCGGTGGGAATCCACGTGATCCGGGCCATTCTGCGCGTCGTCCTCCACCACGAAAATCGATGTGCTGGCCCAAAATTTGGATTTGGACACCGCTTCCACGATCATGCCCAGCGCGTAGTCGTTGTCGGCGGCCATGGAAAGCGGAGCGAGTGCTCCGGGCTTGGTTCCCGACGTGTGATCGTTGCCGAGGCGCATCACGATCAGCTCCGGCATGTTGCCGCTCTTCTCGCACGCGGAGAATTCCTGCAAGAAAACCTTCGCCCGCTCGACGTCCGGAATCGTCAGATCGAACCCGGGGTACATGCGGTTGGTGACCTTGGCCAGCACCGGGTCGCGCACTTTGGCGATCTGCTCGGACCCCACCGCCGCGCCTTTCCGGTTATCCACCATGTAGCCGAAATTGCGAATGCTGCGCCCGGCCAGGTTGGCGTTGGTCCACAGGTACCCGGCCGGCGGCAGCGAAGCCGGGTCCTGCTCCTCGAAATCGTACTCTTTGCCGCGGTGCCCGTACTCGTTGGGCCAGAGCTTGACCACATAATCCGGGGCGATGGCCGCGGTGGACCAGTTGTGGCCGTCGGCGCTGACGTCGGCATTGACGTAGAAATTATCCAGCAGCACGAATTCGCGCGCCAGCTTGTGAAGGTTGGGAGTCGAGATCTCGTCGAACAATTCGAGCGATGCGTCGCCGTTGCCCTCCTTCATATCTCCGAACACCTGGTCATAGGTGCGGTTTTCCTTGACGATGTAGATGACGTGCTCGATGTGCGGCAGCGGGCTCGATTCGTCCAGCTTGCTGTCCCGGTAGGGCGAATCGGCCAGCGCGGCCGCGGTCCACTGTTCGAGCTGGCCTTCGGTGAATGGCGCGATCCACGAAGCAGTGCCGGTCTGCATGCGCGCCACGTACTGCTCGTCCGCCAATCCGGCGTGGAGGGGTTCGGGACGGCGCGCGGGATTGGGCCCGTGTGGATTGGAGTACGAGCGCACGCCTTTTCCGTTCAGCACCACCAGCGTCCCTGACGGCAGCGCGCGCGCGGCCGTGGGGTACCAGCCGGCGGGGATGAAGCCTCTCACGTAGCTGCGGTCGCCGCCCAGATCCACCACCGCGACCGCGTTTGCGTCGGAGCAGGCCACGTACAGCCGGTGGCCGTCCTGGCTCAGTCCCAACCCGGAAGGCGACATGCCGAGCGGCTGGCGCGGCGTCATCGAGACATTGACGCTCTCCACCACGCGCAGTTCTTTATCCTCGCTTACCCCCACCACATACACGCTGTTGGTGTTGGTGGCCGCCACGAAAATGCGCGCCGCCCAGCGCGGCTCGCCCTCGATCGACTCCGCGTTGCCGCCCGCGCGCCACACCATGTCAGTGGGATGAGCGCCCACCGGCACGCGCGCGAGCTGGCCGCCGCTGGCGACGTCGTAATGACCCAGCGTGCCATCGGCCCAGTGGGTGACGAAGAACGATTTGCCGTCGGGATGGAACAGGATGCGGTACGGCCTTCGCCCGGTGCGGATGCGCTCGATCACCATGCCCGATTGTGGATTGACTACCGCCACCGCATCGCGATTCAGCTCCGCCACGTAGAGCAGGTGACCATCGGGCGAGAACTCGACGTCGCCGACAAAATCGGTGGGCGGCGTGGCGTTTTCCAGTGGGAAGGTGCGACCCGCCGTCAGCTTGCCATCAGCCAGAGTGAATTCGAACACCGCCGCGCGCGCGCCGCCGCCCACATAGACCCGGTTGCTGTACGGCGCGAAGGCCAGCCCCAACCACGCGTCTGGCACCGGCGTCGAGCTGACGACCGCACCGGTCGCGGCGTCGAGCACCGCGATCGATGGCGGGCGGTACCCGCAGTGCAGCACCAGCAGGTAACGGCCATCCGGCGAGAGCGCGGTGGCCATGGGCAGCGTATCGAGCGCCACCTGTTTTCCCGCCGGGTCCAGCTTCCAGCCACTGTTCAACAGGAAGCCGCCTTGGGCGAGCGGCCCCACCTGTTCCTTCGGCGACGGTTGCGAGCCGAGGATCGCCGCCAGGGAAACCAGCATGGCGGCCAGAACGATTGCGCGGAGAATTCTCGAAATCGGTCGCATTGGTTTCCCTTCATTGTACAGGTGCGACCGCGCGGCATCCGCCTCAGCTCGGTTACAGGGCCTGGCGGAAGCCCCTTACCGTAGGATCAACATGGTCGAGGTTTGATTCATGTGGCCGAGGTAGGCCTCTCCGTAAGTGCTGAAACCAGCAGTTGGAATACCGGTAAAGATCGCGCCGTACTCTTCGCACCGGTTCTCCGCGCGAAGTTGCAGCGTGCGCAGGATACATTGAAAATCGACGATACCGGAGATGGCCTTTGAGTCGCCTTTGCGAGCCTCGATCGCCTGTCTGGTGTGGGCCACGATATCGGTGGCCTGCAGCACATCCAGCTCCAGACCCTGCTTGATCTGGCAATAGAACACGATGCCGCGATCCCGCACGCGCTGGGGGCTGCGCACGAAGGGATCTCCATTGACCATCAACCCCAACGGGTGTTGCATGAATAGATCTGGGGCCTTTTCCGGCGAGACGCCTAGAACTTGCGCGTAAGCGTCGAGCGCGGGCCGATCGTCGAACTCGACCACCAGGCGGAGACGCTCATCGACTTTCGTCGGCATCAGCCTTTTGCCGGTGGACTGGAAGCTCTGGGTCTTGACAATGTCGAAGCCTCTTTTCAGCTCCAGAAGCACGAGCAGCGCGGCATTTGAGTAAACTTCGCCCCCGATCATCACATGCGTGCTCTCGAATTTCAGGTCGTCCCCGGCGGATCCGCCGACGAAGAAGATATCGGTGCGGTCCCCGATTTTTTCCATCAGCGCTTCCTCGGCGCCGCTCAAACCATCCGCCAGGACGAGGCCAACGTACCTTTCGATATCCAGAGAAGATACCGGAGCGCACAGTTGCCGCTCCATCTGGGTGAATGCATCCGACACCCGTACGCCGTCGCGGAGGTGCTCCACGACGGCGAAGGCGGATTGCCCCACCACTTCCTCATCCAGGAACATGGCCGCTACGGACTGGCTCACCATTTTGCCGCACGCGATCTCGCCCGCGGTCGAACAGCCTGCCACCAAGGCGCCTGGAAAGGCTGCTTGCATCTGCCGGCTCAGCTCCAACGGGTTGTATCTGGATGACGCGAAAAAGAGCACGCATCGAGGCTCGAAGCCGCCACATTGGGCTTCGAGGTCCGTCACGGCACCCGGCAGTTCTTTCGCGGAATAAGCGGTTATGATAGTCATTTTCGTTTTTCCTCGCGTCACCCTAGAGGGTCACGCCCAACTCGGCACCAATCTCCTTGATCCTCGCAATGACGGCGGGGTCGTCTGACGACAGGCGGTCGTAACGGTCGGGGTCGACGCCCTTGAGATAGAACTTTGCCCGCGTAGTCAACATCAGGACTGAACTGCCTTGCGACCGCTTCTCGATGATCGTGTCGATCAGGCTTTTGATTTGGCCAGCCATGGAATCACGCGCTCCTTACTAGACGACGGCGTTGCTACACTCAGACCTTATCGGCACAATCGACGAAATTTAGAGGCGGCGCGGCGCGGGGCGTGCCGTTCGCTTCGGTTTTTTCCGACCTTGTTTTTCCCGACCTGTCGCGGTCCCCTGCGGCTTGCTATTCTGAGAACCGGCGGATAATCTCGCTGAGCCGCCGTCGAAGAACAGGGGCTCGCAACACGGTATGACGGGGGGAGCATGAAGTCTATCGCTTTGACATTCGTTTTAACGCTGACCGGATTGCTGGCCACTGCGCAGTCTCAGCTCAAGGTGGAGCCGAAAGAGCTCATCCTGTCGATCGATGCGGAGTCGGCCAAGACCGTTTGCCCGCAACCCGGCCAGGCGGTCACCATCAAAATCACCACCGCCAGCCGCACTTGGGAAGTCGCCATCAACCCGCGAGAAAAAGGGAAAGACATCGATCCGGCGGCCAAGAACTTTTCCGTTCACATCAAGAACAAGGGCGGACATCTGGGCCTCACCACCGGAATCAGCCTGGAAATCACCACCCCCGATGGCAAGAAGTTTGGGCCCAAGAACGTGCCAGTCCCCGCTGGTACCCGGCAGGACTTCCTGGAGATCATCTGCACCTACTACGGGCAGCAGGGGCAGGAATGGGATTTCAAGCCCTGGGTCAATTGAACGGCCCAACCGGGCGTGACGCGGAACGCTGCCGGTAGGCGCGTGTGGGTGCGGGTGCCGAGCATCGGGAATCCGGCGCTGGGGACCCCGTAGCAGGGCATCCTTCCCACTGATAGGCCAGGTTGTTTGCGGAGGCCGTGCTTCCCGGCAATCCTCCCTTGGTTCTCCCGCGATTATCCATTGTCCGCGCGCTTCGGCTGCACTATAATGCGCCATACGAAGGAGGTTCCGTGCCGGTAATCACCCCCAGACAGGTCAGCGCCGACGAAACCGAAGCGCGCGAGATCATGGCGAAGCCGGCTCAGGCCGATACCGCGGAAGGAAGCCGGTACGAGTTGGCGAACCGGCTGATGGACGCGAACAAGCTGGAGTATGCCCGCCGCGTCCTGCTGAAAACCAAGTTGCCGGATGCGCCCGCCCCGCGGCACTACGAAATGCTCAAGAAACGGGCGCTGTGCACCTACAAGAACCCCGATCAGCCGCTCGGCAAGCGGCTCGACGAAGCCGAGATTTTGGCCAGAAGCGTGTGGAACGACGGCCGTGCGCCCGCCAAACTCCAGCAGGACGCGCTGGGCATTGCCGGCGCTATCGAGAAACGGCGCTGGGAGTGCTATGGCCTCCGCAAGCACCTGCAAATCTCGTTCGATTTCTACCGCCGGGGCTATCAGTTCGGCATGACCACCGACGGCGACTATAAGCCCGGCATCGACATGGACGGCGGCTACAACGCCATCAACGCCGCTTTTGTCCTCGACCTCCTCGCCTCCTCGCCCGACACCGAGGAAGCCGGTAAATCCCAGCACGACACCGCGAATGCGCTCCGCCAGCAGGTCATCGGTGAGCTTGTCGCGCGGGAGAAGAAGCACAACCAGATCGACCAGGAGGAGGGCAAGCCAAGCAAACCGAAGGAGCCGCTGGATTTCTGGTTCTACGCAACTCTCGGCGAAGCTTATCTGGGCCTGGGCGACTATCCCCAGGCCTGCTCCCGCATGAAGGAGGCCGCGGCGCTCATTTGGGACGGGACCGGCCAGCGGCCCTGGAACCAAGCTGCGCCGTGGCAGGTGGAGACCACCGCGCGGCAGATTGCGCGGCTGGCGCGGATGCGCGCCGGCCGGGATGGCGTCCCGCTCGATAACATCGAGAACTCCCCGCCCTGGGACGTGCTGAAAGCGCTGCTGGGAGGGAACGCGCAGACGGCCGCGTCGTTCCTGCGCGGTAAGGTCGGGCTGGCGTTATCCGGCGGCGGCTTCCGCGCGTCTCTCTACCACATCGGCGTGCTGGCCTGCCTCGCCGAACTGGACCTGTTGCGGCACGTCGAGGAGCTCTCCTGTGTCTCCGGCGGCTCGATCCTGGGCGCGTTCTACTACCTGGAGTTGCGCAACCTGCTCATCGAGAAAGGCGACGCGGAAATCACGCGTGACGACTACATCGCGCTGGTCCGGCGCGTGGAAGAATCCTTCCTCGCCGGCGTGCAGCGGAATATCCGGCTGCGCATGCTGTTTGGGTTGCGCAGCAACTGGAAAGTGCTGACGAGCCGCCGCTGCTCGAGTACCGACCGGCTGGCCGACCTCTACGAACACGAGCTGTTTTCCGCCGTGAAGAAGGCGCACGAGCCCGCCGGTGGCGGCAAGGATGTGCCGATCGCGGACATCAAAGTGATGCCCAGCGGATGCGCCACCTTCGACCCGAAGTTCGATAACTGGCAGCGCCGGAACAAGGTGCCGAACCTGATCCTGAACGCGACCACGCTCAATACGTGCCACAACTGGCAGTTCACCGCCAGCTACATGGGGGAACCACCCGCGCGCGAAGCCGATGAATCGATCGGAGGCAACGACCGGCTGCGCCGCCTGTATCACGACGAGGCGCCGAAGCGGTACCGCCAGCCCGCCGGCAGCGTGAGACTCGGGCAGGCGGTCGCGGCGTCGGCCTGCGTGCCCGGCCTGTTCACTCCGCTATTGCTCGAAGACCTGTACGGCACCACGTTCGACGCGAACCAACCGGCAAACTACGTGACGCGCCTGGTGGATGGCGGGGTGTACGACAACCAGGGTGTCTCCAGCCTGCTCCAGCAGGACTGCACGGTGCTGCTGATCAGCGACGCGTGCGGGCAGACCGGCCTCGCGCTCGATCCCGCGGCCGGCCAGTTCGGCGCGCTGAGCAGGTCGAATAACATCACCATGGCCCGCGTTCGTGAATTGCAGTCCGAAATGCTGGAGACGCTGCGCCGGTCAGGCGCTATTCGCGGCTACCTCTACGTTCACCTCAAGAAGGGGCTGACGCCCGGCCCGGTGAACTGGTTGGAGTGTCCCGACCGCCTTCAGCGCGATGCGCCAACCGAGCTGACCAGTTACAACGTCCGCTGCGACATCCAGTGGCTGCTGGCCCGCATCCGCACCGACCTCGATTCCTTCTCCGATGCCGAGGCCGACGCCCTGATGTTCAGCGCCTACAAAATGACCGACGAAGCCGCGTCATCCCTGCCGTTCACGGGTGACACGGTTAGCGCAGCGGGGCAGTGGCGCTTCCTCGATATCGGGCCTATCGCGGGAGCTTCCCAGGACAGCGCCGAGGTTGTGTCGCTAAGAAAGACGCTGGCAGTTGCGGCCGAGCTGGCGTTCAAGCCGTTCCGCGTGATGGTTCCTCTTTCGATACATCCCGCGTTGGCGCCCATGCTGGCCGGGGCGGCGCTGCTCGCGGCGTTGCTGCTGCTACCCGGTGCGGCATGGCGGGTGCCTATCTCTTGGAAGCCGTTAGCCGCAATTGTGCTGGCTTACGGCGGCCTGGAATTCCTGTTCCGCCGGGTGATCCGGTACCACGTTTCGGTACTGCGCTGGCTGTTAGCCCTCGTCTGTATCCCGGGCAGCATTCTACTCGAGATCTACCTGCGGACGGTCGAGCCGATCTATACGAAATCCGGCCCCCAGTACCGGCAGCCGCGAAAGGAGAAAGCGGCGGCGCGGACGGGATGAGGTGCGCCGTTCGCAGTTCATTTGGCCACCTTGGCTTCCAACTCCGCCCAGCGCGTGTACAATCCCTCGACGAGCCGTTGGGACTGTTGCAGCCGCTCGTAGGCCTCGGTAAGCCGTTTCGCATCCGGACTGGCCTCTTGCAGTTCATTGCGCCAAACGGCTAACTCGCGTTCGGCTTCCAGAATCTTGGCTTCCATGCCGTCCCACTCGCGCTGTTCCAGGTAGGCCAGCTTCCTCTTAGTAGGCCCTTCTTCCGGCGCCGGAAGCCGCGGCTGCTTCGCCACCATCCTCTGTGAAGGCTGCACGGTTCGCGACGCCTCCCACTGCGAATAGTCGGCGAAAGTCTCCCCGCCGCCTCCGTCCAGACCAATCACGATGGTGGAAACGCGGTCCAGCAGATACCGGTCGTGGCTCACCAGTACGATGGCCCCCGAAAAATCGAGCAGGCTGTCCTCGAGCACCTCGAGAGTCGGAATATCCAGGTCGTTGGTCGGCTCGTCGAGTAACAGCACATCGGCCGACGCCAGCATCAAACGAGCGATCATAGCGCGCGCACGCTCGCCGCCCGAGAATCTCGACATTGGCATCTCCAGTTGTTCGTCGAGGAAGAGGAAGCGCTTGGCCCATCCCGCGACGTGGATGGGACGTCCGCGGTAAATCACCGAGTCGCCCTCCGGACACAACGTCCGGCGCAGGCTGACTTCCGGATCGAGGTATGCATGCCGGTCCTGCGCGAAGCTCACAATTTGCAGCCGGTCCGCCCGCCGGATGGAGCCTTCGCCGGGCTCGACCTCTCCTTGCAGGATCTTGAGCAGCGTGGTCTTCCCGCTGCCGTTGGCTCCCACCAGCCCGATTCGAACACCCGGCGAGAGAGTCAGGTTCAAGTTCTGGAACAGCCTGCGCCCGCCGAGTGTTTTCCCGATGTTCTTGGCCTCGATCAGGCGCTTGGTTTTTCGATCGGACGCTGCGAAGTCGATCTGCGCGGTTGCCGTCTGTTTGCGCGCCATCGCCTCCGAGAGTTCCTCGATCAGCCGGCCGGCCGCGTCGATTCGCGCGCGCGACTTGCCGGTTCTGGCCTTCGGTCCGCGGCGAAGCCACTCGACCTCGCGCCGCACCTTCGTCTCCAGCGAATCCTGCCGCTTGGCCTGCGCCTCGAGAAACTCGGCCCGCCGTTCCAGAAACTCGCTATAGTTCCCACCGACCTGGAACGCGCTCTGTGGATAGATCCGGTTGACCTCCATCATTTGGGTGGCGACGTTCTCGAGAAAGTACCGGTCGTGGGTGACCACCAGGCAGGCGTTGGCAGCCAGGATCGCATTCTCGAGCCACAGGATGCCTTCCAGGTCCAGGTGATTGGTCGGCTCGTCCAGCAGCAGCACATCCGGCGAGATGATCAGCGCCGCCGCGATGGCGAGGCGCTTCCTCCATCCGCCGGAGAGCGCCGCGGCCGGCGTAGCCGCGGTCTCGAAACCGGCCCGGCCGAGCATCGTCTCCTGGCGAGCCGTCTTCTCCCGTTGCTCCAGGGGCAGACCCTCCAACGCCGCCGCGAGGACGGAACCAACGGTGTCGTCCGGCGCGAACAGCGAATCCTGAGGGACGTAGGCGAGCCTGGTTTGCTTTCGCAGCGCCCGCACTCCGGCGTCCGGCGCCTCCCGGCCGGCGAGAATCTCCAGCAACGTGGTCTTGCCGCTGCCGTTCGGCCCGATCAGACCGGTGCGCTCTCCCTCGGAAAGGCTCAACGAAAGGTTCTCAAACAGGACTCGCGAGCCGAAAGACTTGCCGAGGGCGGCGGCACTCAATAGAATAGCCATCTCTTTCCAGCATGGCATGGCATGGCCCCGCCGCGCCGGGCAGAGGCACGTCCGGATCGGCCGGCGCAGGCACGAGTTTCGCCATTCCTCGGTCGCGCACCCAAACAGGATTGAAACCAACAAACAAGCGTACACGACATAAGAGCGGATCTCTTTCCAGCGTCAGGCATGGCTTCAAGCTCCGAAGGAGCGAAAGAGAATAGCCCGCGGCGCGAGCCGTGGGGATAAGTCGGCAGTGAGGACCAGCCCCGGAACGGGGCGGAAGAGGCTTTCTCCAACGGTCTTCCGCCCCGTTCCGGGGCTGGCAGGAGACAACCGGATTCCACACGGCTTGCGCCGTGGGCTACTGTCTTTCGCCCTACGGGCTGGCGCCGGCGCTTGCGTACGTATACGCTCAAGATACCGGCGGATTTCCTCGGAATACAACAGGACGCTATTTTCACGCCGCGCCCCCACAAACAACCACAAACAAGACCGAAGCTGACAACCAGGGCTCGCCGCGCTATACTAAGAACGTATCGACGGACCAAAAGAGTGGGCGAAAGCCCACTTTTTTGTTGGCAATCGGCGATTTTAAAGGAAATGCAGGACGACGTGGCATCTAAAGTCGAGGCAATCGCGAATCGTGTGGCCGCTTCCGAAGGACTGGAAGTGGTCGAGGTCGCGGTGAAGGGCGGCGGCGCGAGCCGCCTCGTCCGCATTTCGATCGACAAGCCCGCGGGCGTTACCCACGGCGATTGCGAGCTGGTTTCGCAGCAGGTGGGCACGATTCTGGATGTCGAGGATGTGGTGCCGGGTGGCCGCTACACGCTGGAGGTCAGTTCTCCCGGGGTGGAGCGCAAGCTCGCCAAGCCAGGCGATTTTGTGCGCTTCCAGGGCAAGAAGATCAAAGTAGTGTTGCGCGAGCCGGTGGAGGGACGCCGCAACTGGGAAGGCACGCTGGCCGGTTTTGAAGATGGCCGCGTGACGCTGGAGACCGGCGGCAAGGCGCCGCTGCGGGTTGCGCTGGACGAGATCCAGAAGGCCAACCTGAAGTTCGAGTGGTAAGCCCGCCGGAGACCAAGAACCAGCAGAAATTTCTATTGCAAGAGCGAGGGCACTTTGGAAACCATCTTTCAGTCCATCGAAATCCTGAGTAAGGAAAAGGGCATCGATCCGCAGATCGTCTTCGACGCAGTGAAGGACGCCATGCTGATCGCCGCCCGCAAGCACTACCGCACCAACGAAGACTATGTGGCGGAGATGGATCCCAAGACCGGCGCCATCCACCTTTTCGCGGTGAAGAAAGCGGTCGAGGCGGTGGAAGACCCCGTGCACGAAATCACGCTGGCCGAGGCGCGGCGCATCCAGCCGGACGCCGAGGTGGGCACGGAAATCCGCCTCACGAAAAACACAGAGCAATTGGGCCGGATCTCGGCGCAGACAGCCAAGCAGGTGATTCTCCAGAAGGTGCGCGAGGCCGAGCGCGAGACCGTCTACAACGAATATTCCGGACGCGCCGGCGAGCTGGTGAACTGCACCGTCAAACGCGTGGAAGGCCCCGAATACGTGCTCGATCTCGGCAAGACCGAAGCCAAGCTGGCCAAGAAGGAGCAGTCGCGCCTGGAAAGCTACTCGGTGGGCGACCGCGTGCGCTGCGTGATCCGGCTGGTGGACAAGGCCAGCAAAGGCCCAGGCGTGCTGGTATCGCGCGCCGCGCCCGAGCTGGTGATGCGCCTGTTCGAGCAGGAAGTGCCGGAAATCTACGATGGCACGGTGTCGATCAAGGGCTGCGCACGCGAAGCCGGCGAGCGCACCAAGATCGCCGTGCAAAGCCGCGACCGCGACGTGGATAGCGTCGGCGCGTGTGTCGGCATGAAGGGCATGCGCGTGCAGTCGATCATCCGCGAGCTGCGCGGGGAGAAGATCGACATCATCGAATACTCCGAAGACCCGGTGGTATTCGCCACCCACGCGCTGAGCCCCGCCAAGGTGAGCAAGATCAGCATCGTGGATGCGGCCGAGAAGCAGATGGAAGTGATCGTCGACGACTCACAGCTTTCCCTCGCGATCGGCAAGAAGGGGCAGAACGTACGGCTGGCAGCCAAGCTGCTGGGCTGGAAGATCGACATCAAGAGCGAAGAGGAAAAGCGGCAGGAAGTGGAGACGCAGATGGCCGCCATGGTGGCGCCGGGCGCGCCCGTCTCCGTGCTGATCGATTACGGGCTGGCGGAAAAGACGGTCGAGAAGCTGCTCGAAGCCGGCGTTGGCACAATCGAGAAGCTGGGCGGCATGACGCCGGAACAGCTTGAGGAAATTCAGGGCGTCGGTCCGAAGGGCGTAGAGAAGATCTTCGAATGCGTCAATGCCTACTACGCCCAGTTTGAACAGCCGGTGGAAGCGGCCGGAGGCCAGTTAGCGGAGGAAACAGCCGCTGACGCAGCCGAGCCGGAGCCCAGCGATGCAGAAGCGGAGCCGGCCGCGGACACGGAAGTGGAACCTGTCGGTGACACAGAGGTGGAGCCTATCGGCGACACAGAGGCGGAGTTGCCCGAAGACACCGAAGCCAACGCAGCGGCAGCGGCCGAGCCAGGCGAGGTCGCTCCGGTTGACGCCTCGCCGGAGGTCGCGGCGCCGGTGAAGGCGGAATCGCGACAGTTTGATACGATAGAAGACGCGGGTTCCCCTACTCACAATCAGCCAGGAGCGGGCACTGAAGCCGGCCCCGGCGATGCCGGGGAGGGCGCCCCGGAGAATCATGGCGGTTGAGGTGTGTCGCTAGCGGTAATCGAGCAAGCTTTTTCTATGAAGAAGATTCGCATCAACGAGCTGGCACGGGAGCTCGAAGTTAAGGCCCACGAGATTCTGGACCGGCTGCCCGAACTGGGCGTTGCTGAGAAGAAGACGCACTCCAGCTCGATCGATGAAGACGTGGCGATCCGGCTGCGCCGCTTGCTAGGCCATGACGTTCCGGACCTGGAACCTACCGCGGAGGCCGCGGCGGAGCAAGCCGAAGAAGCCGCGCCTGAGGCGGCGGAGGCACCGACGGATGGGGCCGCGCCGGAAGCGGTCGCGGAGCCGGAAGAAGCGCGGACAGAGGCGCCGGCGCCATCTGGCGAGGTGCGCCCGGCGACGAGCGGTGCGCCGATTCGCCCTCCATTGGCTACCGGAAGGCCGATCCATCCGCCCATCGCTGTGCCCGGCCAGCCATCGCCCGCGTCAACGAGGCCCGCGGTTGCGCCGTCGCCCGCGCCACCCGCGCCATCAGTGGCACCGGTTGCGGTGATTGCTCCCGGAAGATCGTCGGCGCTGCCGGTGAGGCCGATACCGGGCGCCGCCAGTGCGCCCCGGCCTGGCCAGATTTTGTCCGGCCCGCGGGCGCCGATGCCCGCGACGGCCACCGAGATGGTGCGTCCGATGCCTGCCGGCCCGCGGCCGCCCTCGCCGCAATTGCCACGCCCGCAAGCTCCGTCCGAAGCGCGCACTGGCGCGGTTCCGGGCGCACCGGCGCGGCCCTTGGCGGGCCAGCCGACGGCTCGCCCGGTGGTGCCGCCGCGTCCCGATCTGGCGGCGAAGTTGAGTGCGCCTCGTCCGGCGATGCCGGCAGTGCCGGCGGCGCCGCGTCCGGGAGTGCCGCGCACGCAGGGCGCGCCCACGCCCGGTCAACCGATTTACCGCGGACCGATCCGCCCCGGCCAGCCGATGGTGGCCCGGCCAGGGCCGCGCACCGGCGGGCCGCCGGCGGGCCGCCCGGGCCCGCGCCCGCAGCATCCGACCACGCCGCGAGGACCGATGGGTCCCGGCCTGGCGCCGCCGCCGGTGGACCAGCCGCGGGGCCGGTTCGACAAGCGCCCCATCCGCCAGCCGCGCGAGCGCATCGAGGAAGAAAAAAACCTGCGGCCCGCCACGCGCCGCCAGACGGCCTCCGGCCCGCCGCCGATCAGCCGCGAGATCACCATCTCCGAAGGCATCACCCTCAAGGAACTCTCCGAAAAGCTCGATATTAAGGCCGCCAGCATCATCACCAAGCTGGTGGACCGCGGCGTTTTCGCCACCATCAACCAGACGCTGGACATGAAACTGGCCACCGAAATCGCGCGCGATTTCGGCGCCTCCACGGCCACCGTGAGTTATGAAGAAGAGGCCATGCAGGCGGTGGAAGAGGCGGAGGTAACCAAGGACCTGGTGAGACGCGCGCCGGTGGTGACCATCATGGGTCACGTCGATCACGGCAAAACGTCGCTGCTCGACGCCATCCGCGAAGCCAACGTGGCCGCGCGCGAGGCTGGTGGCATCACCCAGCATATCGGCGCCTATCAGGTGGAGCTGAAAGGCCGCAAGATCGTCTTCATCGATACGCCGGGTCACGAAGCGTTCACCCGCATGCGAGCCCGCGGCGCCAAGGTCACCGACATCGTGATCCTGGTGGTGGCTGCCGATGACGGCGTGATGCCGCAGACGCTCGAAGCGATCGACCACGCCAAGGCGGCCGGCGTGCCGATCATCGTAGCCATCAACAAAATAGACAAACCGGACGCCCAACCCGAACGCATCAAGCAGCAACTCGCCGACCGCGGCTTGCTGGCCGAGGATTGGGGCGGCGATACGGTCATGGTGAAAGTGTCCGCCAAGACACAGGAGGGTATCGAGCTGTTGCTCGAGATGATCCTGCTGGTGGCCGACATGTTGGACCTCAAGGCCAATCCGCACCGCCCCGCCATGGGCACGGTGCTGGAAGCCCAGCTCGACCGCGGCCGCGGGCCGGTGGCCACCGTGCTGGTGCGCAACGGTACGTTGAGCGTGGGCGATTTCTTTATATGCGGCGCGGTATTCGGCAAGGTGCGCGCCATGATCAGCGACCGCGGCATACAGATCCGCAAGGCGGAGCCGGCCACGCCGGTGGAAGTATTGGGGCTGGGCTCGCTGCCCGAAGTGGGCGACGACTTCCAGGTGGTGACCGACACCGCCAAGGCGCAGCAGATCGTCAAGTTCCGCGACCTCAAGGACCGCGAGGCGGCGATGGCTAAGTCCGCCCGCCTCACCCTGGATCAACTGCACAAGCAGATGGAAGCGGGCGAGATCAAGGAACTGCCGATCATCCTCAAGGCCGACGTGGGCGGCTCGGCCGAAGTGCTGACGGAGGCGTTGCAGAAGCTCTCGAACGAAAAGGTGAAGGTGCGCGTGATCCTCGCCGGCGTGGGCGCCGTCAACGAAAGCGACGTGCTGCTGGCATCGGCCTCGAACGCCGTCATCATCGGCTTCAACGTGCGGCCGGAGAAAGCGGCCTCGACGCTGGCCGAGCGGGAAAAGGTCGACATCCGCCTGCACACCATCATTTACAACCTGACCGACGAAATCAAGGCGGCCATGAGCGGCCTGCTGGAGCCGGTCTTCCGCGAGGTCTACAAGGGCAAGGCGGAGGTGCGCGAGACCTTCCGCATTTCCAAGGTCGGCAACGTGGCCGGGTGCCTGGTACAGGATGGGGTGATTCCGAGCCGCTCGGAAGTGCGCCTGCTGCGCGACAATGTGGTTGTGCATACCGGCAAGATCGCGTCGCTGCGCCGTTTCAAGGACGACGTGAGCGAGGTCAAGAGCGGGCAGGAATGCGGCATCACGCTCGAAAACTTCCCCGACGTCAAGCAGGGCGACTTCATCGAGGCGTTCGTCACCGAGCGAATGGCCACCGAGGTCTTTGCCTGATGCCATGGCTGCCGTCGGTGTTTTGACTCTGGAATTACGGCTGGAACATTCGCACTCGCTCAAGGATAAGCGTCACGTGGTGGAGGGCCTGAAAGCGCGCCTGCGCGGCAAATTCAACGTGGCCGTGGCGGAAATCGATTATCAGGACCTATGGCAGCGGGCGGCGGTAGCCGCCGTCACGGTTTCGAGCGACCACGCCAACGCCGAAAAAGTGCTGCGCTCGGTGGAAGACGAAGCCGCGTCGCTGCTGGGCGGCGAGTTGGCCGGCGCGACCGTGGAGTGGCTGGCATGAGAAAACCGGGGCCCGGACCCATTGGCGCTAACGAAGCACAGACCGGGCGAGCCCGTAGGGCGAAAGACAATAGCCCAAGGCGTGAGCCTTGGGACCGGCAGGAACAGTTGGAAAGCCCCGGAACGGGGCGAAAGGTCTTCTCGCCGGCAGAATTCTTACGCCCCGTTCCGGGGCTGTGTCCGATTACCTCGGACCCACGGCTTGCGCCGTGGGCTACTCTCTTTCGCCCTCCGGGCTTAAGAAATGAGCGACGACGAAACGTCTCGGGACCGGACGCTCTTTATTTAGCGCTTATGGCGCCATGGCCCCTGGCGCCCGGTTGCGCGAGCGACGCGAGGCGCCATGGATGAACACCGCACACTGCGCGTTTCCGAGGCTCTGCGCGAGGAGTTGAGCGAGATCATCGGTTTTGAGACCGAGGACCCGCGACTGCTGGCGGTGGAAGTGACCGAGGTCCACGTCAGCCAGGACGGGAGGCACGCCAACGTGCGGGTGGGGCTGCGCGGCAGCGAGAAAGAGCAGGACGCGTCAATGGCGGCCCTCGAGCACGCGGCCGGTTTCCTCCGCCATGAGCTGGCCAGCCGGTTGATTCTGCGCCATGTTCCCGAACTGCATTTTATGCGTGACAAAAACCAGGATGTGGAAAGCCGCATCGATTTTCTTCTCAAACGAGCCAAGAAATCTCGTGTTCGAACCGAAAAATAGCCCCAAAGTCAAACAAACTGTGGTAGTTTTGTTTCTGTTGGCGGGAGCCGTACCCATCGCGCGGGCGGACCAGCCGGAGTTGCTGCGCCTCGAAAAAAGCGCCGACGCGATGGGTTCGGCCTATACGGTCGAGCTGTATGGCTACGACCGCGTGAAGATGGAAGCGGCCGCCGATGCGGCTCTCGACGAAGCGCACCGGCTGGATGAGCTGCTTTCCAACTATCAGCCAGGGAGCGAATGGAGCCAGGTCAACCAGCACGCGGCCGAAAAGCCGATGAAGATTTCGCAGGAGTTGTTTCAGTTGCTAGCCGCGTGCCTCGATTACAGCCGCCAAAGTGAAGGAGCGTTCGACATTACGGTGGGTCCGCTGATGAAGGTCTGGGGCTTTTACAAAGGCACCGGGCATTTGCCGCATCGCCCGGAGGTGGAGGCCGCAATGGCCCGCGTGGGCTACCGGCACGTCCACCTGGACGCCAAGGCGGGGACGGTGTGGTTCGACCGGCCCGGTGTGGAGCTCGATCCGGGCGGCATCGGCAAAGGCTACGCGGTAGACCGGATGGTGGACGTTTTGAAGCGGTATGGAGTGACTGTGGCGCTGGTAGCGGGTTCGGCCAGCAGCATTTACGGAATGGGCGCGCCGCCCGGGCACCCGGAAGGCTGGGCGGTGGAGATTCGCGATCCGTGGCAGCATTCGAAGACGGTGGCTGAGGTCTTTCTCAGGGATATGTCGCTCTCCACCTCGGGCAGTTACGAGAAGTTTTTCCGCGCCGAGGGCCGCATCTATGCCCACATCATGGACCCGCGCACGGGCTACCCGGCGCAGGGCACGGTGTCGGTATCGGTGGTGGCGCCGCGCACCATCGACAGCGAGGCGTGGGCCAAGCCCTATTTCGTGAATGGCCGCCGTTGGGCGGAGCAACACAAGCCAAGAGATTTTCGAGTTTACTTTTGCCAAGACAGGACGGATCAACCATGCGCGTGGCTCCAATGACCAGCCGTTTTTTGGACGCCTGCCGCCGCCGGCCGACCGATGTGCGGCCGGTCTGGTTCATGCGGCAGGCCGGCCGCTACCTGAAACAATACCGGCAGATCCGCGAAAAGCACGGCATCCTGGAGATCTGCAAACGGCCGGACCTGGCCTCGACGGTCACCCTGCAGCCGGTCGAAATCCTGGACGTGGATGCCGCCATCATCTTCGCCGACCTGCTGCTGCCGATCGAGCCGATGGGGCTGAAGCTGCGCTATGACAAGGGATCCGGGCCGGCGATCGATAACCCTGTGCGCACGTCCGACGACGTGGATTCGCTTTCCACCGCCTATACCGACGATCTCGGCTACGTGGGCGAGGCCATCCAGGCCACGGTGCGGGCGCTGGCCGGCCGCGTGCCCGTAATCGGCTTCGTGGGCGCGCCATTCACCATGGCCAGCTACATGATCGAAGGCGGCGCCTCGCGCAATTTCATCCGCACCAAGAAGCTGATGTACAGCGACGAGACGCTGTGGCGGCGGCTGATGGGCAAGATCGTCGACGTGCTGGCGCCTTTCGCCCATCTGCAAGTGGCGGCGGGCGCGCGCGTGATCCAGGTGTTCGATAGCTGGGTGGGCGCGCTCGGTTCCGACGATTACGTACGCTACGCCGCGCCGTACTCGCGCGCCTTGATCGAGCGCATCCGCTCGACCGGCGCTCCGGTGATCCATTTCGGCACCGGCGCCTCCGGTTTCTTCAAAGAACTGCACGCGGCCGGCGGCGACGTGATGGGCGTCGACTGGCGCATGAACATCGATCAGGCGTGGACGGACATCAGTTACCGCTCCGCCATTCAGGGCAACCTGGATCCGGTGGCCCTCTTCGCGCCGCTCCACGAACTGCGCATCAAGGTGCATGAGTTGCTAAAGCGCACCGGCGCGCGTCCCGGCCATATTTTCAACCTGGGCCATGGCATCCTGCCGGAAACCCCGGTTGAAAACGTCCAGGCGGTAGTGCAAATGGTCCGCGAATTCCGTCCATGAAGCAGGGGGTCCTGCTGGTGGCGCACGGCGCGCCCGAACGGGTCAAGGACGTGGAAGAGTACCTTGGCTACGTGCGCGGCGGCAGGCCCGGTTCGCCCGAGGTGCTGGCGGAAGTGCGCAGCCGGTACATCGCCATTGGCGGTGGTTCCCCGCTGCTCGGTTGGACGCGCGCCCAGGCCGAAGCTCTCGAGCGGCTGCTGGGCCTGCCGGTCTTTTTCGGCATGCGCAACTGGCACCCATTCCTGCGCGAGACCATGGACCAGGTGCGCGGCGCCGGTATCGACAAGCTGGCCGCCATCTGCCTGGCCCCGCAGTTCTCCGAGCTGAGCGTTGGCTTGTATATCCGCCGCACGCGCGAAGCGGCTGCCGCGGCCGGCATGACGGCGGAGGTCGTCTGGGCCAAGAGTTACCACACCGAGCCGCTGCTGATCGAAGCCTACGCCGAGCGGCTGCGGCCGCTGCCGCCGGCGGAGAGGACGCTTTTCACCGCTCACTCGCTGCCGCAACAAGCCTTGGCGGCGGACGATCCGTATGCAGCCGAGTGCCGCGCCACCGCCGCCGCGGTTGCCTCGAGCGCCGGCATCGCGCAATGGGATTTCGCTTTCCAAAGCCAGGGGTTGACCGGCGGCCAGTGGCTCGGCCCCACCGTGGAATCCTGCCTGGACCGCTATGCCGCGGACGGGGTCCGCGAAGTGGTGCTCGATCCGGTCGGCTTTGTCGCGGATCACGTCGAGGTGTTGTTCGATATCGACATACTGTTCCGCGAGTACGCCGCCGCCCGCGGCATCGCGTTGCGCCGTCCCGAATCGTTGAACGATTCGGCGACTTACACCGCCGCTCTGGCTGAGGTCGCCAAGCGATGTTTATGAACTGCGGTAGGACAGACGATCGGTTTTTGTCGTCGGTCAAGTTCCTTGCTTCAGCGAAGCATGACAGACCACGAAAAGCGACGGTCCGCCCCACCTGTTCTCCCCATGCCTGACACCGTCATCATCGGCGGCGGCATTTCCGGGCTGGCCGCGGCTTATTATCTGGCCAAGGGCGGCTGTTCGGCGACCATCGTCGAATCCCGGCCGCGCCTGGGCGGCGTGATCGAAACGGTGCACATGGATGGCTGCACCATCGAGGCCGGCCCGGACAGTTTCCTTTCGGCCAAACCGGCCGCGCTCGAACTCATCAACGAACTCGGCCTGGGAGACCAGGTGATCGGCTCCAACGACCATCTGCGCGTTACTTTCGTACGCCGCGGCGGCCGTTTGACGCCGCTGCCCGATGGTTTGATGATGATGGTGCCTACCAAGATCCTGCCGCTCGTCGCCACCAGGCTGATCGGTTGGCGCACCAAGCTGCGTATGGCGATGGAGCTGTTCCGCCCACCCAAACCCGGCGTCGGCGATCAATCGGTTTCCGAATTCATCGAGGCGCATTACGGCGCCGAAGCAGTCGAGTACCTGGCGGAGCCTCTGCTCTCCGGCGTCTATGGTGGCGATCCGGACGACCTCAGCGTACGCAGCGTGTTGCCGCGTTTTGTCGAGCTGGCGGCCCAATACGGCAGCTTGACGCGCGGCGTGCTGGCCGAGCGCGCGAAGGCAGCCAGGGCGCGCGCTGGCGCCGCGCCCGCGCCCCTGTTCCGCACTCTCCAAGGCGGCCTGGGCCAGATGGTTGGCGCCATCGAAGCTGCGATTCGGGACAAGGTCGAGGTGCGCCATGCGCGCGCCGAAACCGTCGAGCGTCTGGGCGCCGGTTTCCGGGTGCGCGCGGCCGGCGATTGGATGGAGGCCAAGCGCGTGGTGCTCGCTACCGAAGCGCACCGCGGCCCCGCCCTCGTCGGCGCGCTCGACTGCCGCGTGGCCGAACTGCTCGGCATGGTCCCTTACAGTTCCTCGCTGGTGATTGCACTGGGCTTTGATGCGGCCGATTTCGAGCACCCGCCCGTCGGGTTCGGGTTTCTGGTGCCGCGCAAGGAGCGCCGCTTGCTGACGGCCTGCACCTGGGTCGGAACCAAGTTCTGTCACCGGGTCCCGCAAGGCAAAATGGTGGCGCGCTGCTTCGCCGGAGGTCCCGACGGAGCCGCGCTGCTGGCGCAATCGGACGAGTCCCTCTTCGATGCCGTTACCGCCGAGTTGCAGGAGATCGCCGGCTTCCGGGCCCGGCCGCGCTTCCGCCGCATTTTCCGCTGGCCGCAAGCCATGGCGCTATACCCGGTCGGCCACCCAGCGCGCATCGCCGAGCTCGAAGCGCGCGTGGCGTCGATCCCCGGCTTCTATCTGGCCGGCAACGCCTACCAGGGCATCGGCATTCCCGATTGCATCCGGATGGGGAAAGCGGCGGCGGAGAAAATTCTTACAGGCTGAGTTCCCAGGCGCGCCGCGGCTCCGGCTCGCCCGAATGCGCGAGTGGTGGATCCCCCACCATTTGGAAGCCGGCCTTGGCATAGATGTGCTGCGCGGCATCGAGATCGGCTTGTGTCACCAGCGTGAGTTTGCGGTAGCCGCTCGCGCGCGCGAAGCCGATACATTCCTCGACCAGGCGCTTGGCGATGCCCAGGCCGCGGGCCTCCGGTTCCACCAGCAGCAAACGAAGCTGGGCGGTATCGGCGGCAGCCTTCACCAACAGCACCGAGCCCACCCGCGCGCCGTCTTTTTCGGCGATCCAGCAGCGCTCGCAGGTGGCATCGAAGTCGCGCAGGAACTTCGCTGCGATCTCGGCCACCAGCGCCTCGAACTCCGGCCCCCATCCGCACTCCTGCGCGTAGACGACGCCGTGCCGGTGAATGATCCAACCGATGTCGCCCGGGCGGTGCTCGCGCAGGGTGAAAGCAGCCGGGGGCGCCGTTTCCGGGGTGAGCAGTGTCTCGATGGTGCGCATGGCGTCGATCAGCCGCGGCCGGTCCTCGCTCCGCAGCGGATCGAGCATGGCGGCCGATTGCCCGGCGGAGCGCCCGTCGAGCGGAGCCAGCGCCTTACGCCCCTTGGCGGTCAGCGCCAGATGCGCCTGCCGCCGGTCGTAGAGCGCAGGCGTGCGGCTCACCAAGCCGCGCTTTTCGAATCGGGCCAGGACGCGGCTCAGGTAGCCCGCGTCAAAATCCAGGCTGCGCGCCAGCTCCACCGCCGTCACATCCTGGCGCTGCGCCAGCTCAGACAGCACGCGCGCTTCGGTCAGCGAATATGGGCTGCCCAGGTAGCTCTTACGCAGCAAACCGATTTGCCGCGTGTAGAAACGGTTGAAGCGGCGCACCGCCGCGATCTGCGCAGGTTCGGCCGATGCCAAGCGAAATACCTCGAAGCCATTCTCCTGCCGATTACTTGACTGTGTCAAGTAATGTTGACCGACCGCGGCGGCTATTGCACCCAGACCGTCACGCCGGTTTGGCTGACCTGGTTGCCCACTTGCACGGTGATCGAATTCGCGCCGGAGATGGCGGTTGCCGGAACTTGGGCATTCACCTGCAAAACCCCGGCCACGAAGTACGGCGCCTCGCCGGCGAATTCGAGCTTGGCGGGCTGGCCGCCGATCGTCACCGAAACCGCTTGTTGCGGCGCGGGCGTGACCGGCCCCACGCCGGACAGGTTCACCGGAGTCACCGCCCCGGTTGCCTGAGCTGGAGTGGTGAGGCCTTCCCCGGTCATGTAAATCTGCACTACGCTCCCTTTCGCCGCTGCATTGGACTGCGTGTTCCCGGAGTAGTCCTGATTCAGAATGGCGCCCGGACCGGTGCCGCTGCCGTTCTGGGTGAAAATCGCCGGCGCACTGGGGGCGAGCTGCAAGGCGATCTGATTCGATATCTGCCCGCCGAAGGTCACTTGCACGGATGGCGCCGAGTTACCGGCAACTTCATATGGCACGATGGCGTTGATCTGGGTCGAGCCGGCGTAGGTGAGCGGCGCCAGGAAGCCGTTGAAGCTGACCGTGACATCGCCGATGGACGTCGCCACCTTGCCTGTCGAATCCAGTGTCAGGGAGGCAGGGTTGGCCGGACCGATGTTGGTTCCAAAGATAGATACGATCTCACCGGGCGAAACCGGGCCACCGCCGTAGCTGGCCGCATTGACTACGCCACCGGGAGTAATCGACGGGGACGCTGTCACCGTGACAATGGTCGATGCCGACGAGCCGGCGAAGTTGGCGTCGCCGCCATAAGTCGCGGTTATAGTGTTGCTACCCGCAGCAAGCTGGCTTCCATTAACGGTCAGGGTCGCCTGCGCGGTGCCGGCGGTCCCGGTCAACGTTGCCGAACCGAGCGCCGTGCTGCCTACATCGAAAGTCACGGCGCCGGTTGGCGTCCCGCTGCCGGCACTCGCGCTGACGGTTGCCGTCAAGGTCGTGGATCCCGTCGCGGCAATGGCACTCGGACTGGCCGTCAAGGTCGTCGTTGTGGGGATCGTGACCACGACTGGCGCGATGTTAGTGGCGTCGCTGGCCGCGGCCGAAACGGAACCGCCGCCCGAGACGGTTACCTGGTTGGTGAGCTGCGAGGGTGCATTCGACGCCACGTTCACTGTAACGGTGATCGCCGGATAACTGGCGCCTGCAGCCAGTGCGTCGCTCCTGGTGCACGAACTGGAAGCGCACGTCCATCCGGCGCCTGCCATCGACACTAATGTCAACCCGGCAGGAGCGGCTTCGCTGACTGTAACCGTTCCAGCAGTTGGCCCTGCCGAGGCGCCGTTGGAAACCGTCACCGTATATGTGCCATTGGCTTGTCCCTGGGTGAAGCTTCCGGTATGGGTCTTGCCGACACTGAGGACAGCCGCGTTAGCGACTGCCGACCACCGGTTGACTAGATTGGTGACATTGACCGAGCCGAGGCCGGTGGCAAGGTCATAGCCAGGGCCAGCGGAGTAGGCCGGGACTAAGGAAGTGCTGGAGGTCGAAAGCAGGCCGTAAGTGTCGAGAGGATTAGTGAGATAGCAGTTCATCGTTCCGTACAGGCAGGGGACCTCGTTAGTGCCGGAAGTAACATCGTAAAAGACGCAACTGTTGCCGGCCGCTATGGAAAAGGATGTATTGCACGCCTGTGAGTTGGCGGAGTTGCCATATTGGTTCGAAGCAAGCTTATAGAGCGTAGGATTCGCCAGCCCCTGGCGGGAACCCATCTTCTGGACGACCATCGCCATGATGCCGGCGAAATTCTGTGCACTGGAGGATGTGCCCCCGTCTACGGTGACGACAAGTCCATTGGGACCCGACGGGTTGCATGTGCCTCCCTGGTCCGCCTGGCAGCCCGCATAATAGTGGCTCAAAAGGCCATCGCCGGCAAAGAGCGACAAGTCAGGCAAGTCGCGTTGGCCATCCGCTGGAATGCCAGTCACTCCGCTCTGCCAGGAGGGTTTGACATAAGTACTGCTGACCCCACCGCCGCCAGCCTCAACGTCGAGCAAGTCTATGATGATCCCCTGCGCCAGAGGATCGTTGCATAGGGCTTCCGCTGAGGTATCCGTAAAGTAATGTCCCAAGAAAATGAGTACTTGGGGGCCGGCGCAACTATCGTTCCAGGTCATCTCGGGTACGTACGATTTGGCCGATGCGAGCGTGGCCGGGTTGTTCGCTGCATTCCAATACGCGGATGCAGTCTGGTCCAGCACGTCGTCGAAATCGGTGCCGCCAACCGCAACGTCATACGGAGTGGAAGCCATGCCGTCTACTTGCAACCCACGCACGGTGAATGGCTGGCCCAGGTCGCAGTAGGCCGAACCGCCGTCGCCGGAGGCAACCACCACGGTGATGCCCTGCGACGCGGCCTGCTGCCACAGGCTGGGGTATAACTGCTTCTCGCCCGCCGTCATCCCGCTCTCACACGTTCCATAACTACTGCTCAAAACCGGAGCCAGATTCTTGTCCACGATGTACTCCGCCGAGAGATCGACGCCGTCGCTGGCGGTTGTCGACTTCGAAACGACCAGGTTGATGGTCGCTCCCTTCGCCACGGCTCCGGACCATTCGGCGTCGGCGACGGCCTCACCTTCATCGCCGGCGTTAAGACCCGGATCGGCCCCATTCAAGGTGATGATGGGATCGCGGGCGGGGAGACCGAAAATCGAGCGGAAATTCTCAACGTCCGCAAGCGATATGTTGCTGCGGGCGACAATCGCGATGCTCTGGCCGGTGCCATCGATGCCAGCGCTCCAAAGCGGCAGAACGTTGTAGATGGTGGCAAAATCATATGGCGCGACGACGTAGTCCGACTCGTCATACGACCTCGTCGTGTACCGTGGCCTGGGACTCGCAGCCGTCCACCGGGCGCTGCCGGCCTCTTTCACCGCCGTACCGGAGCCGCGCCGCATGGCGCTCGAAGCGAAATTGTGGAGTGAAACGATTCCAGCGACGGCCGGTGAGAGAGCGGCGGGAATCCGCGGCTCTTGCGCATTCGCCCAATGCTGCTCGCCGTGCACCAGATAACTGTGGATCTGCGTGTGCAGTGCGCGCTCTACCTCTCCGGCGGTGCCGGAGAACTCGATCAAGCCGCGGCCATTCGAGACCCGATCCACCCGAAATCCTTGTGAGCTCAGCCAGCCCGTAACCCTCTCGATATCCTCCGGCGCGGCACCGAACTGGTCGCCAAACTGTTCCGGCGTTAGCCATTGATGATAGTTGGCCGAGCTTGAATCCTGCTGCTCCTCCATCAGTTGCCGCAGGGCGGCTTCCTGCTCCGGGCTACGGCTCAGCAGCAGCAGCATACGTTCCATGGGGAGACCCCGGGGGGCCGCTCCCTGGTCATATTCGGCCAGCGCGAGCGGGTGGGTGTTGCCCGGGAGAGTGACGAGTTTCGATTCGTCGATGTCTTCGGTGATGCGCGGTGACACGCGCTTCACCTGTTGAGCGAACAATGGCGAGAACGTGAGGGCGAGAGCGACAGCCCAGGATGAGAGCGACCGGGAAATCGGCATAGACTCCTCTTCTGGATTGGAGACATCAATTATACAGCCGAACTCCGGCGATGTTTGAACCTATAAGGTGAAAAAGCTCTAAAACACTGAAAATGCAATTGAGCATGCCGGGCCTCTATGCAGGCTTGGGAGGCCGACCGGGCTGTCGGAGCTTTTGAGGATAACGATGCTACTTGGCCGGCGGCACGGTCAACTTCGCATGGCCGCTTTCGCCGAACCACGTCAACTGGAAACCGTCTTTGCGGGTCCGTCCGTTGGGTTTGGGAAAATAAAGACACCCTGCCACCGGCTGCGTGATGCGGCCGGCTGGCAGTTGCTTGTCGGCCAGCGATTGCTCGAGTTGACCGCGCGTGCGGTCCTTAGCTGCCGTATTGGGCGGCGGCGGAGGCGGGCTCGGGTAGTTGCCGACGCCGATGCCCTGGTCATTGTAGACGCCGCCGTTACGGCCGTATGGATCACCCGCTTGGCGGCCCATGGTGACTTCGACGTAGACGGGCAGCCTACTCGGAGTTGGGGGCGCCTTGAGTGCCGGATCGGGAATGACAGTGGCCGCCACCACGTCCGGCTCAGCCGCGCGCATGATGGCGCCGTCAGTGCCGAGGCGCAGCGCGAAGTCGCCCGACGACACATTGGCTTCACTGCCGGGCTCCGGATAGAGCGCCACTTCGAATACCAGATACCCGGCTTGATCGATCCTGGCGCCGAAGATCTTCTTGGCCTGATCGGCGGAAACCGCGGCGGCCGCGACCGTGAGCCGTCCCGCCGATGCGTGCGCCGGGTACTCCGACGGGCCGCCGCGGGGCGCAAGCCCACTGCCTGCGATTGCCAGCGCCGCCACTAGAGGCATCGACAGAACTCGTTTCATCCTTCGACCTCCGCTGCTTCGAGTGTGTCGAATTCAGCGAGCGAACGCAATGGCCCTACAGAGTCATCCGGAGGATCACCTGCGGCAAGACCGCCGGCGTTACCGGAGCTACCGCAACCGCAGGCTATTAGTCACTACGGTGACGCTCGAAAGGGCCATGGCGGCGGATGCCAGCATGGGGGAGAGCAGGCCCAGCGCGGCCACCGGGATGCCAAGCGTGTTGTAGGCGAAGGCCCAGAACAGGTTTTGGTGGATGATGCGCATTGTTTTGCGGGAAAGCTCGATCGCATCGGGCACGCCATTGAGGTTACCGCGCATCAGCGTAATCCCGCCGGCCTCGATGGCGATATCGGTTCCGGAGCCCATGGCGATTCCCAAATCCGCCTGGGCCAGCGCGGGAGCGTCGTTGGTGCCATCGCCGACCATTGCCACGCGCTTACCCGCGGCTTGCAGCTTGCGAATCTCGGCGGCCTTTCGATCGGGCAAGACCTCGGCCAGCACGTGCTCGATCGCGGCGTCGCGCGCCACGCGTTCCGCAATGGCGCGGCTGTCGCCAGTGAGCATCCACACCTCAAGGCCCATGGCGCGCAAACGGGCGACGGCGGCGGCGGTCTCGGGCTTGATGGTGTCGGCAATTTCGAAGCTGCCCGCCGCAGCGCCATCCACCGTCACCGTGATTCCCGGCCGTCCCACCTCCACCGCGCGGCCGTAGACGCGGGCGCGCACGCCGTGACCAGCCGTGGCCGCAAACTCAGCCGGTTCCGCCGGCGCGATGCCGCGTGCGGCGGCCGCTTCCACCACGGCTTTGCCGAGCGGATGTTCGGAGTAACGCTCGGCGCTGGCGGCGAAGTGCAGCAACTCGTTTTCGCTGAAGCCGCCGGCCAAATGGATGGCGGTGACCACCGGCTTACCGTGAGTGAGCGTACCGGTCTTATCGAGCACCACGGTATCGATGCGGTACGCCATTTCGAGCGCTTCGCCGCCCTTGATGAGGATGCCGCGCTCGGCGCCGCGGCCAGTCGCGACCATGATGGCGGTTGGCGTGGCCAGCCCAAGCGCGCACGGGCAGGCGATGATCAGCACCGCTACCGCGTTTACCATGGCCGTGGCGAATGGCCCGAGAAAAATCCACACGACGAAAGTGAGGGCCGCGGCCGCCAGCACGCCCAGCGTGAAGTAGCCGCTCACCACGTCCGCCAAACGCGCCACCGGAGCGCGCGCCCCCTGTGCCTGGCGCACCATTTCGATCATCCGCCGCAGGACGGTGCCGCTGCCGACCTGGGTTGCCGTGAAGCGGAAGCTGCCGGAACGGTTGAAGGCGCCTGCGAAGACCGCGGCTCCAGGGCCTTTTTCGACCGGCATGCTCTCGCCGGTGAGCATAGATTCGTCGATCGCCGATTCGCCCGCCACGATGGCGCCATCCACCGGAATGCGCTCGCCCGGCCGCACCACCACCGTGTCGCCGAGGCTCACTGCCGCCACCGGGATTTCCACTTCCGCTCCCTCGCGCAGAACGCGCGCGCGGGGCGGCTCCAGATCCATCAGCCGGCGGATGGCTGCGCCGGCTTTGGCGCGGGCGCGCGCCTCCAGCAGCCGGCCGGTGAGAATGAGCGCGATGATGACGGCGGCGGCTTCGAAGTACACTTCGTGGCCGCCGCGTGCGGTCTCGTAAACCGAATACAGAAATGCCGTGCCGGTGCCCAACGCGATCAGCGAATTCATGTTGGCCGAGCGGTGGCGCAGCGCGGTCCACGCCGCCCGATAGAATCCGGCGCCTGAATACAGGACCACCGGCAGCGTCAGCGCCAGTTGCACCCATGGCCAGCGGTGCAGCATGCCGAGCACCATCACCGGCAACGCGAAGCAGGCGGCAACCATCAGCCGGCGGCTGTAGAGCAACTCGGCCGGCGGGTGCGCGGAAACATCTTTGGAGGACGGCACGCTGTAGCCCAGACCCTCGATGGCGCCGATGAAATCGGGCACGCCTGCGCGCGCCGGATCGTACTCGACGGTTGCGGTTTCGGTCGCCAGATTGACGCTGGCGCGCGTGACGCCGGGCGTCGCGGCGAGGGTCTGCTCAATGGAGCGGGCGCAAGCGGCGCAGGTCATCCCACCCACGGGCAGGTCGATACGCTCTGGCCCGGTGACGCTCATGCTCCAACTTCGTAACCGAGCTGGCGGATGGCGCTGGCCAGGGTTTCCGGGTTCACGCGCGCGGCGTCGTATTCCACATCGGCCGTGGCGGAGCTGAGGTCCACGCTGGCCTTGCCGACGCCGGGCGTGGCGGCCAGTTTGCGCTCCACGCCGCGCGCGCAGTTGGCACACGTCATACCATGAACGGAGAATTTTACTGTCGAATGGGCCATACTCTATATGATGCGCTTTTGGCCCCCTCGGTCACAGGAGGTGTCTTGACTTTTGCGGATCTGGCTCTGGCGCGCCGCATTGAGGGCGCGCAGACGGCCCAGGCGCTCGGCTGTGCGCCCGGCGGCGCGGCGGCGCTCGAAATCGCCGGCGGCTGCGCGATTTTCGCGGGTGTGGAATCGCCGCTCACGCAGGCCGTCGGGCTGGGCTTGAACGGCGCGGTGAGCGAGGCTCAACTGGATGAGCTCGAAAGCTTCTTCCGCAGCCGCGGGGCGCGAGCCGCCATCGAAGTTTGCCCGTTGGCAGACGCCCGTTTCCTGGAGATGCTGGGCGCGCGCGGTTATCGCGTGGGCCAATTCGATAACGTGCTGGCTCGCAGCCTCACGGGAGTTGAAATCGTCATCACCCCGCGCGTCCGCAGGGCGACACCCAGCGAGGGCGACCTGTGGGCGCACTCGGTGGGCCGCGGCTTTTTCGAGCAAACCGAGCTGACCACCGAGGAGATGGACGTGGGCCGCTGGGTCTTCGGCATGCCCGGCGCGATGTGCTTCCTGGCCTATGCGGAAGGCGGCACACCGGCCGGCGGAGCGGCGCTGATCGCCACCCAATGCTTGGCCACGCTCTTCGCCGATGGCGTGGCACGCCCCTATCGGCGCCAGCGCCTGCACCAGGAGCTGATTGCCGCGCGCCTTAACGAAGCGCTGGCGCAGGGCTGCGACGTGGCCGCCGCCGCCACCGCTCCCGCCGGGCCCTCGCAGCGCAACTACGAACGCCTGGGATTCCAGGTGGTTTACACCAGGGTTACGCTGACCAAATAGGCGATGACTGCCGTGGCGCGCGCGCTCGTGCGTGTGCCGCATAGAGACCCGAGATTTCCACGGCGGCTCGGCCACTACATCCAATAGGCCGAGGATGCTCTCATCGTGACGTCCGACAACCGGCTGGTGGCCTGCCTGCTGTGCCTGGCAATCTGGATTCTGCTCAGCAGCCTGGACGATCTGTTCATCGCGCTGGCCGCCGTCTTCCCCAACGGCGAGCGCCGTTGCCGCTGGCCCACGGACGCGGAGGCGTCGAGCGTCCCCGAGCGCCGCATCGCCATTCTGGTTCCCTTGTGGAAGGAGGAGCGCGTCATCGGACGGATGCTGGAACGCAACGTCACCGCGATCCAATATGCCAATTACGATTTCTTCGCCGGCGCATATCGGAACGACGCTCTCACCGTGGCAGCCGTAACCGAGGCTGCCCGCCGCTCGTCCCGCGTGCATCTCGCACTGGTCGCGCACAACGGGCCCACCTCCAAAGGCGATTGCCTGAATACGATCTTCGATTGCCTGCTCGAGTATGAGGCCGCCCACGGCATCCGATACGAAGTGATTGTGACGCACGACGCGGAGGACCTGGTGGCGCCGGAGTCCCTGCGGCTCGTCAACTGGTTCTCGCGCGATTACCAGATGGTGCAAATCCCCGTGCTGCCATTGCCCACCGGCCTCGCCGAAATGACCCACGGCGTTTACTGCGATGAATTCGCCGAGTATCAGCTTAAGGACATTCCGGCGCGCCAGCGGCTGGGCGGCTTTCTACCCTCCAACGGCGTCGGCACCGGCTTCGACCGCAACGCCCTGGAGCGCCTGGCGGCCACCCGCGGCGGCCGCATCTTCGACCCCGCCTGCCTCACTGAAGACTACGAGAACGGCTTCCGTCTGCACTCCCTCGGCTTCCGGCAGATCTTCGTTCCGCTGCGCCTTCCCGCCTCCGCGCTGGTGGCCACGCGCGAGTATTTCCCGCGCCGGATGTGCTCCGCCATACGGCAGCGCAGCCGTTGGGTGGCCGGGATTGCGTTGCAAGGCTGGCAGCACCACGGCTGGCGCGCCCCGCTGCGCCAGTTGTACTTCTTCTGGCGCGACCGCAAAGGCCTGGTGGGAAACCTGCTTTCGCCCATGGCCAATTTGCTGTTTCTCTGCTGGGTGGCTGGCTGGCGCGGCTTCAGCGGCATTCCGGCGTGGTTGGACCGGCTGTGCACCGCCAGCCTGAGTCTCTCCCTGATCCATTTCCTGATTCGCACCGCGCTGAGCGCGCGCGTTTACGGCTGGCGTTTTTCGGCCGGCGTGCTGCCGCGCATGTTCTGGGGCAACCTGCTGAATTGCGCGGCCACCCTTTCCGCTCTTCGCCAGTTCGCCGCCGCGCGCCTGCGCGGGCACGCCTTGGCCTGGCGCAAAACCGATCATAAATATCCTGCGTACTACACGCATGGCCAAAGCCTGGGCGAACTGCTGGTGCGTATGCGGGCTATCTCGTTCGAGGATCTCCAGGCTGCGCTGTCCACTTGTCCGCCCAACATGCGCCTGGGCGAGCACCTGCTCGAACTGCGCAAAGTGAAAGAAGAACAGCTCTACCAGGCGTTGAGTGCGCAGGCGGGCCTGGAACTTGGTGTTCCCGATGGCGGCGAAGTCGTTGCCACGGCCACCCGCGCCCTCCCCGCCGATACCATCCGCCGCTTCAGCGTGCTCCCCTACCGCGTCGATTTCGGCCAACTGCACCTGCTGACCACCGAAGTGCCCTCGCCGCGCATGACGCGGGAGTTAGCCGCCCTGTGTGCGCTCGACCTGCGCTTCCGCCTGGTCCGTCCCATAGAATTTGAGCGGCTGTGCAAACAATACCTGGGATGAGAGGCGACCGGATCAGCGAGGCGGCGGGTCGCGTCGTCGCCGGAATTTCAAAAGACCGGACCAACCTGCGGAGTAATGCACCGTCGTGACTTTGTCATGCACAACGTGTGGAGTGCCGGTATTGACGGCTGCCGGTGCTTCGCCGGAATTGCGCGTGGAGCCGGGCTCTTCCCAATTGCCGCGCGGGTCGTCCAGAATCGAGTTGCAGACCGCGACACATTCGGGGCAGATATAACACGGTGGCGTCAATGGATCGTCGTTCGACGGAGAAGGAATCAACTCGCCAACCTGATCCTCTCCCCTGCGACAGAAAGAGCAGCGTGGCGGATCATTGCGGCCTGAACGCTTCCAGAACATGAGCTTCACCGGTACTCCGATTTTATCCCGTCTATCCGGCCACGCCGCGGTGCAGGGCGACAATTCCTCCGGTGAGATGTTCGAAGCTGACTTCAGCGAAGCCGGCGCGGCGCATCTCGACAGCCAGTTCCGCGGCGGCTGGGAACTTGCGCACCGATTCCGGTAGATACGTATAAGCGTCGCGCGATCCGGAAAGCGCGCCGCCGATCATCGGCAGAACGTGCCGCGAGTAGAAATTGTAGAGCGCGCCGAAAGCCCGGTTGGGCGGCTGGGAGAATTCGAGGATGGCGGCCATGCCTCCAACCGCCAGCACGCGGCGCATCTCGGCGAGACCGGCCGTGTAGTTGGCGAGGTTGCGAAAGCCGAACGCCACGGTCAGCAGATCCACCGAGCCGTCGCGCAGCGGGAGGCGAAGAGCATCGGCTTCAAACAGAGGTACGCGGGCCTGCCGCGCGTCCGCCTTTTGTCGCGCGGCCAGCAGCATGGGATGGCAGAAATCCGAGCCCAGCACCAGGCCGCGGCGGACGCGGGCCAGCGTGAGAGCCAGGTCGCCGGTCCCGCAGCACATATCGAGCACGCGCGCTCCAGGCCGCCCCAGGATGTGCCGCACGCTACGGACCGTATGGGCGCGCCAGTAACGGTCGATGTTGAAGGAGAGCAGATGATTGGCCAGATCGTAGCGGTGTGCCACGCGGCCGAACATGTCGCGGACCCAGAGTGCGGCCTCGCGCTCATTGCGGGCGCCTTCGGGCGTCGTGCCCTTCATGAAAGCGCGAACCTGATCGCATCCAGCGCCAGCGCTTCATCGATGCCGCTGACCACCTCGGCCTCGCCGATGCGCACCGGCAGGGCGAAATGGACCTTGCCGCGCACGGTCTTTTTGTCATGCACCAGGCGCTTGAGCAAGTGCTCAGCGGAGATTCCGTCGAGAGAGGGAATCGGCCCGTAACGGTCGATGAGTTCGAGTATCTGGCGCGCGTCGGCGGCGGAAAGGCGCCCAATGCTCTGGCTCAGCCGCACCGCTGCTCGCATGCCGAACGCGACCGCCTCGCCGTGCAGGAATCGGCGGTAGGCCGTTTCCGCTTCGAGCGCGTGACCGAACGTGTGGCCGAGATTCAGGATGCGGCGCAGGTCGCCTTCGCGCTCATCCGCGGAAACGACTTCGCATTTCATGCGCACCGAATCGGCGATGATGCGGTCCACCGCCTCCGGTTTCCGCGCCAGCACTTCGGCGCGGTGTTCGAACAGGAAATGAAACAGCTCCGGCTCGCGAATGATGCCGGCTTTGACGATTTCCCACAGCCCGGCGCGATATTCGCGCTCCGGCAAAGTGTCGAGCGCGGCGGGATCGATCAACACCGCGATCGGCTGGTGGAAGCTGCCCAACAGGTTCTTTCCGCTCTCGAGATTGACTCCCGTTTTACCCCCTAGGCCGGCGTCCACTTGCGCCAGCAGTGTGGTCGGAATGTGAATCAGCGGAATGCCGCGCATAAAAATGGCGGCCAGGAAGCCGCCCATATCGGTGACGATGCCGCCGCCGAAAGCCAGGACGACGCTCGATCGGTCGCCGCCAGCCAGCACCATGCGTTCGGCCAGGCTCTCCAGCGGCGCCAACCGCTTGTTCTCCTCGCCGCCCGGCAGGTAGAGAACTTCGTGCGCCGCATCGCGCAGGCCAAGGACGAGCGCCGCGCCCTGGTGCCGCCACACATCCTCGGTTGAAACCACAAACACCTTGCCGGCGCGCGCTGGAACGAACTCTGCGGCGTGGCCGATAATGCCACGCTCGACGATGGCATCATAACACCGCTGCGGCGTCTCGACGCGAAAAGAGGGCATACGCACTTTGTACCACGTGCGCGGCGCAGGCGGCCGGGACGAGGGCTACCGCGTCATCGCCGAGGCGCCCAGCCGGCGGTGAGCGTCACCATCACGCTGCGTCCGGGCAGTAAATTCAGCAGATCGCCTGCATTCTGCACGTAAGGCACAAGCAGCGTCGGGGCGATGGCGGGTGTGACTCCAACCAGATTGTGGCTGTTGGCGAGATTATTCACTGCCAGGCCAATCTTACTCCCGCGCAGCCACGACGCATTCTTGATCGTGTAATTGGCGAACACATTCACCATATTGAACGGATTGATCGTAATGGCCTGGTCAACCGGGTAGGGGATCATGGCTCCGTCGATCAGGTACTTGAGCGTGGTGTTGTCGTTGTACAGCGTGCCGACTCGCTTGTCGACCAGACCGAGATCCCAGTCCTTGTGCTGCCACAGCAGGCTAACAGTCTCGACATTTTTCGGCGTGTCGGCCACCCAGAGGCCGCCGTTGGGAATGTTGGCGCCCTCCTGATACTTTGCCGAGCCCACTGTGCCGTTGAGGTACAACGAAAGCCCCCATCCGATGACTACGTTGCTCTCCGCTTCAATGCCTTTGGTATTGGACGGTCCGGTCGCTACAAATACGGATTCGGTGGTGGTTGGATCGGTGTAGGTATCGTAGGCGTTCTGGAAGTGGACATAGTAGGCGTCGGCATCGAGAGTCCACCGCCGGTGTTTCGTCACGGAGCCGACCTGATAAGTCTTAGCCAGGGTCGGCTTGGGCGGAGTCAACACTTGCCCGTTGGGAACGTCGAAGACGGCGCTCGGCGGGATAACGCTGCCCTCGGCCCACTGGGCATAAACAGACCAGGTGCTCTTGAGGGAGTATCGAGCCGCGACATTCGGCAGCCAGTTGTTGTAGTCGATCGAGTGCGCGACAAACGCGGCGCCGCCGATGCAGAACGGTATGCCGGTGCCCGGCTGGTTGGTCAGTGTTCCGCCCAGGCAGCCCACCGTCTTCCCATTGTCCTGGTACTGATTGAGGGCCATTGCGTAATTGGCGTCCTTAACGCCCACCGTGACCACGAGTTTCGGCGCCGGGTGCCATTCGAATTCGGCAAACGGCTGCGTGGACTGAGTGATGAAATGCTCGTGGAAGTTCCCCAACGGCGTGTCGAGCTGAGTCAGGATGTTGGACGGGATCTGATAACGGTCCGTGTAGGCCCAGTCATACCAGACGCCAGTGCGGAAGATGCCCCACTTGGACTCTTTACTCAAGATCGCCGTGTCGCCGGCATGCCGATACCCGTTGAGTTTGTCGACTCCGCTTGGCTTGTTGGGGCTAAGATTGACCGTGGCTCCATTCTGGTAGAACTGTTTGTTCCAGTAACGCGTGGTGTACAGCTTGGTGTCGAACTTCCATCCACTCCCCAGGTCGGCGTTGTAGTCGGCGTATTCGAAATCGGTCTGCACGTGATAGGTGTTGTAGCCGTAATAATACGGGTCGGGCGCACCAGTCGAAAGTAATGGAGTGCCGTCTAACAGGTAGTTGTCGCCGAACTCCGCGACCTGCGCACGGGTGGGATTGGTCGTATTGGGAGTGTTGGTCCATATGTCAACCAGCCCGCCGTACAAGGTGAGCGAGCTGCGGTCGGACACGCGATATTGATACTTGCCGTACCCCGCATCCCGTTTCTGATCGTTGAAGGTTTGATAACCGTTGGACAGCAGTTGCTGCACATTCATCAGGAAGCTGTTGCGGCTACCGGGCCCAAAGAACCCGCTGTCAGCGTCCAACTGCAGGACACGCGTATCCCAGGAGCCATAAGTGACCGACCCGCGGATGTCCGGGTCCGGAAATAATTGCGGCGACTCCAGATTGATCGATCCGCCGAAGTTGGTGGGGCCGAAACTTGATGAAAGACCGGGGCTGCGGTCGAAGTCGACGGCGTCGGTCCAGCCACTCGGAAAATTCGCCCAGGAATGGTGCGTCGGCGTATTGGTATCCTCGAACGGAATCCCATCGAATGTCATGGTATATTGCCCGTCCTGGAAGCCGCGGAAAAACGTCTTACCTTGGCCGAGTCCGATCCCGTTGGGATTGAGGCTAAACGTGCCCGGCGCATAATTCACGTATTCGGCGTAGTCCGCCACCGGAGACATAAAATTCTTGATGAACTCCGGGCTGACTTCGGTTTTGGCCGAAGCCGCCTCGAGCGTGTTCCCCGAGGGCGCCGTCGCGGCTGCCACCGAAATGCTCTCGCTGACATTGACCGAGGTCGACACGGACTCAACCGACATGGTGATGGGAACGTCCAGGGTCGCGCCAACGGTGACTTGCCCGCCAGAGCGAGTGGTCAAGGCAAATCCGGGCGCTGAAACCCGAATTGAGTAAGTCCCTACAGTGAGATCCGGCACCAGGAACTTTCCTTCGGCGTCGCTGATCACGCTACGAGGGGTCCCCGTGGATTCACTCTTCAGTTCCACCACGGCACCCTGTATCGACTTTCCCGTCTGGTCCAATATCGTCCCGGAGATCCCTCCGCTCTGTTGCGCGCATAGCTGGTTGAGTCCCATACCGTAGAGCAACACGCTCACAGCGGCTACACTTATCGTCCGCGTCACCAAAGACCTCATTTCTTGTATTCCCCCTCCGCATAGACTACTTGCGGAATGTCACAATCGCGCAACAAGAACGTTAAGAAACAACTGCGCGATTGCGGACTTGACGGAGTACGAATGTGCGCGGAGTAATGGTCCGTATGGGATAGATTGCCCAGTTAACGGCAACCCTGGCGCCGTGGCGCCTTCGCTCAGCGCGCCTCGCCCGCTGCCATGGCGGTGAACAGGGCGGCCAGCTCGCGCTCCGACGAGCCGACGAATAAATTGCTCGGAAAGCGCCGGTAACTTCCGATCTCGTTGTAGATGGAATTCTCCTGGCTGTCATTTAGGGCCAGCCCGGCCAGGTATTGCAATCGCAGATTGCCATCGCGGTTGATCTGGGCGCCTCGAAGCCACGGCCGCAACTCGGCCGCCTGGCCGGCGTAAGCCGACAGCAGGTCCGGCAGCGAATGGAACCCCACCTGGCGCAAAGAGGCGACCACGCGGGCGTGATCCGGCCGCGCCAGACGGGCTTCGAGCCGATCCAGGTTGATCCGCATGGGTTCCACCTGGCCCAGCAGGAAAAGGTCGTAACCGCCGCCGTTCAACTCGTTCGCCCATACGGTGCCCTGCGGGAACGCTTCGAAGAACGTGGCGATCTCGCTCTTCACCGTATCCGCGTCGCTTTCATACAGCGGCACCCACTGGGTGACAATGCCGCCCGGATTCAGGTGCTGCCTGACCAGTTCGAAATACTCGCGCGAATAAAGCGTGGCGCTGCCCTTCACCCAGGGATGGATGGGATCCGAGGTGACGATGTCGAATTTCTCCGGCGTGGTGAGCACGAAGTGGCGCGCGTCGTCATAGACAATGCGGGTGCGCGGATCGTGGACGACGTCGAAATTCTCGCGGCCGAAATAGCGTGCGGCGATGGGAGGAACCAGCGGCTCCATCTCGCAGATGACGATGCGCCGCACCTCCGGATGCACCACGAAAGTTCCCGCCGTGACGCCGGCGCCGAAACCGACCACCAGCACCGATTGCGGGTTGGGATGGAGCAGCGCCGGCAAGTGGCCGAGCATGCGTTGCAGACGCATGTCGTAGCTTTCCGCCGAGGCTTCCACTTTCCCGCTCACATGGAATTGCACGGCGCCATCGTCCCATTGCGAAATGGCGATCGACGAGTTGATGCCTTCGCCCCAGTAGAGGATCTTCGCGCGGTTGGCGGAGGTCATGATGCGCCGCCCGAAGGCGATCAGCATGGGCGGAGGCGGAACAACGCACGACGCCAGAAAGAACGCGCCTGCCACGGTGGCGATTGCCGCCAGTGCCGTTGCCGCGCCGGGCTTGGCGCGAATCGCCGGCGCCAGCATGAACAGGGCGCCCGCGGCGGCCAGCAGGATGAGCGCGCGCTCCGCGCCGGCGGTGCCGATCCACGGAATTAAGACGATGCTGAACCCCAGCACGCCCGCAATCGCACCCAGCGTGTTGGCCGCATAAACCCCCGCCACCAGCCGTCCCGGATCTTCGCCCGGTGCGGCGGCGGCCAGTGCCAGCGGAAAACTCGCGCCCCACAATAGCGTGGCGGGCAGAATCGCCCACAGCACGCGCACCAGGTCGGTTTGAAACAGGTACCAGGCGCCGGTGGCCAGCAGCGGGTTCACCGGCCACCACGGCAGCGATTGGGAGATCTGAAACGCAGTCCAGGCGATGGCCGCCACCAGCAGCGCTTGGGCGTAACCCAAAGCCAGGCGTGGCCGGACCGAACGCGAAATCAACGCGCCCGCCGCGCCGCCGATTCCCAGGCCCGCCAGGAACACTGCCAGAATGATGGAGAACGTGTAGACGGTGGCGCCCAGCAACAGACCCAGCAGCCGCGTCCACACCACCTCGGCTCCCAGCGCGCAGGCGCCCGAAATCGCGATGGTGACGTGTGCCGGCCAGTAGCCTTTCGCGCCGGCTGTCGCAACCGGCGGGACGAAGCTGGGCCCGCCGCGCCGCGCGAGCGCCAGGCTCACGATCGCCACCGCGACGTTGATCGCTACCGCGCACAGCGTCGCCGTGGTCATATCGGCGAACCGCAGCAGCCAGAATCCGGCCAGCAGGCAGCCCAGCACCGCGCCGGCGGTGTTCGCGCCGTAGAGCAGCCCCATTCGCGAGATGCCCTCGGGTGTCGATTCGAGCCAACGCGACGCCGCGGGCAGTGAAGCTCCCATCAGCAACGTCGGAGGCAGCAGGCACAGGGAAGCGACCAAGGCGCGCAGCAGAATAGCGGGCATGCCATGACCAATGCCTGCTACGTACGCGTAGTTCGCGAGCGGTATCGCCACCAGCACCAGCATGGCTGCGGCGCCCGTCCCCAACTCGAGGTACGCATAGACGCGCAGCGGATGCATGCGCCGCGCCGCGCCCACCCGCGGCAAGGCCAGGCTGCCCAGGCAAAGCCCGCCCATGAAAGTGGCCAGCAGCACGCCGAGCGAAACCGCCGTGGATCCGATTGCCAGCTGCAGCAACTGGTACCAGACGATTTCGTAGATCAACGCCGAGCAACCGCTCAAGCTGAACAGCAGCAGCAGCGCCGGCAAGTAGCGCGTGGGGCCAGGCTGCTGGGGAGGGCTTGCAGGCATGGGATCGGCCGCGGTTCACGCCGATTGCGCGGTCCCCAGAATGATAGCACTGGACGGAACCGAGGGCGACGCTAGCCCCGGAATGAAACGAACCAGGAACGCCCGCTTACCGGTCGCCCTCTGGCTCCGGTTTCGGCTCTTCGCCGCCCTGGCGTTCCAGTTCCTCGTTGAGAATGATGGCCTCGGCCAGTTCCTTCATGGGGCGACGCAAACGGCGGCTCTGCTCGCGCAGCCGCATGTAGGCTTCTTCTTCGGTGAGCTGGCGCTTACGTTGCAAAATTCCCTTGGCGCGCTCCACCAGTTTGCGGGTCTCCAGTTCCCGCCGCATTTCCAGGGTCTGCTCCAGCAGGCGGGCGTTCTCCTCCTGCAAAAAGGACTTGGCGATGGCGACGCCAAGCTGCTCGCCGATGAACACCACGGTGCCGATTTCGTCGTGGGTGTGCTCATGCGGCTCCCGGTGGTGAACGTTGATCACCCCCACCAGGTCGCCCGCGCTTACCAGCGGCACCGAGAGCAGCGCTTCGTAAGTGTCCTCCACCAACCCTTGGAACAGCTTGAACCTGCCGTCGCGGGTAGCGTTGGAGGAAAGTGCGACCACCGATTTGTGCTCGGCCACCCATCCGGTGACCCCCTCGCCCACGTGCATGCGCAGGTTGCCCAACGCCGTGGCGTGCGGCACTTGGGAAGCCCGCAACACGACTTCGTCGGTGGCGGGGTCGATCAGGTAAACCAGGCAGGCGTCGCAGGCGGTAGCTTGCACGGCGAGCCCGACTACTTCGCCCAGCATCTCGTCGAGCGTCAGCTTCGAGCTGACGATCTTGCTCACCTGGTGCAACACGGGCACCAGTGACGGCTGCCCCTGGGCAGGCTTCTTCGTGGCCATACTTTAAAGCTATCGGTGATGGAAAGCACGGTGCAATCGATATTTTCTATGCGCGGGATCAGCCCTTTTTTCCGCGGCCGGCCCGGCGCCGCCTGGGTCACGCTGGAATGAAGAGAAACGGCAAGCTAAAGCGTTCCCTGCCAACGGTTGCTATGCTGATGATTGCTTATGGAACTGAAGACCGTGCGGCTGGAAATACCCGACGGGGTAAACCTGATCCTCGGGCAAACCCATTTCATCAAGACCGTGGAGGATGTGTACGAAGCCATCGTCACCAGCGTGCCGCAGATGAAATTCGGCATCGCTTTTAACGAAGCATCCGGCCCCTGCCTGACGCGCGCCGATGGCAACGACGAGGAGCTCAAGCAACTCGCCATCCGCAACGCTTCCTCCCTCGCCGCCGGTCACATCTTCGTGGCTGTGATGCGCGAAGGCTACCCCATCAACGTCCTGAATCGCATCAAGGACGTGCCGGAAGTGTGTGCCATCTACTGTGCCACCGCCAATCCGGTGGAAGCCGTCATTGCGGAAACCGAGCTGGGCCGCGGCGTCATGGGCGTCATCGACGGCTTCCGGCCCAAGGGCGTCGAGACCGCCGAGGATGCCGAAAAGCGGCGCGCTTTTCTGCGCATGATCGGCTACAAGCGCTAGCCTCTGGTCACCTGGCACGGGATGAGAAACAAGAAGCAAATGCAAAATGGCGCGTCCGGCGTGCCTGCCGGTGATTTTTCCGAATGGCTTCACGGCACTGAGGCGTCGCTGCGGCTGGGAAAGGGAAAGGCCGATGTACCTTGCGGCGCTTGCCGAGGGTGTTGCCGCTCTTCCATGTTCATCCATATCGAGCCGGAAGAAACGCAAACCATCCGGCGGATTCCCCGCGCGCTGCTGTTTGCCGCCCCCGGCCTGCCCGAGGGGCACCTGCTCATGGGCTACGGCGACCAGGGGCAATGCCCCATGCTGGTCGATAACGAATGCTCCATTTATGAAGACCGCCCGCACACCTGCCGCCATTATGATTGCCGGGTCTTCGCGGCGACGGGAATGGCGGTGGACCGGCAGGCGCAGAATGAGATAGCGGACCGTGTCAATGCCTGGGTATTCGATTACGAAAGTGAAGAAAGCCGCGCGGAACATTCGATTTTGAAGTCAGCCGCCGCCTTCCTGCAAGTGAACCAGGACCTGTTCCCGCGGGGGAGCTTGCCAAGTTACCCGGTCCAATTGGCCGCACTCGCAGTGAGGATTTACCGGCTGTTTTCCGATAGGACGGCTGGGACGCACAATGATACATCCGCCATGTCAGACGCCGCAATTGCCAGTGCCATCATCACCGTGTTGAGTGAAGACGCGGAGTGACGCGTATTCCTGTATGCGACCGCTCCCTATGGTCGCGGCTCCGTTGCGGTGCAGCCTTGCGGGAACGGAGCCGCGACCATAGGGAGCGGTCACGCTGCTCCGTAACTACTCCGGATCCCTGCTAGCGAATACCGCCGCAGACCACTTCCCGCGTATCCTTCCAGAGCAGCGAGACGTGACGGTAACCACACTCCCGCATGATTCGGAGATCGTCGTCTTCGCGCTGCGGCTGGTCACACTCGTTGCGCTGCAGGTCATCGATAAAACGGCGCGTCGCGGCCGCATCCGGGAAGCGGGGGTCCCGGTTTTGCGCACGGTCCACGATTCCCGAGACTCGCATTTGCTGCGTGAGATCTTCCAGGAATTCGTCCTCCGATACCACCAGGTCGGCATTGAGGAACCAGCCGCTTTCTTTCAACCCCGCGCGGCAATGTCCGATCAAGTTTGCCTTCTCTTGCAGATTCAGGTGATGGAGGGCGTAAGCCGAAACCACGGCGTCGGCGGGTTCGACCGCAACCCCGAGCGCTTCCGGCTGCCGGAAGTCCGCGACCACGAAGTCGACGCGCTCCGCCAAAGCTCCCAAGCGGGATTTTGCCGAAGCCACCATTTGACGGGAGCCGTCGATAGCCACTGCGCGGCAATTGGGGAACCGGCGCAGCAGCCTCTCCAACAAGAACCCGGTGCCCGTGCCCAGGTCAACCACCAACCGCGGCTCGGGCGCCGATGCCGCCAGGACCGCGATGATCACCTCAACCATCTTGTGCCGGTTAGGATGCATCAGGTCCATGTCGGCATCGTAGGCAGCTACGCGCGCCGAAGTCTCATAAGCCTGAACGGAAACCGATTCCATGGGTTCATGATGACACAGGCCTCAGTGGGGCAGGTCCCCGACCCGCCAACCTGCAGGTTTGGCCATGAACTTGGCAGGTCGGGCACCTGCCCCACCGATTGTTACACTGTATTTAAGACCTTGGGCCGGTTCTACAATCACGCCGAGCTGATCGAGCAGCGCCAGCGCTGGCAGCGAGAGGGCAAGACCGTCGTATTCACCAACGGCTGCTATGATCTGCTGCATCCCGGGCACATTCAGACGCTGGAGGCGGCCCGGTCGCTGGGCGACGTGCTGGTTTTGGCCCTCAATTCCGACGCCGGCACGCGCCGCATGAAAGGGCCCTCGCGCCCCATCGTCGCGGAGAATGAGCGTGTCGAACTCGCGCTGGCTCTCAACGCCGTCGACGCCGTGACGCTTTTCGATGAGGAGACGCCGCGCGCGCTGATAGCGGCAGTGCTGCCCGACGTGCTGGTCAAAGGCGCCGACTGGTCCCATTTCGTGGCTGGCCGCGAGGAAGTGGAGGCGGCGGGCGGCAAAGTCGTCACCTTGCCGCTTGAACCGGATTATTCTACTACCAACGTGGTAAAACTGATCGCCTCCGGACACAGCTCTTGACACACCCCGCGATTCGAGATCTGTTCTTGGAGTTAGGGCACCACCCCAGCTTCGCGGAAGCTGTCCGCAGGCTTGCCGGGGATGGTACGGCCAGTTTGTCCGGTTTGACCACTACCGCCAAGGCTGTCTATTCGGTACTGCTCTGGCAGACCACGGGTCGATCTCTGATAATTGTCGTAGATGGCAATCAGGAAGCCGAGGCTCTGTCGGAAGCCGTCGCGACGTTCTTTCGCTTGTTAACAACCGACGATCGCGACAGCCCGCAAATGCTTCCGGCACTGGATGTCCTGCCCTTGCAAAAACTCTCCCCGCACGCCGAGATTCTGGAAGCGCGCGCGGTGGGATTGTGGCGGCTGGCTACGGGCCACGCGCCCATCACGGTGCTGCCGGTCGCCTCGGCTCTGCTGCGCATCGAACCCGCCGACTACTACCGGCAGCTCGCGCTGCGGCTCAAGGTGGGCGATGAGTTGCCATTGGAAGAAGTGGTCGCGCATCTCGAGAGCGTCGGCTATGAGCGGCGCGAGCCGGTGGAAATGGTAGGAGAGTATTCGGTGCGCGGCGGCATTCTCGACGCCTTCTCGCCCGAAGCCGCCAAGCCAGTTCGCATCGACTTGTTTGGCGATTCGGTGGAATCCATTCGCCGTTTCGACGTGGAATCGCAGCGCTCGGTACTGAAAATCGACGACTGCACGCTGCTGCCGCTCACCGAATTTCAGAAATCGCGCCAGCTTCTGACCGAATTGCGCGACCTGATGCGGCAGGCCGATACGCCGGAGCGCGAACTGCCCGCCGCAGGCGAGCCGTTCGCCGGCTGGGAACCACTCGTCGGCATGGTGCGCGCGAAAACCGGAGCGGTGCTCACCTTGGCAGACAAGCCGATCGTCATCTGGGATGAGCCGGGCCAGGTGCGCAGTGCCGCCGAGCGGCTCTGGAAACGCCTTGAGCAGGTCGAACCCTCGCCGGCCTATGCCCCTGCCAGCATCTTCTATCGATGGGAGGAGTTCCAGCAATTCGCCCAAGCGCTGCCGCAACTGGTGATGGAGGAGCTGGAAATCGGCATGGGCGGGTCAGCCCACATTGCGACCCGGCCTTCGCTGCGCTTTCACGGCAACGTCCAGGTGGCGATTGCGGAAGCGCGCACGCTGGTGGAGTCGGGGAACCGGGTGGCTTTCTTCGCTCCTGCTACAGGTGAAGTAGAAAGGCTGGCAGACGTCCTCAACGAGTATGGGGTTGCGTACCAGCTCGGCGTGGAACAGGTTGACTCCACGCCCGCCTATCTGGCGGAACGCGTCTACATGGCTGGCTCGGTGGCCAGCATTCATCTCGTCAAGGGGCTGATCCGGCGCGGCACGGCATTCCAGGATTCGAAACTGGTGATCATAGGCTCGGAGGATCTCTTCGAAGCCTCCGAAATGGCCGCCCAGGCTCCCGCCGGCAAACCGTCGCTGGCGGCTTTCTCCGCCGATCTGATTGACCTCAAGCCAGGCGACTTCGTGGTGCATGCCGACCACGGCGTAGCCCAGTTCCTGGGCCTGCGGGAGATAGCCCAGGGTGACGCCAAAGGCGACTATATGCTGCTCGAATATGCCGTCGGCGCGAAACTCTACGTCCCGCTGGCGCGCATGGACCTGGTCGAGCGTTTCCGCGGGGCGGGGGAGGCTAAACCCGCCCTCGACCGCATGGGCGGAGCCACCTGGACCAAGACCAAGTCCCGCATTAAAGCCAAGATGCGCGATATGGCCGACGAGCTATTGAAGCTCTACGCCAGTCGTAGAATGGCCGACGGTTTCTCATTTTCCGCCGATAGCAACTGGCAGCGAGAATTTGAGGACGCCTTCGATTTCACCGAAACCCGCGACCAGTTGACCGCCATCCGCGAAATCAAGCGCGACATGGAAGGCCCTCACCCGATGGACCGCCTGCTCTGCGGCGACGTGGGCTACGGCAAGACCGAGGTGGTGATGAGGGCGGCTTTCAAAGCTCTCGGCGACGGGCGGCAGGTAGCCATGCTAGCTCCTACTACAGTGTTGGCATTTCAGCATCTGGAGACCTTCAAGCGCCGCTTTCAGCCGTTTCCCGTGCGCGTCGAGATGTTCAGCCGTTTCCGCTCGCCCAAGGAACTCAAGGCCGGCCTGGTGGATCTGGCCGAGGGCAAAATCGATATTGCGATTGGCACCCACCGGCTGCTATCGCAGGACGTGGAGTTTCGCGACCTGGGGCTGGTCATCGTGGATGAGGAGCAACGCTTTGGCGTCAAACACAAGGAGCGGCTCAAACAACTGAAGAAACAGGTGGATGTAATCACCATGAGCGCCACCCCTATCCCCAGAACTCTACATATGTCGTTGTTGGGCTTGCGCGACATGTCGGTGATCGAAACCCCGCCCAAGGACCGGCTCGCTATTAACACCGTGGTAGCTCCGTTTCAGCCCGAATTGATCCGCGCGGCGGTGGAACTCGAATTGGGCCGGGGCGGCCAGGTTTATTTCTTGCACAATCGCGTGGATTCTATCTGGGAGCGCGCCGCCAGCATCCAGCAACTGGTGCCCAACGCGCGGATCGGCGTCGGCCACGGCCAGATGGCGGAGGCCGAGCTGGAGCGAACCATGCTGCGTTTCATGCGGCACGAGTTCGACATCCTGGTTTGTACTACAATTATAGAAAATGGTCTCGACATTCCGCGCGCAAACACCATGATTATCGAGAACGCGGAGCGGTATGGGCTGAGCGAGCTCTACCAGTTGCGTGGGCGGGTTGGACGCTGGAACCGGCGCGCGTATGCCTACCTGCTGGTTCCACCCGATACGGAGCTGACCGAGATCGCTCGCAAGCGGCTGGCTGCGCTCAAGGAATTCAGCGACTTAGGCGCCGGCTTCAAGATCGCCGCGCTGGATCTGGAACTGCGCGGCGCGGGCAATTTGCTGGGTGGCGAGCAGCACGGCCACATCAACTCAGTGGGCTATGACACTTATGTGCGGCTGCTCGACGAAACAGTGCGCGAATTAAAGGGCGAGGAAGTGGTGCCGGAAATCCACTCCTCGGTGAATCTTGGGTTGGACATACGGATTCCGCCGGACTACATCCCCGACGAGAACCAGCGGCTGCGCGCGTACCGGCAGATCGCCAACGCGGGCGACCCGGGTGGGCGCGAGCGTGCCGAAAAGGAACTGGAGGATCGCTTCGGCACAGTGCCGGAGGCAGTGCGCAGCCTGCTGGCTTACTCCGCCATCAAGACGGCTGCCGAGAAGTTGGGTATCGAGACCATCGACCGGCGCCATAACGTCTTAAGTATCAGGTTTCACCGCGAGACACGGGTGGATCCGGCGCGGCTCATGCATCTGGTCGGGGAGACTCCCGGCGCGCAGTTCACTCCGGCAGGCGTATTGCTACTCCCTCTGGATGGGCAGGTATCGGCACGGGAGATTCTCGCGTTTCTCGATGCCAAGCTGGAGCAGATGCGGCCGCCGGGGTAGAACAGACGATCGGTGTTGGTCGTCTGTCGAGATCGCGTGCCTTGGCGGGAGTGACAGACCACAGAAAGCGATGGTCCGTCCTACCATTTCCGTAATGCTAGAATGGAGCCTTAACAGCTATGATTCGCAGGTTTGTAGTAGTCATGATGGCGGCCTTGTCCGCAGCGGCTGCCGCGGATATCCGGGTGGTGGAGGAAATTGCCGCCAAGGTCAACGGGGACATCATCACCCGCGGCGAACTGGATGAACAGCGGCGTGAGCTCGAGATGTTCCTGCGTCAGGAGAAGCATCTGAAGGGAATCGAACTCACCGAGGCCGAACAGGAGGAAGCCAAGAACTTCCTGCGGGACAAGATCGACCAGTTGCTGATGGTGCAGAAGGCCAAGGACCTGAACATCAGCGTGGATGGCGAGATAGCGAAACACCTGGCCGAGATGCAGATGATGGCCAAGATCACGGATCCCGAAAAGTTCCACGACTACATCCGCGACAACGCCGGCATCCCCTTTGAAGAATATAAGCAGAAGATGACCAATGAAGCCTTGTGGCATCAACTGATCGGCCAGGAGGTCGGCTCGCGCATCCTCATTCCCGAGCCGGAGCTGCGCAAGTACTACGATGAGCACCCGGCGGAGTTCGTGCGCAAAGCGCAGGTCTTTCTGAGCCAGATTCTGATCTCCACCGAAGGAAAAACGCCGGAGCAGGCGGACGCCGCGGAGAAGAAGGCAAAGGAGATTTCCGCGCGGGCGCGCAAAGGCGAGAAGTTCACCGACCTGGTGGCCGCCTATTCCGACGACAAGGAAACAGCCAACACCGGCGGCCAGTTACCGCCGCGCGAAAAAGGCATGTCGTTGCAGCCGATTGAAGAATTCGCCTTCAAAGAGAAGAAGGGCGCGGTTTCCGAACCGATCAAGATCGCCGCGGGCTTCGTGATTCTGCGCATCGACGAGCGCTATGAGGCCGGGCCAGCCTCTTTCGACGAGGAAAAGGAGCGGATTCAGCAGGTCCTGGCCGAGCCGCTGCTCGAGACTAAAGTTCGCACCTACCTTACCAAGCTGCGGCTGGAGGCGTTCCTCGAAGTCAAAGAGGGCTACGTGGATACCGGCGCCGCTCCCGGCAAGGACACGCACTGGCACGATATCGCGCAACTGAAGCCGCAGACCACCACCAAGGAAGAAGTCGCCGCCACACACAAAAGGCATAAGCACATCCTGTTCGTCCCCATTCCGGGAACCACGTATACCAAGGGCACCACGCCCAACATCGACACATCCAAGCTAGGCGAGCGCAAAGCGGCGGCCGCGGCCGAAACCCCGGAAGCTCCCGCCACCGCGGCTCCGCCCACGACGCCGGATGCTCCCGCCACTCCCGCCGCCCCGCCGGTCAACCAATGAAGTCGCCTTACGTGAACGAGCTCGAGCCGAGCAAGGTGATCACCGGCAGCTTTCTGGTGCACTCCAAGGAAATCCGTCAGAAGAGAACGGGCGAGCTGTATCTTTCGCTGCTGCTGGGCGACCGCACGGGCGACCTGGACGCCAAGATGTGGGACAACGTGACTGAGGCCGTGGACAGCTTCGAGCGCGACGATTTTGTCAAAGTGAAAGGGCTGATTCAGGTATTCCACAACCGGCCTCAGTTGACGATCCACAAGATCCGGCGCATGGAAGACGGCGAAATCGAGTTTGGCGACTATTTTCCTTCATCCAAGCGCGACCCGCAGGAGATGTGGACGGAGCTGCGCGAGGTGGTGAACTCGGTCGGTAACCCGCACCTGCGAGCTTTGCTCAATGCCATGCTGGACGACGAAGACATCGGGCGCCGTTACCGCCTGGCGCCGGCCGCCAAGCAGATCCACCATGCCTTCCTGGGCGGCCTCATCGAGCACGTGCTTTCCCTATGCGCCCTGGCGCGCCTCGCCGCCGTTCACTACCAGGCGGATCTCGACCTGCTGCTGACGGGGGTGGTGCTCCACGATATCGGCAAGATTTACGAGCTGAATTACGAACGCGGCTTCTCCTATTCTCCGGAAGGCCAATTGATCGGCCACATCAATATCGGGACGCGCATGGTTGCCGAAAAGCTCCGCGCCCTGCCTGACTTTCCACCCACGCTGCGCACGCTGGTGGAGCACATGATCCTCAGCCATCACGGCCATCTGGAATTCGGCTCACCGAAGCTGCCGCAGTTTCCCGAAGCGCTCCTGCTGCATTACCTCGACGACATGGATTCGAAGATGGAAGCTATGCGGGCGCTGATTGAAAACGATCGCCAGGTGGAGGGCTGTTTCACCACTTACAATGTGGCGCTGGAGCGGCCCGCGCTGAAGATGGACCGGTTCTTGAACCCTGCGCCGCGGGCAGTCGCGCCGGCCGCAACGGCCAGCGATGCCGCGGCCGAGGCGCCGTCCTCGCCCGTTGCGCCACCGCCGGCGAGGACGCATCCCGCCTTTGCGCCGAAGCCGGACTCGCTGTTTGCCGGCAAACTGAGGCAGGCCTTGCAACCGGCCGCGCCGGACCAGGAAAAGTGATGCCCAAGACCGCCCGCGATGTCCCGCCGCCGCTGGAACTGGAATGCCTCAACGCCCTGTGGACACTCGGCGAGGGCAACGTCAAGCAGGTGCGGGAGATCGTCACTGCCAGCCGTCCGCTGGCGTACACCACTATCATGACCGTGCTCGACCGCCTGGTGCGCAAAGGCAAACTGGACCGGCGCAAGGCGGGACGCGCCTATGTGTACGCGCCGCGCACGGGGCGCGACGAGATGCGCCGCACCGCCATCCGCGAGCTAGTGGCCGGCTTCTTCGGCGGCTCCGAACGCGAGTTGCTGCTCTTTCTCGGCGCCGAACCGGGCGCCGAACCGGAAATTCCCACTCCGCGCAGCGCTACGGCCGCCGAAGAAACGCGGATCGATACGGTGCTGCTCTAAGCGCACGCCATGCTGGTGCTCGCGATTCTCCTGGGCGCGGCGCTCGCGCTGGGTGGGGCTTACGCCTGGGGCGTTATCCTGCTGCGGCGCCTGGCCGCTCCTCCCGAGATTGTGCTGGCGATGGGCGCGGCCTTCGAGAGCCTGCTGGTTTTCCTGCTATTGGTTTTGCATCTGGCTTGGAAGCCGGCTTTCCTGGTGGTGGGCCTGGCGCCGCTGGCCCTTCTGCCATTCCTGAGCCGAGCCAAGCTGAGGGACGTGGCCGTCGAGCCACTTAGCCGCAATGGGCGCATCGCCGCGTGGGTCATCTTCGCCGCTTATGGCATCTGGTATCTGGTGAACGCGATGGCGCCGGAGATCTCCCCGGACGGCATCACTTATCACCTCGGACTGCCCTTCGAATATACGCGGCTGGGCCGCTTTCCCGATCGCATCGCTTTCTACGAGATGTTGCCACAGGGCATGGAAATGCTCTTTACCATGGCGTTCGCCTTCGGGCGTCATTCCGCGGCCAAGCTGGTGGAGTTCGGTTTTCTGGCGGCCACGCCCACCCTGCTGATGCGCATCGGAAGGCGCCTCGGGTTGCCGGACCGCGCATCGCTGGTGGCGGCGGTGTTCTATTTCTGCGCTCCGGTTACCGGCTTGACGGGAACCACATCATACAACGAAGCCGCTCTGGTGTTCTTCACGCTGGCGGCGTTTTACCTGCTCCTGGTGTGGCGGGATACGGGCGTCCAGTGGTATCTGGCGGCGGCTGGCTCGGCAGCCGGATTCTGTTACGCCATCAAAATGCCGGGCGCGGTGGTGTTGGCGAGCGCGGCGCTCGGGGTGGCCGCATGGGGAGGCTCCCGGCGGTGGCGCGGATTGGCGCTGCTGGCGGCGGGCGCGCTGCCGGCCGTGGCGCCGTGGCTGGTGCGCAACGCCGTGGTGGCGGGCAATCCGCTGGCGCCCCTAGGCAACGCCGTGTTTCCGAGCCCATATTTCCACCTCCTGTCGGAACGGATTCTGGCGGCGAACCTGGCCTCCTGGGGGCACGTGGCGCCGCTCGACGTGCCATGGCAACTGGCTTTCGGCGATCATTTCACCGGCACTTTCGGCCCACTCCTGCTGGCGCTGCCGCTGATTCTGCTGGCATGGCGAAGCCGAGCCGCGCGGCTGGTTGCGGCGGCGGCCGTGTTGCTAGCGCTGCCGTGGTTATCCAACCAAGGCGCGCGTTTCCTAATGCCTTCGATGGCGTTGGCCGGACTGGCGCTGGGCGCCGCGCTGGCGGGCATCTGGCGGGGACGCGTGGCGTGGGCCGCGATCGCGCTCCAGGCCATCGTATGCTGGCCGCAGGCGCTCAATCTCTGGCAGCCGGATTACGTCTTTCGTCTGCACAGTTTTCCGCTGGCCGCCGCCCTGCGCATCGAAACCCAGGCCAATTACCTGGCGCGCACCCTGCCGGAATACCAGGTAGCGCGGATGGTGGAAAAACACACTCCGAACGGCGCGCGCATTTTCTCCATGGATGCCGTGGCGAGTGCATACCTGCCACGCGCCGTGACGGTGAGCTGGCAATCGGCCGAAGGCGACCGCATGATGGACGCTCTCCAATCCGCCTTCTATGCCAACCCGATGTACCAACACCGCGGCCAATGGGCGGCGGAACCGCTGATGGGCCTCCGCTTCCGCCTGCCCGCATCCGACGAAGGCGAATGGGATATCGCGGAGGTGGAGATCTACTCGAAGGGGAAGCGCGTTCCGGTGACGGGGGGCTGGAGCCTGGCTGTCGAGCCCAATCCCTGGGAAGCGCCGCTGGCCCTGGATGGCAACTACGCCACCCGCTGGCGCACTTGGCGGCCGATCGAGGCCGGCATGGCTTTCGAGATCGACTTTGAGCGCTCCGTTATCGCGGATGGTGTAGCTCTGGTGTCAGGCGCACCGTGCGAAGGCGTGCCGCTGGAAATCTGGATCAAGCCGACTAACGACGACTGGCGGCTGGCGGCTAATTCCCCGCCAACTCTTGCCACTCCCGCCGTGCCCCGGCGTCCGGAGGCGACCGCGGCGCTGCGGCGCGACGGTTTCGGTTATGTCCTGGTTCCGGTTGAAGGCGGAGGCAAGAGCCTCACCGGCGCAGACATGCTGGCGAATCCGGTGGCTTGGGACCTGGAGCCGGTCGCCAGAGCGGGATCGTCGGCCTTGTTCCGTATCCGGTAGTCCGGCCTCAGCGTTCAAACTTCACTGGCACGGAGAGATCAAAACCAGCCTGTCTCAACTGCTCGGCGTTTCCTATGGCTACTCCGTCGATCCTGACGTTCTGGAACAGTACCGGACCGACGTGCCGCCCCATCAACAGGCCGGGTTTTGACGCTTTGTAAAAGATGCAATCCTCGAAAACGAAGTTCGTCAAGGAGTTTTCGCCGCCATCGATATAGACTTGCCCGCCGTCACTTTCGAACGTGCATTTCACGAACCGGAAATCGTCCAAGTCGGCATTCTTGCTGGGTCTGGAGCCCGAGGAGTAGCCCCGCCCCGTAAAGTAAGCCGGTGTCAATTGAATCCAGACGGCGAACTTATTATGGGCGGCAACAAAGTGCACATCCTCGAAGCGCAGGTGCTGGACGGCCGGCGCAGAACCATACCCGATCGCCAGTGCCGAGGTGTAAGTGTAATTCACAAAGCCCTTCACGACAAAATCGTCGATGATCCTCGCCGCGCCTGTCCGGCTGTCTCTGCCGCCGTAAAGCGCAAAGGTATCGTCCATGGTCATCGCGAAGCCGTTTTCGATCAGGATGTGACTGCTGCCGCTAAAGTCATACGCATCGTCATGATACTGCTGTTTGCGGTTGACGATCTTAATGTTATGAGTGGTGAAACCCGCGGTGTCGGTGACGAATACAGTCCAATAAGCGGACCGGAGGAGTAGTAGATCCTGGAAAGAGATATTACGGCTGTGATTGATCACATAGCCCCTGATTCCAGTTCCATGCGGATCCAACACTTTTCCATCCGCGTCTCTGGCGGCTCCATCCGATGTATCGGGCTGGAAGTCATGCCACAATCTCGGGTAGCCGTCCATATCGATGGTGCCGCGTCCCATCAGGCCGGCATTCTCGACATTGTCGAAAACAATCAGAGCGCGCGAAGGCCTGCCTCCGGCAGGCGTAGGCGCCGTGGTGTAATCCGCACTCTTGCCGGACCCGCGAATCATGGCACCCGCATCCACGTATAGCTTGACGTTGCTCTTCATCATCACGGTGCCGGTCAGGTAAATGCCGGGGGGGAAAAAGAGTACGCCTCCTCCGGGCCTGGCGGAGACGTCGCCGATGGCCCGGTTAATCGTGGCGGTTTCGACAGTCTTGCCTGTGCTGTCGATCTTGTAGTCCTGAATGTTGACGACATTCGGATCGCCGAGCTTAAGAGGGTTCTTCTCGGGCGGTTCCGCAAACAACATCAGTCCTGTGGAGTAGAAGGCCGGCTCGTCGTTGAAAAACAGGATGAGATAGCGGGGCCGATCCAGGTCGAAACTGACCGTATTGCCGCTGATGCGCGGCTGGACGCCATAAGCGAGCGGCCTGATGTGGCAGGTGAGTACTTTCCTCTCGCTGACCAGCAGCGTGACAGTGACGTGAACCGTTCCGGTCATGGAAAAGCTGGCATAATCCATCCAATTGAACTGATCGTATGTTAGAAAGTTATGCACGAACACGGGCTGACCGTTCACGGCCACTTTATAAGCCACACTCGGCACTGCGCCCGGGTAAGGTGGGTAAGGCGCGACCTCGGCGAAGGCCGCCACGGGCAAGAGCATCAAGAGCAATCCAATCGGGCGCGCTAGTAACGCTGACACCATTATGTCCTCCCGTAATTCCTATAGCACCGGCAACCGCCGTAAGTTAAGTGGGGCCCGACAACGCAAACGAACTGCGGCCCGCAAAACGAGATCAAATCATTGGCGAAAGTCCCGCTTGCGGAGCCACTTTGCGGCCCTGCCAAATGGTATCACGCGGAACCGAAGGTGCACCGAATGCCGCGGGCTGCGTGCGAGACCGAGGGCTCATGCAAAACCGAAGGCCGCATGGGGAAACGCCCGCTGGGCGAGTCCTTTCGCTACAGCCGCAATCATGTGCACTATTGGACAGAGTGCGCCGGGATAAACCGGCATGTTGTAGGGGATGAAAGAGCCCTATAGGAAAGGAGAAGCGACTCCATCCTGACCTCGAGTCTTGCGCCGGCCGTCGCGAGGCGGCGGGCGAAGCGTAGACAGAGGCACCGGTGGGCTGGGCGATTGAGCTCCGAAAACTAAGAACCGGGCGCCGACCCTTTTCTGTCAGCGGGAAGGCCACACCGGCAGATGGCGATAGATCGCGAGCCATGGCCGGGCCCGGCGTAGTCGAAGACCCCAGGCACGCCGAGAAACAATATGCACGAGAACCGGGAGACCTCCGGTGCGCCTGAGCGATTAGGCCGATCCGGGAAGGCGAACAGCCACAATCCGGATGCGTACGCGCTGGAGGAGTCGGACTGCGCTGTAGTACCCGTGAAGCGACCGAACCAAGAGACACTCGTCTCGGCGGAGGTTGCGGAGGGAAGGGCGCAGACCAAGGAGAACGACGCAGGACCCGGCACGAGCCCGACACGGAGCGGGGAACGAGTGTCTCAGGGGTTAGGCGGCGTGCGCCAGGTGGCGCGGGAAAGGAAGCAGGAACGGTTCACGGCTCTGCTGCACCATCTAACGATCGACTTACTGCGGGAAAGCTATTACGCCCTGAAGCGGAACGCGGCACCGGGAGTAGACGGCGTGAAATGGGGTGAGTATGAGGACGACCTGGAAGATCGACTTACTGATCTCCATGGCCGGGTGCACCGTGGAGCGTACCGAGCACAGCCTTCGCGGAGAGTGTATATACCGAAAGCCGACGGGCGGCAACGTCCATTGGGCATCGCTGCGTTGGAAGATAAGATCGTTCAGCAAGCGGTGGTCACGATCCTCAATGAGATATATGAGGTGGACTTTCGGGGCTTTTCGTATGGGTTTCGGCCAGGGCGCAGTCCGCATCAGGCGCTGGACGCGCTCAACGCGGGCATCCAACGGAAGCGAGTGAACTGGATACTCGATGCGGACATTCGGGGGTTCTTCGACAACATGAACCACGAGTGGACGATGAAGTTTATCGAACATCGA
>Ga0187847_10000338_pt1 | contig 54900 bp, 52 predicted proteins | sample June2016WEW_4_10_FD_132458 | JGI IMG/M metagenome (GOLD analysis project Ga0187847, IMG submission 132458) | Peatland microbial communities from SPRUCE experiment site at the Marcell Experimental Forest, Minnesota, USA - June2016WEW_4_10 | ecosystem: Environmental > Terrestrial > Soil >...
GATTTTTGGTGCAAGCGTGAAATGGGTGCAGCTTGACACGATTGTTAGGCTGGAATTATGGGGGATAGATTGGATGGCAAGGATTTGCTGCCGGATGGAGGCTGTCTGGCGCTGTGTAATGTGATGGGGGGAAAACCTATTGTGCTCAAACCCGGAAACGCGGGAGTCTCGGAATCGGCACGGATGCTGGGGACTAGAGGCGAGTTTTTCAACAGCCGCGCCTGATTTCGTCGGCCGCGAATTTGCAGTTTGCTGCCGGAGCGACGAATCTAGCACAATACTCTCCATATATGAGAAAAAGGGCAATGGTTGTGCTATGGGTCGCATTCTCTGCAGCAAGGGGAATTTCTGTAGTTGGAGCCAGCAGTGGCGCACCATGGCGTTCCGGGAGGGACGCGCCCGGCGTTGACGAGAATCCATTGCGCGGATTCATGCCGTATTCAAGTACCCCGCAAACGCGGGAGAGTTTTCCCATTCCCTCGAATGGTTTTATCTACCGCTGTCGGAAGTAGTGACGGGTCCGGGCACGTATGACTGGAACGCGGTTAAGCACCAGTTGACGGCGATCGCCGCCCATGGTCACCAGGCAGTCTTCCGGTTCTTCGTCGATTATCCGAAGCAGCCGAGCGGGATTCCGAAGTATCTGCTGGACGCGGGGCTGAAGACCTTCCCCTATCGCGATGCAGATAACGCGACAAGTCCGACGCCAAGCGTTGCGCCGGACTACCGCGACCCGCGCCTGATCGAATGTATGGTGCAGTTCATTCTTGCGTTTGGGGCGAAATACGACGGCGACGTGCGCATCGCGTATCTGACCGCCGGTTTGTATGGGTTTTGGGGCGAGTGGCATGTCCACAACCATCCGCTCCTTGGCGAGCCTCGGGGCTGGGAGATTTCACAGAAGGATAAGGACGCTTTGCTGCGGGCCCATGTGGAAAGCTTCCATCGAACCCCGGTTATGGTCCGCTATCCGAAAGTTACTGACGACCGCCGATTGCTGGCGCACTTTGGATTTCACGATGAAATCTACCTCGAATACCGATGAGAGCAAGTGCCTCCACCAGCCTGATTTCAGCAACTATCGCAAACCGGTGGGTATCGGGCAATCACCTCTTCTCGTGACAAATCGCACCGACACACCCCGTCAAAGGGTATCTATTTAATTTGTAAGAAAATCCCAAGAAGCGAAAATAAGACTCGCGATCAAAGAGCGGTCCTCGGAGAACGTCTAGGAAATGCGCCCTGCCGAGGGCTCACGACCAAGAACCAAGCTTACAAGGAGAGACTATGCATACCTTGGCAATGAATACCAGGCCGAGACGCCGTCTCCACACTTTCGATGTCGCGCCGAATCTCGGCTCGACCAAACTGCCAGCCGCCATTATCTTCGCCGTTCTGACCCTGACCGTGCTCGCTCTGCTGTTGCTTTTTGCTCTTCCAGCCCAGGCCCAAACGGAGGCTGCGCTCTACAACTTCACGGGCGGCAGCGATGGCGCCACTCCTGAGTCCCGCCTCACCCCCGACACTGCTGGCAACTTCTATGGCGCGACCGAGGGCGGGGGGTTGGGATATGGCACCGTATTTGAGCTTTCGCCGAACGGCAGCGGAGGCTGGAATGAGACTGTGCTCTACAGCTTCACCGGAGGCGCGGACGGGGCCAATCCAGCCTACGCCTATGTAATCTTCGACAGCGTGGGAAACCTGTACGGAACCACGGCCCTCGGTGGGACCGGCTATGGCGTTGTGTTCGAACTGAGTCCGAGCGGGACAGGCTGGACAGAAAAGGTCCTGTACAACTTTTGCTCGCAATTTCTGTGCTTGGACGGTTTCGGCCCAATGAACGGTCTAGTCAGAGACTCGGCGGGTAATCTGTACGGCACAACGGCAGCGAACAACCCCTACATAGGTGGCGTCGTCTTCGAGCTAAGCCCGTCCGCTGGCGGCTGGACGGAGCAAGTCATCTACAGCCCAGAAACAGAGTCCGCCATTCCCGGCCTGACGATGGACGCCGCCGGAAACATCTTTGGCGTCATGGGTTCGTCAATATTCGAGCTGTACCCGAATGGCAGCGGTGGATGGAATCGGAGCGTGATTCACTCTTTTACCAATCCTAAAGATGGCAGCGATCCGATCGGCCCTCCTGTCCTCGACCAGAACGGTAACCTCTACGGTACGACAGCCGGTGGCGGCGGCAAGGGCTATGGAACAGTTTACAAGCTGAGCCCTGGAACCAACGGCAAGTGGAAAGCGAAGGTTCTCCACAACTTTACCGCCTACCCAAAAGATGGCAGCGAGCCCTTGGCCGGGGTTGTGCTTGACGCGGCTGGGAACATCTACGGTAGTACGAGCCTAGGTGGCGAGTTGAGCGCGGGAACAGTCTTCGAACTGGTGGCCCCAGTTGGTACCGGCAAGTCCTACAAGGAGAAGATTCTCTGGATTTTCAACAATACGGACGGGAAGCAGCCGTATGGCAGCCTGGTTCTGGACAGCGCCGGCAATTTCTACGGCACCACCAGCAACGGCGGATCCAGCGGATACGGCGTTGTGTTCGAACTGACACCGTAGAAAGTCGCGTGGCTGAAATGTAGATGTCAGATGCCAGATACGTGCAGAGACCGGCACTGGTCGCTCGAACTTTCTTACTGGTTTTGCGCTTGGAAAGACTTCCGGAAAACTCCTTAAGAGGCAAAACCTGACCCGCACATTTAAGGGGGACCTTATGCATTCAGAAATACACCGTAGGACGAAAAGCGAACGAGAGGTTTCCGATGCCGAGCCGATACTCGCCTCGACGAAACTTGCAGCCGCAGGTATCCGCGGCGCTCTGATGCTAGCTGTGCTTTCTACGCTGTTGCTGCTAGCAGCGCGCCCAGCGCAGGCCCAAACCGAGTTCGTGCTCCACAACTTCACCGGCGGCAGCGATGGCGGAAACCCCAACGCCGGCCTCACGTTTGACAGTGCGGGCAACTTGTATGGGACAACCACTGCCGGCGGTCTGGGATACGGAACCGTATATGAGCTTTCGCCGAACGGCAGCGGAGGCTGGAATGAAACCGTGCTCTATAGCTGCACCGGGGCGCGGACGGCGCCAATCCAAATCGCTGTTACGTGTTATTCGACAGCGCGGGCAATATTTACGGAACAGCATCCGGTGGCGGTGCGAATGGCCTAGGCGTCGTTTTCGAATTGAGTCCCGCCGGATCGAGCTGGACGGAAGCCGTCCTCTATAGTTTTGCCGGCGGAGCGGATGGCGCCAATCCGGCCAACGGTTTGGTCATGGATCACGCAGGCAACCTCTACGGTTCCACACCCTCTGGCGGAACGGCGGGGACCGTATTCGAGCTGATGTCCTCCGGCAGCGGATGGACCGAGCAAGTTATCTACTCCGATGGCGGCAGCACCGCTGGCGTCACTATCGATGGCGCCGGAAATGTCTACGGCGTAGGACTTTACCCAGGAAGAGTGTTCGAGGTGTCGCCCGACGGCAGTGGCGGATGGACTTCGAGCGTGCTCTACACCTTCGGGCCCAATTATCAAGGCAAATACAAATATGGCGCGTTTCCATGCGGCAATCTCATATTTAAGGACTACGGAGGCCTTGTCGGAACAGCGGAAGCCGGCGGTTCCGAAGATTGGGGAGTGATCTACTATCTTGATTCCATCTCCCTCCGGATGGTATGTGACCGTCCTCAATTTTAAGGGCGGCTCAAAAGGAGACTATCCCTATGCGGGGGTCACACCCGATGAGAATAGCTACTATGGCACCACGCAATACGGCGGCAAGTACAGCGATGGAATTGTCTTCTCGGTATGGGATGGCGAAGAAACCGTCCTGTGGAACTTCAACCATGCTGACGGACTTCAGCCGCTCGGCAACGTAATTCTCGACAGCGCCGGTGACGTCTTTGGCACAACGTACCAGGGTGGATCAAGCGGAGCCGGCGTTGTGTTCGAAGTCACTCCGCCGCAGGTGAAGACCAAGGCTGCGCTTTCGTCTTTTCCGAATCCATCTGCATACGGCCAGCCAGTGGGCTTTGTCGCAACCATCTCTCCCACGCCGCCGAATGGAGAGGCCGTCTCGTTTACGAGAGGCAAAGGAGTAATTGGAACAGCGCTGCTCAATGCGGGCTCGGCTACTCTAACAACCTCATCGCTCGCTGTCGGCACAAATGTCATCAAGGCCGTGTATGCCGGCGACATCTACTTGCTCGGCAGTTCGAAGACAACGAACCAGGCGGTGAACAAAGCTACGACTACAACCGCGATAGCTTCCTCGCTGAATCCGTCGAGCCAGGGACAATCTGTGACCTTTACGGCGACCGTGACGCCACAATACGGGAGCACACCGCAGTACGGGGGGGGCACCCCCAAAGGAACAGTGATCTTCTATGACGAGACGACGGAACTGGGAAGAAAGTCCGTGCGCGGAGGTGCGGCACAGCTGGCAACAACGAAGCTAACCTCCGGCACACACACCATCACGGCAACGTACGGAGGCAGCACCAACTTTGACAGCAGCTCGGCTTCGCTGACGCAAACGGTAAATTAGGGAATTGGCGGAGACGCGACTTTCGCGCACGAGGGCGGGACCAGCGCAGACGGCGTTGTGTTCGAAGTGAGTCCGGAGGATGCTCGTCAACTTACGCACCTCGAACATCGCAAGGTGCACATTGGTTCAACCCTACCCCGCCCAACTCCGCTTACTCAGGGTTTCTAAGTAGCTTGGCTCTTCGCCTTATAGAACTACGAAGTGTTATTTGGCAAAAATCCCGATTACACTCGTAACCGAACGGTTACAAGTAAAATCGCCTGTGGCTGTTGAAAAACTCGCTTTTCGTCCCAAACAGCCGAAATTGTGAACCAGGCATAAATCGCGCCAAGTTTGTGGACGCACACGACCTGTTCGTGCTGACCAATCGGACCCGTGCGATCAGCAGTTAGCGCGGAGAGGCGATGGAGTAGGCGCGGGTTATGTCTTCTCCTTCGGGAGTGTTGGCTTTTACGGAGAGCCATTGGCCTGGGACGAAGCCGAAGGGAGTCAGGTCTTTTACGTCCAGTTCGATGTGCTTGGTGAATTCGGAGCGCGAAGTGAAGCGAAGGACACGGGCGTCGAAAGTTTTGAACCGAGCCATCGCCGATTTAGATGATTTTCACGGCTGGCGGATGCGACGCGTGTCTCACTTCGGCGTGCTTGCCGGAAGATGCCTTCGCGCTTCGCTCACCAGCGCCGCGAAGCGCGGATCACTGCGAAGTGGCTTCAGGTCGTCGTCGGCTTGCAAGTGGTCCGCATCGTTATATCCCAGTGCGATCGACTGCCGTAAGTACTGAATAGCTTCTGTCGGACGATTTGCCGTTACCGCAACACAAGCGAAGTTATACCAAGCGGTGGAAGCGTTCCCAGCCTTAATCTTGCTGTTCTGCTCTATGCTGTCGGCAAACAGCTTTTTCGCCTCATCATAACGATGGTCGTAAACCAGAGCGGTTCCGAGGATCTGAAGACTATTGAGCGTGTCACCGTGTTGCGGTCCGAGCACGCGCAGCTGGGCTTCAAAAGCTTGCCGCGCCAGTGTCTCCCCCTCACGCGGATTTCCCTCCTTTGTGACAATTCTGGCTAGAACCGCCTTGGAAGCGAGGGTGTCGGGACTGTCATCGCCGAGCATTCGGATCTGGGACTTCCATGTGTCGCGCAGCAATTTGTCGGCTTCAGCATAGCGCTCTTCGTGGAAGAGCACGTCACCAAGGTTGTATTGCGACAGGAGCGTGTCGGCGTGGTCGGCACCGAGGAGACGCAAGCGAATCGCCAGTAGCTCGCGAAGCAGTTTCTCGGCCTCGGCATAGTGGCCTTGTGAGCTAAGGGCGTTGGCCAGTCCTTCCTCGGCGGCCGTCGTGTATCGGTGTTCCGGGCCAAGCACGCGGAGCGAATTTTCAAACGCTTTGCGGTAGAGCGGTTCCGCCTCCGACGACCGGTTCTCTCCATACCCTATCGTATTGGCAAGAGTCGTCATGGTGCTAAACGTCTCCGGATGCTCCGATCCCAGCACCCGCTCCTCCATTTGGAGGGTCTCGCGATAGAGCGCCTCAGCTTCTTGGTAACGGCCCTGTTCCTGAATCATGTTGGCCAGGTCATGCATACACACTAGTGTCGAAGGATGCCCCGGCGGCAAGACTCGCCGCTCGATCTCCAGCACCTCGCGGAACTGTTTCTCGGCCTCCGCAATGTGGTCTTGCCCGTGGATCGCGATGCCCAGATTCACCATCGATCGCAAGGTCTGCTGATGTTCGGGACCCAGTTTGCGGGTGCGCGTGGCGATTATTTCGCGTTCCAACTTCTCCTCTTCGGCGAAGTGACCCTGTCTCTCCAGGACCATTCCCAAGTTGTCTGCGGTTTCCAGCGTCAGGACATCTTCAGGTCCGAGAACACTGCGCTGCAGGTCGACTGTCTGGCGGATCAGTCTTTCCGCGTCTGCATCGCGCCCTTCGCGATCGAGAATCCATCCCAGCTGCGTCATGGATTCCAGAGTCCTGCGATCGCGGGGACCGAACGCCCGCTTTCGATTTTCCAGCGCGTGTTCCGCCAGTTCATGAGCTCGACTGAACAACCCTAGATTGACGTAGGTTTGCGCCATCGTCGACATGAGCTGCGATTGAACTTCAACATCATTCGACAGGCCCTTCTCAATTTCATTCGATGCTTTATCGAGAACCTCCCGCACCGTGATCTTGTTGCCTAAAGCTGCACTCGGGTCTGACACTTTGAACATGTCGACCATGAAGTTCGTGATGCGATTGGCGCGGTCGCGCTCGCGTGTAGTGCGGCCCAGCTGGATCGCCTGCACGACCGCAAAGCCCGCCACAAGCAAAGCCATCGCAACCGCAGCGGAAACTGCAAGCCGGTGACGCCTGACATACTTTCTTAGCTTGTAACCGGCACTGGCGGGACGCGCGGTAACCGGCTCGTGCCGCAAATACCGCCCGATGTCGGAGGTCAACTCGGATGGTGTTGCGTACCGCCGGGCGCGCTCCCGTTCCAGAGCCTTCATCGTGATCCAGTCCAGATCTCCGCGCAGTAGAGAGACAAGCTGCTTCGGATCGGTCCCGCGTTCTTCGGCTTTGGCGGTCGAGCTTTCGCGGTCGGCGCGAATCTTCGTGCTCGGCGGAGGTGGATCGTCTTCCCTTATCCGCCTCATCATCTCGGCGAGCGCCTCGCCTCCCTCCTTCGTGTCCGACGGGAGAAATCCAGTGAGCAACTCGTAGAGAACGACGCCCAGGGAGTACACGTCAGTCCGGGTGTCGATGTCTTGCACGTCCAGATTCGCCTGCTCCGGGCTCATGTACCCAGGCGTCCCCAGGAAAGAGCCGACCTGCGTGAGCAGACCGTCTCTGGTGGCTTGCGCTGCCTTAGCGAGGCCGAAGTCGATAATGCGCGGCGTCGCCTTGCCGTCCACCTCGACTACCAGAATGTTCGCGGGCTTCAGATCGCGGTGCATGATCGCCTTCAGATGCGCGTGCTGCACTCCTTCACAGACCTGTATAAAGAGCTCGAGACGCTCACGAATCGTCAGCCGGTTTTGATCGCAATATTCCGTGATGGGCAGGCCGGGAACGTACTCCATGGCAAAGTACGGCTGGCCATCGGGAGTCGTCCCCGCGTCGAATACCTTGGCGATGGAGGGATGATTCATGCTCGCCAGGGACTGCCGTTCCGACTCAAACCGCTGCAGAACTGAGTCGTCGTACATCCCGACTCGAATCAATTTCAGCGCCACTTGGCGCTGCAGGGGTGCCGTCTGTTCGGCGAGCCACACTTGTCCCATGCCGCCCTCGCCCAGCCGGGAAAGGATTCGATAGTTGCCGAGGGCCTGCCCCAATCGCACGGCAGCGGTGCTCGTTCCCTCACCCTCGGATGCGGAGGCGAAGGTGGCGCTGTCCTCTGGGGCTTCGCGAGGAATCGCTACCTGAAAATTCATGGCCGGAGTGCTCAGGAAGTTCCCGGCCTTTTCGTAGTCGCCGAGCAGATTCTCCACCTCCCGGCGCATCGCATCGTCGGGGCAATTTTGTCGAAGGTAGGTTTCTCGCTGTGGCGGCGCCAAGTCCAGGGCGGACTCAAACAGTGCCTTTACCTGCTTCCAACTCTCTGGAATCATCTGCATCGTTTTCCTTCAGGTTCCCGTAAAGCCAGGCTTTGGCCAGATTCCATTCGCGCAAGACAGTCTTGGAAGAAACGTGCAGGACCTCCGCCGTTTCCTCCAAGGTCAGGCCACCGAAGTAGCGAAGTTCCACGATGCGTCCCTGACGTGGGTCCATTGCCTCCAGGCGCGCCAGTGCGTCATTCACCACCAGAAGTTCGTCGACACGATCGGGCGAGACCAGCAACACATCATCGAGCGAAACCTTCTGCTGTTTGCCACCGCGCTTGTTCCTGAGCTGCGCTCTGGCGTAGTCAACCAGGATGCGGCGCATCAATTGCGAAGCCACGCCAAAAAAGTGGGCGCGGTTTTGCCATTGCGCATCCCGCTGCCCGGCCAGCTTAATATAAGCTTCGTGAACCAGAGCAGTCGCCTGCAGGGTATGGCCCGGGCGCTCATGCCGCAGGTGCCGCGACGCCATTTTCCGGAGCTCCTCGTAGACGAGCGGAACCAACTGGACGGCGGCGTTTTGATCGCCATCGCCGAGTTTGTTCAGCAGCAGAGTGACGTCCTCGTGTGGCCGCCCCACGTTTGGCTCCCGCACCGCCAACTCCTTCAAAATTAAGCAATTCTACTCCCCTTCGCGCGGTTGCCTCAAAAAACTTCTGCACCCCGTGTCCACTTTCTTTCGCCCACGACGCGTTAACAGTTAGGCGGCGGAAATAGACCGATGCACCCAAAATACCCGCGGGAGAAGAAGCAATGCTCATGCAGTTTCATGATTTCGACGGTCCGTACCTGGATCGGCTCCGATCCGGCGATTTCACCACTGAACAACACTTTTTTTCTTACTTCGGCGAGTTGATTCGGCTGAAGTTTGGCAGGCGTTTGCGCTCCAGTATCGCCATCGAAGACGTTCGGCAGGAAACTTTCACCCGCGTGCTGCGAGGCCTGTCGGAACAGCGCATTCGCCAGCCGGAGCGGCTGGGAGCTTTCGTCAATGCCGTCTGCACGAACGTTGTGCGCGAGCAATATCGATCGGCATGCCGTGAGATTCCCACCGCCGATGGATTCGCCGACGGCGTCCCTGATCCGAGGCTCTGCCCCTCGGATGCAATGTACCAACGGCAAGTACAACAAGAGGTGCGACAGACGCTAGACGAACTCCCGAAAAGAGATCGCCGCATACTTAAAGCTCTGTTCCTGGAAGAGCGTGATAAGGACGAGGTATGCCGCGATTTTGGTATTGACCGCAACTATCTCAGGGTTATGATTCATCGCGCGAAGCAGTCTTTCAAAGAGTGCTACATGAAGAGAATGGAGAAGGTGCGAGCTGCTTCGGCGTACATGATGTCTTCGAAAACAAGGCGGCGCACGAAACGCAAAAAGACTCTGGCACTTATCGACGCGCAGGCCTTGGCGCAGAACTAAAGAACTAAAGACAACATCTTAAGTAATTGCGCATAGCCTGCCGAGGACCTCGTTGCGAGTGGTCCAGGTCGCGAACTCGGATTCAGTTCGGGACTGTACGGGGGAAGAAAGTCCAAAGCAAAGTGAGGGCGTATTGTTCCCGCCACGGTCGGTGCAGGCGGGAGTGGTGATCCGGGCATTGTCGGTGATGACCACAACCCGTCGCCGCGTGTCGTTTTTCTTTCCTAAGTAGAGTGCGTTGGCTGATTATAAAAGACTTCCACGCATCGGACAGGCTTTGCATAACAACTAGCCCAAAATGCTGATTTATTATGCAGGATCGGGATTTGTTATGCAGCCCGAAAGGTATTACTTCGGCGTCAGGTCGCCGTCATCCATGAGAACATCATAGCCACCCGATCCCAACCCACGGAATTCGTATTCGCCTTTGGTGCCAGTTACAGTCGTGTGGACTTCACCAGTAGTTTTGTTTTTCAAACTCAACTTGACCCCTGCCAAGATGCTTCCAGCAGGGTTCGTCAAAATCCCCTGACAACCCCGGTCGTTCCGTTGTTTTCCACCAATGAGCCGTTCAATTTTACTTTGTCACTTCGACCCTGAAAGCATCCCGCTGCGAAAGACGACCCAAAACCGTTCCACGCCTCAAGAAATGTCTCAAGGCGCTCAGGGTTGGACAACAGGAACTCTTCCCAAAGACCCGCAGCGCTTTTGAGCGACCAACTAGCGTAAGCAGCGATTGGAATCTGGTAATTGTTCTGGAACCGCTTGTCCCGGCTCCCGTCCTTGTTGCATTTCGCCCAAGTCTGCCCAATCACTTTTGAATCGCTGGGCACTCCGTCCTCTTCATAAAACCTGATCAGCCCCGCCTTCCCGCCCTTCAGGTCATGAAAATCAATCACTGAGAACGCTTCTTTGGCAGCCCGATACAGGACGAAGCCGGGATACAGGAAGATGTCGCCGCCATAGGCGTTCTGGAGATGCGGCACAGGTTGCTCCCACTGGATCAGGTTCCCTTCGAACGGTCATTGATTTTCAGCAACTTAGGGGCTTTGCGTCATCGGCCAAACTCTTTTATCTATATCTATGGCTGCTTCCCCAATAAACATCGAGTCGATAATCATATTTGTCGCGAATCGTTGCCATACCACTACAAGGCGTACGCGTGTACATCTATGTCGGCGCTCTCGCAACCGAGTGGCTCCTGTTTCTGTATGTGCGTTATATGACGTAGACTCGGGGCATGCAAACAGTAGGCGAGTTGTCCTCGGCGTCGCGATCTCGCTTTGCAACGATTCCGGCTCCTTGAGCCACATTTGAAATGATATTGTCTCAACCGAGGTCGTCGAGGCGGCCAGAGTGTCCGGCGTCAAGCATTCTTTCCGCTCGGGAGTTCTAATTGCCGCCCATCAGCCAGAGACAGCTTGGTGATCGGTCACATAGTCAATCAGGAGCCCACCCGCCAAAAAGCGTGCAAATATCTACGCCAAATATTTTGCCAGGCTACAGGTAGTAGTCGGTATGAGTCCGCAGGCCGTTCCGCCGAGACTATTGCTGCCGATAATTGAGAACGCTTCGATGCAGGATGTCGAAGACTTGCATACGCGCTGGGTGCGCTACTCCGCGAACGCGGTCACTTTGATCTATCTTCCGGATCGTTATCGTCTGATTTGAGACCAATCGCGCGCTGCATGGGCCGGATCTCGGGATTGGACATAAAAGTGCGCCAGATCAGACCGGTCCGACCGTTCTCAATCATGACCGTTTGGGGCGCCTGGTTCAGGCCCATCGTGATTCCCGAGACCCAATTCAACTGCTGGTTAAAGGCATCGCAGAAGCCGTAGATGCCCCACAGTTGTGCGCCCAAATCGCGATACCAGTGCTTGAGCGCTGCCACGGAAGCTTGTGGCGTGTACGCGTAAGAGGCAATCGCTCCGGTAGGTGCAATCGTTCCGTCGTCTGTAACGAACGGCTTGTACTCGTGATACTGCCCATTCGGTCCGTCGACAGCCGTCAGTCCCCAGCTTTCCTTTCCATAACCTCGAAAATGATACGGATTTGCGACGCCATAGGCCTGGCTCACCAGGGCCTCATTCCTGTTGTTCTGGAAATAGTCGGAGTAGGTGTCGCGAACGCGGCGAGGATCGTACCCAAGATAGGAGTATTGCGTGAAAAACAGGGGGCCCGGTGAGCCTGACACGTAACCCTGTGTCAGCGGAATGCCAAAGTAAGTGTGTTTGATCCCGTATTGGCTGGCCGTACCCTCCCCGTCGTATCCAGTCCAATAAACGGATGGACGAACCGGATGGGTTGGCGAAGCAATCGCCAGCAGATACGTAATCATGACCTCATTCCAGCCTTGCAGCCTGTTGGCAATATGGAACGCATAATTTGGTGACCAATGCCAGTAGAGTGCATCGCGCTTCGGAGTGGCGCGGAACCACTCCCAGTCGACATCGCGCCATAGGTCTGCGATCCGTTCTCGCAATTCGCGCTCCGAGGGATTGTCAGTGTTGAAGTATTGTCGCGCAGTGAGTAAGCCTTCTATGAGGAAAGAGGTCTCGACCAGGTCGGCTCCATCGTCGTAGATGCCGAAGAGCGAAATGACATGACCTGTCTTGCCGTTCATGAAGTGTGGCCATGCGCCATGGTAGCGATCTGCATGCGCAAGAAAGCCGGTGATCCGCAGGAGGCGCTCGACGCATGCCTGCCGCGAGATAAAGCCGCGATCCACCGCAACCACCATCGCCATGATCCCGAAGCCGCTCGCACCCGTCGCGATCAGGTCGCCAGGGCCGGGCTGCGACTCGAGCGCCATTCCCGACACCGGATCCGACGCATCCCAGTAATAGCGGAAGCTCGCCTCCTCGACCATGGAAAGAAGTTCGTCATCTGTCATGGAGTGTGTCTCCGCTGTCACCTCGCCGGTCCTTGCAGATTCCGCGAGTGTTGAGGTGCGTGCCGAGACCCGATAGCTCGCAGTTGCCCCTGGGTCTCCGATGTAATCGGCATATCGATCGACACCGTAACGCTGTACTCCGATTGCTTTATAGGGTCCTCCATTGAGTGAGCGGTAGATGACGTACTGCGCGATCGTCAGGTCGTCGGCTCCCTTCCAGTGCAAATCCACATGCCGCTCATACCCCCGGGCCTCGAGGTTCGTCGGCTGTTTCGGAGGGTGATCCAAATCACGATCGTTCTCAATGCGAATGTCATCGATGTAGAGGGTGTGCAGCTTGGCATCGGCCATGCCTTGGGAAAACACGATCGCGCTTAGTTGATGCGGCTTGAAGGGACGAAGTGACATATTGTCAAAGCGTCGGAGCGGAACGCGAACGCGGGTCCAGCGTCTCGCCGGGAGGTCAGTTGTGAATTCGCCCAGCGACAAGGGCGCAGTGTGTCCGTTTTCAAGATCGGCGAAGGCGATACGCGGCACCTCCGTAGCGGATATCCCGTCGGCACTCCAGAGCCATAAGTAAAGATCGTCGCCGGCCCAGTTCACGTCGCGATTACGGCACAGATAGAGCTTCAACTCTGCATCCCAGCCGCCGTTTGTTGCCGAGCGCCAGGTCAGTTCCAGGGCATTTGGACCGCTCACGTACACAGCAGTCTCTATGGGGAGCTTTCCATCGATCAGTTTAAGCGTGCTTGGCGCAGAGACCTTCCCGGCGCTGTAAAAGTAGGAATCCGGCGTCGCGCTGTTCTCAAAAAATACTTCCTGCGAGTAGTGCTGATCGTCCTGCGCACGCAACGTCGTGGAAATGAGCAGGAACAGAACGCCAGCCCTGAATGCGCGCCTGATCGCCAACTTGATCTTGCTCCTTTCAATCGGTCGTGACTTCCTGGGGATTACCATTTATATCTGACTATATAGCTTGGCAGGATCGCAATCGACGCTCGCTGGCAGCTTTTGGGGTTTGGTCTGGAGTTTGGTTGTCAAAATAGGGTTTTGTCAACTTGCTCGATTCGAAAATGCTCGATTCGAAAAAAGGTGCTTCCAAGTCTTGTCTTTTGCATAACGTACAGCCCTTCCACTTCAGCCCATTTGCCTTGAAAACGGGTTTGATCACGCGGTCAGCGAGGTTGTTCAATTCCAGCGCCCCGCCAATCGTTTTCGGGAACATCCAGCCAGAAGCTCAGAGCAGGTCGAATGAGGTCATAATAGCTGGGCATGACTCCCGTTGCGGACAGTCCCGTCGTCGTTTCAGACCGCGAGCAGAAGCCCGGCGAATCGGAACCGCCGCGCATCCGGTGCCCGCTCTGCGGTTGGACACCCCGCAAAGAGGACAAATGGTTTTGCACCTGCGGACACGAGTGGAACACGTTCGATACTGGAGGCGTGTGTCCCGCCTGCCTGCACCAGTGGAGTGAAACCCAATGCCTCTCGTGCGGTCGATGGTCGGCGCACTCGCTCTGGTATGCGCCTTCGTGAGAAACAGGAGACTATCAAGTGAAAGTGGTTCTCTTCGGGGCGACGGGCATGGTGGGGCAGGGCGTCCTGCGCGAATGTCTGCTCGACCCTGACGTCCAGAGTGTCCTCGCGGTGGTGCCCAACGCCATCCTGCCGCAGCATGACAAACTGCGCGAAACCGTACACCAAGATGGTTATGATCTCGCCACGATTGAGGACAGGCTCTCAGGCTACGACGCATGCTTCCCGATACTGCCGCTTTCTCCTCTCTTCTCCGGCCGGTCCCAGCAGCCGAGTCGATAAGGCAATCGCCACGACTCGCTTGCGTATGCTGCGCATGCGATTCCGCACCTTGCGTTTCAGACCTCCCGACTTCGACTCGATCTTCTTCATGGTGCGCGTAAGTACCCGTGTCCCATCCCCAAACAAGCTACTGTCGATCGGATAATGAACGTTGCTTTCCACCACCGTCGTGTCCGTTCGCAACTTCCTGCCCCGCACCACCCCTCGCTCCTGCGCCAGTTCCACCACCCGCCGGTGCAATTGCTCAATGACTTTCGGCCCGATCAACTGCCCCAGCCGTGCCAGGGTGTTGGCATCGGGCACTTTTTCATCCCCGATCCGGGTAAAGGCGCGATATACCAGATTGGCACGTACCTCTCGTTCCAGCACGTCATGAGCTCCAGTTCCGGATGTGCTTCAACAACAGCAGGCGCAGCAATACTTCCGCTGGTGTTTGCATTGCATCCGGCCGCGGCGACGGCTCTGCGCATGGCGCTCCCCCTTGCGCTTCGTACACCGTCAGGTAGCGTCAGGCCGGGCAATTCGTAATCGGCAGGTCATCAGTTCAAGTCTGATCGTCGGCTCCATCTTTTCATAAGCTTACCTATCAGTTCACCCTCACCCCACGAGTTTGCATGCTCTCCTCGGCACCAGCATTCAATGATCGAAATGCAACTGGACACGGCAGGCACCGTTCTTTTCCCGAATCTTCACACGATCCGCGTATTGGCGGATCAGGTATCCGGCGAGGTGTGCGGCCCCGGTCTCTGTGCCCAGCTCTTCCACGGTGGGCACGGAGTTCGCAAGTTCAATCGCGGGCCCGGCATATTCGATATCGAGATCGAGCCGAAGCTCGTCCCAGGACGTCCTCAAAGTGATGACCTCGGAACGGAGCTGCAGGAGACTCAAGTTGTTGATCACCTCGTAGACTGCGTCAGTGGCACGGGTTACAACCTCTTTCCTCATACCCCAGGCCGAGCCCTGGTCCTCCATGAACTGGGTGATCTCGTCGAGGTGGTCATGGCCGGTTCGCAATTCCAAACTGCGCCGTTTCCTAAGACCAATGCGAAACAGGAGGCTTAAGATCACTACCAGAACGGTCGCCACCGAAGTTGAAGAACTGAAGATCGGCTTGAGCGAGGACGGAAAGGTGCGGTAGAGGTCGGGAGCGATCTCAACGCTGAGGCCGAAGATCAGCGCGATCCCAACGGCGAAGATGCGGCGGGCATCGAGCATGCGAGAGGTGAGGAGTTGGAGGCCGCCCAAAATGATGAAGCACGCAGAATAGATCAACACAGCGCCTACGGCGGGACCGGGCAAAGCAGTTACGAGCGCGGCCGCCTTCGGGAAGAAGGCAAGTCCCATAACCAGCAAGCCCAGGGGCAAAGCAATCACCCGGCTGGTCGTGCCCGCGGCCAGCGAAATACCGATGCTGCTCGATGCGGTGTTCTGCCCAATGCCCCCCAGAAGGCCAGAGATAGCGCTACCGAAGCCGTTGGCGAATACGCCTCCACTCACCGATTGCATGTCCGTTCGCTTCCAAGCGGTGTCGTTGACTTTTTGGCAGAGCGTGGTATCGCCAACGGTCTTCAGGCTGGCAGTCAGCGCGGCGATCAGGAAAGGCGGGAGCAACGCAAGCTTGACTGAAAGGCCGTCCGCTGCGCGATGAGGAAAACTCAAGAATCCTGGTGGCATCTGCGCCAGCAGTTGCGCGACGTGGAACTCTCCCGTGGCCCCGGCGGCTGCGAATCCGGCTGCGACCCCGATCAGCATGGGAAACAGGTGCAACTTGCTTCGCGTCCAAACCGTGGGGATAATCATGGCAAACAGCGTCGTCAAGCCGATCAGCATGGCACGGGAATCGGCCGCAGAGCTTTCTTTAGAGTAGCCGAGAAAACGCGGGCATCCCAATGCCACCAATTGCAGCCCCGACATAGCGACCATGAGGCCAGTAACTTCCGGGGGAAACAGCATCCGCAAGCGATGGACGACGCGCGAAACGAGCATTCCGGCTGTGCCGGCAGTGAGAAGCATTCCGAACATCAGAGAGTAGCCGCCGGCGACCCCAGCCAAAACGACGGGGGACAGATAAGTGAGGCTGCAAGTGAGCGGGCACAGGTATCCATTGCCAATACGCCGCTTCGATTGCACGATCGTCGCGATTCCAGACGCGATCATCGACATGCGGATGAGGCTCTGCGCTTCTGCCGATGTGCCTCCGATTGCGCTCACCACCAGAACAACGTAGATCCAACCCACCGAAATCACGAAGAGATGCTGAAACGCAGCGGCAACCTGGACCGCCATGGGCGGAATGTCATCCACGTCGTAAATGAGGCTGGCGGGCTTCTTTCGCCCCGGGAAAGCAATCGGCCCGCGCCAATCGCGCCAACGGCGCAATGTCTGAGGGAAAATGTCACTGACCGTGGAACGGTCCCGGACCGACAATTAAGCCTCCAAAACAAAAGCGCAATCGTAGGTGTGGATTGTTACTGAATTGTTATGGGAAGATTAAAATTTAGGGCCCGGCAAGTCCGCCGTTGGAGGCAAAAACGAATAAGGCTATTTTTGCCCAACCCCTCGAAAGCGTCTAATCGGCGTCATTGCGGGCCATCGTCCTCTCCTTCGGTCATTGTCGTCATTCCCTTAATGCGGCCCTTCCTCAAGTTTGATGCAGGTCGCTCAGCGGAAATGGGGGCCAGGTCATAGATAGATTATAAGCAAGTTGCGTGGAACGATGAGGAAACGCTATATCTCATGCGGTTCAATCACTTGCAGTCATTTGGAGGGGCGAGCTTGCAACGAAACTTGAGCATTCGCGTTCCCATTAGTTAGTGCGTGTCCCGAATTTGGTTCCATCCCACGCGGGAGTAGCGGCGTGTTTTGGGAGCCAGATGTCGAGCACGGTCAACCCAGTCGAGAAAGCGGGGTGCGAAGTCACAGAGCAAATGCGCCCGCCGCGATTTTCCTCCGCAGAGACTTACGAACGAAACTAGCTGATCGTGGTCGTTGTGGCTCACCATACTCATTTTCCACGCCATGCGATATCCGGAAACCTGCGCGGATGTTAAGCTCTCAGCCATAGGAAATGGGACGTGCCTGAGCAGACGACACTTCACTCGGCAACGCGAGGAGACCAACGGGAGTTGCGCGATGCGCGATTCGCCATGCGTCTTTCTTTGATTGTTGGCTTGGCAATGCTGATCGGTAAGACAACAATCTATTTCATGACAAGTTCGGCGGCCGTTTTTTCCGACGCAGCCGAATCAGTCGTTCACGTGATCGCGGTGGGGTTTGCGAGTTTTAGTCTTCGGCTCAGCACAAGATCAGCTTCCCCTCAATTTCTGTACGGTTACGAGCGGATCACGTTCTTCTCCGCCGGATTCGAAGGAGCAATGATCGTAGTGGCGGCGATTGCAATTCTCTACGAATCGATCCGGAAGTGGATTACCGGCTTACAGTTGGAGCACACGGGAACAGGCGCATTGTTCGTCCTGCTAGCGGGAATCGTCAACGCAGGTCTCGGTTATTATCTCCTGCGAACCGGCCGGCGGACCCATTCGCTCATTCTCGAAGCCGATGGCAAACACGTTTTGACCGACAGCCTGACCAGCTTCGGGGTTGTGGGCGGACTGGGGCTGGTGATTCTGACGCACTGGGAACCGTTCGACCCTTTGGTTGCCATTGCTGTCGCTGCAAATATCCTGTGGTCGGGCGGGCACTTGGTCTGGCGTTCGGCAGTCGGGCTGCTGGATTATTCCGATCCGAAAGCCGGCCGGAAAATTCGCGGTAAGCTGGATACAATTTGTTCAGAACTGGCCATCCAATACCACGGCGTACGCTTCCGAACCACCGGATACCGCCTGATCATCGAAGTACACTTGTTGTTTCCCCGCTTGATGTCGGTCAGCGAGGCCCACCTCATCGCAACCATTCTGGAAGAGCGCCTCGCCGCCGAACTGGGGATGCCGGCTGAAGTCACGACTCACATCGAGTCCCTGGAAGATCATGCCGATGTCCACAGCGAACAACACTACACCGGGAAGCCCGAGTAGGCCCTATCAAGTCCGAGAGGGGGTGACGTTCTTTTGCTTTTTCAGCTTAATATCGCTGTCAAGAATGGTAATGGGCTGTCCTGATTCTTGCGGTCTTTTGCCAACAGTCGCCTATCACGATGCGGCTCTGTGCGGGGGAGTCCAGTACTAAGCTCACACTTCTGTCTCGGACCAGCGCCACAGGTGGGACAACGGACCGCGCAGATTTGCTTGAGGGTCGATTTGTTCTTCATGCCGAAAAGATAGTGCCCCAATACCTGGGTGCAAGAATGGTCAATTTTGAACGGTTTACGGCAATTGGTCCTACCATTCCCCGTGCAAACCAAATTCAAACTGCACCACTACCGCCCGATCCCCGGAATCTTCCGCTCTCCTTATGGCGAAGCACAGGCCCGCCGGTCAGAAGATCGGCTGCAGAAACATCCGGCCATACGCGATGAACGCCATGAGGAGGCCGAGCACGCCACTCAAGATCGTGGGCGCGACCTCGCGGTACTTCGCGTGCACCCCGACGAACACGAGACTCTCGACCGCCAAGACCATGGCAGCCAGGATCGTCAGCGGCGGCTGCCAATGGAACGCGGCGGGGACGATGAGCCCGACCATGCACACGAGCTCTAGGATGCCCAAGGTCATCCAGGCTTTCCGCGGCAAGGCGCCAAAGGACGGGACGCCCTGGCTAACCTTGTCGAACATGAAGACCTTCATGACGCCCGACGATCCGTACAGGAGCGCGGCGAGGACTTGCAGGACCCATAACAGTATGTTCATCGTGTGCCTTTTCTCGGTTTCCGCGTCGGCGCGCGCAGGGAGGTTACTCCCCGCGCGACCCACTTTTAGATCCAGTGACCATGGATAACGTCATGATAATTCCCCATCGCTGCACAGAAGACCCTTTTTGAGAATGACTGAGGTGCCTCGTCCTCGTCGCTCGGCTCGGCGAGCATCAAGACCAGTTCCTCTGTTTCCTCATAGCAGGCGCAACAGCCTAAAAGCGCGTCCGTCTTCGCCCATGCGTTCTGTCCACCGTGAGGGCAAGTGAATTTCGTTTTGCTGGCTTTCTTCGCTTTCGCTCGTGGTCCTACCGGTGCCGATTGCCAGTGAAGCTGAAAGCCTTTCGCTTGAAGCTTCGCGTATGCCTTCTCGTATGGGCCTCCGGGGATGATGTTATGCGAAGCTCTGGCCGGTTTCCTCGCCTCCAACTTGGCCAGTGTCGCTCGGCTACAACCCTATCTCCCTCATCTTCGCGGCCCATTGCCGGTCATGGTAGGCTCGGCGCGGCGGCGTTCCGTCGCGCTGCCGCCAGACATGCGCCATTTCATGGGCAAGCGTCGAAAGTATATCCTCGTCAATGCGTCCGGTGAAGGTGTCCGGGTTCATCGCCAGCTCGCGCGCGGCGGCCTTTCTGGCGGTGAAACGGTCGGACGAGAAATAGCCTCGCGCCTTGGCGTGGCGCTCGAACGTGACAAGGACGTGGGGCAGGGGACCGGCGAACAGTTCCGCATTAACGAAGTTGTACGCTTCCGGAAAGGCCGGGTATTGCGCCAGAACGGGGTAGTGACGACAGACTGGGGATTCGATGTTGTGGCGGGGCTTCCAAACCTCGTTTCCTTGTTTGTTGTCTCCAGTCTGATGGTGATTGCGACTCCGAAGATACGTGGGATATGGCCGAAAGTGGCCGGAGGTGCTGCCATCGCCAGGGTTATAGAGCCATACGTCCGGTCCCGTTACGCGTTTGTCGATCTCAACACTACCGTACTGATGCCGCGTTCGCTCAGCCGATGTAATCTCCTTGGGGCCCCGTTGCGCCGTGGTTCCTCGGCCTGTTGGATTCTGCGCAGAACCGACGATGTCAGCCAATTTGCTTCGTTTCCGCGACCGTGTCCACATCACGATCGTTGGGTCGGATCCGAGATGTTGTTGCATTCATTTGGCATTCGCCACGAGCACAATACAGGCGCCATCCCAAGAGTTCTTTCCGGAAGAAGGGGGCGCGGTAGCGTTTAACGCGATCACTCCAATCTTCTTAGCGCTGAGATGGAAGTGCTTCTCCAGGTAGTGGGCGACTATCAGAGACCGAGACCTAGACGTCACTATCTCATTGGCAGGTGAAGCTTGGTTAGAATAGCCTTCCACGATGATCGGTTGGCCAATCACTGAATCCTTGGCAGTACCAATGACCTGATCGATTGCCTGCTCGCCGGCGGCAGACAGGAACTCATTGCCATTCGAGTCTTTCCCGAAAGCATCTGCCGCGTCGAGCCATGTGCGCCGATTTCTCTGGCTGTTCAAGTAGGAGTTGCTGCGATACTGATCGGGTGTTAGACCTCTTAGGCTGTAGTAGCCTCTCTTCTTGAAAAATCCCCGAAAGAAGAACTCATGTTTGAGGGCTTCTGTATCGTCTGCCATATTCGCGGTTGCCAAGTTTACATTCGAGAAAGTTTCCCTGATATTCTGCGCCGCGTTCTCGCCCGAGCGGTCGGGACCCAATGCATCGTTCAGGGTGAGATTTATTTGCTGTGAGGCTTGAGCGATCTGTCGGGACGCGTCTTTGGTATTGTTCAGCGTAGCTTCAGCCTTCCCAAAAAGCTCCCGCGACTGAAAGTTCGCCATCACCTGCTTGGCTTGAACTGTTACCTGATTCAGATTGGCGGCAGCCTGCTGTGCGTTTCCCACGGTGTCCTTCACCTTATTTGCAGTTTGCTGGTCAGTGAGCAGCATGCCTACTGTGCCATTGCCGTTTCGGATCCCGGTCACGAGTGCGTTTGTGTTATTCACGGTCGTGGTGACGGCATCGAGCGTGCCATCGACTCTGGCCTTTATATCTCCGATGGCGGCGTTCGCCTGGTCCATGACTCCTGTCGCTTTCGCAATCACGGCGGAGAGTTCGATCGGTTCGTTGGCCGGCAGCGTCGCTCCGATCGCTACCTCGCCCGCCTGATCGCTGCCTTTATGAATCACCAAGAATTTGTCTCCCACCAGGCCATCGGATTCCACCGTCACAAATGAGTCGTCACGAATGAGACGATGAAGTTTGCTATCGACATGCAAGATAATTCTAAATTTGTCTGCTGGCCGATCCGGTATCTCAATACCGGTGACTTGACCTGCTTCGAAGCCGGACACACGGACTTTAGAACCTGGCGAGATTCCGTTCACATTATTCAGCAAAGTAAAGAAATCCAAATGATGACCAAACGCTTTCTGGCGATTCCCGATCAGGAACAAGCCGACGCTGAACAATAACACGGCAGAAAGCACGAAGACCCCCACGGCGGCATAGTTGATTTTCATCAGGACTCCGATACCAGTCGTCGCACGATCTCGTGATCGCTTTTGTCCAATTCGGTTGCTGTGCCAAAGCCAATCAGGCGGCCTTGGTCCAGTACGGCAATGCGATCACCGACTCTTCGGGCGCCTCGCACGTCGTGGGTGACGATTACAAGCGTCGCACGATACTCCTTCTTAACCTTAAGAAGCAGATCGTCGATTTCCGAGGCAGTGATCCTGTCGAGTCCGCTGCTTGGCTCGTCGACCAGTAATAGCTTCGGATGGAGGACGAGAGCTCTCGCCAGGCCTGCGCGCTTGCGCATCCCTCCGGAGAGCTCAGAGGGCATCTTGGCTATGTCCAGATCAAGACCCACGCGTTCGAGTGTCTCGTCCACCGCGCGCTTGATCTCAGACGGAGATTTCGATTTATCCAGGCGGCGGAGCGGCAGAGCCAGATTGTCTCCCAGCGTGAACGAATCGAGCAGAGCGGCGCTTTGAAAAAGAAAGCCCATATGGCGCCGAACCCGCGACAGATCTTCTTCGCTGGCATGGACGATATCCTCCGACCCAATACGAACTCTGCCGCTGTCTGGTTTAAGCAATCCGATCATCAGTCTGAGACTCGTACTCTTGCCAGTGCCACTGCGCCCCATGATGCAGAGGGCCTCACCCCCATTTACCTTGAACGACACGTCGTCGAGGACTTTTCTATTCCCAAAGGTCTTAAATACATGCTCGAATTCGACCGCGGCCGGATCGCTCATACGGCGTTCCTCGGGAAAAGGAAGAAGATGGCTTTCACAAGGACGACATCCGCCAAGATGATCAGAAGGGAAGACAGAACCACGCTGTTGGTCGCCGCGCGCTGCACTCCTGCGGACCCTTCATCCGTGGTATAGCCAAAATACCCTGACACAGTACCGATGATGAAACCGAAAACACTGGTCTTCAGCGTGGGCGGAATGAAGTTGGCCCATTCCACCGTCTTGAAGGCACGATCGACATAGAGTTGCAGAGAGATATGTGAGGCGAAACATTCAGCGAGAAAACCACCGGCCAAGCTGGCGAAGTCCATGAAAAGGGTCAGCATCGGCAAAATAAGAATGCAGGCCACAATCCGCGTCACTACCAGCAGTTTGAAAGAGTCGACCGACAAAGACTCAAGTGCGTCGATCTGTTCGCTCACGCGCATATTGGCCATCCCTGCGCCGATGCCCGCACCTACTCTCCCTGCCACTAGCAGCGCAGTAATAAGGGGTCCCAATTCATTGAAAAATGCGGCGGATTGCAGGCTTGGTATCAGTGCTTCTGCGCCGAACTGTAGCAGCGTGACTCGCGTATGCATGGACAGTACGATTCCCAGAGCGAAGCCAGCGGCCAAGATGAGCGGGAGTGATCGCCACCCAATCTCCTCGATCTGGGTCATGAAAAATTCCCATTCACACGGCGGCCGAAATGTGTCCACCAATGCTTTCAGCCCGAATGAACTCATCTCTCCGATGAACTTGAAAAACCTCCCCATAATCGACGTTCCTTATGATTTCCACTTTCCACGATGCATCACTTCGCAAACGTGGTGGAGACCGACCTCCGGTTAGTGCACTTGTATTTCCACAGCGCCGAGAGGCTTCATCTTCGACCGCTTCCGGGCGACGAGCGTGGTGCGGAAGGTTCGGATGCTGGCACCGCTCGGAGTTTGTCCTATGGTACGCGACAGAGCCATTGCCGTTTCACAGATCAGCCGTCTCCGCACTCAGATCAATGACAACTTCGCCAGTCCGGAATCGCAGATGAATACCCTGCGGTTTGAGTTCGAGTTTCGCCATCGGCGCGAGGAAGACGTTACCGAGTGGGAGCGGATTCAGAGGGCTCAGCCAGCGTTGCGCTCGATCTTCCTACTGGAACTCGGTCTACTGTCCCATCGTCGGCGGCGGGAGATCGACTCCGAATTGACCCCGCACACAATCAGGCGCTGGACCATTTTCTGAACGAATATAGCGGTGAACTCATGCACATTGCCGCATGGATCGCACACGAAGAAGACGTACCTGCGCGCATCACCGACGATTCCATCCGGCTATTACAGCGAACCTTCGAGGACCACAGCTCCCCGAACTCGCAGGCGATCACTGATATCTGTCAGAACATGGTCCTCTCTGTCCTTATGTTGCGGAACCAGTGCTGACTCGCATTCCTACGAGCAGCTCTCACTCGAGAAGCGGAGTCACAGCAACTCTGGAACCTGGATAGGCGACGTAACAGCAGAATGCAACTGGCAGGCCACCTTGCATAAATGGGTGACCGGGACCGCATTGGCTGCGACCATGGTGCCAGATTTCTGGCAGACGAGGCAAACATCTGACTCTTCGATGGAACTCCCAAACGCTGCGCAAGAAATCAGTCTAGCCCGGGTTGTTTGATAGTCCGGGGTCTCGCTAGCGCGGCCCGCAGCATCCGCTGGTAGGACGTCTCAACCCCAATCAATCAGCACCGCACGAAGATTGGCATCCGCGTTGCAATCTGTGGATCCAGGTTGGAGTCGGAATCGCATTGCGTGCAAGATCGCCTGTGCGGGAACGAAAGCGGAGAAGGTTTTGTTCAATCTAGTGGTTCTAGAGGGGCATTGTGAATTTCCTCGCTCCAAAACAGTTGATTGCTAACCGTGCAAGGCTTTGCACAAGGCTGACCGCGCTCTGCATGGCTCTGTTGGCAGCCCGACTGTACGGACAGTCCGACTCGACTGCCACGGGCCCAGGAACAGCGTCCTACGGTGCCACCACATTTGCAGTTCAGAACACCTCGGATGTTCAGACGCAAAATCCTTACCTGGGAGGAGTTCCCACGGGCAAATCCAGTTCGACGGCGCAGTCGCTCTCTCTGGAGGACGCCGTGGCTCGCGGTCTGCGGCAAAATCTTGGCGGGCTACTTACCTCCGACTCAGTCTCCGGCGCACAAGGCGAGCGGTGGCGGGCACTCAGCGCGCTGCTGCCAAATCTGACCACCGACACCAGTTTCTCCGTTCGACAAAATGATGTGAGGGCGCTCATAGGCATCACGGAGGTCCCCGGCCACCCACCCATCCTTGGCCCCTTCGGGGTCTTCGACACACGTGTTTACCTTGACCAATCGGTCTTCAATTGGCAGTCGATTGAGCGTGCACGATCTTCGGCGGCGCAAGTGAAATCAGCCCAATACAGCTACAATAATGCCCGCGAACTGATTGTTGTTGTGGTTGTATCAAATTATCTGCTGGTCATTGCTGACCAGTCGCAAGTCGAGTCCGCTTTAGCTCAGCGCGACACTGCGAAAGTGCTCTTCGATCAGACCGCCGACCAGAAACAAGCCGGGCTCGCGGCTGCGGTCGACGTATTGAGGTCCAATGTCGAACTTCAGGCACGAGAACAAAGATTGATCGTTGCACGGAATAATCTAGCTAAGCAGAAGCTGGTTCTGGCGCGGGCGATTGGACTTCCGGCAGGTCAGATGTTCGTTATAACCACGGAAGTTGCTTATCAGCCGCTTGCGACTTCAACCCTCGATGAAGCATTGCAGAAGGCGTACACGTCACGCGCCGACTATAAGAGCCTTGCCGAGCAGCTACGTTCTGCTGAGTTGCAAAAGAAGGCCGCTTCAGCCGAGCGTTACCCGACACTATCGGCTATCGCGGACTACGGGTCCATCGGCACCAACGCTGCGTCGAATCACGGCACAGTGGACGCAGCCGCAGAGCTCCGAATTCCCATTTTCCAAGGGGGCAGGGTTCACGGAGATAACCTTGTCGCGGACTCCATCCAGGCAAAGGCCAGACAACGACTCGAAGACCTGCGCGCCAGCATCGACCAGGAGGTTCGTGACGCTTTCCTTGACTTGCAAGATACCGCCCAGGAAGTGTCCGTCGAGCACAATGCCGTCCAACTCGCTACTCAGACCCTGCAGCAGTCACGTGATCGCTTCTCCTCGGGAGTAACGGACAACATCGAAGTGGTTCAGGCGCAGGAATCTCTCGCGGATGCCAACGACACATATATCGCCAGTCTCTACCGCTATAACATCGCAAAAGTTTCCTTGGCGCGAGCCATCGGTTTCGCGGAATCGAACTACGCGCAGTATTTGAAAGGACAGTAAAATGCCCGACCAAGCGACAGCCAAGAATACGGAAAGTTCATCGTCCCCAACACCCATAACCGCAATGGAAAAGCCCAACACGCCGCCGCCGCTCGTCTATCCGAGCCGGCGTTCTCACAAGCGCTGGATTATCGCCGGTGCCGTGCTGCTAGTTATCGTCGGTGCCATTTTTCTGTGGCGCTACTTCTCGGGTTTCGAGAGCACTGACGACGCGCAAGTCGATGTCCACCTCTATCCGGTGAGCGCACGGATTGCCGGATACGTGCAAGCGGTGCACGTCGGAGACAACCAGTATGTGCAGCAAGGCGCCACCCTCGTGGAGATTGACCCAAAAGATTTTCAGGTCGCCGTGGCGAAAGCGCAAGCGAACCTCGAAACTGCGGAGGCCTCCGCTCGCGCCCTTAATATCGATGTGCCCATTAGCTCGGTCGACACCACTAGCCAGCTGAAGTTCACATCTTCGGACATCGAGAACGCCAAGGCCGCAATCGCCGCCGGTGAAAAACAAGTTGCAGCCGCACAGGCACGCATTCTGGAAGCCGAAGCCGAGAACGTCAAGGCCCAGGACGACGTCCAGCGCTACCACCTGCTGCTGATCAAGGACGAAGTGCCCAAGCAGACTTATGACCATGCGATAGCCGCAGCGCAAACGGACGATGCTGCAGTAACAGCCGCCAAAGCGGAGGAGGCGGCCGCGGAACAAAATGTCGACGAGGCACGCAGCCGATTGATCGAGGCCATCGCGCGCAATGAATCCGCACGGGCCGGACCGCAACGTGTGGCTTCCACACGGGCTCGTGCGCTCTCGGCCGTCGCGGATGTGGAGCAAAAAAAGGCGGAGCTCGACCAGGCGAAACTCAACTTGGGATATACAAAGATCTTCGCGCCTGTGACCGGCGAGGTGACCAAGGAGGTCGTCGTGGGATTGAACGTCGCCCCGGGAGAGCAAATGCTTACGGTGGTTCCACTCGATCAAATCTGGATCACTGCAAATTTCAAGGAGACCCAGCTCAAACACATGCGGCCAGGCCAAAAGGCGGAGATCAAGTGTGACTCCAACGGCCGTACTTATCAGGGCTACGTGGATAGCATCGCCGGAGCTACCGGCCCCGTGTTCAGCTTGCTGCCCCCCGAAAACGCTACCGGCAATTACGTGAAGATCGTCCAGCGAGTGCCGGTGAAAATCGTTCTTGAACCCGGCGAAAACCGAGACTTCCAACTTCGTCCGGGTATGAACGTCGATCCGAAGGTATACCTACGATGAGCGCTGCGGCAACGACCCTGCCCGCCGAGAACTTGATGTGGAAGCCCAGGGTAAATCCGTGGGCAATCGGCGCGGCAGTGTCGCTTGCGGCGTTTCTCGAAGTGCTGGACACAAGCATCGCCAATGTTGCCCTACCCTACATCGCAGGAGACCTCGGCGCGAGCTACGACGATAGCACCTGGGTGCTCACTTCGTACCTGGCGGCGAATGCCATCGTTCTTCCAATGAGCGGCTGGCTGGCGGAAATAATCGGTCGCAAACGATATTTCATCATCTCGCTTTCCCTTTTCGCAATCAGCTCTCTACTGTGCGGTTTCGCTCCAAGCCTCCCCATGCTGCTGTTCTTCCGCGTGCTGCAAGGTGTCGGCGGTGGAGGGCTCCAGCCCATGGCGCAAGCAATTCTCAATGATTCTTTTCCGCCTGAAAAGCGCGGACAAGCATTTGCGCTCTACGGCATCACCGCGGTACTGGCGCCCACGGTCGGCCCCATGCTCGGTGGCTGGATTACCGACAACTATTCCTGGCGCTGGATTTTTTTCATTAACCTGCCCGTATCTGCGCTCGCTGTTTACCTGACCACGGTGCTCGTGGAAGACCCGCCATTCCTGCGCAAGTTGAAAAACGCCGGCATCCGCGTGGACTACATCGGCATTGCATTTCTGGCGCTGGGCGTGGGATCCCTGCAGGTTGTTCTCGACAAGGGACAGGAAGACGACTGGTTCGGGTCGCATTTTATCCTGACACTGGCCATCACGGCCGCCGTCTGTTTGATCGCTCTTGTCATCTGGGAATGGTTCCGCAAGTCACCCATCATTGACGTGCGCTTATTCAAGAACCTCAACTTCGCGGCGGCCAATTTATTGATGTTCATGATGGGAGTCATGCTGTTCAGCACGCTGGTGCTCATTCCCGAGTTCCTTCAGACGCTCCTTGGTTACACCGCGCAGCTTGCCGGAGGTGTTCTCTCCGCAAGTGGTGTGGTGCTTCTGTTCATGATGCCCATCGTTGGACGATTGACAACCAAGGTACCAGCGAAACACCTGATTGCCACAGGATGGCTTGCACTGGCGATTGGCTTGTTCTACACCGCACACTCACTTGATCTGTTCATAAGCTTCCGAGTGGCCATGTGGCTTCGGGTCTGCCAGGTGATCGGCATCGGGTTTCTGTTCGTTCCTACGACCATGGCGGGTTACATCGGTGTTCCCGAGGAGAAAGGCAACAGCGTTTCCGGCATTGTCAATTTCATGCGCAATATCGGCGGCAGCATCGGAACTTCACTCGTGACCACCGTGGCCACCCGGCGGTTGCAATATCACCAGCAAATTCTCGTGGGACATCTGACCCCGGGCAGGCCAGCGTTTCGGCAGTCGCTGCACATTCTAACCGAAAGGGTCGCGCATTTCGGTCACAGCTTACCCGATGCGCATCGCCACGCGATCGCAAGGGCTTATGCAGCGCTGGATCGACAAGCCCATACGCTGGCGTACATGGATGCTTATTGGGTGCTCGCGGTTCTCGCCTCTGCCATGTTCATTTTGGCGTTCTTCCTGAAGAAGAATGACCCGGGAGAGGGCGGCCACATTGCGGCCGGTTAGGAGTTGTCATGATGATTCGCGCCGTGACTATCGAGCGTGAATTTGGCTGCGGCGGTTCAGAAATTGCTGCGAAGCTCGCCGAATTTCTAGGCTGGAAGCTGTGGGACCACGAGCTAATTCAGGAAATTGCACGGCTGACCAACAGCACACCGCAAGCGGTCGAGCAGCGGGAATGGAAAAATGATCCTGCCGTTTATCGCGTCTTTAAGTCTTTTCTCAGGGGAGCGTTCGAGGGGGCCCTGCCGCCAACGGATCGCCTGGAAATGCTTGATGCGCGCCGTATCGCTAGTGTTTCGGAGCAGGCGGTCAATCATGCGCTTTCTGGCGGTCCGTGCGTAATCGTTGGCCGGGGCTCGCAATATTTTCTTCGCAATCGCACAGATGTCTTTCGCGTGTTCCTCTATGCTTCTCGCACGTCCAAGATCCACAGACTGATCACTGCTGGAACGCCCCAAGAAAAGGCAATAACGGACGTTGACACGATTGACAGAGATCGCGCTGCCTTCGTCAAGAGATACCTTAGGCTGGACTGGCCAGAGCGCCACCTGTATGACGCAATGTTGAATACGGAGAGGGGTGATTCATTTATAGCTGAAATGCTCACTCACTACGTCCAACGGGTTGCTGGACGGGCTTCAGTCGTTCCCGAATTCACTATGAAGGGCTAGCCGTGATGCATGAACCTCCACTTTCAGAGCGGTTGAGTGGGGATATGTCTGGCGCACTGGTGGGGCGAAGTGTGAACGTGTGCGCGATTGAAGGACAGTCCGCTTGCGTAGCTAGCCGCTCAATTGGAATGGCGATGACGGAGTTCATGCGCCTAGCTCACCAAATCGGTGCTGCTGTAAGTCTCCTGGCACTAACGCTCTGGCTCCAGTGACTCCGGGTTCGTTATCATCCTCATGAGTCTTGGTCTCATCATTGAGATGAGGCCGCCACAGAGAGCGTAGGACATTGAGAACGTCCGCATTATGATCTTCCCACTATTGCCCCACGATTTCGCCCTCCCGAAGACCCGTAAATGGCCGCCGCACCGACAGCCCGGACGACACCCTGACTCGCTTCCAGTGTGTAGGGGCCGTCGTCGAAAGAGGGAACTATTAGCGCTCCACCGGAGACGGTGACTTCCCACTTCCTGAAGACTGTATGCATGGTTGCGTCCATTCTTTTTGCCTTTCGGGATCCCGTCTCGGCACGCAAACACGGCGCCTGGTGGGGCAACGAGTCGTCACCATTTCGTGTGCAAGCAGTCGCATGGATGGGCTGCGGATCAAAAGTGGCAGAAGTAGATTGACGAGTGACTGGGTCAGGTTTGAGATTCGATGATGCGACTGCGTCTGGTAAATCCCTCGCTAGACCAAAAGGTATACCCGGTAGACCACCAAACTCGAAAAAAAGATGTAATGGATACAGTTGCTTGCGGCTGCGGCGGCGAAACCTTTTTTTGACCAGTGTTGATTTTCTCAGCCTTCGACACCTTTTGCCCTAAATGTCCACATGGTGCGAGACTAGCCCTCTGCGGCAATCACATTTGCGGGAGGAGCACTTTGGACAGTCAACGTCAACATGTCTCGACGGGATCACCTTTCGAGTCGAAGGTCGGCATTTCGCGAGCGGTGCGTAGCGGAAACATCATCGCGGTTACCGGCTCAGCCCCGCTCGGTAAAGACGGCAAGACGGTCGCCAAGGGTAATGCTGCGGCTCAAGCGCGGCGATGCCTGGAGATCATCCAATTCGCCATCGAAGGATTGGGCGGCAAGCTATCGGACGTGACCCGAACAAGAATTCTGCTGACGCGCATAGAAGATTGGGAGCGGGTCGCGACAGTACACGGCGAGTTTTTTGGCAGCATCCGCCCCGCGAGCACAGTTATGCAGGTGGTGCGCTTTATCGACCCGGACTGGCTGATCGAGGTCGAGGCTGATGCCGTCGTGGAGAGCTAGAGAACCGTAAGCGCCCGAGCCATCACTCCCCTGCTTTCTTCACCACCTGCTTCACTGCTTTCGATGTGCTGCCGATGAAGCTCGCGCCGCCGCCGTACAACGCGGTAATTGCATTGGAACCGACCGGCAGCGTCGATGTCATCCAACTGGCCGAGCCGCCACTCAACGTCCCTGTTCCAAGCACCGTAGTGCTTTCCATAAACGAAACGGTTTCTCCATCGGGCGGCGTTCCAGCCTTGGAAGTAACCGTTGCCGTAAAGGCTACCGTCTGGCCGTAAGTCGAGGGATTGGGCGAAGACTTGAGCGTAGTAGTTGTCGGCGTAACCACGAAGCCGTGAAACACATCGCTCGCATCCGAGTAGGCTCCCGTGATGTCTCCCGCGGTGTTGATGCCAAAGCCGCCGGTTCCCCCAATCAGCATGCCTGCGACCGCTCCCGGAATCGAAAAGGTGGTGATGGTACCGCTGGCAGCACGCACGAAGCCAGACAGCAGAGTGAACGAGTTTCCGTAGACTCCCACAATGGCCCCAGCCGTATTGATGCTGATGCCCGCGCTTTCATCGCCCGGGGCGTTGAATTCGGTGATCTTGCCGCTAGCAGCACGCACGAAGCCGTGACGTACGCCGCTAGAGTCCGTGTAGTTTCCCGCGATGGTCCCTGCCGGGTTGATGCTGAGGGGTTCGGTCCCGTTTCCGAATCCTTTATAGTTGCCCGTGCCCCCGGCGTCCGGGGTGTCGAAGTTGGTGATGGTGCCGTCGGCTGCGCGCACGAAGCCGTGATACAGATAGCTCGAGTCCGAGTAAGCTCCCGTGACCACCCCTGCCGTGTTGATGCTGATGGGTTTGGTTCCCTGATAGATGGACGTGCCTGCTTGCGGATCATCGAAGGTGGTAATCGCGCCTTTGGCCGCGCGCACAAAGCCGTGATATAAATCGCTCGCGTCCTTGTAGGCGCCGGTGATCGTGCCCGCCGTGTTGATGCTGAGCGGGGCTTGCACTCCCTGATGCTTGCCCGTGCCCCCGGCCGCAACGTCGAACTGCGTTATTTTGCCGTCGGCGGCGCGCACGAACCCGTGATACACATTTTTGCTGTCGGAGTACATACCCGCGATAGTCCCTGCCGTGTTGATACTGGTCGGGAAGGTTCCCTGATTCAAGCCCGTGCCTGCGTTCGGGGCATCGAAATCGGTGATCGTGCCATTGGCAGCGCGCACGAAGCCATGCGCCACAGAGCTCGCGTCATAGTAAATTCCCGTGACCATTCCCGCGGTGTTGATGCTGACGCCGATGGTTCCCTGAAGCACCCCCGTGCCTGCGCCCGGAGCCTCGAAGGTCTGAGCCAGCGCCGAAGGTCCCGCGAAGGCTACCAGCCCAAGCAGAATTGCAAACGCCAGAGTGCCGCCCGCCACATGTCGGAGTGTTTCAGGAATCCAACTCCAATGTTGCGTTTTGTTATTCATCATTCTCCTATTGAAGAAATGAAACGAACGGGACCAGTTCGGCTATGCGATCAGGGAGCGCAGATTCGCCCCGGTTAAGAGCCAAGGAATTGTCCCCCCGGGCAGGCCCGCGGTCAAGGTGAAAGGCTCTGCAGACCGATAGTTGACGTAAGTCAGCGCGCAGGGTCGTCGCAAAACCACGGCGATAGGCGTGCCAGCCTTCCCACCCGAGACCCCATCGCTGAGCGGACATAGGTTTGGTCCTTGGGATTCACCAGACGCATAAACAAGAATGAGTTATATCGGGCGAGGGTTGTATCGTCTACACGACTCGGGCGCTGCGTTATTAAAATAGATTGGGCCTAGCGAATTCGAGGCGTGCCAGCGGGTGCCAGCGGGTGTGGAAAAAGAGCAGCTAAGTGATGAGCGACAAGGCGGGGCCACCGCTCTAAGGATTCCTTTATGCCTCGCATCGTATCCGCCGTCCGGATCGCCTCCCGCCGGCTCTGGCACGTACCTGGATTCACTCTGACGGTCCTGCTCACCCCTTGCACTCGGTATAGGCGCGACGACCGCCATTTTCTCGGATTCCTCTTGTCGCCGGTCGCACGTTTACGATTCGAGATCGAGCAGACACACCGCTTGTGATCGTTGTGACTCAGTCAATGGCTCGGCATTCGTGGCCCAGCGAGAATCCAATTGGCAAACGCATGCACTTCGGCAATCCTCAAGCGCCGCTGCCGTGGGCCACTGTCGTCGGCGTCGTCGCCGACACCAGGATCGGCGCTCCCGATCAGCCCGCTTCGGATCAGTTCTATTTCCCGCTCTCGCAGCCAGCCATCATCAATGGCATTGGATCCTCCGGGGGCGCCCCCGTGCTTTCCGGTAGCTTCATCACCCTTCGCTCGACGCTTCCACCGGATCAAATGATCGATACATTGCGGTCTGTTGTCGCCTGGATCGATCCACAACTCGCCCTCGATCCAGTCCAGTCGATGGCTGATGCTGTTTCGAACGTCGAAGCCCCTCGCCGGTTCAACACCCGCTTGATCGCTGTCTTCGCAGGTGCCGCCCTGCTCCTCGCGGTTATGGGTATTTACGCCGTCATGGCATTCACCGTGTCGCTGCGCAAACCGGAAATCGCAATCCGCATGGCTCTGGGCGCGCAGCGTGCGTCAATCGCTCGACTTATCCTGCGTTCCGGAGCCGGAATCGCGCTGTTCGGCTGCGCGCTGGGACTAGTAGGCTCGCTGGGCGCCGTCCGTCTTGTCGCGTCACTCCTTTTGATGTCAGCACAACCCAGCCATGAATTTATGCAACGAGCGTCGGCATCATGATCCTGCTTGCCCTCGCAGCTTCCACACTACCGGCGCGCCGCGCCTCCTCCACCGATCCCATCCGCGCGCTCCGCACTACCTAGGGATCCGGCCGGTTCAAAGCAAGAGCGCCTTTTCAGAGTATCGTGGCATTGGAAACCAGAAGATTCCGTCCGGTAGAGAGAGCATCTCAAAATGGTTGCGCGGGTTAAGGGGACAATAACAAACGCTGTCGATACAAGATTGCGTTGTGGGACAGAGACCCGGCATTGAGCATGGCCGCACAAACCGCTCTCGATGCGGCTTCTACTCGCGGAACTCTGGTCGCTGCCGCGACGGTTTTCGCAGAGTTGATCGCCGCACCCGGTCGAAGCGAAACACTCGTCCGTTCCTTTTTTGAAAAGACTGGATCAGCCGATACCCGGGTTCAGGAGCTCCGGTCGGGCCACGTCACGCGTCCATTGAAGTTCAGCGATCGGCGGGCCAACCAGCGGAGGATTCTTTCTGACGCAGAATCATTTCAGCGTGCAGCACTCCCTTTGCATCATACGTTCCCCGCACATCCACGGCGCGTCCGGCGGACGGAAGGTTTGTGCGCCGTGTTTGAATTGCCCCGCTAGCATCGACTTGAACGAGACGGCCAGTCCGCGTCTCAACAGTCAGGCGCGAACCGCCGGCGTCTATACTTTTTACGATTCCGCAGATTTCATGCGATACGCCTGGCGCTTCGGTCTGGGCGTTCTGCGACGCTCCTTTGGAGCTGGGTTGCGCGGTGACAGCGCTCTCATACCCAATAATTAGGACGATTAGTGCTACCGACCGACAGAATTGTCTCATTTTGCACCCCTCTCCTCAGCGTAGTCCGAAGATCCTCAGTTGTTTGTAGCTCGCGACATACACCTTGCCGTTAGCGACAACTGGAACCAGATTGGCGTTTCGACCCAGCAAGCCGTTGAAGCTAGGCCAAGTGCCCGCCGTCGACTGGAAAAGCGTAGTGAGCGTGGCCCCCCCGGAATCGGCCTTGAAGGCATAAAGCGTTAAATTCGCAGGGAGTGGATCGTTCGGACGCGATAGCGCCCAGATAATCGCGTCGGCTGTCCCGGCCGATGAGATGCTCGTGAAGAATCCTGGATCTTGGGTACCGCCGATCCCCGGGGATGAACTCTCGTTTACCAGCGTGACCGAAGGTAACGTCTGAACCTTCCACACGCTGACGTTCGAGCCACCGCTGCTGACGATGCGCCCAACACCGTCGGAGCCTAAAAAGTACGACTGCCCGCACCAGCACCCGCCGATGTTGACCATGCCAACGACGTGGTCAGGGCCAGCAGGCGGATGATATTCACCTAAGCTGTCGCGGTTGAGGAGGAACATGCGGCCGTCTTTTCCCGCCGCTGCGGCGAGGTGTGGTGTCGATCCGGACTGATCCGGCAACAACAGTGCACCTCCGGAGCCGTAATCGTTATCGCCGGAATCCAGCCCAGCCTCGTTGAACGGAGTGAAGTAATCGCTGATTGTGGTCAGGTCGGGCGACATTTTCACGACGCTCTCCTGGATGCTGTTAGGGATGTTGTAGTTTGAGTCAGAATTACCCGTAACGAAATAGAGATTGCCCGCGGCGTCGGTCGCAGGACCGTAGCCAGACATCCAGATGGACGCGAGGAAGCGTTCGTTGGGGGGGGTGTTGGGAGCGGTCGCGTCACGATCATTTAGCTGATTTGCCGGAAGCGGAGTGAGCGATGCGGCCTGCCAGCCTAGAAGCCAACCGCGCGAATGGGTTCCTCCCCAATCGCAGAAGCTGCCGAAACCGGCGTAGACATTTCCATTGGCTAGCAGAAGCGCCGGACGCTGACGTTGCCATGCGGCTTGAAACGTGAACGCCCCGAACGAGGCGGTCACTTCGCGGGGTGGCACCTTGTCGGTCAGAGAACTCAAATCGAGGGCATGGATGCGATAGATCGGACCGGCAGCCTCGAGAGTATAAATGACGACGTACATCGTGTTGCTTGCGCGATCGATAACCGGCGTGCCATTAATCCCAACGTTAGGCCCGTTGTTATTGCAGCCTTGGGGCATCTGGACCGGAAGCCCGAAGTTTGGACTCAGGAGCATCGCGCCGTTCTTCGCATCGATCGCGTAGATCGTGTCGCCCTCGGTGGCAACGTATACGACATCGTGGTTGCCTGACCAACTGCCGCCGATGATCTTCTCATCCGGAACGATGAGCGGTTGTGCGTCGACCTGGTCGTCGAGTGTCAGTGAGTGCAGCAAGACGAACTCCGGGCTGGCGACCTTGGCCGGCGTCAACTTGGTCTCGTGTGAGTTCCAGCCAGTCCGCAAGTTGTCGTAGTGGTAGGTGGTAACTGCCTCATCGTGTGAGCACGATACCAGGAGAGCAATAGCCGCCACTCCCACGATCAAGGCCACCGTTCTCCAACGCTTGGTGAATTCCATATTTCCCTCCGCTCCGCAAGTATTCGACCCGGGGAAAATCTGAAAACGTGCGTCTGGACCGTGCCGGAACCACCGACAACTAGGCAAAATGGCTAAGTGAAACTTGCGCGCCGCACTCTTCAATGCGCGTCAATCCGTTAGATTGCCCGTGGGGAAGAAGAACAGCCGGAGTATGCCCTGCGATCCGATGTTTGTCAAACCGTTGTTCTTGGAACCGTTGTTCTTGGAATCACTGGCACGAAAAATGTCATCAGCCCTCCGCAACGGTTCAGTTCGAATGCGCGGACAAATGGATGTGTTGCGGCAAATGCAGCTGCAAGTCATCTCTGGCACCGTTCGGCGATTAACTCTCCTCCTGGAATTCTTATGGTCCCCAAGTCGGCTTCGAGGCGAGCGGAGATTTGGTCAGAGCTGTGTTGACTCTGGCATCCTCGTGATTTCGCACAAGCGTTCCAGCGCTGGGTAGAAACCTGGCATTGAGCTTAGACGGGACCATCTAACCGGAACTACTTTCTTGCATACACCGTTCCGGGAGCTTGATACGGAGGATCGGAAACCAGACGGATGTAAGAGATCAGCGCCTCGATCTCTGTCTTGCTGAGCGTATAGCCGTAGGGAGGCATCAGGGCCGACTTGTTGAGCGCGGGGCCGCCATGACTGATGATGGCGATCAGTTCGGCGTCTGTCATTTTATTGAGCGTGTCGCCTTCGGTGAACAGGTGTGGCTTGACCTCGAGATTGTCGTAGTTGGAGACGCGCTCGGGCGTGGATTCGGGATTGTGGCAGCGCGCGCAATACTTGTTGTCCAGTTGAAATCCGACCTGCTGCTGATATTCCAGGGCGAGTTCTTGAATTTTCAGCTCGGCGGGCTTGTGAGATTTCGTGGCTGTGTGCGCGCTGAGTTGATATCGACCTGCAATGCCGCCCAAAGCCACGGCCGTGCTGAGTTGTCCGCTGGAATCGGTCAGGCCGCTGGCTGGGTCAAAAATGACGCCCGATGGTCCGGTGAACTCGACGAGTGCTCCGGCGACGGCGGTTCCTTGCTCATCGTTGACCTGCACGACCAACGGGTCGGCCAACACCATTCCGGTGGCTCCCAGTTGCTTGCCGCCGCTTGACTCTACCAGTGTGGCGCCGAAGCCTGTTGGCTTCAAGGCTGAGGCTGGTTCCGGCTTGCTGGTGCAGCCTACGCTTATAAAAAGGAGGGCGATTGCGAAAAATATCCGCCAGCGTATTGTCACTTTCATTTCTTCGCCTCCTGCTTGCTGGAGCCCTTTTGCGCCATCAGGAATGCGGTCACAGCGCGGTCGTCTTCATCATTCATATTGCGGTTTGGTTCGATCGTGCCGGGACGCATAGTCTGTGGATCCTTGAGCCAGTGGTAAATCCACGCCGCATTCAGGCGCGAGCCCACTTGCGTTAGGGTGGGTCCGATGTAGCCCTTGTCCGCCTTGGTATCGACGATATGGCAACTCTGGCAGGCATATTTGGAATAGAAAAGCTGCCTCCCCTGCTCCACCTGTGCAGGCGGATAGCCGCTTAAGGGCATTGCGTCACGGTCGAATGTCGGAGTCTGATAGACAGTCATGATGTAGTCGGTCAGTTCCTTCGCGTCGTCATCCGAAAGATTGAATTTTGGCATGCGGCGGATCAAGGCCGGCCGCAGCGTGCCGGGGTTCTTCAAGAATGCCTGCAGCCATGGGCGCTGTACCGAACTGCCTTCCCAGGTCAGGTCAGGAGCCATGTCTCCGCCGTGACCATTAATGGCATGGCAACTGAAACAAGCCAGGTCAGCCATGAGCTGTCCTGCCTTGCCCGCGGGTAGGTAATCCGAAGCCGGTCTCGCAGGCACAGTCAATGCCATGGGCAAGTCGTGTGCACGATCGGTGAATGCGAGCAGTGCGGTGGTCAAAGCGTCGATCTGAGCGGGCGCCAGGCTGAATTGCGGCATCTTCAACGCCGCTCCGAACGAACGCGGCTGACGAATTTTGCCGGCAATGTAATCCGGTATCGCGTGCGCCATCCCCGGCAGGAAAATTATCTGCGTGAGCGGCTTGCTGCCGATGCGGGTTAAGTCGGGAGCGAAATTATCCGGCTTCTTGATGCCGTTGATCTCGTGGCATGACGCACAGCCGTACTCGGTGACGAGAAGTTTGCCGTGGGCGATCTGTTCGGGGGTGGCGGCGTCGAGATGCACGTCGGTGAGAAGATCGGAATCCGCCTTGTTGCCGAGGAAAGCAGTGAGCAACAAAACTTGCGGATCGCTGAAGCGGTAGTGCGGCATCGCCGTTCCCGGATCATAGACACGCGGATTGCGCAGCCATACCTGCAGCCATTCCGGTTTTACCTTGTTGCCGACTCGAGTCAGCTCCGGACCGACATCGCCGCCGACAATATTTCCGGCCGCGTTCTGCACAGCGTGGCAGGAGGCGCAGAAGGACTCTCCATACAAACTGGCTCCAGCCACGGGATCTGGCATCTTCTCGCTCCCGCCAACTGGCGCCGTGTCTCCCGGGATTGGGGTGCTGCTGGCGATCAGAAATGCCGAAATATCGCGCGCGTCCGGATCGCTCAATTTGAAATTCGGCATTGTCGCGGTGACGGCGTAGCCTTGCGGATTCTTTAACCACGCATAAATCCATTCGCGAGTGGTTTTGTCGGCGAGGTGCTCGAGCGACGGCGGATCATCGGTCGGCTTGATCGAACTGCCGTCAGGCAGCTTGATAGTGTGGCAGTGTACGCATCCGTAACGTGCGAGCATCTTGCGGCCGAGGTTGAGTTGCGGCGTGCCCGTCAGGGGAACACGATGGCATTGGCCGCAGGAAGACTGGACGTAGCGCGCCGGCAAGATCGGCTGTTCCCAAGCCAGGGTGCTGCGGTGGGCTTCCTCGACCGTGGTCGCCGGGCCTTGCCCGCGGTGACACATCACGCAGCCGTATTGATCGAGCGTGTGTGGGATCACCGGGTGGCGGCGAAATGGCTGGATGGTGACATCGGCCAAGCTGGCTTCTTTCAATCCGACGTGACAAGTGGTACAGCGATCGACCACCCCGATCTGCGGAAGCCAGATCTGCTGGATACCGTCGTGTTCGTGGAGGTGGCGCTGAAGGGTCACCGCGTCCCCGCGGTTAGCAGTCAGCGCCAGATACTGTTTCTGGTAGCGACGCCATTCACTGAAATGATTCTTGGCGGGGGCAATGAGCAGCAACATCAACAACAGGAGGCTGACCACGCCAAACGCGCGAACGGGATCGCCGAAGCATGTCCGCCACATTCTCTGCCACGCGTTCTTCAATTAGCTCCTCCAGGGCAACACCCAGGACCAGCCCGGGCCGCGAAAGAAAGTACCAACCGCCGTAAGCACTGAGAGTTCGAACAGAAACCAGGTCATGACCCAGAAGGAAAGCGGCCTCGCGGCCAGACTCCGACGAAAGGCCGAGGGTGACTGGGGAGAACTTTGCGATGCCAGCATCATGAACCCGATAACGATCAGGGTCGGCACCAGCGCGACGTATACATCAAACAACAACAAGAACAGCGAGAGCGCAGTCGCGGCCAGATAGAAGACCAGCAGGCGATGCTTGCGATCCTTCAGGAACAAACCCTCCCCCTCGATGTTGATCTTGAAATACGGGATTACAATCAGCGCCATCACGACCAATCCCGGAACCAGGACACCCGCGACGACGGGAGGAAAGTAATGCAACATTTCCTGCAAGCCCAGGAAGTACCATGGTGCCTTCGCAGGATTTGGCGTGTGCGATGGATCAGCAATGCCCTCCAGGGGTGCGTTGAACAGAAGAGCCATGCTCACCAGTGCAATCGCCAGCACTTCGATGGCAACCACCGCGCGGAAGAGCACTTCCGGATACGTCTGCACTTGATCTTCAGAGGCGACCTTGACCTGAGCCGAGGTTCGCCGGGTAACGAAGACAATACGGGTGGGAGACTTGCGAGCATTCGAGTCCATACCGGCGACGAAATCTTTTGGACCGGTCATTCTCGGGTCGCTCATCTTCGGGTCGCTCATCTTCGGGTCGCCCATCTTCGGGTCGCTCATTGAAGTTACGCCCCCTTCGCAGTGGCAGGAACAGTTCGAGCGACTACCGTACCTGGCTCGCTCTGGTGTACGTAGAGACCGCCATCCTTGCGAATGCGCCAGAAATGCACCGCGACAAAGAGCAATGCAACCAATGGAAGAATCATGCAGTGCAACACGTAAAAGCGCAGCAGGGCATTGGCGTTAACCATATTTCCGCCCAGCATCAGAAAGTGAATTTTGTCGCCCATCACTGGCACCGCGGATGCGATATTCGAGCCCACGGTGATCGCCCAGAAAGCCAGCTGATCCCACGGCAGCAGATAGCCTGTGTAACTGAGAAACAGCGTAATCAGCAGCAGCATGACTCCAATGATCCAATTGAATTCGCGGGGCGGACGATAGGCTCCGCGGTAGAACACCTTGAACATGTGCGCAAAAACAAGAAACACCATGGCGTGCGCCGACCAGCGGTGCAGGTTGCGCAAAAACAAGCCGGAGGAAACTACAAACTGTAGATCTTTGGTGTCCGCATAAGCCTGTGGCACCGAAGGATGGTAATAGAACATCAGGGGAATGCCGGTAGCCACCAGGATTAGAAATGTGCCAAAAGTCAGAGTGCCCAGGTACCAGGTGGCGCTGAAGCTGAGCATTCGCGTTCGCACCTTGACCGAGAAAAGGTGCAGGAACACGTTCTGCTGTATCGCGAGGGCGCGGTGCAAGGTGCTGGATCCGGTTCCGCTGCGGAATACCGACCTCCACACCCGCGTCCGCAACTCCTCGAAGTAGTTCGCGATTCTGTTCGCCACGTTCACACCCTCAAGAACTTCATGGGTTCAATTTGCTTCGAACGATCTACCATCAAATATCCCTCATCGCTGAGCGTAACTTGCAACCAGGGCAGGGGTCTGGGTGCAGGGCCTTCGATCTTTGTTCCTGGGATTTTCTTGGAGTCAAGAACATAAAATTTGCTGCCATGGCAAGGGCACGCGATGATTCCCAACTCCGGCTTCCACGCGGTCAGGCAACCGAGGTGTGTGCAAACGGCACTGAGCGAAAAAAAACCTTCCTGGGCATGGATCAGATAGATTCCTGTGTTCGCATCCAGCGTGACCGAATCGACCGCATAATCTTCCGGCCTACCGGCATTGACGATGGGCGAAGGCTCATACAGAACATTCGGCGAGAGGAATTGGTAGGAGAATGCGGCGGTACCAGCAGCGGCGATACTCAACGATCCCAATCCCAGCTTCAGGAAAAACGAGCGACGATTGACATCGGCTCCTGTTTCCGCGCCGCTCTTTGCTGGTGTGTTCTCTGTCTCTTCGGACATGGATTTCCTCGGGCTCTACTTGAGCGTTTACTTCGCGCCTCCAGCCGTAACCGGCGATTTTGGTCTTAGCGGTCCATCAATGGATTCAATCGAAATTAATCCCGTGCGCTCCGCGGATGCGAGATTGTAGGACTCCATGGTGATGGTGCCGACGGGACAACGGGCGGCGCAGAGTCCGCAGCGAATACAGCAAGTCTCGTCTTTCAGCATGACTGAGCCGGTTACGATGCCGAGTTCGTCGGCCGCAACCTCGTCGAGTTCCACACCAAACAATTCCTGGTGCTCTCGGATCTGTTGCACGGTCTCGGGCTCGAACTTGATGCGATCCAAAGAAACGAGCGATAGACAATTTTCCGGGCAGACGTCCACGCAGCCGCCGCACAGAATACACATGCTTCCGTCTTCTGGGACGCCCTCGAAGACCGTGTTCACCCAGCAGTGCAGGCAGCGCTGCGCCTCTTCCATCGCGGACTCGGCGGCGTAGCCGACTTCAACTTCCGTTACCCCGGTACGACGCTCGAGGGGGAGCATTGGTATTGGCGGACGAACCAGGTCCAGCAACTCCAGGGGCATGCTGTGACGATTGAAGACCTCGACCTCGACAATCGGCTCTGGATGCCTCTGGCCCCGCAGAAACTCATCGATGCCAACCGCGGCGCGCTTGCCGTCGGCCACACTATCGATGATCAAACGCGGGCCGAATACGCAGTCCCCACCGCCAAAGATTCCCTGCGCTGAGGTCATCAGTGTTTGCGGATTTACTGCGATCAGTCCGCGGGGAGAAAGTCCCACGCCGTCTTCCGGCTTGAGGAAGTCCAGATTCGGCGCCTGACCGATGGCCATGATTATGGTGTCGCAATCGAGCTCCGTTTCACTACCCTCGTAATAGGAAGGATTGAAGCGCCGGTTCTGATCGAAGACCCATTTCGTTTTCAGTGTCTCCAAAGCCACTACTTTTCCATCTTTGCCGATCATGCGCTTGGGACCGAGGCCCGGATGCATGATGATGCCTTCGGTTTCCGCTTCTTCAATCTCTTCGAGCGCCGCGGGCATCTCTTCGCGCTTCTCCAAACAGACCAGATGCACTTCCTGCGCTCCCAAGCGGAGGGCCGACAGTGAAACGTCCACCATTTCCTTTGTGGCCACAGCACTTACGCTTTCCAGCGAGGGCTCCAGATCCTCCACGCCAGCGACATGCTGCCGGACCACTTCGCGAGCCGCCGAACGCGCCACGTCCATGGCCACGTTACCCCCGCCGATCACGATCACTTTCTTGCCAATGGTGAACTTGTAGCCGAGATTCACGTTGAGCAGGAAATCGATGCCCTTGTAAACGCCGTCGAGATCGACTCCTGGAATCGTGAGATCGCGACTGCGATGCGCGCCCACTGCGATGAGCACCGCATCGAAATCCTGGCGGCGCAGATCGGAAATCGTGAAGTCACGCCCGGCGGCGTAATTTAACTTCAGAGTGATGTCGCCGGTTGCGAGAATTTCCCTCACTTGCGCTTCCACCACGGCGCGGGGCAAGCGGTATTCGGGAATGCCGAGGTAAAGCATTCCGCCGGCGACCGGAGCAGATTCGAAAATGGTCACGGCGTAGCCCATGAGAGCCAGATCGTGCGCCGCGGATAATCCCACTGGCCCGCCACCGACAACTGCGACTTTGAGCGACAGTTTGCTCTGCCCGCGTCCGGCATAGACATCGACGGGGCGCCGGGACTCAGGACCGTGCCGCTCCGTCAGAAAACGTTTGAGCGCGCGGATGGCAATCGGACGATCAATATCTCCGCGACGACAAGCGCTTTCGCAGGGATGAGCGCACACCCGGCCGCAGATGCTCGCCAGCGGGTTGGGATCGCGAGCTAGCTTGTAGGCCTCCTCGAAGCGGCCCTCCGCAATGAACGCAACGTATCGGCCTGCGTTGGTGTGAGCTGGACACGCCATCATGCAGGGGAAATTGGTGTTCAACCAATCCCTGTCGACTTTCTTGTCTTTGAACCTTTTCAGCAAGACGGCTGCTCTCCAGTAGGTTGGTGGAATGCCGGGCGTCGCCGCCCGGCGTCCGTTTTGACTCGCTCGGTGTGGAACGGGCGAGCCGCCCGTCGCTCCCTTGTCCATTCCGCTACTTACTGAGCGCGAAATCCGTCTTGGTGTCACCCGCCACAGCGACCGGCTTCGATTGGTTCTTAGCGCCTTCATGCCACGCGGTTACGGTATAGCTACCGTCGGGGACGTTTTCGATTTTGTATTCGCCCGACTTGTCGGTCGTAGCAAAGTACGGCGTGGGCGATACGACGATGACGCCGGACATCTCGGGATGCACATTGCACAGCAGTGGTACTGCGCCGGGATTATCGAATTTGAACGGACGCTTTTCGCCCTTCGGCCAAGTGCCCAGGTTGTGGGTGAGTTTCTTGTTGCCGCCGACGGAAGACCAAAAGACATTGTGGGCGACATTGTCGCTGTTCAGGAATTGCACGGTCGTGCCCACCTGCACAACTGTAATATGCGGCTGAAACGTCAAGCCCTTCTGGTCGATCACGGGCTCCAGGGTGGGGGCGGGGAATGTTTTTCCCGCCGGCGCTTCCACGTAGACAACCGACTCGCCGGCAACGCCTGAAACTTTGCCACTGATCGTGCCTGCACTGGCGGTCAAGTTCATCACTGCCACCATGGCCACCACTATCATGAGACTGCATTTCATTTTTCTCTCCTCGTATTTTTCTGCGTTGGGAATTGCTGAGCCGCGTGTCAGAAAAGGACTCTCATCACCAGATAAAGTGTGTTATTACCACTCGCGTCGCGACCCGAGCCGTCATAGTTGGTTGAGCCGCCATTGAAGCGCGTATAGGCGGTATATTGGGCGGCAAGCTGTAAATTCTGCCAGGGCCAATAGGAAAGGTTGGCGATAACACCGGCGCTTCTCGGGTTGCCATTGGCGCTGCCGGACACCGGACTCTGCGGATACAGCAAGGGATCGGAGGTGCCCGAGGTTTCGAACCAACCGAATGTACCCGTGTAGCGATTGCCGAAATGGAATTCAGCGTTGGGCATAAAAGTGTTTAAATGGTGTGCGCCGGGTGATGCCAACGGACCCGTAGGCGGCAGGAGGCTGGCGCTGGCTGCCAAATCGGAATTTTCACGGATATACGTGCCTCGCAGCGATAGCACGTCCTTCCGGAATAATGTCCGATCGTACTGGGTATCTACGGCCCAATCCGTGTAGTCATCATAGACGTCGGTTGTCCCGCCGGTTGGGATGGCGAAGGGGCTGTTCCGCAGGTGCATTCCATAGCTGCCGATCTCAAATTGCGTCGTCCCCGTCGATTCCTGCCAAGCGACGCGCCAATAGGGCGCGACCCCGACGATGTTGTGGGCGAAATTTGTTCCCGGATTCGGCTGGGTGCTGCCTACGTGCTCCGAGCGATAAAGCTCCAGGTTCAGATACAAATGATTGTTCCACATCGCATAGCCACCGAATCCTGCGACGTCCTGCCCCAAGGCACCGTTAAGGATGGGAGTGGCGGTGGGACTGGGTGCAAAATCGTTGGCCACCCACGGGAACCCCCACACCGGCGCAGTGTTCCAGAGGTCCTCCACGGTCGGGCTGTTGTTGAAGTCCAAGCCGTAGACCAGCTCCTTGCCTCTCACCTTCGTTGTCTTCGCGTAGCGGACATCGGTGTTATCGATACTGAAATTGTCGGCTTGGGTGTTGTAAGTCACTTGCACAAAGCTGCCGACGTGGCTTGTCCATGCCCCGGCAAGATAGAGCGACACATCTTGGGGAAATTCAAAGCTGCCATTCTGGGTCGTCGGTACCGCCGAATTGGTTTGAGTAAATGAGGTCTCGAACATTACGGAAAGAGGCAGCGAAGCGAGAAGATTTAGCGCTGCATGCGTTTTGCTTCCATCCGAGGTCACGACCTTCGTGTCATCTCCTTTATCAACGTAACCGAGCAGCTTGAATCTTCGTCCGGCGGGGTTGAGCTCCGGAGGTGCGTAGTGGCAGCCACTGCACGCCAACCCCGTCTGCCGCGCAAAGCTTGGAACCGCCAGCGCCGTGGGCGGATTCCACGTGGCAAACAGCAGAACCACGATAGAAACTGTCAGAGGCGAAGAGACCGCCATCTTATTTATCTGGGCTCTCATTCCACGCATATGCACCGTGATTGCCTCCTGGGGCGGCCGAAGATCAGGCTGATTCACCATTATTTGTAAGGCTTGGAATGGGGAGCAATTATTGGGGGAGGAGTCCACCGGTCGCAGCGGCAGCAGTCACATGCCAGTGTGATCGCAATCACGTCTTTCGAAACCTGACTTTTTGACGTTGGGGAGCTATCGTCGAAATCTGCTCGGCGTCGACAGTGGTATCCGGAATCGCATCGAATGTCTGGGCAATTGACCTGGCGTCAACAACCGGCCGCCCGAACGTCGAAACATTCCGCGAATCGCGAAAATTTATCCCGTCTCACGCCAGATAAATCCTTTAGGGTCAGTCAACGCCCTCCCCTCAATTATGGGGGAAATGACGGCGGCTCAAGCGACTTCGGAACGTACGAAGCCCGGATTCCAAAGTTGCTTCTACGGCGTGACCGTGAGGACTGGCTCGTTACCGCCCCGCCAGCAGTAATACGTAGTGTTTTCAGTTTCTGCACCCGCGTACGAATGTCGTCGGCTTTGTGTCACTGTCGATTGAGAAGCCAGCGGATTCCGAACCGAACTCGATCTTCGAGGCCTTAGTGAGGCTGACCCGGATAATTTGGACGGTCGTTCCACCGGCCCCTTGGTCGGAGTGAAGCTCTTAACCTGGGGCATCACGCGAAACATCTGGTCACTCATCATATTTCCGCCAGCGGTGGTTGCAATTACTGACCCGGTAAGCGCCCCCCGGTGGGAACCATTGCTGTCAGGTACCAAGTGACGCTCATCCAGCACGCGAATGGGATTCTGTGCGGGGGCACTGAAGCGGGCGGCACCGATATCGAGTGCTGCGGCCGTTGTGGCACGTGTTACAGCTTGAACGCCGTTTTGAACCTGTTCGGGCGATCAGTAACCACTTCCGGCAGGTCGTGAATACGGTGCAGATCCTCGGGTAAGAGTTCACCCGAATGGCTGAAGTGCGGACTCGCACCGGCGGTGGTGTCGAAACCATAAAGGATGTTGTAAGAATAAGGAGATATCCGGACTGATGAGCCCACCGTAGTGCCATGCCCAATGTTGGCCTGCGTCGTCGTGCCATGAAAGGTTTCCGTCAAAGAGCGTTGAACCTGTTGCCCCTTGGGACCACCCGGCGACCACCCCGCACCGCGATCGGGTCACCCGAATCGAACTGAGCATTGTTGAGATTGAGCTTTAATCGGCCGCCGAACTCACGGGCGAGGTCGGCGACTCTGGTTTGGCCACGCTCGCGGACAAATTCCAGCCGCTCGAGGTTTGTGGAGACCCGGGTTGACCTGGAAGTATGGAACTGTTTAAGCCAGGAACCAATCCCAGGCCTGTCGATCTTCCATGCGTACCGCGATCGTTGCGTGCTTTGCCAAGTAAAAACGGCGTGCAGTGACTATCATCACAGACCTTATTCTTGCGGCGGAGCTAGACTGTTCCGGAGTCGCATCAAGCAGCGCACTTATTAGGACTATGTAGCGATTTATAGGTTCCATAACGAGGTAGTAGCATTGTCTTTATCAACCCGAAACACCTCCCGCAAAGCAGCAATCTCATTCGGTTTTCTTCTCTGTATAAGCATCGCGTTTCTGACCTGCGGACGCGTCAATAACGAAACTGAAAGTGATCCGAGCCCTATCCAGCATACGGTCTTTGTTATCAAGGAGAACCGCACGTTTGACAACTATTTCGGGAGGTTTCCGAGCGCCGATGGTGCCATGACCGGGATTACGTCGGCGGGGCAGGTTGTTCCATTGAGCCCTATGCCTGACTCCTATCAAGGAGATCTATGCAATGGGTGGGCGTGCGCTATGCAAGCTCTCGACAACGGCAAGATGGACGAATTCGATCTAACCACAGGTGGAAATCTCGATGCTTACACCCAGATGACCGAGCAAGACATCCCGAACTACTGGGCATACGCCCGCCGCTTCACCCTGGCAGATCACTACTTCACCTCGGTGCACGGGCCGAGCCTACCGAATCATCTCTTTACCGTGGCCGCACAATCCGGCGGAGTGATGGACAACCAAAATAACTCGACCTCCGGGACGAATTGCGATGGCAGTCCGACGGGCACGGTGCCGGTAATTGACAATAACGGCAATGTAACTCAGCAGTCGCCATGTTTCGACTTTCAGACCTTACCGGACCTTCTCGAAAAAGCAGGTATCTCCTGGAAATACTATGCTGACCAAGGCGGCATCCTGAGCACGATCCGACACATCGAAAATAGCCCTCTGTTTAAGGAGCGTACCGCCAACCCGTCGCAATTTCTAATCGACGCAGCCAATGGTCAGCTTCCTGCTGTAAGCTGGATTTTGCCACCCGAGGGCGCGGGAGAGCACCCTCCAGAAAGCAGCTGCGCGGGCGAGAACTGGACCGTTGCCCTGTTGAATGCAGTCATGCAGAATCCTGACTGGAAATCAACCGCGGTATTCATCACCTGGGATGATTTTGGCGGTCTGTACGATCATGTTGCGCCGCCGCAGGTGGATCAGCTGGGCTTGGGTGCGCGTGCGCCCCTGCTTATCGTCTCCCCGTTTGCCAAGCGAGGGTACGTCTCGCACACCGTCTACGAACAATCGTCCGTCTTGAAGTTCGTCGAGCGGCGCTATCATTTACAATCGCTCACCGCGCGGGATCGCACCGCAAGCGATATGCTCGACAGCTTCGACTTCAGCCAGCGTCCGCAACTCCCGCTGATAGCGTCGCCACGCCAATGTCCACCTCAACCCGCTGGCACGGCGATGCCGAAGTCTCGTACCGCCTTCGACAACGACTGACTGGCTCACAACCGAACCGACCGTGCTCTGAATCCCAAAGCGACGCGGGAAGAAAAGGGGTCGTAGCCGAGCGCAAACCCGTTCTTGGCTTGCGAACAGTCCTGTGGTCGGCAACAACTCCGTCGTCTTGAGCCAAGCGATCAGGTCCGGCTTCCCAAAACCGGCTTTTCCGTAACTCTCAGCCGCCTAAGCATGCACCGCACTCCAAACGATTTGTCCGAACCCGCCGGAGATTAGGAAAAGATAGGGAGCTGTTGCCTCGCCTCGAAGGCCAGGACCGCATTGGGCGTGGTGACGACGCCGCGCACCTGGTCCGTGTCGTCGAGCACGATGCTGAGCGTGAGTTCGATCTGATCGGCGGGCGGACCTACCGTGATGTTGAACGTGCCGGCGCAATCCGAGTTCATGGTATAGGTACCGGTCCCCGAATCATTTTGCAGAACGATACCATCGTCGTTCAGGGATCGAACGGTGGAAACTCGGCCTTTGCCATCGAAGACAATTCGCCCCACGGCCACAAAAGGCCCGGCAACAAGCGGACCTGAATTCTGCACGATCGTGCCGGTTACGGTGTAGCCGAAGCTTCCGTTGAGACTCCGATCCGAACAGCCTTGAGCGCTGGCACTCGGCATAACGGAGAAGGCGATGGCTGAGACAATCGATAGAACGAGCACTCGGTTGAGCGTCGACGTAGTCATAAATTGATAACCTCCCAAATTTCGTGAGTGTTTATCGAGAGCGCCTCCGACACGCGGTGTGACGGGGCGCAGTTCTACTAGACCGCGATTGGGGTTCAGCCTCCGCTGTGAAGGTGGCCATATCGCAAGAGGATGGGGACGGACTGCCAAATCATGGTCATCACCTGCCCGCGTACTGTAGGACAGGAATCGCTTTTTTGGGAGCAGGACAGGGGTAAGCTGTGGGTGTCGCAGTCAGATTACCCCTGGTCAAACCATGGAATGGCCGGGACGGAAAGCTGTCGGCACGGACCTCAGGGTTATGAGGGAGTAGGCTCGCGGGGTTTCAACGTTCATTTCCCGTCGGCTATAATGCTCTTCTCAATCGCCATGGCGCCTGGTGATGCACGCGAGGGCGGAGGCAACAACGGTTGGCCTCCATACAATGCGTCCCTGATCCGGGAAGAACTCGCCGCGATCTGTGCCAGCGAGGGCTTCGCGGACTCCGAACGGCTCCGGCAATTCCTGACCTTTGTCGTCGACTCCTCCCTGAACGGTCTCTCCGGCCAATTGAAAGAATCCGTGATCGGCGTCGAGGTCTATCGGCGGGAGGCAACCTACAGTCCGAAAGCAGACCCGATCGTCCGCACCGAAGCCCGCCGGCTGCGGACCAAACTCAGCGCGTTCTATGGCGGCCAGGGTGCGGGCCACCGCGTGGTGATCAGCCTGCCCACCGGAGGCTATGTACCGCATTTCGAACTGCGGGGCACCGATGAACTTCAGCCGGTGGACCCGGTTTCGCCGCCGGCGATTGCCGCGGAGAAGCCCCCGAGTGTGCCGTTGCCGCGCAACCGGCGCTCGCTTCTCTATGGTTCATTCGGAATCGCAGTCCCCGTGCTGCTGATCCTGCTGATGGCGAAAGAGCGCTGGCTCTCGCGAACGGCTTTCGTTTACGAGCATTCCGGCGTCCATCGCAGTCCTTCTCTCCGGGGACCGCCGGCAGGACTATCTGGCTGATGGTGTCACCGACCAGTTGACCGGAGATCTGGTGCAGTTCAGTGGCCTACGGGTCGTTTCCCGAACCTCGGTTATGCAGTTTAAGGGCGCTAAAAAGTCGATCCCCGAAATTGTCGCGGCGCTCAACGTGGACACAGTCGTAGAGAGTTCTCTGCTGCAGGATGGAAACCGGGTTCGCATGGTCGTTCAGTTGGTGGATGCGCGGCACGACCGCCACATGTGGGCACACACTTACGAAGGTGACTGGAGAAATGGCCAGTGCTGACCGGCGTCGACAACTCGGGGCAAGCGATATTGTCCGACGACCGCAGGTGTCGCTCCAGTTTAGAATGCAGGCGGTCGCAAGCCGCACACCGGGTCCAATTGTTTTCCCGGCACCATGGAACTCTGCCCGAACCGGACTACACCGTCAGGTGAGAACTGGAGCGTTGTTCTTGCGCCAATCCGTTGGCTAGACCTAACCCGCACCGGCCTATGGAAACCTCATCTTCTGCACGAGGTCCTGAAACTGCGGGTCCGCACGCAGAGAGTCATACAACGGTTCTGCCGAGAGAAAGATGAGGTTCGAATCATGTTCCTCGTAAGCCTGGTTCAAAAGGCGGATCGCCGTCTCCGGGTCGTCCAGTCCGGTCGTGGCGAGCGCAATGTCGCAGGGTGAGACCCAATACCGACTCGCCTTGACCTGCAGTGTCTGCAGAAGAGATTTCGCGTCGTCCTTGTTTCCGGAGGATGCGTAGAGCGCGACCAGAAGCGCGCGCGGATAGCTTGTATCGAGAATGGGCGCGGAGTCGCGCTTCAGGACTTCGATCGCTTCGCGGTCTCGGCCCTTCTGGTGCAGGGCTTTCGCCAGGGTTTCGGCTGCCTCGAAGAAGCTAGACTCCATATTCAGGGTATTACGAGCTTGTTGAATCGCGTCGTCGTAACGACGTGCAAGATAGAGAGACTCGGCGAGTTGAGCATTGATGCCCAGCGAGGTTGGCTCGAGCTGAACAGCGACCCGACCCTCGCGCAGAGCTTCATCATTCTTTCCGAGTACGACAAGTAAGCTGCCGAGGGCCGCGTGAAAACGAGCTGCCTGGCCGTCAAGGGAGATCGCCAATCTGTATTCTCTCTCGGAGCCGGACCAGTCCCAGTGAACGTATTCCCTGACGAGGGCTGTCGTGCCGTGCACGCCGGCCAGAGAGTCGTCGAGACTCATTGCTTTCAGGGAGGCCCGCTCCGCATTTGCCAATGCAACTGAATCCGGCATGAGGCCGAAGCCTGTCGATCCTATGTGCGAGCCTACCCGCTTGAAAAGATTCGCGGTATGGCGACCGAGGCGGGTTGGGTCGAACCGCGCGTTGAGACCTCGCCGGTCGGATTTGAGTCCTGGATGACGAAGTAGTGCAGATTCGAGCATCCGGGGGAAAGCCTTTGGCAACGGTCTGCTGGTGCTTGCAGGAGGCGACATTCTTCAAGGTTAGCCGCGGCAGGGTATCGAATGCCACGCGCTCGAGATGAACGTCGCTGGCTGCAAGCACGCTCGCGCCTCAGCCCGGAACGGCGTCGGGCGAACCCCTGCTACCGTTCGGCTCTCAGAACGCCGGTTCGAGGGGCGGGGGATTCCGGGGTTAACGGGAATCAGGATGCGATTTTGAGATCAACACCTTAATTACTTATGCGCTAGTGCTTCATCCCGGCTTTCGCAAACAGCGGTCGCGGCTTTCGGCCACCTGCTTCAGTCGAAGCATCAATTCGCCCCACGTAGTGTTGCATGAAATGAATTAGGGGTCTCGGCTCGCCAACCGCCGTGAGCGAAGCGAACGAGCGTGCCGGCCTTGGTCTGGCCAGGCTGCGTTATGTCAGTCGCCCACCACCTGCCAAGGCCTTCGGCGGTTGCGATCAGCGGGTAGATGGTTTCCGGCTTCGCCGAAATCCGGATTGAGTGTCTAATGTTCGGCATCTGGGCCTCCTTGCCCGGCCGAACTTCGGCATTGCCAGGGTACGGATTTCTGTTCGAACCAGGGTGCAAAGGGTCGAGGACCGGAAAGTCGCGTTGGGTGTGACGCCTGAGGAGACAAGCCTCCCGAGGATTGCGACAACTGTTTCTTCGCCGCTGGCGGGCATGCTGAACTCCACCGAACTGTACGCAGTCGTCGCGATTTATTTGTTTAGCCTGACCAGATAGGATTCTGATCGGGTGCAAAAGCGGATTGGTGGCAATCACTATGCCGTGACATCTCTTTGGAGGCTACCCATGATGAGCGGATTCAAACAGTTTGTTCTGCGTGGCAACGTAGTGGACATGGCGGTTGGGGTAGTAGTCGGTGGCGCGTTCGCGGCCGTAGTGGCTGCGCTCACAAAAGATCTGCTGACGCCATTCATCGCTGCACTCGTGGGTAAACCCGACTTTTCGGCAATCCGATTCACGTTGCACGGAAGCGTCTTTGCTCTGGGCGATTTCATCAATGCTCTGATCTCGTTTCTGTTGGTTGCTGCAGTTGTTTACTTCTTCGTGATTGTGCCGATCAATGCGCTGACAGCGGAAGGATCAAAGCTAATGCGCAAGGTCTTTGCCGATCACGCCCGCGGCGTGGAGGAAACCTTATCCGGTCTCGACGAATCCGAGAAGGAAATCCTGAGGAACCTCCTGCGAAAGGTGAGTCATGCCGCGGAGAACCGCGCCACCGCCGATAGCGGCGTTGGTCAAGACGGGAGCGTTTGACAGATGTCGCTTTTGGTTTAGGTTCTTCCTCACGCTCGGCGCAAAACCCGCAGGAAGCGAGAGAGGCAAGGCCGGAGCGCGAAGCGGTTCGAATCGGCTCAGCCCCACATCTGACGCTTCCGGGTCTTCCTCGATTGATGTGCGACTTGCCGCCGGTCGATCGCTCCCGCTCTCGGTTCAATGGCTGCCTCGGTTATGTGAGCACGTTGAAGCAGGACCAGAGTGTAGTCGCCTACGGCGATTGCGATGCCGGGTTACAGGTACCTAACCGTCTCCCGGGACCCGAACGGGATGTGGACCGGGTACGCTCGCGCGGTTCCGCCGGGAACGCGATTTCACTGCGGAACGTGAGTGGCGCGGAACCCGGATCCTCGGCGCAGGGTGACGAAGAGGAACAGGTTTCTGCTTTCCTTTCTTTGGTTTACCAAATCACCTGGCGGCTGAGTTCACGGCAGCGGGGGCCACGTCCAAGGACGGTCTTGATGTCAAACTGGGCGGGACCGTCCGTGGGCTCAAGAACCGCAAACACTATCGTAGAGCAAGACAAAAGCGCCCCATGACTCAATGAGTCATCGGACGCTTCAGTCGAACAGCCCTCCCCCGAAAACTGCTCCATCCCAAATTAGACTTGACTAGGGCATTCGGCAATAGCTCGCCAGTGCTACGTACCGGGCACTGCTGGGCTATCCGGGACCCCGTCGGTCACGTGTGATGGGACGCTCGGCAAGATATTCCATTGCCAATGACTGCCAATAGGACGTTTGAGCAGCCGCGACGTAGTAGCCGCGTCCCGATTAAAGTGGTGGTTGCGATCGACGGTAGTGGTGGCGACAATGGAACATGCAATGGCGAAACGATTGTGGTCAGCCTGCATGGAGCACTGATCGCGACCGCGATCGAGTTGAGCGTGGGAATGAGAATCTCGGTTCGCGTCTACTTGACCGATAAGCGGGCTGGGGCTCGGGTTATCTACATCGATCCTGAGAATCCGCTGGCACTGCGGGATCGAACTGGATGAGCCGCAGAGCATTTGGGGGTGTTCCTGCCGGCTGGCAACCTGAAAGAGAGCGCGCCGTTTCCGAGCAGGGGCACTAAGCCAGGTGTGCGTTTTTCCACATCACTGCACCATTGTCGAGATGGTGCTCGAGCAACCCCGGGAGCTTGGCTCACATTTTCGGAGAATTGATTCGCGATGGAGTCGCCCGTTTTCGTGTCCGGGCCGCCACGCTTGCGGCATACAATCCCGAACACGATCACGATGACAAGACGCCGAGGGCGGGGCGGCAGATTCTCGGAATATTGGCTGCCTGTGCCAGGCGGACGAGCCAGGAATCGGCATCGCGGACCCGACGAACGATCAGGTCGGCGCGTTTCGCGTGGTTGGCCGGAGTTGAAGTTCCAATCCGCACCTGCAAGACTAAAACCGATGGGTCGCTTCGCATCAACCGTCGAATTCTATGCCCGCTACCGGGAACCGTATCCGGCAGCATTCTTCCAGCAAGTCGCGGGTCGGATTGCATTGCGCGGGGACGAATCCTTGCTCGACATTGGCTGCGGACCCGGCCTGCTTGCCCTGGGCTTTGCCCCTTTCGTCGCCCGCTGCACAGGTCTCGATCCCGAACCCGGAATGATCGAAGCGGCGAAGGCTTCGGCATCGGAAGCGGGTGTCGCGCTCTCTCTGATCCATGGCCGGATCGAGGAACTCCCAATTGCCCAAACCTACCATGTCATCACCATCGGCCGTGCACTTCATTGGCTGGAACGTAGTACGACGCTGGCGGTGCTCGAGCGCATTCTCGTTCATGACTCCGGCCGCATCCTGATTGGCCGAGCATCTAGCATGGAGGAGACAGGAACTGCTTGGCTAAAACCGTATAAGCGAGTGCACCGTGATTGGGCGTCGGGGCCGTCCGAGAAGCATTATCGGATTGACGCAGTGGATTGGTTTGCCGGCTCGCCGTTTAGAGCACTCGGCGAAACATCGGTGATCGAACAACGTCAGGTGACGATCGCCGACCTGATCGGACGTGCCCTATCCAAGTCGAATACCTCGCCGGAAGTTGTCGGCGAAGGTCTGGCAAGATTTGAGGCGGAGATCGGTGCCATGATCGCAGCCGGAAATCTGGCCAGGGAAAAGGCGCATCAAAATGTCGAGTGCGCTGACCCAATCTGACCGACATCGATGCGGAGAGTTTCTCGGCCAAGCGGCTTGTTGGGGCGGGCGACCTGATGCCTGGCCAAGATTCAAACGAGTTACGGCGGCGACTTGTCCTCAGTCACTTGCTGCGTGTGCGACGGCGTTTGCAAGCCTTCGAACCGCAAGAATAATAATAATTAAGCATTCGATCGTGCCTTCGGAACGATCAGTGGTACCAGAAACTTGATTAGATCTGCGCACGGGCGCAGTCTGTCAGAGGGATCAGGTTCGGCAAGCTAAGGTCGAATGCTCACTGGTGCTTCTTGTGCC